>Ga0214917_10000107_pt1 | contig 93892 bp, 66 predicted proteins | sample LL_1208_BB_MetaG_FD_177983 | JGI IMG/M metagenome (GOLD analysis project Ga0214917, IMG submission 177983) | Freshwater microbial communities from Lake Lanier, Atlanta, Georgia, United States - LL_1208_BB | ecosystem: Environmental > Aquatic > Freshwater > Lake | place: USA: Georgia | collected... | reverse complement strand
TCCCTGCTCTCCTTCGCTGCTCCGCGGCGAAGAGCATCACTTGTCTCCGATGCACCAGAGCGAGTCGTGGGTCCGCAGGAACATCCGGCCGTCGACGCAGACGGGTGTGGCCACGGTCATCTCCTCGACGGTCCCCTGGCCGAGCAGCTCCAGGTCGGGCCTGCCCGCTGGCCGCGGCAGCCCGATCACGCTCGACTCGCCGTCCTCGCGGGTGACGATGATCCGGCCGTCGACGACCACGGGCGAGGCGCTGTAGGCGGTTCGGTTCTTGGGCAGCTCGAGCTTGGCGACCGTCACCCCGGTGGCCGCGTCGAGGCATTCCACCCTGCCCTTGTCGGTGCAGACGACGATGCGTCCGTCCGTCACGGCCGGCGTGGGCACGTCGGCGCCCAGGTCGCTGCGGGCCCAGGCGACGTGCGAGGCGGTCACGTCCCCCTTGCCGCCGCGGCGGATCGCGGTGATCGTCGCGCCCCGCGCGTAGGGCGCGATGACGAGGTCGCCGGCCACCACCGGCGAGGCGATCGACCGGAAATACTTGTGGCCTGTGGGATTGAGTCCCCCCACCCGCCAGAGCTCCCGGCCGTCGGCCGCGTCGTGGGCGGTGACGTGGTCGGCGCCGAGCACGACGAGCATCTCGGCCGGCTCCCCCTTGGCCGGGTCGCCCGCGACCACCACCGGCGTCGAGTAGCTCTGTGCGGCCTCGTCGGGAGCGTCGAGCATGCGGTCGTGCTTCCAGAGCAGCGTCCCCGTGCCGCGGTCGAAGGCGGCCAGGTAGCTCGGGCCGGTCTGCATCACGGCGACGACGACGGCGTTCTTCGTGAGCACCGGCGAGGTGCCCAGGTCCCACCACAGCGTGTCCTCGCCGAACTTCTCCTGGAGGTTGGTCCTCCAGACGACGGCGCCGTCGCCGAGGTCGACCGCCGCCAGCTCGCCGCTCTTGAAGTAGACCCAGGCATGCCGGCCGTCCGTGACCGGCGAGGAGTTCGCGCCGGTGGCCTTCTTGTGCTTGCCGGCACGCTCGGCCCCCAGGAGCTGCCGCCAGACCTCCTGGCCGGCGCGGTCGAAGCAGAGCACGGCGTCCTTGCCGTCGACCGTGCAGGTGACGACGACGCGATCACCCCACACGGCCGGCGTGCTCGCGCCCGATCCCGGCAGCGTCACCTTCCAGAGCACGTGGTCGCTCGGGCTCCACGACTTCGCGTAGCCCGCGCCGGCCGCCGCGCCGTCGAGGGCGGGTCCCCGCCAGTTGGGCCAGTTGTCGGCCCGCGCGGTGCCGGCCGCCGCGACCGCGGCGATGCCCACCGCGATCACGCACACCGCCGCGCGTCGTCGCACCGTACCCGCTCCCCTCGTGTCCGCCATGGCAGCCGCTCCCGGGAAATCCTTCGGAGAAACACCGCTCGCAGTCGCTCAGGCCCGCGGTGTCCAGAGTCTACCCGTCGGCACGACCGCTGCTCCACCGCCCCCGGCCCGCGGTGAGCCCGTCTCGGGCCGACTCGTCCCGGGAGCAGCCCCAACTCCCGAGACCGCGGCCGCGGGCCGAAAAACCGCGGCAAAACGCGTCCGCGGCAGCCTTGCGAGGGCCGAAGCATACTCGGCAGGGAGACCCCCGCGAGCCGACAGCCATGCATCTCGAGCGCCTTCCGCCCTCTCCCGTCCGCCACATCCCGGACGAGCGTCACGCCGGCGGCACCGGGTTCACGCTGGTCGAGCTCCTGGTCGTCATCGCCATCACCGGCACGCTCGTCGGCCTCATGCTGCCGGCGGTGCAGCAGGCCCGACTGGCCGCGGCGCGGGGCGAGTGCCAAAACAACCTGCGGCAGGTGGGTGTCGCCCTCATGCTGCACGTCGATGCCCGCGGCGGATTTCCCTTCGCCTCCGGAAGGCCCCGGCCCGGCACGGTGGCCCACCTCGACGAACGACCCTCCGACGGCGTCGGCGCCATCCGGCCCCAGTCGTGGGCGATCGTCATCCTTCCATATATAGAGGAGGGCGGGCTGGCGGCGATGTACGACGCCTACTGCCTCGCCTGCCCGCCCGAGGCGCAGGAGGAGGAGATCGTGGCGGCGCGGATCCGCGTCTACAACTCCGCGTCGAAGCTGCCCGGCGGCCTCGATTTCGCAGCGCTTGTCGGCCCGGGGCCGGCCGCCCCCGATCCGGCCCACCGTCTCGACGGCTGGTTCTACGCCGCGCCGCCGGCGGCGGCCGCGTTCACCGGCGTCCTCCTGCCCGAGGGACTGGCGTGGCTCGACGCCCAAGGGGCCTACGCGACGGCCATCCGCAGCAAGCCGATTCGGCTCGCCGAGGTCACCGACGGGCTCTCGAGCACGCTCCTGCTCGCGGAGTGCCACGACTACACGACCGACGGCGGCGGCACCTGGACGCAGCCGCGGTATTCCTGGCCCTACGTCTGCGACGTCGCCAGATACACCGGGTTCGGAGCGGGCCACGGCGCGACGGCGGTCGAGACGTCGCTCAAGCCGCGGTCGCGACTGGCCGGCGGCGTGTTCCAGGCGTTGGCCGGCGACGGCGCCGTGCGACCGGTGTCGGAAGGGATCGCGGCCGCCGTGCTCGGAGCGCTCGCGAGCCGGTCCGGTGGCGACAGCGGTTCCGCTCCGTGACCGCCGCGGTCAGTTTTTCCGGCGCGGCACCGCGTCGGGCCCGAAGGGATCGACCGGGTCGGGGTTGCGGGACGGCATGGCGGCCCGCACCCGCTCGCGCCACGCCATCAGCCGCGTCCGCAGCGCTTGCGCGCGTTCGGGCCGCTCGCGGGCCAGGTCGCGATGCTCGCCCGGATCGTCGGCCAGATCGAAGAGCTCCACGTGGCCGTCCTCGAAGTGCTCGACGAGCTTTTCCATGCCTGGCCGCTGGCCGTCGCCGGCGATGAGGGCGGCGGCGGGCCTGCCGCCCTGGTTGGAATAGTGGGGGTAGTGCCAGACGAGGTCCCGCGGCGCGAGGCCGCCGCTGGCGTCGACGAGCGGCCGCAGGCTCTGGCCGTCGAGGCCCGCCGCCGGCGGCCCGCAGCCTGCCGCCGCCACGAGCGTGGCGGCCAGATCGAGCGTGGTCACCGGCACGTCGCACGTCGTGCCGGCCCTCGCCACACCGGGCCAGCGGACGACGAGCGGCACCCGGATGCCCCCCTCGTAGACGAAGCCCTTGCCGGCGCGGAGCGGCAGGTTCGAGGTGGGCGCGCCCTCCGCGGTCGAGAGGCCGCCGTTGTCGCTGGAGAAGACCACGAGCGTGTTGCCGGCCTGCCCCGACTTCTCGAGCGCCGCGAGCACCGTCGCCACGGTCTCGTCCATCTCGCGGATCATGCCGGAGTAGACCGGGTGGTCCTGCACCATGCGGGTGACGGGGTCGCCCGGATGCAGTGGCGGCGGGTCGAACCGGGGACCGACGCCGACGGCGCGGCGGCCCTCCTCGAGGGCCAGTTCGGGACGGGTCACCAGCGGCACGTGCGGCGAGTGCATCGGCACGTAGCAGAAGAACGGCCGGTCGGCGTGGGCCGCGATGAACGCCGCGGCCTCCGCGGCGATCGCGCGGGCGTGCAGTGGGTCGTCGAGCGGCCCGCTCCCCGGACCGACCGCCGTCGAGCCGGTGACGGTGAAGCCGTGCCGCTCGATCTCCTTGGGCGGACCGAGGTGCCACTTGCCGAAGACGCCGCTGACGTAGCCCCGCTCCCGCAGGAGTTCGGGCAGCGTCACCTCCTCGTCGGGCAGGCTGCGCAGGTACTCGGCCGGCAGGAGCGGGCCGCGGCGGTCGCCGCCGATGAAGTTGGTGATCCGCACGCGGGCCGGATGACGGCCGGTCATGAGCGCGGCCCGCGTCGGCGAGCAGACGGGGCAGGCGGCGTAGCCGCGGGTGAAGAGCACCCCCTCGGCCGCGAGCCGGTCGATCGTCGGCGTGCGGTAGAACGTGCTGCCGGTGCAGCCGAGGTCGCGGGCCCCCAGGTCGTCGGCCAGAAAGACGAGCAGGTTCGGCGGCCGCGGCGGTGCCGCCGGCACGGCCGGCGGTGCCCAGTTCGCCGCGAGGCTCTGCGAGAGCTCGCGGACGATCTGCGGCTGCTCCGCGGCGAGGTTCTTCGTCTCGTCGGGATCGGCGGCCAGATCGAAGAGCTCGACCTCCCGCCGCCGCCACCGCTCCCGCGAGTGCGGATCGACCTTGCCGGCCGGACCCTCGGGAAACTCCGCCGCGGCCGCCGCCGACGTGGGCACGATCAGTTTCCAGCGGTGACCGTCGGCCGCCTGCCGGTCGTCGCGGATCGTCCACCGCCACAGAAGGCTTCGCGCCGGATCGTCGAGGTCGACGAGCGTGTGGGTGTAGCACTCCCCGAAGATCTGCCGTCGCGCGGCCACGGCCCGCTCGTCGAGCAGGTTCACGCCCGGCAGTCCGGCCGGTGCGGCTGCGCCGCAGGCCGCCAGCACCGTCGGCAGGATGTCGAGGGAGCTCGCCAGCGCGTCGCTCGTGCGCGGCTCGATCGCGCCGGGCTGGCGAAGCATGATCGGCGTCCGCAGGCCGCCCTCGTAGGGGGAGAGCTTCGACCGCGGCGCGAACTGCGGGTCGTCGCGGCTCTGGATCCAGCCGTTGTCGGTGACGTAGACCACGAGCGTGTCCTGCGAGAGCTGCTCGCGGTCGAGATGGTCGAGGAGATCGCCCACCGTGCGGTCGAACCGCTCCACGTTGCCCCAGTACCGGGCGACGTGGAGGCTGTCGGTGCGGGACGAGTAGTGGTCGACGAGCTCCTGCGGCGGGTCGTGCGGATCGTGCGGCAGCATCGGCGCGTACCAGACGAAGAAGGGCTTGCCGTCCGTGCGGCAGCGGCCGATGAAGTCGTAGACCGGCTGCATCGACTGCCGGCCGATGGCGAGCCCTTCGTCGCCGTGCCGCTGGCCTTTGGCCATCCCTTCCGTGAACCCTCCCTGCTGAAAATCCCCCTGCCACCACTTGCCGGTCTGCAGGCTGCGGTAGCCGCGGTCGGCGAGCAGCTTCGGCAACAGCGGCCACTCGGCGAGATGCCGGTTCATCGCCTCGCGGCCCGCGGCGAAGGCGGCCTTCCCCGCGGGGCTGTTCCGCGGCACCCCGGGCTGCTCGGGCGGGTCGTTGCCCACGATCCGGTGCTCGTGCGGCAGCCTGCCGGTGATGATCGAGGCGAGGCTCGGGCAGCAGAGGCTTCCGGGCACGTGGCCCCAGCGGTAGACGAGGCTCTCCCGCGCCAGCCGGTCGAGCTGCGGCGTGCGGAGCTGCCCGTGCCCCATGAAGCCGTAGTCCCGCCAGTGCTGGTCGTCGGAGATGATGAGGACGACATTGCGCGGAGGGGACCGCGGGGCCGCCCCGGCATCGGCGGCCGCCACGCTCCGGCCGAGCACGCAGGCGAGCGCCGCCGCCATCCAGAGCCGTGGGCCACACGGAATCCTTCCGCCTGCACGAATCGTCATGGCACGCCTCCGGTTCACCACCGCGCTCCTCGCCGGCTTGCACCGGCCTCGGCGCGACGTCAGCATTGTGACGGCGGGCCGACGGGCACGCCAGAAACGTTCCGCAGACCTCCGCGGCCCGAGGGCTCACCGATGGATGGCTGGCGCTGCACGCTGCGGCTGGCGGTGGGAGTGCTGGTCGCGGCCATGGCGTGGCGGTCGACCGCCGTCGCCGCGGAGCCCGCCCTCGAACCGGCGGCCTTCGGCGCCGACTTCCCCGATCTCGACGGCTGGGCCGCCGCGGACTGGTGGACGCGGCAGCCGGCTGCAGGCGACCAGCCAGCCGCTCGCGGCCGGCGGCTGCCGTTTTCGCTCGACGTGCCCCGGCGGGACGTGATCGCGTTCGCCCTCTATACGGTGACGATCGACCCGGACGGTCCGGACACCCTCAAGCTCTCCGCGCAGCTCTTCCCGCTGCGTCCCGACGAGCCGCGGGAAGCCCGCCTCGAGATCGCCCGCGACGGGGGCTGGGTCGAGGTCGCGCGGGCGGAGGTGCTCTCCCCCGGCTGGGACGCACACTTCCGCGTCGCCGACTGGGATGCGTCCCGCGACTGGTCCTACCGGGTGCGGCACGGGGCGGATGCCGTGTTCACGGGCACCGTCCGCCGCGACCCTCTCGACAAGCCCGAGGTCGTCGTCGCGGTGATGTCGTGCAACTCCTCGAGCACTCCCGGCCCGCGCGAGGAGCTCGTCCGCAGCCTGCGGGCCGCCGATCCCGACCTGCTCTTCTTCGCCGGCGACCAGACCTACCGCCACACGCAGCACACCGTCGGCTGGATCGAGTTCGGCCTGCAGTTCCGCGACGTCATCCGCGACCGGCCGACCGTGACGATCCCCGACGACCACGACGTCGGACACGGCAACCTCTGGGGCGCCGGCGGCCGGCAGGCCACCCGCAAGGACGCCGCCGACGGCGGCTATCTCTATCCCCCCGCCTACGTGAACATGGTGCAGCGGCAGCAGACCTGGCACCTGCCCGATCCGGTCGATCCCGGGCCGGTCGACCGCGGCATCGGCGTGTTCTTCACGCGGCTCCTCGTCGGCGGCCTCGACTGCGCGATCATCGAGGACCGCAAATTCAAGACCGGGCCCTTTGGCGCGATTCCCCAGATGGGACCGCGGCCCGATCACATCACCGACCCCGCGTACGACTGCGCGGCGATCGACCTGCCCGGCCTCGAACTGCTCGGGCGGCGGCAGCTCGACTGGCTCGAGGACTGGTCTCGGGACTGGCGGGGGGCCAGGGCGAAGGCGGCGCTCTCGGCGACGGCGTTCTGCGGCGCGGTGCACCTGCACGGCACGCGGGCCGAGCGTCTGCTCGCCGACCTCGACTCGAACGGCTGGCCGCAACGCGGCCGCAACGCGGCGCTGCGGATCCTGCGGGACGCCAGGGCGGTGCACCTCTGCGGCGACCAGCACCTGGCGGCGGTCGTACGACACGGGATCGATCGCCACGGCGACGGCCCCTGGTCGTTCACGGCGCCGGCGCTGGTGAACACGGTCTACGGCCGCTGGTGGCACCCGCCGGACGAGCAGCCGGGGGCCAACCCCGTGCCCGGCAGCCCGCTGCCCTGGACCGGCGACTATCAAGACGGCCTGGGCAACACGATCACGATGCTCGCCTACGCGAACCCCGAGGACGTCGACGACGAGCGGAAGCGTGGCGACGGTTTCGGCCTTGCGCGGTTCGACTTCGGCAGGGACGAGGTCACCTTCGAATGCTGGCCGCGGTTTCCGGTGGCCGGCGCCGACGGCCGGCCCGCGCAGTATCCCGGCTGGCCCGTGCGGGCGCCGCTCGAGCGGCCGCGGCCCGCCGCGACCTCCGCGGCCGAGCCCGCCCCGAACGGCCCGCGGCACAACGTGGTCGTCGTGCTCGTCGACGACCTGGGCTGGAAGGACCTCGGCTGCCAGGGCAGCGGCTTCTACAAGACGCCGCAGATCGACCGGCTCGCCGCCTCGGGCATGCGGTTCACGACCGGCTATTCGGCCTGCACCGTCTGCTCCCCCACCCGCGCCGCCATGCTCACGGGCCAGTATCCCGCGCGGCTGCACATCACCGACTGGATCGCCGGGCACGAACGGCCGTTCGCGAAGCTGAAGATCCCCGACTGGCAACAGCGGCTGCCGCTCGAGGCGGTGACGGTGGCCGAGCGGCTCAAGGCCGCCGGCTACGCGACGGCGTCGATCGGCAAGTGGCACCTCGGCGGCGCGGGCTTCTCGCCCCGCGAGCAGGGCTTCGACGAGAACGTCGGCGGCACCGACCGCGGCCAGCCGCCGAGCTATTTTTCGCCCTACAAGATCCCCACGCTCGCCGACGGTCCGCCGGGCGAATACCTCACCGACCGCGAGGCGGCGGAGGCGGTGCGGTTCATCCGGGACCACCGCGACCGGCCCTTCTTCCTCTATCTGCCGCACCACTGCGTCCACACGCCGATCCAGGCGAAGCCACAGGTCGCCGCGACCTACGCCGACAGGCTGCGGGAAGCCGGCGGGAAGAACGCCGCCTACGCCGCGATGGTGGAGAGCGTCGACGACGCGGTCGGACGGATCCTCGACACGCTCGAGTCGCTCGGCCTCCGCGACCGCACTGCGATCTTCTTCACGAGCGACAACGGCGGCCTCGTCCAGATGACCGACAACACGCCGCTCCGCGCCGGCAAGGGCTCGGCCTACGAGGCGGGCGTGCGGGTGCCGTTTCTGGTGTCGTGGCCCGGCGTGACCCGCCCCGGCACGACGAGCGACGTGCCGGTGATCACGCCCGACATCCCGGCGACGATCCTCGACCTCACGGGCGTCGGCCCCGATCCGGTGCAACCGCTCGACGGGGTGAGCCTCGCGCCGGCACTCCGCGGCGGCACGCTCGACCGCGACGCGATCTACTGGCACTACCCCCACTACCATCCCGGCGGCGCCACACCCTATTCGGCGATCCGCTCCGGCGACTTCCGGCTCGTGCACTTCTACGAGGACGGCACAAGCGAGCTCTACGACCTGCGGCGGGATCCCGGCGAAGCCGCCGACCTCGCGGCGGCCGAACCCGCCCGCACCGCGGCGCTCAAGGCCCGGCTCGACGCCTGGCTCGCCGACGTCGGCGGGCAATTTCCCACGGCGAACCCCGCCGTCGATCCCGCCCGCGACGCGGCGGCGGCGGGCGGCGGGCGGCCCGCGGAACCACGACGCGAGCAACCGGGGAGACAGCCATGACACCGTTCCATCGATCCCGCCGCCGGCTCTCCCGCACCGCCACGGCCGTCGCGGTGGCCCTGGGTCTCGTCGCCGCCTCGCGGGCCGACGAGGAGAAGCCCACGCGGCCCTGGCTCGTGCCGGAGGCGAGCCTGCCGGAGGGCTTTCCGCCGCCCGGCCCGGTCGACGAGATCGTCGTGAAGACCTATCCGGCCCACCGTCTCGCCCGGGTGCGGGCGGACGGGGGCGGCAACGGCATGTTCATGCAGCTCTTCCGCCACATCGAGCGGAACGACATCACGATGACCGCGCCGGTGGAGATGTCGTGGCCGGCCGCGCAGCGGGCGGCGGAAGATGCGGCCGCGGGACCCGCTGCGACGGCGGTCGGCAGGGAGCCGGGGGCGATGGCGTTTCTCTATGGCAGGCCGACGATCGGCGCGGTGGGCGCCGACCCGGCCGATCCGCGGGTCGTGGTCGAGGACGTGCCCGAAGTGAAGGTCGTGTCGATCGGCCTCCGCGGGGGCTACGACAAGGAGACGTTCGACCGCGGCGCGAAGCGGCTGGCGGCCTGGCTGGCGGAGCACCCGGAATGGGAGGCGGCCGGCGGCCTGCGGAGCCTCGCCTACAATAGCCCGTTCGTGCCGAACATCGCCAAATACTCGGAGGTGCAGCTGCCGCTGGCACCCCGACCGCCGCGGCCCTGATCGCCCCGTCGCATCCCGAAGAACCCGCCCATTCGGAGCCGCGGGACGGCCGCGCCAGGGGAGATTGCTCCCCCCGCGAACCATACGTATATTTAAGGCTTATGGGGCGGCCGCGGCGCAGCAATGGGGCGCCGATCCATCGCTCGTGCATTTTTCGGCCGGGCTCCCGCCTGAAGCTCCCGAAAGGAAACGTTCCATGGCGACTCTCTTGCCGATCGGCTTCTCCCTGGTGCCCTCGTCCCGGGCGGCCTCCGTCCGGCCGGTGGCCGCCCGGCGGGCCTTCACGCTCGTCGAACTGCTCGTCGTCATCGCGATCATCGGCGTGCTCGTCGGCCTGCTCCTGCCGGCTGTCCAGGCCGCCCGCGAATCCGCCCGCGCCAACGCCTGCCGCAACAACCTCAAGCAGCTCGGCACGGGCATGCACTCCTATCTCTCCGCGAAGACCTTCTTTCCGTCGAACAACTACGCGCCCAACAACGGCACGGCCTGGAACAGCTGGGAGCGGTTCAGCGCGCATTGGCAACTGCTCCCCTACATCGAGTACGCCGACTACTTCGGCCAGTTCAACCTCAGCGGCTCGTTCGCCGCGAACGAGACGCTGACGCAGAGGAAGATCCCGACGTTCGTCTGCGCCTCGGCCGAGGCGGGCGACCGCACCTGGGGCGGCAGCAACTACGGCTGGTCGACCGGCAGCAGCACCCATGCGACCAACAACGCCACCCGCACCACCGCCAACGGCTTCATCCACGGCGAGCACCGCGGCACGTCGTCGCCGCGTCTCGAGACCAGCAACACGTGGCCCGGCTTCGCCCCCGCCGACTTCCGCGACGGCCTGTCCAACGTGCTGATGGCCTCTGAGTTCCTCACGGGCAACGGCTCCAACTCGGCCGACCCCTACCAGCCGCTGCGGCAGGTGTCGCTCGTGGTGGCGGCGGGCATCCTCACCGGCTCCGCCACCGACATCAATTTCCCGTCGGACGCCGAACTGCAGACGGCCGGCACGTCGGCGCTCGCGGCGGCCAACGGCTGGCGGGGCAACTGCGGCCATCGCTGGGGCGTCTTCCAGGAGTCGCAGACCCTTCTCAACACGTCGGCACCGCCGAACTGGGAATATCCCTCGGTGGGCAACGGCACGCCCGGCATCGCCATCGATCACGGCTGGGGTGTGATTCCCCCGCGCAGCAACCACGGCGGCTACGTCAACGGCCTCTTCTGCGACGGCTCGATCCGTACGCTGGCCGACAACATCGACAGGGTCACGTTCCAGCGGCTGGGCCACCGCCGCGACGGCGCGACGGTGCCCAAGGAGTAGGCCCCCGCTGCATGCCGATCGGCGTGCCGCGGGCGGCCGCCGCCCGCGGCACCACTTCCACAGGAACACCTCCCATGCCCACGCGACGAAGCTTCTTTCACGTCCTCGTGCCGCTGCTCGTGCCGGCCGCATGCGTCGCCGGCTGCAGCCGCGGCCGCGGCACGAAGCACGCGGTCAACATGACGCCCGACCCGGTCGGCGAGGCCCGCAACATGCTCACGGCCTACGCCGGCGGCCAGCCGCTCGGCAGCGAGCAGGAGATCTTCGCCGACCTGGTCACCAGGGTGACCGCCGCCGATGCCGCGAAGGGCGCCGCTCTCAAGGCGTTCCTCGACGACATCATTGCCAAGGGCAAGGTCGACGCGGCCAAGGCGAAGGAGCTCGCGGCCGGCTTCTGACGCCGCCCGCGGCCCCGGCCGGGTTTGGCCGGGGCCCGGCGCGGGAATATCATGCGTGCTGTCCGCCGCGTCGATGGTGCGCGCGGCGGCTGCTTCTCCTTCCGCGGAGGATTCCCATGCGGACCGCCCCCTGCCGGCCACGGCCGGCGCTCGCGCGGGCGGCCGAAGCCAGCGCCCGCCTCGTCGTCGCCACGCTCCTCGTCATGGCGAACGCGGCGGCCGCCGCGGACCGCTGGGAGCAGCCGGTGGAGCGGATGGCCGCCGCGACGGAGGCGAGCCCCGAGGGGTTCGTCGTGCGGCCGGGCTTTCAGGTCGAACGGCTCTTCGTCGTGCCGAAGGACGAACTGGGCTCGTGGGTCTGCATCACGACCGACCCCAAGGGCCGGCTCATCGCCAGCGACCAGGGGGACAAGGGGCTCGTGCGGATCACGCCAGCGCCGCTCGACGGCTCGAAGCCGACGCTCGTGGAGAAGATCCCCGCCGCGATCACCGGCGGGCAGGGACTCCTCTGGGCGTTCGACGCCCTCTACGTCGTCTGTAACGGCGGCACGGGAAGCGGCCTCTACCGCGTCACCGATGCAAACGGCGACGACACGCTCGACACGGTCGAGAAGCTGCGCGAATTCGCCGGCGGCGGCGAGCACGGCCCCCACGCCATCCGGCTCTCCCCCGACGGCACGAGGCTCTTCATCATCTGCGGCAACCACACGAAGGTGCCGTTCGCGCTGCAGGACGTCACGCCGCCGCAGGAGTTGGGGGGCATCCGCTCGACGCAGCGGCGGGTCGAGCTGCCGGCCGACGGCGCGAGCCGGCTGCCGGCCAACTGGGACGAGGACCTGCTGATCCCGCGGATGTGGGACGCCGGCGGCCATGCGGTCGGCATCCTCGCCCCGGGCGGCTACGTCGCGAGCACCGACCGCGACGGGAAGTCGTGGGAGGTCTGGAGCGCCGGCTACCGCAACGCCTACGACATGGCCTTCAACGCCGACGGCGAGCTGTTCGTCTACGACGCCGACATGGAATGGGACTTCGGCTCCCCCTGGTATCGCCCCACGCGGGTCAACCACGCCACGAGCGGCAGCGAGCTCGGCTGGCGGAGCGGCTCCGGCAAGTGGCCCGCCTCCTATCCCGACAGCCTGCCGGCGCTGGTCGACATCGGGCCGGGCTCCCCCGTCGGCGTGGCGTTCGGCTACGGCACGAAGTTCCCCGACAAGTATCAGCGGGCGCTCTACGTCTGCGACTGGACGTTCGGCACGATGTACGCGATCCACCTCGAGCCCGACGGCTCGACCTACCGGGGCACGAAGGAGGAGTTCGTGTCGCGGACGCCGCTGCCGCTCACCGACCTCGCCGTCGGCGGCGACGGCGCGATCTACTTCACCGTGGGCGGCCGGGGCGGCCAGGGCGAGCTCTACCGCGTGACCTACGCCGGCCCCGATGCGACCGCCGCCGTCGACGCCCGGCAGCCGGCCCATGCCGCCGACCGGAAGGCCCGCCACGATCTCGAGACCCTGCATCGCCGCGCCGCCGATCCCGCCGCCGCGGTCGCCGCGGCGGTCGCGCAGCTCGCGAGCCCCGATCGCTTCATCCGCTACGCCGCGCGGGTGGCGCTGGAGCACCAGCCGCTCGAGCTCTGGCAGGAGCGGGCGCTCGCCGCGGCCGATCCGCGGGCCAGGATCACGGCCGCGATCGCCGTGGCCCGTCAGGCCGAGCCGTCCCTGCAGCCGCAGGTGCTCGCGGCCCTGGCCGCGATCGATCCCCGCTTGCTCGACACCGCCGCGCAGATCGATCTCGTGCGGGCGCACGAACTGGCGCTCGTGCGGCTCGGCGAACCGCCCGCCGCGGCCAAGGCGACGATCGCCGCCACGTTCGCCCCGCTCTTTCCGTCGGGCTCGTTCGACCTCGACCGCGAGCTGTCGAGCCTGCTCGTGGCGGTGCGGGCCCCGGGAATCGTGACGAAGCTCGTGGGCCTGCTGGCGGCGCCGACGAGCTCCGCCGCCGCCACGAACCTGGCGCCCAGCGAAGAGGACCTCCGCCGGCTCATCGAGCGGAACACGCAGTACGGCGGCTCGGTCAGGGCCGCGCTCGAAAAGCGGTCGGATCTCCTGCAGGTGCACTTCGCCTACGCGCTGCGGACCGTGGCCGAGAAGGACGCCTGGACGACGGCCGACCGCAAGGGCTACCACGAGTGGTTCACGCGGGCCCGCGACTGGGCCGGCGGCAACAGCTTCCGCAAGTTCCTCACGAACATCGAGAACGAGAGCCTCGCGGGGCTCTCCGAGAACGACAAGCTGGCGCTGGAGACGCTCGGCATCCGCAAGCCCTACGTGCCGCCGCCGCTGCCGAAGCCGGAGGGGCCGGGCCGGGCCTGGACCGTCGACGAGGTGCTGGCGGCCTCCGCGGGAAACCTCGACCGGGGCGACCGCGACTTCCAGAAGGGCAAGCGGGCCTTCGCCGCGGCCCGGTGCATCGTCTGCCACCGCTTCGGCGAGGACGGCGGCGCGACCGGTCCAGACCTCACGCAGGCCGCCGGCCGCTTCCAGCTCAAGGATCTCGTCGAGGCGATCGTGCACCCGAGCAAGGTCGTGTCGGATCAGTACAAGGGGAGCATCGTGCAGACCGCCGACGGCCGCACGGTGACCGGCCGGATCGTCAGCGAGTCGCCCGAGAAGATCACGGTCGTCACCGATCCTGAGAACGCGACGAAATTCGTCGAGATCCGGCGGTCCGACATCGACGAGATCCAGCCGGCGAGCGAGTCGCTCATGCCCAAGGGGCTGCTCGACCAGCTCAGCGAGACGGAGGTGCTCGACCTCGTGGCCTACACGCTGTCGCGCGACAAGCCGAACGCCCCGTACTTCCGCAAGAAGAAGTAGCCGTGCACGCGTGCGCAGGGGAACGGCCCATCCGATGACCGCCCGCGAGCCTGTCGATGCGGCGTTCGCCGCGTGCCCCGACCGCAGCGGCACCGGCTCCGAGAAGTGGGACCGCTACGCGGGCCGCGACATCCTGCCGGTCTGGGTCGCCGACATGGATTTCCGGTCGCCGCCGGAGGTGCTCGACGCGGTCGGGCAGCGGGTCGCCCACGGCGTCTTCGGCTACACCCACGAGCCGCCGGGATTCGCGGCGGCGCTCGCGGGGCACCTCGAGTCGCTGCACGGCTGGACGATCGACCCGGAGTGGATCGTGGGCACGCCCGGCGTGGTGACGGGGCTCGCGCTCACGGCCCGGCTCCTGGCCGACGCCGACGACGAGATCCTCTCGTTCACGCCCGTCTACCCGCCGTTTCTCTTCCTGCCGGGGATGGCGGGCCGGCGGCTCGTCCGCGTGCCGCTGGCGGCAGCCGCCACGGCCTGGCAGATCGACTGGGGCAGGCTCGACGCGGCCGTCTCGCCGCGGTCGAAAATCTTCTGGCTGTGCCACCCGCACAACCCCACCGGCACGGTCTTCTCGCGAGACGAGCTGCTTCAGCTGGCCGAGTTCGCCGAACGGCACCGGCTCGCGGTCGTGTCGGACGAGATCTGGAGCGATCTGGTGCTCGACGAGGATCGCGAACACGTCCCCTTCGCCAGCCTCGACCACCCGGCGGCGCGGCGGGCGGTCACGCTGACGGCCCCGTCGAAGACCTGGAACCTGGCCGGCCTCGGCTGCGCGGCGGCGATCCTGCCCGACGCGACAATGCGTCGCCGGTGGCGGCCTGCCGGCGGCGGCCTCGTGCCGATGGTCAACCCGCTGGGCTACGCCGCGGCCGAGGCGGCCTGGCGGCGGGGGGACGGCTGGCGGCGGCGGCTGCTCGTCGTGCTGCGGCACCACCGGGATCTCGTGCTCGACGCCGTCGCCCGCATCCCCGGCCTCTCCTGTATCCCGCCTGCAGCCACGTACCTCACGTGGATCGACTGCCGCGGCACCGGTGTCGCCGACCCGCAGGCCGCCTGCGAACGGGCGGGCCTGGGGCCATCCGACGGCCGGGAATTCGGCCTGCCGGGGTTCATCCGGATCAACACCGCCTGCCCGACCGCTCGGCTGGAAGAGGCCCTCCGCCGGCTGCAAAAGGCGTTTTGCGCCGGCTGAAGCCGGGGACGACGCGGGAGAACGCCTCTGGCCACGCCGGCCACAACTTTTCCACGGGCCGGGCGTTGAACAAGCGGCCGGGAAACACGCTGTTTTCCCGGCGCTCGACCGTCTTCTAGGATGACAGTGTCGGCGTCCCCCAGCGGCCGACCACACCCCCGCGAGGCTCCCATGAACGTCCCCGGCAGGCTGCTGTCAATCGTCTTCTGCACCGGCTTGGCACTGACCCCCGTCGCCCTCGCGGTCGCGGCCGACAAGCCGATCGATCCTGAAAAGATCTTCAAGCGGAAGGACGCCAACAGCGACGGCTCACTGTCGCTCGATGAATACAAGGCCGGCATGAAGGACAGGCAGCTGGAAAACGCCGAGAAGCGGTTCAAGAAGATCGACACCAACTCCGACGGCAAGCTCTCCCTCGAGGAGTTCAAGGCCGGCATGCCCAAGCCGAAGGATGCCTGACCGCCCGCGGCGGTTCGCGACGCCATCCAGGAAAACAAGACCATCGTGCAGGATCATCATGCAGACTGATTGCAGCGTGCAATTGCCGCGCGGCACCGTCGCCCGGCGGACGGTGGCCTGCCTGCTCGCGATCGTGGTCGTGGCCGCGGCCGGGGCCGCGGCCCGCAAGCCCGCCACCAAGACGCCGGCGCGGACGGCGAAGAAGACCGACCAGCAGGCCAAGATCAACCTCCCGAAGGCCGTGATGAGCGAGCCGGCGGGCACGATCATGCACGTCGCCCAGATCGACCGCGGCACGCGGAAGGATGTGGCGGCCGCGGCGGCCCGGATCGACGCGCTCCTCCAGAAGTACTGGAAGGAGCACAAGGTCAAGGGCAGCGAGCCGCTCGACGACGGCCAGTTCGTCCGCCGCATCTACCTCGAGCTCGGCGGCCGGATCCCCACGTTCGACGAGACGGTGCGGTTTCTCGACTCGAAGTCGGCGTCGAAGCGGGACGACCTGATCGAGTCGCTGCTCGAGAGCCCCGACTACGTCAGCCACACCTACAACTTCTGGGCCGACATCCTCCGGCTCTGCGAGCGTCCGCAGAAGGAGCTTTTCTTCGAGCCCTACCTCGACTGGGTCAAGCGGTCGATCGCCGAGAACAAGCCCTACGACGCCTGGGTGCACGAGATGCTCACGGCCGACGGCAAGCTGTGGGAGAACCCCGCGGTCGGCTTCCAGCTCCGCGACAAGGGGATGCCGCTGCCCTACGTCGACAACACCGTGCGGGTGTTCCTCGGCACGCAGATCGGCTGCGCCCAGTGCCACGACCACCCGTTCGACAAGTGGACGCAGCACCAGTTCTACGAGCTGGCGGCCTTCACGTCGGGCACGCGGACGCGGCTGGCCGGCATGCGGGACAGGAAGGGGGGCGTGTCGAAGGAAGACGCCAGGAAGGCCCGGGCCGAAACCGCCGAGGCGGTCAAGCAGATCAAGGAGATCACCTCCGCGGTCCAGGCGAAGGTCAAGGACAAGAAGCTGCCCAACGAAGCCCGGCAGTTCCTGGGCGCCAACCTCACGAGCGTCAACTACGAGCAGGCCAAGCTGCTCCTGCCGCACGACTACCAATACGACGACGACAAGCCGCTGGCCGCCGTGGCACCCAAGGTGCTCTGGGGCGAGATCCCCTCGGCCGCCGCCGGCGCCGACGGCCGGGAGAGGTTCGCGGCCTGGCTGACGTCGCGGGACAACAGGCAGTTCGCCCGCGCCATCGCCAACCGGCTCTGGCGGAAGGTGATGGGGGTGGGGCTCGTGGAGCCCATCGACGACTTCCGCGACAACAACCCGCCCTCCAACCCCGAGTTGCTCGAACATCTCACCGACGAGATGCTCCGGCTGAAGTTCGACCTCCGCGAGTTCGTCCGGGTGCTCGTCTCGACCGACACCTACCAGCGGCGGGCGGTGCTGCACGACCCCTCGTCGGCCACGCCCTTCGGCTTCGCGGGGCCGGCGCTGAAGCGGATGACGGCCGAGCAGCTCTGGGACTCGATCCTCACGCTCGTCGCCCACAACGAGTGGGCCTTCCAGCGGCCGACCGCCGCCGCCTACGCCAAGGTCGTCGACATCGATCTGGCGCGGAAGGGCACGACCTACGAGGACGTCGAGAAGGCCTTCAAGCACTACAACGACACCTACAGCCTCAACAGCTACCGCCGCGCCATCCTCAAGCAGTACGGCTACAAGGGGCAGGTGCTCGTGCGGGCCAGCGAACTGCCGACGCCGCTGCCGCTGGGCCACTTCCTCCGGCAGTTCGGCCAGAGCGACCGCGAGGCGATCGAGGGGGGCCGCACCACCGCGACCGTGCCGCAGATCCTCGCCATGTTCAACGGCTCGATCACCCACAGCATGCTGGAGCAGGGGAGCGTGATCTACGACGAGGTGATGTCGCACGATCCGCGGCAGGCGGTCGACGTCGTGTTCCTCGCGCTGCTCTCGCACCGTCCCAGCACCGAGGACCGCACCTTCGCCATCCAGGAGATCCGCTCGGCGGAAAACCCCGCGGCCGGCTGCGGCAACCTCATCTGGGCCCTGCTCAACACCCGGGAATTCATCTTCATCCAGTGACGCCGTGCCGCGGCCGCCGCGACCCGCGGCCCGCCATGGCAGGAGGCAGACGCGTGCTCCGTCAGAGAACCTGGCTCGACGAACCGCTGGCCCGCCGCGCCGTGCTGGGCACGATCGCCCGGACGACGCTCGGCGTGGGCCTGCTCCCCGCGCTTTCCGGACGGCTGGAGGCGGCGGCCGCAGCCGGCGGGAAGGGCCGCGTCAAGAACATCATCTACCTGATGATGCAGGGGGCGATGAGCCACCTCGACACCTTCGATCCCAAGCCGGGCCGCGACGAGCAGGGGGAAACCAAGCCGATCAAGACGAAGACGCCGGGCGTGCTCTTCGGCGAGCGGCTGGAGAAGCTCGCCGGCCTCTCCGACACGCTGGCCGTGATCCGCTCGATCTCGACGGAGACCGGCGCCCACGAGCAGGGGCAGTATTTCATGCGGACGGCCTACCCGATGCTCAACAGCATCCGGCATCCCGCCTTCGGCGCGTGGGCGGTGCACGCCATGGGCAAGATCAGCAAGGAGCTGCCCCCCTACGTGCTCGTCGGCAACGGCAACAACCACCCGGGGGCGGGCTTCCTCGACCCGTCCCTCACGCCCGTGCCGGTCGCCGACGCGACCAAGGGGCTGGAGAACACCGTGCGGCCGCAGTATCTCACCGAGAAAAACTTCGACCGCCGGCTGACGCTCGCCGACCGCATCGACCGCGACTTCAAGGCCCGCTACGCCGGGCCGCAGCTGGAGTCGTACAACCAGCTCTACAAGGACGCCGTGCGGCTGATGGGCAGCGTCGACCTGCAGGCGTTCGACATCGGGAAGGAGAAGCCGGAGGTCCGCGAAAAGTACGGTGACTCCAAGGTCGGCCTGGGCTGCCTCCTGGCCCGGCGGCTCGTGGAAGCGGGCGTGCGGTGCGTGGAGGTGGAGTTCGGCGGCTGGGACATGCACCGGGAGGTCGCCGACGAGATGGCGGAAAAGGGTCCGCAGCTCGACCGGGCGATGGGCACGCTGCTCGAGGATCTCCAGCAGCGCGGCCTGCTCGACTCGACGCTCGTCGTGCTGGCGACCGAGTTCGGCCGCACGCCGCGAATCAACGAGAACGCCGGTCGCGACCACCACCCCGGCGTGTTCTCCTGCGTGCTGGCGGGCGCCGGCGTGAAGGGGGGCACGGTCCACGGCGCCAGCGACGAGAAGGGCTTCCGGCCGGCGACGGACGGCGTTTCGGTCACCGACTTCAACGCCACGATCGCGGCGGCCGCCGGCCTGCCATTCGACAAGGAATTCCACGCCCCCAACGGCCGCCCCTTCAAGATCGGCGGCGGCGGCACGCCCATCAAAGCCGTGCTGGCCTAGCTGTCGGTGGAAACAGTCATCCATGCCCCCTCCGGTCGCATGGCGAGCCGCGGCCGGCAGCCCGTGGCCGCTCCCGGGCGGTGGTCCGGGGATGTCGACCGGCCGGCGCGGGTGCCATGCCGGGTGACGCGGCAGCGGGGGCAGGCGCGGGGAATTGGGGTGCCGCTGCCGATGCCGGAAACCTTCTGCGCGAGCCCCCTCCCGACTCAACCTGGGGCCGGCGACGACCGATGCTCAACGAGTCGAGGTAACACGGTTTCAACGTCACGGGAGCGCGGCACCATGGCCCATCACAAGAGCAGGGAAACCTACGCCCAGCAGGTCGTCGGCCTGGCCACGGCCGGCCTGCCGGCGCCCGTACAGAAGGTGGCGAAGTCGAAGCTGGGGTCGCGGCTGCTGCTCCTGCTCGTGCCGATCCTGATCGCCACCGGGGTGATCTCCGTCTCGTGGTCGGGCGGCCTGCCGAGCATCACGGTGAACCGCCAGCGGGCGGCCGTCGTCGGCGAGCAGGTCAGGGAAGAGGCCCTGCGGGCGGCCGAGCGGGTCAGGCAGTACGGCGACTCGAGCTACCGTTGACGAGCCGCTCGGCGTCGTGGCGTGTGCCGACCGGCCCGCGGCAGAGGCCTGCCAAGCGGCTCGTCCGGTAGGATGACGGTTTCCGCGGAGCCGTCCCCATGCGCCACGCCCCCATCGACCCGTCGCTGTTCGTCGCCCATCGCGGGCGGCTCGCCTCCCTCCTGCCCGACCGCAGCATCGCGATCCTCCACGCCGCCGACCTGGTGCCGACGACCGGCGACGGCACGCTGCGATTGCATCCGGCGAGCGACCTCTTCTGGCTCTCCGGCATCGAGCAGGAAGAGAGCGTGCTCCTGCTCGCGCCCGACGCGGTCGACCCCGCGCAGCGCGAGATGCTCTTCCTGCGGCAGCCGAACGAGCATCTGACGACGTGGGAAGGGGAGAAGCTCTCCCGGGAGCGGGCGAGGGAGATTTCGGGCGTGCGCCGGGTGCGCTGGCTCGCGGAACTGCCGGGGGCGCTGCACGGCCTCATGTGCGAGAGCGATTGCGTGTGGCTCAACGCCAACGAGCACGAGCGGGCGAGCACCGAGGTGGAGCCGCGCGACGTGCGGCTCGGCCGGCAGCTCCTGGCCCGCTATCCGCTCCATCGTCACGAAAGGCTCGCGCCGCTCCTGCGGCGGCTGCGGGCCGTGAAAGACGCCGCGGAGGTCGACCTCATCCGGCAGGCGATCGACGTCACCGCCGCCGGCCTCGAGCGGATGCTTGCCGTGCTGCGGCCGGGCGTCATGGAATACGACCTCGAGGCCGAACTCGCGGCGGAGTTCATCCGGCGCCGGGCGAAGATGGCCTACGAGCCGATCGTGGCCGCGGGCCGCAATGCCTGCGTCCTCCACTACGTCGACAACGACCGGGCCTGCCGCGACGGCGACCTCGTGCTCGTCGACGTCGGGGCCTGCTACGCCAACTACAACGCCGACATCACCCGGACCTATCCGGTGAGCGGCCGGTTCTCGCCGCGGCAGCGGGCGGTCTACGAGGCGGTGCTCCGCGTGCTGCGATCGTCGATCGCCCGGACCACGGCCGGCACAACGCCGCGCGACTGGAAGCGGGCGGCGCAGGTGCAGATGAACGAGGAACTGCTCGGCCTCGGGCTGCTGACCGCCGACGAGGTCGCCAGGGACACGCCGGAGGAGCCCGCCTGCGGCAGGTACTTCATGCACGGCCTGGGGCATTCGCTGGGGCTCGGCGTGCACGACCTGGCGCCGCAGAACGGCCCCTTCGAGCCGGGCTGGGTGGTGACCGTCGAACCGGGGATCTACATCCCCGACGAGGGGATCGGGATCCGCCTGGAAAACGACGTGCTCGTCACGGCCTCGGGCCCCGTCGACCTCGCCGCCCACATCCCGATCGAGCCCGGCGACGTGGAGCGGCTGCTGGCGCGGCGGTGACCCCCGGCGAAACGGCCCGCCCCGGCTTTTTCCCGCGGCCTCCCGGCCGCTTCCTCTATACTCTCGGGCCTTCCACCCCAGGAGCCACACGATGCGCCTCTCGTCCGTCGCCCGCCCCTGTCTGGCCGGCCTCGCCCTGCTCGTCCTCTCCCTTCCCCTTCGCATGGAGCCCGCCATGGCCGCCGAAGCCGAAGTTCCCCACCCGCAGCTTCCGTCCGGCGCCGGCAAACTCGACGCCGAGGCCCCGAAGACCTTCTCGACCACCCCCTCCGGGCTCAAGTACCGCGTGCTCCGCAAGGGCGCGGGGGCCGCTCCGAAGGCCACCAACCGCGTGAAGGTCAACTACCACGGCTGGCTCGACGACGGGAAGGTGTTCGACAGCTCGTACAAGCGCGGCGAGCCGATCGAGTTCGGCCTGAACCAGGTGATCCCCGGCTGGACCGAGGGGATGCAGCTGGTGGGCGAGGGCGGCATGATCGAGCTGCTGATTCCCAGCCAGCTCGGCTACGGCAAGAGCGGCACGCCGGGCGGCCCGATCCCGCCCAACGCCACGCTTCACTTCCTGGTCGAGTTGCTCGGCGTCCGCTGAGCCTCGACCACCGGGGGCGACCCGCGGTGCCGTAGACGCCACCTGCTCGGCGGCGCGCCGTGGCGGCGGGTGAACGCGACCGTCATGTACTCGGTGTGGCGGAAGCCGCGGCCCGCTGCCGCTCACGGCATCTCGGCCGTGACGGCCATCACGACCGGCGCGGTGGCGTCGTCGCCCTTGACCAGTTCGACCGCCGCCAGCGGCTCCGTCCGTCCCGGCCGCACGCTCACGTACCGCAGCTGCCGGCCGCCGAGGTCGAAGGCCCACTCGCTCTCCGGTACGTCGACCCGCCGGATGTAGTCGGCGACGTGCTCGCCGTTGACGAGCCGGTGATCCTCCTTCTGGCCGTCGGCGTAGACCAGCCGGACGATCAGCGACGTCGATCCCTGCGGCGTCGCCGGGAATCCCCAGCCAGCGATGCCGCCGAGCAGGTGGATGGCGCGGACCGGCGACGCGATCGGCAGCGACACGCTCCGCGGCATCCGGGGCGGCAGATACCCATTGGGACCGTGCAGCATGACGACGTTGGGGACCGTGTCGCCCTGCGGATCGACCAGCTGGAACGGGATCCCGTGGAACGCTTTCGGGCTCCAGTCCGCAAACATGAGCCGTTCGGCGGTGGAACGCTGGTCGTAGAACATGCCCTTCGTGCTCACCGCCGTCGCCACCTTCTCGAGCGACAGCGGCACGAACTTCCCGCGGGCGGTGAGGAATGCCAGCAGGTCGGCGAAGGCGGCGGGCGTGATCTGCTTTTCGAAGCCCACGGGCATGAGCGAGTTCGGCGACGGCAGGAATTCGTCGATCTCCTCCCGCTGGATCGCCTGCCGCTTCCCCTCGGCATCGACGATCTCGACCGCCGTGCGGCTCTCGGCGGCGAGCAGGCCGGTGACCACGCGGCCGTCGGCGGTGGTCACGGTGTAGGCCCGATAGTTGCCCTCGACCGACCTGTTGGGGTCGAGGATGTGGATCAACAGTTCGTGCGCCGGGTGCACCGCCATGCCGGTGAGCTCGGGTCCCACCCTGCCCCCTTCGCCCGAGTGCGTGTGGCACTTGCCGCAGTGCTCCTTGTACACCGCCTTGCCGCGGGCCACGTCGCCGCCGGCCGCCACGACGGGCAGGATCTCGTCGATCACCTTCTGCCGATCGGCGCTCGGCAGCCCGCCGCCGGCGGCGAGGATCTTCTTGGCCCGGTCCCGCACGGCACGGTCGGGATGGTCGGTGAGCTTCGCCCGGTCGGCGAGCGGGATGTCGCCGAGGCGAATGGTTCCCCGCTCCAGCCGCTCGACGAGCTGCGCCGCCCAGTCGCGGTTCGACAGCACGGTCCGCACGGCGGCCTCGCGGACCTGCGGCGTCAGCGAGGCGAGCCGGTCGAGGATCGCGGCCGGCGCCTCGGCCGCCGTCGACCTCGCCAGCGACGCGACGAGCCCCGCCGACAGTTCCGGACTCGCCCGGCCGCCGACCCGCGAGATCACCGCCTCCACGGCCGCGGGATCGGCCGGCCGCAGCGTGAGGAGCCGCTCCGCGGCGGCGGCGCGGTCGGCGTCGGCCGCGTCGACCCGGTCGATCTCGGCCACGAGCGCCGCGCTGATCCGCTCGACGTGCGGGTCGAGCGCGCGGCTGCCGGTGTGCTGGGCGAGCGTCACCACCTGCCCCTGCTCGGCCGGGGGCATTTTTTCCACGAGCGTGACGAGTGCCGCGTCCGCGGCGGGCCCGAGGGCCGCCGGCCTGCCCTTCGGCCAGCCCCGCGCCAGTCCCGTCAATGCCGCCGCCACGGCCTGCAGACGCCCGGCATCGCGATCCCCTTCAGGACGATCCACGGCCGCCGCGAGCCGCACGAGGGCGTCGCCGACGGCCACGGCATCGGCGTTGCGGGCCACGTGCTCGGCCACCCGCTCGACGACCGCGAGCCGTCGTGGAGACGGGGCTTCCCGCCGCGGCTCGGCCGCCAGGAGCGCCGGCAGGACGGCCGCCGACTGCACCGCCGCCGCGCTGGTCGCCGCGTCGGCCAGCACCGGATCGCGGAGCGTCCGCGGATCGGCGAGCATGGATGTCGCGAGCTTGCCCGCCTCGGCCGCGGGCGCCGCTTCACCGACCGCCTCGAGCACCGCCAGCCGCACGAGCGGCGCCGGATCGGCAGCCACGCCCGAGGCCGCCACCGCCGCCAGCGTGGCGGCGTCGCGGGGCAGCACCTTCACGGCGTTCATCCGCACGCCCGCCGATTGGTGCCGCAGGGCCGCCGCCGCCGCGGCCACGGCCGTCCGATCGGCCGCCGGACCGTCGATCGCCCCGAGCTGCCTGAGCGTCCAGAGGGCATGGATCGCGGCGGGATTCAGGCCGATCGCGTCGATCGAAGGATCTTCGACAAGCCGTGTCAGCGCCGGCACGACGTCGCGGCCGCCGTCCGCCCGGCCGGCGGCCCGCTCCACGAGCTTCCGCTGGGCCCGCTCGCGCCAGAACATGTTGTCGTCGCGAAGCGCCGCCACGAGTTGATCCGGCGACGCTGCCGCGAGCGACCGCCGTGCCGTGGTGGCGGCCGACCCGTGCACCACCCGCCAGATCCGGCCGTGCGTCTTGTCGCGGAGCGGCGTCACGTAGGCTCCGCGCTTCCCGGTCTCGAACCCGGCGGGCGTCGGATTGTGCTGGACGATGAAGTTGTACCAGTCGATCACCCACACCTGGCCGTCGGGGCCGACCTCGGCCTGGATCGGCGCGGTCCACTCGTCGTCGCTGGCGAGGAGATCCCAGGCCATCCGGCTGGTGAAGCCGGCCCCCTGCGGCTGGAGCGCGAAGGTCGCCACGATGTGGCCGGTCGGCTCGCAGACGAAGGCGGTGCGGTTCCAGTAGTCGCGTGGATACGCGCGGGCGGTGTAGAGACGATGGCCCGCGGCCGCCGTGAAGCGACCGTGGTGGTCGACCTGGCGGATCGGCACGCTGCCGTCGCCGCCCGTCCGCGGGGCGAGGTCCATCTCGGGGCTGCCGGCGATGCCGCCGAGCGTCGTGGCGCTCCAGCCCCGCACCCGCTCGTAGACGCGGTTGGCCAGCGGCATGTGCTCGCTGGGATTGCCGTTGGCCGTCGAGCCGAAGACGAGCCCCTCCTCGCTGAAGCCGAAGCCCCAGGAGTTGTTGTTGGTGCTCCGCAGGGCCTCGAACCGCGAGCCGTCGGCCGCGAACCGGAAAAAGCCCTTCGCGAGCTGGTGTTTCTCACCGCCGACGGTGCCCGCGAACCCGGAGTAGCCCACCATGCCGTAGACCCAGCCGTCGAGCCCCCAGGTGAGGCTGCTCGGGCCGGCATGCGTGTCGCCGGTGCCCCAGCCGGTGAAGAGGATCGTCCGCCGGTCGGCCCGGCCGTCGCCGTCGGTGTCCTTGAAGAAGAGCGTGTGCGGCGCCTGCACGACGATCAGGCCGCCGTCGTGCGGGAGCATGCTCGTGGGGATCGAGAGCTGCTCCGCGAACACGTCCCGGCGGTCGGCCCGGCCGTCGCCATCCGTATCGACGAGCTTCACGATCCGGTCGCGGCCGGCGACCGGCGCGGCCGGATCCTCCGCGGCGGGCTCGACCAGGTCGTTGGGGTAGTCGACGCTCTCGGCGACGAACACCGTGCCGTCGGCGTCGAAGCAGAACGCCAACGGCTTGCCGACGAGCAGCGGCTCGCTCGCGAAGAGCTCGACGCGAAAGCCCGCGGGCGTGATCGCGTGCTTCCGCGATTCCTCCGGCGAGAGGGGCTTTTGCATCTGCATCTCCTCGCCGCCGCTGGTCATGTTCTTCCGGTCACCCCCCGGCTCGTAGAAGGGAATCCGCGCCGCCTCGTAGGCGAAGGGCTCGAGATCCGCCGGAGGCTTCGTCATCGCCGGACGGTCGACGTAGGGGCCTGCCGCGGCGGGATCGCGCCCCGCCGCGAAGCGGATGCCCCGCTCCACGAGGTTGTGGAAGCCGGGATGGCTCCACGTCCGCTGGTCGTGGCCCCAGGCGGTGTAGAAGACGCGGCCCTTGCCCTCGGTCCGCACCCAGGTCCAGGGCTCGCGGTGCTCGCCGTCCACCCGCTCCTCGAGCACGGTGCGGCCCCGGTCGTTGTGCTTCGTGTGGACGTAGGTCTCGTCCCAGCTCTTGAAGCCGCCGAACCCCTGCATGACCGGATGGTCCGGGGCGACGATCGCGGTGCGAAACTCGCCCGTGCCGTGCTTCTGGAACTGCCCGCCGACGAGGTCGATCCACGCGGGCGAGTTGCGGAAGCAGTAGCTCGCACAGTGCAGCGGCACGAGCCCCTTTCCATTCCGGACGAAGTCGAGGATCGCCGCCTCGGCCGCGGGCGGCAGCGTGTCGACGTTGGCGTAGACGGCCAGCGCGTCGTACGCCGCGAGCTTCGCAGGATCAAGGTCAGCGAGATGTTCCGTGTAGACCAGCTCGATGCCGCGGGGAGCGAGCACCGGCTCGAGCTGGGCGAACCGCTCCGCGGGCTGGTGGTGCCCGCGGTCGCCCAGGAAGAGCACCTTGAGCGGCTTGGGCGCCGTCGGATCAGCCGCCGCCGTGGACGCAAGCCACGCGGCCGCGATGAGGAGCGATCGCACAAGGCTGGTCAGGGTGTCTTGCCGCATGGGGATCCCCCGTCGTGTTCGGTCTGTTCCGCTACCGTACGCCTCGTGCCGTACGCCTCGACGCCACCGAGGCTCGTGCGCCCTCCCCTGCCCTGGCCCGGCCGCTCAGCCGCTGAACGACCACTCCGGCAGCTTCAGCACCGCGCCCCCCTTCAGCGCCGACTCGTGGGCCAACAGCCCGGTGCAGGTCCAGTTGGCGCTCTGCCGGGCGTTGGGATAGGGATCGCGGCCCTCGACGAGTGCCGTGACGAACTCGTGCACCAGGTGCGGATGGCTGCCGCCGTGGCCGCCCCCCTGCGTGAACGAGAGGTGCTGGTGGTCGTCGGCATCGTAGACGCCGCCGGTCGTGAACCTGCGGATCGGCTCGGGCAGGAGCTGCGCGAAGTCGGGAACCTTCACCCGGGAGGGAATCTCGGGCTCGGGCAGCTTGGCGGTGTGGACCACCGGCTCCTCCCCCTCGCAGAGCTGCCACTCGAAGCTCTTCTTGGAGCCATACACGTCGAAGCTCTCGCGGTACTGCCGGGCGGTGTCGAAGAGCGAGCGGATGATCCGCGCGACCACGTCGCTGTCGCGCATGGCGACGTGGGCGCTTTCGATCGCGAACGAGGAGCCGTACCTGCCGACGAGTTCCTCGCGGATCCGGCCGGAGCCGAAGCAGCTGACCTCGGCGGCATCCTTCCGCTCGAGCGCCAGGCACGGTCCCACGCAGTGGGTGGCATAGTGCATGGGCGGCAGTCCGGGCCAGTAGTCGGGCCAGCCGTCCATGTCCTGCTGGTGGCTGGCCTGCACGAACTGGATCGTGCCGAGCTCGCCCCGGTCGGCCATCTGCTTGATGAAGAGAAATTCCCGCGCGTAGACGACGGTCTCCGCCATCATGTACCTGAGCCCGGTCTTGGCCGAGAGCTCGACGATCTTCCGGCAGTCGTCGACGCTCGTGGCCATCGGCACGGTGCACATCACGTGCTTGCCCGCCTCGAGGGCCGCGAGCGTCATCGGCGCATGGTCGGGGATCGGGGAGTTGATGTGCACGGCGTCGACGTCCTTGTCACGGAGGACGTCGGCGTAGCTCGTGTACCGCCGTTCGACGCCGTACTGCTGGCCCACCTGCGCGAGCTTGTCGGCCGACCGCTGGCAGATGGCGACCAGTTCCGCGTGCGGGTGCCGCTGGTGGATCGGGATGAACTCGGCGCCGAAGCCGAGGCCGACGATGGCGATGCGGACCTTGCGGGGTCGAGGGGCTGCTGTCACGGGCCGAACTCCTGGCTTCTTGGCGTTAGATTCTTCGCGTTAGATTCTTGGCGTCGGACTCTTGGCATCGGATGGCTGGTCTTGGATACGTGGCGCAGGCAGCGCCGGGCCACCAGCAGTTATTTCACAGCGGAAACAGCCCGTCCATGATGATTTTTACGAGTCGCATGGGGTTTTTGCACACGCCAGGGTGCTCAGCGCCGCCGCAGAAGCGGCGCGAGCCTGTCGACGGCCAGGTCGGCATCCGCCGCAGTGGTCGTGCGGCCGACGCTGAACCGCACCGCGCCGCGCACGAGCGGCTCCGGCAGGCCCATGGCCACGAGTGCCGGCGCCGGCTCGCTCGACCCGCTCGCGCAGGCCGTGCCCGTGGCCAGGCAGACACCGGCCAGGTCGGCGGCCATGGCGAGGGCCTGGCGGTCGAGGCCCGCGAACGCGATCGTCGAGATCTGCGGGCATCTGGGGCCCTCGACGGCCACCACGGTCGCCGGGATGCCCGCCTCCCGCGCGGCAGCGAGCACGCGCCGCTCGAGGTGATCCCGCACGGCGGCGACCCGGCGGGCCGCCGCCTCCCGGTCGCTGGCGGCCAGTTCCACGGCCCGAGCGAACCCCGCGGCCAGCGGCACCGCCTCCGTTCCGCCCCGCAGCCCGTGCTCCTGCGGCCCGGGCAGGACGGGCTCGAGCGGCACGCCGCCGCGGATGAGCAACGCCCCGATGCCCCGCGGACCGCCAAACTTGTGTGGCGCCAGCGACACGGTCGCCGCCCGCAGCCCGGCGGCGGCGAGCGGCACGAGACCGGCTGCCTGCGTCGCATCGACGTGCACGAGCGGCGCGGCGGGGGCCTGCTGCCAGCTCGTGTCGATCGAGCCCGTCTGGCCGCACACGAGCGTCGCCGACACGAGCGTCGGGCCCGAACCGACGGCCTCGGGCAGCCGCACCGCGAAGGCTGACGGGGCGATGCGACCGCTCTGGTCGAGAGGCAGTTCGACCACTCGCCAGCCACGGCGGCCGACCGCGTGGACGGCATGCACGGCGCTGGCGTGATCACGCCGGGAGAAGAGCACGGTGCCGCTGGCGGAAAGACCGGCCGCGATGCCGGTGATCGCCAGATGGTTGGCCTCGCTCGCCCCGGAGGTGAAGACGAGCCGGTCGCGGCCGGCGCCGCCGCCCTGGCCGCCCAGCGCGTGGAGGATCCGGTCGCGGGCGTCCTCGAGCAGCCGACGGGCCGCACGGCCGGCCGCATGCTGGCTCGACGGGTTGGCGAATGCCATGGCCTGTGCCGCTGCGATGGCTTCCGCGACCTCGGCGGCCAGCGGCGTCGCGGCGGCGTGATCGAGATACACGGAGTGCTGCGGCTGCATCCAGGCCAGTGTACGCCAGGGCCCCGGGGGGCCGGCGGCGGGAAGGCGGTGGTTTCGCCCGACCGCTCACTGTCTGTGGAAAAAGTCATCCATGCCCCCTCCGGTCGCATCGCGACCGACACAGACGGTCCACGAAGTCGACCGCAGGAAACGCCGAGGGTTTCCTCGGTCGACTGCCGCCGCATCCAGCGGCGGTCGACTGTATCCACGGGCTGCTACCGCCGGGCGAGCGTGTCGACGAGCTGCTCGATCTCGACGGCGACGGCCGGGTCGCGGCTGCGCCGCTCCTCCGTCACGCGGATGCCGTGCAGCACGGTGGTGTGGTCGCGGTCACCGAAGCCGCGGCCGATCGACTGCAGGCTCCGTCCCGTGAGCGTGCGTGCCAGATACATCGCGACCCCGCGGGCCCACGCCACCTGCCGCCGTCGCGACGGACCGGTCAGGTCGGCCGCCGCCAGGCCGTGCAGTCGCGCGGTCGCGTTGATGATCCGGCGGAGCGAGGGGGGCGGCCCGGCGGCGGAGTCCGCGGGCCGCCGCGGTGTGGCCGCGGGCGGCAGCGGCACGACCAGCCCGCCGGCCAGCCGCGACGCGAGCGAAGGTTCGAGCATCCGGCAGGCCATCGGGTGCGCCCGCATCGTGACGACGAAGCTCGTGCCGCGGTCGATGGCCAGGTCGATCAACTGGGCGAGGGCCCGCTGCACGTCCCATGCGGTGATCTGCTCGACCGCATCGATGATGACCAGCCGCGGTGTGGCGAATCGCTCCCGCAGCCTGTGCAGCGTGTCGTGCGACAGCGCCAGCGCGATCTCGCGGCCGAGGGTGCGACCGTCCCAGAGCATCGCGGCGGCGGCAGCGACCGCAGGCTGCCCGGTCCCAGCCTGAGACCCGCGATCCTCCGGCCTGCCGACCGGCTCGTTTTCCGGCGCCGCAGCAGGCTCGTTGCCCTGCTGGTTTTCAGGTACTCGAGCAGATCGCTGCTCGCCGGTCGAGCCTCCTTGGCCGTGCCGTACGAACATCCCGGCGGCCAGCGATGACTTGCCGACTCCTGCCGGCCCGACGATCACCAGCGGCGTGTAGCCCGCCGCCGGCGCGCCGCCTCTGGCCGCGGCTTCCACCACGCCGATCGCATGATGCACGAGCCGGGCGGAGGCCGCCGAAAACTGGGATCGACCCCGCGGATGCTGGCTGGCGACGGACATGGCGGCACCGGACATCGCAGCGTCCACGCGGGAACATTGCGGCATCCGTGCCGATCACGACGAGATGCCCGGCAGGGTACCGCGATCCGCGGTTGGAAGAAAGGGGCGGGGCTGAACCCTCACAGTCGGCAGGATGTGCCGTGGCGCAGGGCCGTCTCCACGACGACGCACGGCGGCGACACGGTCCCTGTCAGGTCAGGCACCCGCATGCGGCCACTGACTCCCCGTGATCTCGCATGATCGCCTGTCGATTCGGCGTTGGCGGCGGTGCCGAATCGCCGTGTGCCACGAGCCGACATTTTCGGCCACGCACGACCGGCTTGGGAGCGGCAGTGTGACGACGCCGGGCGACGATCCCACCGGCACGGGCACGACTCCTCGCCGACACGGTTTCCCGCTGCGTCTCAGCGGCGAAACGACGCGAGGCAAACCGTGAACAGACCTGTTTTCCACATCTGTCAGCCGCTGCAAGCCATGTCCCACCAATGGCTTCTCTCCACAGTCAGGACATCCGCCGACAGCCGCGGTTCGCGGCCGTGCCCGCCGTGTGCTGGTGGCGAGGACCTGGTCCGGCACTGTATTACTCCTCCTCTTGCAAAGAAATCTCTTTCTGAAGAAAGCAGGTTTTGAAGAGAGCAGGCGATGCAGCCATGTGTCGTCTGCATGACAGGGCGGCCGTGCCGCCACTGCGGTCGAAGCCCCCGTCTCGCCAGCCTCCGCGGCCGGCCGGAGCCGCCCCGGAAACCGTGGCCAAACCGGGGGCAAAAATCTGGTGATCACACCGGAAAATCGCCGCTGCGGGGTGATTCCCGATGGCCCGCTGTCGGGTACACTGACGGGCTCGAAAACAGGATAAAACCCCGGTGGCATCCGCGGCACACGTGCCCTGCGGAGGCGGGGCGTCGAGCCGGCGGCGAGAGGAGCCGCGGCACCTCGAAGGAAGGATGACCCGACACGGATGAAAGTACGCGTCACGCGCGAGCCCCTGCTCGCCGCTTTGCAGAGTGCGTCGGCGGTCGTGCCGGCGCGATCCCCCAAGCCCGTGCTCTCGAACGTCAAGCTCGAGGTTCACGGCACGACGGCGGTGATCTCCGCGACCGACCTCGAGGTCGGAATCCGCGTGGAGATCGACGGCGTGGAGTCGACGGCGGCGGGAGCCGTGCTGCTGCCCTGCGGCCGGCTGATGGCGATCGTGCGGGAAAGCCCGTCGGGCACGGTGTTCGACATCTCGTCGGACGGTTCCGCGGCCGTCGTCAAGGCGCCGCGGAGCGAGTTCCGGCTGCCCGCGGAAGACCCTCTCGAGTTTCCCGCGGTGGCGAAGTTCACCGAGGAGACCTGCTTCGAGATTTCCACGCCGCTGGTGCGCGAGCTCGTCCGCCGCACGGTCTTTTCGACGGACAACGAATCGAGCCGCTACGCGCTCGGCGGCGTGCTCCTCGAACTGTCGGCGGCCGGCGGTGGTCGCCCCGGCGTCATCGCCGTGGGGACGGACGGGCGGCGGCTGGCGAAGATGGAGGGGCCGGCGACGCCGGTCGGCGGCAGCCCGGCCGACGGGCAGCCGATCGTGCCGGCGCGGGCGATGCAGCTGGTCGAGCGGTGCCTCGGGGACGCCAGCCAGCCCGTGCACGTGGCGGTGCGGCCCAGCGAGATTCTCGTCAAGACCGGGGCCACGTCGATATCGGCGCGTCTCGTCGAGGGCCGGTTTCCCCGCTGGCGGGACGTGTTTCCGGACCGGCCCGATGCGGCGCGGGTGCCACTGGTCGCGGGCCCGCTGCTGGCGGCCGTGCGGCAGGCGGCGATCGTGACCAGCGAGCAGTCGAAGGGTGTCGATTTCGCGTTCGAGCCCGGCCGACTCGTGCTGTCGGGCAGATCGGCGGAGAGCGGCGAGAGCCGGATCGAGCTGCCGATCGAGCACGCCGGACAGGCGGTGCGGATCAAGCTCGATCCCCGGTTCATGAGCGAGTTCCTCCGCGTGCTCGACGGGGCCACGGGCGTCACCGTTGAATTGACGGACGCACAGAGCGCGTGCGTGTGTCGCACCGACGACGGCTACGGCTACGTGATCATGCCGCTCGCGGCGGACTAGAGGGGTCGCGATCGATGGCAGGACAGCATCCGGTGAACCCGTCGTCACAGCCGCACGCCGGCGGCCCGCGCGCGATAGGCAGCGTCATGGCGCGGCTCATGGCCCGCACGGGGTACGAGCGCGAGCAGGCGACCGATGGCCTGTCGGCCGCCTGGAAGCAGGCGGCGCCCGAGAGCATGCGGAGTGCGTCGGCGGTGGGCCGCGTGCGGCGGGGCGTGCTGGAGGTGTTCGTCAGTCATTCGGCGCTCGTGCAGGAGATGGGCTTCCACAAGCGGGACGTGCTCGCCCGTCTGTGCGAACTCGTTCCCGGCGAGGGCATCACCGACATCCGCTGTCGGGTGATGGCCGACGCCGGCCGGCCGGCCGGCGGCACAGCATGACCGTCCCCAGCATCCGGCTGCGGGCCGACGTCGCGGGCCCGGCCGTCTCGAACCGCTCCGCCACCACCGGGATCACGGGTACCGCCAGCACGATGCCGCACCCACGACGACCACGTTTTTCGGGAGAACGCCGCCATGGCCGATGAATCATCCCAGACGCAGTACACGTCCGCCGACCTCAAGCACCTCTCAGACCGCGAGCACGTGCGGGAGCGGTTCGGCATGTACATCGGCGACAACACGTCGCGCGGGCTGCACCACCTGGTCTACGAGGTTGTCGACAACTCGATCGACGAATGCATGGCCGGACACGCCAAGCACGTGAGCGTGACGGTCAACGTCGACGGCAGCGTGACGGTCGAGGACGACGGCCGCGGCATCCCGACGGACCGCCACCCGCAGCTCTCCGAGGAGATGGACCGGGAGGTCTCCACGCTCGAGGGCGTGATGACCGTCCTCAAGTTCGGCGGGAAGTTCGAGAAGGGGGCCTACCAGACCTCCGGCGGCCTCCACGGCGTGGGCGTGACGGTGGTCAACTTCCTCTCGGAATGGTGCGAGGTCGAGGTCTCGCGCGACGGGCACGTCTGGCAGCAGGAGTACCAGCGGGGCGAGCCCACCGGACCGGTCCGGAAGATGGGCACGACCACCCGCTCCGGCACGAAGACGACCTTCAAGCCCGACCCGCAGATCTTTCCGCAGACGAAGTTCTCGTGGGATGTGCTCTCGCGGCGGCTGCAGGAGCTGGCGTTCCTGAATTCCGGCGTGCGGATCACCTTCACCGACGCCGCCAGCGGCCAGAAGGAGGAGTACCACTACGAGCGGGGCGTGGTGGAGTTCATCGAATGGCTCAACCGTTCGAGCGACGCCATCCACTCCGACGTGATCTCGATCCGCGGCGAGGCCGAGGGCGTGTCGTGGGACATCGCGCTGCAGTACACGACCGAGTACACGGAGAACGTGCACAGCTACGTGAACAACATCACGACCACCGAGGGGGGCACGCACGTCTCCGGCTTCCGCTCCGCGCTCACCCGCACGCTCAACGCCTACGGCAAGAAGAGCGGGCTCTACAAGGACCTCGTTCCCACCGGCGAGGACGTCCGCGAGGGTCTCACGACCGTGATCAGCGTGCGGGTGCCGCACCCGCAGTTCGAGGGCCAGACGAAGACCAAGCTCGGCAACGGCGAGGTGGAGGGGATCGTCAATTCGGCCGTGGGTGACTTCCTCGCGAAGTACCTCGAGGAGAACCCCAAGAGCGCCAAGGCGATCGTGCAGAAGGGCGTGCTCGCGGCCGAGGCCCGGGCCGCGGCCCAGAAGGCCAAGGCGCTCTTGCGGGAGCGGAAGGGGGCGCTCTCCGGCGGCGGCCTGCCGGGCAAACTCCGCGACTGCACCAGCCGGGACGTGGAGAAGTGCGAACTCTACCTCGTGGAGGGGGATTCGGCCGGCGGCTCCGCCGAAGGCGGCCGCCGCCGCGAGTACCAGGCGATCCTGCCGCTCCGTGGCAAGATCATCAACGCCTACAAGAGCCGCGACGACAAGGTGCTCGCCAACGAGGAGGTGCGGAGCGTGATCTCGGCGATCGGCGCCGGCATCGGCCAGGAGTCGGACCTCGGCAAGCGGCGGTACGACAAGATCGTGATCATGACCGACGCCGACGTCGACGGCTCGCACATCCGCACCCTCCTGCTGACGTTCTTCTACCGGCAGATGTACCAGCTCGTGGCCGCGGGCCACGTCTACGTCGCCCAGCCGCCGCTGTTTCGCGTGCGCACGAAGAAGCACACCTACTACGTGCAGACCGAGGAGGAGATGAAGACGCAGCTGCTCGACCAGGGGCTCGGCGAGGGCGTCTTCCTGCCCGGGGACGGCCGCGAGCTCGCCGGCGAGCAGATGCAGAAGCTCTGCCGCACGCTCTCCGGCCTCGAGGACGCGCTCGTCGCCATGGAGAAGCGGGGCATCAGCCTCCGCGACCACGTCGCCCGCCGCGATCCCAAGACCGGCAAACTGCCGATGTACCACGTGTACTACGGCCAGGAGGAGCACTGGTTCACCAGCCGCGACGAGCTCGAGGCGTTCGTGAAGGGGAAGGAGAAGGCGGCCGGGGGCACGCTCGCCGTGGGCCGCATCGAGGAATCCGTGGCGGCGGGAGACGCCACGCCGGGGACGGCCCACGACACCGGCAACGACCAGCTCGTCGTGGTCGACCTCCACGAGGTGCGCAGCATCAACTCCGGGCTCAAGGAGCTCGAGTCGATGGGCTTCGGGATCGAGTCGCTCATGCCGCAGGACCGCACCGGCTCCGAGGATTCGCGGTACACGTTGCGGCGGGGCGACAGCGAGATCGGCCTGGAGGACCTGCGCAGCCTCCTCTCCGCCGTGCGGCGGGCCGGCGAGAAGGGGCTGTCGATCACGCGGTTCAAGGGCCTCGGCGAGATGAACGCGGAGGAGCTCCGCGACACGACGCTCGACCCCGCCAACCGTACGCTCCTGCGGGTGACGATGAACGATGCGGCGGCGGCCGACGACCTCTTCCGCGTCCTCATGGGGGAGAAGGTGGAGCCGCGGCGTGATTTCATCGAGCGGCACGCCCTCGACGTGAAGCACCTCGACGTGTAGCCGCGACGCGTCGTCCCCCGGAGTTGCCGCCACCATGAGCCTGCCCCGTTTTTCCTTCGGCGTCGGCGACCGGTTCGCCCATCAGGCCGAGGCACAGCTCGCCGCGTTCGAGCGGCTCGAGGCGGCGGGCGTGGTCGTGGCGCCGGTGTGGAACAAGTCGAACAGGGAGCACGGCTTCATCGGCAGCGAGCCGGCGAGCGTGCGGGCGGCGGCCGCGGCGGCGGTGGCGGCCCGGGGCTGGCGGCATCCCTGGTTCGTCGACGCCGACCACATCCGCCTCGAGACGGTCGGGCGGTTCCTCGAATCGAGCGACTTCTTCACGATCGACGTCGCCGATGCGATCGGCAAGCCCGCCGGGGATGCCGAGGTGGCGGCCTTCGTGGCCCGGCACGCCGAACTGGCCGGCCGCCTCTCGATCCCCGGCGCCGCCGAGCCGATCGTGCTCGACGCCGCGGGCGTCGGGGCGATCGCGAGGACCTACCTGCTGGCCTGCCGCGAGGCGGGGGAGATCTATCGGCACATCGAGGCGAAGCGTGCCGGCCGGCCGTTCGTCACCGAAGTGAGCATGGACGAGACCGATCTGCCGCAGACGCCGCCGCAACTGCTCGTGATCCTGGCGCTCCTGGCCGACGAGGGGATTCCGTTGGAGACGATCGCCCCGAAGTTCACGGGTCGGTTCAACAAGGGGGTCGACTACGTCGGCGACCTCGCCCGGTTCGAGCGGGAGTTCGCCGACGACGTGGCGGTGCTCGCGTTCGCCGCGACACGGTACGGGCTGCCGGGGAACCTGAAGCTCTCGGTGCATTCCGGCAGCGACAAGTTTTCGCTCTATCCGGTCATCCGCCGCGTGCTCGCGACGACGGGAGCCGGCGTGCACCTCAAGACGGCCGGCACCACCTGGCTCGAGGAACTGATCGGCCTGGCCGAGGCCGGCGGCGACGGGCTGGCGCTGGCCCGTGAGATCTACGCCTACGCGCTCGACCACGTGGACGAGCTCTGCGGCCCCTACGCGAGCGTGATCGACATCGACCGGTCACGGCTGCCTGCCGTGGCCGAGGTGAACGGCTGGAGCGGGCCCCGGCTGGCCGCCGCGATCCGCCACGTGCCGGGGGATCCCGCGTTCAACCCCGACATCCGCCAGCTCCTGCACGTGTCGTTCAAGGTGGCCGCGAAGCAGGGCACGCGGTACACCGACCTGCTCGTGGCCAATCGCGACATCGTGGGCCTGCAGGTGACGGAGAACATCTTCGAGCGGCACCTGCGGCCGCTGTTTCTGGGCTGACGGGCCCGGCAGGGAAGCCGCATGCGATCCGCCGTCACGATCTGTCTCGTCCCCGAAGCCCGCCAGGGGCCGTTCGTCTTCCACGGCACCGCCGCCGACGGCGGGCTCGTCGCCGGCTGCCGCTGTGCCGCGGAGCTGGGGTTCGATGCTGTCGAGGTCTTCCCCGAGTCGGCCGCCGCGTTTCCCGCGGCACAGCTCCCGCGGCTGCTCGCGGACCACGGCCTGGCGCTTGCCGCCGTCGGCACCGGCGCCGGCTGGGTCAAGCACAGGCTCCACCTCTGCCACGCCGATCCGGCCGTGCGGGCAAGCGCGCGGGAGTTCATCGGCGGGATCGTCGACGTCGCGGGGGGCCTCGCCGCGCCGGCGATCATCGGCTCGATGCAGGGTTCCGCAACCGCGGAGGTGCCCCGCGAGGCCGCCCTCGACCACCTGGCCGCCGCGCTCGACGAACTCGGCGGGCGGGCCGCCCGCCACGGGCAGGTGCTCCTCTACGAGCCCCTCAACCGCTACGAGACGAACCTCTTCAACCGGCAGGCCGAGGCGGCCGCGTTCGTCGCCGCCCGCGGACTGCGGCACGTGAAGCTGCTCTGCGACCTCTTCCACATGAACATCGAGGAGGTCGGCGTGGCGGCGGCCCTGGCGGCCGTGGGCCCGCATGTCGGGCACGTCCACTGGGCCGATTCCAACCGCCTGGCGATGGGCTTTGGCCACACCGATCCCCGGCCGGTCGTTGCGGCCCTCCGCGCGATCGGCTACCAAGGCTTCCTGTCGGCGGAGGTGTTTCCACAGCCGACGGCGGCCGACGCGGCCCGGCGGACGATCGACAGCATGCGGGATGTGGGCGCCGTCGCCCACCGCACCGGCGGCTGAGAGCGGAGCATTGCCACGACGGTCATCATGCAGTCGATCGAACTCTTCGCACGATCCGCGAGGGGCGGCCCACGTCCCGGGAGCCGGCGTATGATGACAAGCACAGCCAGGATGGCGAAGCGCAGTCAGCATCCGAGGAAGCGGAGGACAGGATGTCCGAAGCGAACGTCCGGCGACGGGATGGGGGCCGCCCCGAACCGTCGACTGGCTGACCACTGATTCCTTCGAGGCTTTCCGGAGCGAGTCCATGCTCAACACCCACCTGCTGCACCCCGACATCCTCCGCATCCTCGCCCAGTCGGGGCACCATTCGAAGGTGCTCGTCGCCGACGGCAACTATCCCGCGGCGAACAAGCGGGGGCCGCGGGCCGAGCTCGTCTCGTTGCAGCTGATGCCCGGCGTGCCGACGGTGGCGCAGGTGCTCGAGGCGATCCTCGGCACGGTGCGGATCGACGAGGTCCACACGATGGGCGTCGACCGCAGCGACTCCTACGCGGCCGCCACGCCCGGCGATCCGCCGGTGTGGGAGGAGTACCGGCGGATTCTGGCGGCGGCGCAGTCTCCCTGCCGGCTCGAGCCGATCGTGAAGTGGGATTTCTACAAGGCGGTCGAATCGGCCGATCATGTGCTCACGATCCAGACGGCCGATCAGCGGCCGTGGGCCAACCTGCTGCTCTCCGTCGGCTGCCGGACCTTCGCGTGACCTTCGCCTCCGTGACCTTCGCCTCATGGGTGATGTGATGCAGACCAGACCGCTCGGCCGCACGGGCCTCGACGTGCCGATCCTCGCGTTCGGCGCGAGCTCGCTGGGGCAGGAGTTCCGGTCGATCACGCTGGACGATGCCCTGGGCAGCGTGCGGGCGGCGCTCGACTGCGGCATGAACCTCATCGACACGAGCCCCTTTTACGGCCGGGGCATGAGCGAGGTGCTGCTCGGCGTGGCGCTCAAGGGCGTGCCGCGGCACGACTACCTCCTCTGCACGAAGCTCGGCCGCTACGACCTCGCCCACTTCGACTTCTCCGCCCGCCGCGTCGCCGAGAGCGTCGACGTGTCGCTGCACCGGCTCGGCACCGATCACGTCGACATCATCCTCTGCCACGACATCGAGTTCGTGCCGATGCAGCAGATCGTCGACGAGACGCTCCCTGCCCTGCGGACGATCCAGCAGGCGGGCAAGGCGCGATTCGTCGGCTTCAGCGGCTATCCCCAGAAGATCTTCCGCTTCATCTGCGACCAGGCCGACGTCGACTGCGTGCTCAACTACAACCAGTACACGCTGCAGAACACCCGGTTCGCCGACGAGACGATTCCCTATCTCAGGGCCAAGGGGGTCGGCGTCATGCACGCCGGACCGTTCAGTGCCCGTCTGCTCACCGACGCCCCGCTGCCGGCGTGGCTCAAGGAGCCGGAAAGCGTCAAGCTGGCCGCACGGCGGGCGGCCGACCTCTGCCGGGCGAGCGGCGGTTCGATCGCGAAGCTCGCGCTGCAGTTCGCGGTCGCGAATCCGGACATCGCGACGACGATCGCCGGCAGCGCGAACCCCCGCAACATCCGCGACTGGGCGACGTGGGCGGCCGAGCCGCTCGACCGGCAGCTGCTCCGCGACGTGCAGGCGATCTTCGCACCGGTGCACAACGTGGGCCACCTCGAAGGTCTGGCCGAGAACAACTGAGCCCTCCGGCCGGCAGGCCGATGTCACGAGTCGTCGTGACGCCACCCTTTCGAGTCCACGCCATGAGGATCGACTCCCACCAGCACTTTTGGCGATATTCCCCGGAGGAGTATCCCTGGATCGGTCGGGGCATGGAGTGCCTGGCGCGGGATTACCTGCCCGCGGACCTCGCGACGGTGGCGGCGCCGGCGGGCGTCGGGCGTACGGTGGCGGTGCAGGCGCGGCAGTCGCCCGAGGAGACCCGCTGGCTGTTGACGCTGGCCGACGAGCACCCGCTCGTCGCCGGCGTGGTGGGCTGGGTCGACCTCCGCAGCCCCGGCGTGGCCACGGAGCTGGCCCGGTTCGCGGAGCACCCGCGGCTGGTGGGCGTGCGGCACGTGGTGCAGGACGAGCCCGACCCGCGGTTTCTGCTGGGCGAGGCGTTCGTCCGCGGCGTGCGGGAACTGGGGCAGTTCGGGCTCACCTACGACCTGCTCGTCTATCCGCCTCAGCTGTCGGCCGCCGTCGAACTGGCGGGTCTCCTGCCCAAGCAGCCCTTCGTGCTCGACCACATCGCCAAGCCGGCGATCAAGGCGGGTGAGATCGACGCCTGGCGGCGCGACATCCGGGCCCTCGCGGCGCGGCCGAACGTCTGCTGCAAGGTGTCCGGGCTCGTCACCGAAGCCGCCTGGCGGCGGTGGCAGCGGGCCGACTTCGCCCCCTACCTGGAGACGGTTCTGGAGGCGTTCGGGCCGGAGCGGCTCCTGTTCGGCAGCGACTGGCCTGTCTGCCTGCTCTCCGCGGAGTATGGCGAGGTCGTCGGCATCGTCGAGGATCTCTTCTCCCGCCTGACGCCGGGCGAGCGGGCGGATGTCTGGGGCGGCGCGGCCGCCCGGTTCTACGGTCTCACCGAGGAGTGATGCGATGCAGGCGCTCGTGCTCGAGAAGCCGCGGGAGTTCCGGTTCGTCGAGGTGCCGGAGCCGGCGCCGCCGGCGGCCGGGCAGGCCGTCGTACGCGTGCGGGCCGTGGGCATCTGCGGCACCGACTACGCCGGCTACCTGGGAAAGATGCCGTTCTTCAGCTACCCGCGGATCCCGGGGCACGAACTCGGGGTCGAGGTCGTGGCAGTGGGCGCCGGTGTCGCCCACGTGAAGCCCGGGGACCGCTGCTGCGTGGAGCCCTACATCAGCTGCTGGAAATGCTACGCCTGCCGCCGCGGGCTGACCAACTGCTGCGAGCACAACCAGACGCTCGGCGTCCACTGTGACGGCGGCCTGCGGCCGCTGTTCACCCTGCCTGCCGAGAAGCTCCACCCGTCGCCGCGGCTGTCGGATTCCCAGAACGCCCTCGTGGAGACGCTCGCGATCGGCTGCCACGCGGTCGACCGGTCGCGGGCCGCGGCAGGCGAGACCGTGCTCGTCATCGGCGCCGGGCCGATCGGCCTGTCGGCGGTCGAGTTCGCCAAGTTGTCGGGGGCGCGGGTGATCGTCATGGACATGGTGGCCAGCCGCCTCGACTTCGTCCGCGATCGCATGGGGATCGCCGACACGCTGCTGGCGAAGGGGGACGCCTCCGACGAGGAGGCGGTCGTCCGGCTGACCGACGGCCGCCTGGCCGACGCCGTCATCGACGCCACGGGAAGTGCGGCGAGCATGTCGACCGCGTTGAAGTTCTGCAGCTTCGGGGGCCGGCTCGTGTACGTGGGCATCACGCAGGGGGAGATCACGTTTCCGCACGCGCCGCTGGTGCACAGGCGGGAACTGTCGATCCTCGCCAGCCGCAATGCCCTGCCCGGGGATTTTTCCCGGATCATCGGGCTGATCGAATCGGGCCGGATCGACACCCGGCCGTGGATCACGCACCACGCGGCCTTCGCCGACACGATCCGGGTGTTCCCAGGCCTGCTCGCGCCCACGAGCGGCGTCATCAAGGCCGTCATCGACATGCCGCAGGCCGGGTAGACCGCGGGAAGTCTGGGCAAGTCAGCCGGCCCGAGGGCGGTCATTCCGGCGAAAAACGCCCTTGGACTGGGCAAAGCAGCCCTGCCCTGCCGGTCGGGGAGGCGGGCGAGACAAGCCCCGACATTGTCTCCGAGCGGGCCGGTGGCGAATCCACCGCCGCCGATTCGGCCGATGCCCATGGCGAAGCCGGGCCCGGTGCGGATGGGGCGTCTGCGGACGTGCGGAGCGACCGCGTGTGCCCTCTGGTCCGAGGTTCACCGGGGAGGAACGATGCTGCCACACGGTGCTGTCCTGCGGGTGACGACGGCCCTGTCGCTCGCATGCGTGTTCGCCGGCGTGGCCGCCGGCCAGGAGACCGGCTTCTTCGGGCGTCTCGGCCAGGTGGGCGGCTTCGAGTCGTCCGATCCGGTGCTCGCCGACGAGGTGATGACAGGCCTGATCCCGACCGGCCAGGACTGGTTCCTCTTCGGCGAAGGGGAGCGGGGCGGCGTCTATGGCTGGCTCGACGGCGGCTTCGTCGGAAACTTCGGCGTGCCCGCCAGCAAGTTCAACGGCCCCTACAACGCCGTCGACCGGGCCAACGAGGCGATGATGAACCAGGTCTACATCATCGCCGAACGGACGCTGCCGACCGACGGCTCGAACGGCGTCGGCGGCCGCACCGACCTGCTCTACGGCGAGGATTTTCCGCTCGCGATGTCGCTCGGCTGGGAGACGAACCCCGGCCCGCGCGACTGGAACAGCGGCGAGTACTACGGCATCGCGATCCCGCAGCTCTACGGCGAGATCGGCAACCAGGATCTCTCCCTCAAGCTCGGCCACTTCTACACGATCGTCGGCTACGAGGGCGTTCCGGCCGTGGGCAACTTCTTCTACATGAAGTCCTACAGCTACCAGTTCGCCGGCCCCTTCACGCACTGGGGCGGGCTCGTGCACTGGAACGCCACCGACAACGTCGAGATCGACGCCGGCATCGTGAACGGCTGGAACGGGCTGGCCTCGGCCTACAGCAAGGCGAACTTCCTCGGCCGCATCCGCGCCAAGAACGACGCCAACACCTTCGCCACGTCGTTCGCGGTCGTCAGCGGCGACGAAGGCAACGACTTCTCGCCGCTCTTTCAGCCGGCGCCCCCGCTGGAGTCGGCCAACCGCACCCGCTACAGCCTGATCTTCGAACTGCGGCCCGCCGACGACTGGGAGTATCTCTTCCACCACTGGCTCGGCACGCAGGCCGACGCGCTCGTCGGCGGCGGCACGGCGCTGTGGGCCGGCATCGACCAATACCTCTACTATCGCGTCAGCGACGCCTGGCGGTGGGGCGCCCGGTTCGAGTGGTTCCAGGACACCGACGGCACCCGGGTCGGCCTGAACCGGCCAAGCAATCCCAACCACGTGCCACTGCCCGGCAACTACTACTCGCTGACGGTCGGCCCCAACTGGACACCGACCGGCAACTTCCTGATGCGTCCCGCGTTTCGCTGGGACTTCTTCGGCGGTCCCTACGGCGGCCCGCGGGCGCCCTACAACGACGGGATCAGCAACCAGCAGACGATGCTCGGCTTCGACATGATCCAGAAGTTCTGACGGCCCGACCGGCGGCCGGCGGTCGCGACGATCGGGCCCTGCCGCGCGCGGCACGCAGGACGCCGTGCACGCCCCGCGGCGAGGGTTGCGGCGGCGGGGGACGTGTTGTCGAATACGGCGTCCCAGAGCCGTCCGACACCCCAGCAGGAGCACCGCCCCATGGCCAAGAAGTCCGTCGCCAGCATCGACCCCGCCGGCAAGACCGTCCTCGTCCGCGTCGACTTCAACGTGCCGCAGGACGACGCCGGGGCGATCACGGACGACCGGCGGATCCGCATGGCGCTGCCCACGATCCGCTCGATCCTCGACCGCGGCGGCAAGGCGATCCTCATGTCGCACCTCGGCCGGCCGGCCGGCAAGGGGTTCGAGAAGGAGTTCTCGCTCGAGCCGGTGGCGAAGCGGCTGGGCGAGCTGCTCGGCCGTCCGGTCGTGCTCGCGGGCGACACCGGCGGCCCGGACGCACAGGCGAAGGCGAAGGCGTTGCCGGCCGGCGGGGTGCTCGTGCTCGAGAACGTGCGGTTCAACAAGGGGGAGAAGAAGGGGGACGACGCGGCCTACGTGGCGGGTCTGGCCGGCCTCGCCGACGCCTACGTCAACGACGCCTTCGGCACCTGCCACCGCACGGAGGCGAGCATGCACGCCGTGCCGGTGGCCATGAAGGCGGCGGGCAAGCCCGCCGTCGTCGGCTTCCTGGTCGAGAAGGAGATCCAGTATCTGTCCGACGCGATCGCCCGGCCGAAGCGGCCCTTCGTGGCGATCCTCGGCGGCAAGAAGGTGTCGGACAAGATCGCCGTGATCACGAATCTCCTCTCGATCTGCGACCACGTGCTCATCGGCGGCGCGATGGCCTACACCTTCTCGCTGGCCCAGGGGGGCAAGACCGGCAAGTCGCTCGTGGAGCCCGACAAGCTCGACCTGGCCCGGGAGCTCTTGGCCCAGGGGGGCGGGAAGCTCGTGCTGCCGGTCGACACCCACTGCGCCGACGATTTCTCCGCCGGCGCCGCGAAGAAGGTGGTGAGGGCCGGCGAAATCCCCGACGGGTTCGAGGGGCTCGACATCGGGCCCGACACGGCGAGGAAGTACGCCGAGATCGTCCGCGGTGCCGGGACGGTCGTGTGGAACGGGCCGATGGGCGTGTTCGAGATGCCGCCGTTCGACGCCGGCACGAAGGCCGTGGCGGACGCAGTGGCCGCGGCCACCGCGCAGGGAGCCATCACGATCATCGGCGGCGGCGATTCGGCGGCGGCCGTCGAGCAGCTCGGCTACGCCGATCGCGTCAGCCACGTCTCCACGGGGGGTGGGGCGTCGCTGGAGATGCTCGAGGGCAAGTCCTTCGCAACGGTCGACGTGCTCGACGGGTGACCGGACGGCCGCGCCGACCCGCGGTGTCCAAGACGATGTCCGGGACGATGTCCGGCCGCCGGGCGAGCCCGCGTCGGCGGCGTCGGCTACAGTCCGGCGGTGTCGTTGGCGGCAGCCGCCGACCGTCCCGCCGCCAGGCGGGCGGCGACCGCGGCGACGTACGCCTGATCGTCGGCGGACAGGTCGGCCAAGGCCATGACGGTGTGGCGTCCGGAGACCTTCAGGATCCGCGCCTCGTCGCCGCCGATCTCCACCAGCCAGCCCTGAGCGTGATGGTCACCGGTGGCGTCGGTCCACCGCCGCAGCGGCTCGTCCGGCACGGTCGTCGCCGCCGCAGCCTCGACGGCGGCACCATCCTCGCCGGGGGCTTCCTGCGCCGGGGCGTCGTTCGTCGTGGGGGCCGGTGCGGTGTCGTCCCCGTCGGTCGTCCGCTCCTCGAGCATCTCCGGCTCGTCGGTCGGAGCGGCACGCTCGCCGGTCTCCTCGTCGTCCTCCGCGAAGAGATCGAACAGGTTCTGCTCGCGCGGCGTGTTCCCTTCGGGCATGGCGGCGAGATCGTCGACGTCAGCCGCGGGCGGCATCTCCAGCGACTCGGTCCGAGAGGCCGGTGCGGCCGCCGGCAGCGGCTGGGCGGCGGTGGCGTCCTGCCGCGGCGGCTTCGGCTGGTCAGGGAGGTCGAGCGACGCGGGCACGGGCTGATCTGCCCGCGGAAGCGTGCCGGCGTTGGCGGTGGCGGGACGCAGATCAGGCAGCGGTTCCCGGGCTGCGGACTGCGGCTGCGGGTCGACGGGCCTGGCGATCTGTGGCACCGGATCGGTCGCCGCGGGCACCGCCCCCAGCACGATCGTCGGGGAGTGGACCACGGCCTCCTCCGTCGTGGTGGGCTGCGGTTCCCACTGGCCGGCCGCGTCCGCGGAGACGACGCCGTCGATCTCCATACCGCCGTGGATGACTTCGTCGACGACCACCGCGTGCGGATCGCCCGGCACGCAGCAGCATGAGAGCGGGGTGCCGCCAGACCAGGCGAACACTGCCGGTTCGCATTCCATCACGACGACGTGTCCGGCCCACGCCTGCGGGGCGTAGGTCCATGCGGCCGGATCTGCCGTGCAGCAGTTCGCGGTCCACGTCCCCAGCGTCGAGCACGTCCCCAGCGTCGGGGTGGGATAGAGCGGCTGGCAGTGGCTGCGACGGCGGACGTGCCAGCAGGCCCTCGCGGAGTCCAACCCCAGGTTCAGGCACAGCAGGGCCACGATCACGCAGTGCAGCGGGCGTCGCACATCTCACCTCGCGCGGATGGTTGCGGGGCCCCGGCAGCCGCACCGGCACACCCTGGCGACCATGGTACCTGCGGGAAAATCGACCGGCAAACCGGCCGAAAACCCGATCCTGGAGGCGAATCTGTCCGGCGTGGGCGGCCGCGGAAAGGGGAACGGCCTCGGCGGAGATTTCCGCCGAGGCCGTTCCGAAGATCGAGCCTGTTGGCCGCCAGCGAACGGGGTAGAAAACTGCGAAACTGACGCGGGTCGGTCCGTGGTGCGAGCGGGAGCGCCGCCGGCAGTCATGGGCTTGTCGAGGACCCGGGTCAACGCGTAGGGGTTGGCACCTCCGACGGGAGCGGGAACAGGTCGAATGTCGATGTCGGTGGTTTCGTCACCCGGAGGTCTCCACCTTCAGACGAACTCCCGGCGGACCATGCAGCCGTCACCGCCGGTCCCAATCGATACATCCGCCCGGGGCCTGAAGCTGCGGCCGTCCCGCGTGCCCGTCGAGCGCGGCGGCGACCGCGCGTCGTCCCGCCGACGGCCGGCGGCGAGGCCGGGCCGTCGGCGGGAGTGGAGCGTGGGCGTGGGTGTTCAGGAGCAACCCATGCTGTTGCCGCAGTTGTGGCAGAGATAGCAGTTGCCGTTGCGGACCGTGATCGCGCCACAGCCGTCGCAGACCGGGGCGTCGATCTGAAACTTCGCGAACTGGCTCTGGCGGTCGGCGGGACTGGCGTTCGGATCGACCGCCATCTGCAGACCGGCCCGTTCGAGCAGGGCCGCGTGCTTTTCCACACCCGCCGCCTTGGCCGCGCCGTTGGCATGGCCGTTCGTGCCGGCGGGATGCTTGCCGCGGCTGACGGTCGCCTCGCCGGTGGTACGGGCCTTTCCTTGGCCGTCGGCAAGCCCGCGCGCCATCGTGGCGGCGGGCTTGCGCTCTGTTTCCGTGTCGTCTCCAGACCCGGCTTCCTCGCCGCCGGTGTGGGCCGGGGTGTGACCGCCCGGTCGGTTCGCCTCGCGGTAGCCGGGGATGAACTCCGATCCCATCCAACGGAAAAGGTAGTCGACGAGGCTCTTCGCCACCGGGATGTCGGGATTCTTCGTGTAGCCCCACGGCTCGAACCGGGTGTGGGAGAACTTCTTTACGTACACCTCGAGCGGCACGCCGTACTGCAGGCTCATCGACACCGCGGTGCCGAAGGCGTCCATCAGGCCGCCGATCGTGCTGCCCTCCTTGGCCATCGTGATGAACAACTCGCCCGGCCGCCCGTCGTCGTAGAGTCCGACGGTGATGTAGCCCTCGTGGCCACCCACGTTGAACTTGTGGGTGACGCTGCGGCGGGTGTCGGGCAGCCGTTCGCGCCGCGGGGCCGCGGTGGTCTTGGCAGCCGTCTTGTCGGCCTCGGTGCCGGTGTTCAGCGGCTGGCTTTCCTTCGAGCCGTCGCGGTAGATCGCCAGGGCCTTCAGTCCCATCCGCCAGCCCTCGACGTAGGCGCCGGCGATGTCCGCCGGCGTCGTTTCACGGGGCATGTTCACGGTCTTCGAGATGGCGCCCGAGAGGAACGGCTGCCCGGCGGCCATCATCTGCACGTGGGCCTGCCAGCGGATCGACCGCACGCCCAGCCGCGGCTTGAAGGCGCAGTCGAAGACCGGCAGGTGCTGGTCCTTGAGCCCAGGCGCCCCCTCGATGGTGTCGTTCTTGTCGACGAAGGCGAGGATCGCCTCGATCGCCGGTTCGTCGTAGCCGAGCGTGCGGAGCGCCAGCGGCACGGTCTGGTTGACGATCTTCAGCATGCCGCCGCCCGCCAGCTGCTTGTACTTGACCAGGGCGATGTCGGGTTCGATGCCGGTCGTGTCGCAGTCCATCAGGAACGAGATGGTGCCGGTCGGGGCGAGGACCGTCGCCTGGGCGTTGCGATAGCCGCCGCTGCGGCCGCCGGCGAGCACCTCGTCCCAGATCTTCCGGGCGGCGTCGTGCAGGTACTTCGGGCAGGAGGGGTCGATCTTGTCGACGGCGGCCCGGTGCATCTGCATGACGTGGAGCATCGGCTCGCGGTTGGCCGCGAAGCCCTCGAAGGGACCGACGGCGGCGGCGAGTTCGGCACTGGTGCGGTTGGCCGCACCGTGCAGGATCGCCGTCAGCGCGCCGCAGAGGCCGCGGCCGGCATCGCTGTCGTACGCGAGGCCGTCGGCCATCAGCAGGCTGCCGAGGTTCGAGTAGCCCAGGCCCAGCGGCCGGAAGAGGTGGCTGTTGCGGGCGATCCGCTGCGTCGGGTAGCTGGCGTGATCGACGAGGATCTCCTGGGCGACGAAGAAGATCCGGCAGGCGGCGGTGAACCGCTCGACGTCGAAGTGGCCGTCTGGCCGGCGGAACTTCATCAGGTTGATGCTGGCGAGGTTGCAGGCCGTGTCGTCCAGGAACATGTATTCGGAGCAGGGGTTGCTCGCATTGATGCGGCCCGAGTTCGGGCAGGTGTGCCAGCGGTTGATGGTCGTGTCGTACTGCACGCCCGGATCACCGCACTGCCAGGCGCACTCGCTCATGCGCTTCATCACGTCGCGGGCCTTGTAGTGCGGCCCGGCCTTCGTGGGGTCGGTGACCCAACGGGTGGTCCAGGTGTCGTCGCGGTCGACCGCCTCCATGAAGTCGTCGGTCAGCCGCACCGACAGGTTGGCGTTCTGGAAGAGGATCGAGCTGTAGGCCTCGCCGTTGAAATTGGAGTCGTAGCCCCCCTTCTCGATGAGCACGCGGGCCTTGTTCTCCTCCTTCGACTTGCACTCGATGAACTCCATGATGTCGGGATGCGTCACCTTCAGCGACTGCATCTTGGCGGCCCGGCGGGTCTTGCCGCCGCTCTTCACGACCGCCGCGACCTGGTCGTAGACCCGCATGAACGAGAGCGGGCCCGAGGGCTTGCCGCCGCCGGCGAGCTTCTCGCGCTGGCTGCGGAGCGTGGAGAGGTCGGTGCCGGTGCCGGAGCCGAACTTGAACAGCATGGCCTCGCTGCGGGCGAGCTCCATGATGTCCTCCATGTTGTCCTTCACGCTCTGGATGAAGCAGGCGCTGCCCTGCGGGTACTCGTAGGGGTTGTCCGGCATGACGACGTCGTGCTTCGACTCGTCCCAACGCCAGTTGCACGCCGCGCCCTTGACGCCGTACTGGTGGTAGAGGCCGACGTTGAACCAGACGGGCGAATTGAACGCCCCGTGCTGGTGGATGCACAGCCAGCTGAGATCGCGGTAGAAGTTTTCGCCGTCCTGGCGGGTCTTGAAGTAGCCGTCGGCGATGCCCCAGTCGGCGATGGTGCGGGCGACGCGGTGCACGAGCTGCTTGACCGAGTGCTCGCGCTCCGCGGTGTGGATCTCGCCGTAGAAGTACTTGCTCACGACGACGTTGGTCGCCAGCTGGCTCCAGGCCGCCGGAATCTCGCAGGCCGGCTGCTCGAAGAGCACCTTGCCGTCTTCCCCCTTGATGGCGGCCGTCCGCAGCTCCCACTCCGTGGTGTCGAACGGGCTCTCCGCGTCGACCGGGCAGAAGGTCGGCTGGATGCCGAGCGGCGTCCGGCCCGTCCGCCCGCCCGCCTGGGAATGGCCGGACTCGAGCTGTCCGGCGGCGGTGGCGGTGTCGGCGATCGGGGCGGAGGCGTCGAAAGCTGCCATGGGGTGTGCTCCTGGGCGAAAAGAAAAGGGAGTCTCTAGTATACTTCCGTATATGTGTCGTTCCAGCCAGTATCGGCCGACGACGGGGCAATCATGAGGCGATCAGCCGGCTGGCGGGGCCGGGAGGCGGCGACGACGAGAAAGCAGCTCCTTCTGCATGCTATCGCAAGATGTTGTGCCTGTCGGCCAGGTGACCACTTCCTGTGGGTCGGGGCGTGAATGTAGCGTGAGCGTTTCGTGCGTCAAGCGACTTTCTGACGCCGGTAAAAACACCCCCGAAAACGGGGATTTTCGCCAGCCAGCACGGCCGCGGGACGAAGTGGCCGGAACCGCTCTCCGGGGGGGTTTTCTCTGCGGGCTGCCGCGCGGCCCTCGCCCGCGCGGCCTCGGGTCGCGACAATTGCCCCGTGCCGACGCCCCGCCCCCCGGGGCCGGAAGCGAGGACGCCGACCGCCGCGTGCCGCGGTGTCGCACGGAGGTTCCTGCCCGCCACGGAGATTCGCTCATGACCAGCCCCGCCCCGCGCCGCACCCATGCCCAGCCGACCGACGCCCATCCGGCAAGCACCGCCCTCCGCCCGCTTGCGGGGGTTCGCATCCTCGCGCTGGTCGGCGACGACTACGAGGATCTGGAGCTCTGGTACCCGAAGCTGCGGATCGAGGAGGCCGGGGGCCACGTGACGGTGGCTGGAGAGCTGCCGGGCCGCACCTACTCGGGCAAGCACGGCTACCCCTGCACGAGCGATGCGGGGCTGGCCGACATGGAAGCCGCCGACTTTCACGGCATTCTGCTGCCGGGCGGCTGGATGCCCGACAGGCTGCGCCGGGACGAGCGGGTGCTCGATCTCGTGCGGGCGTTCGCCGCGACTGGCAAGCTGGTGGCGGCGATCTGCCACGGCGGCTGGATCGCGATTTCAGCCGGCGTGTACCGGGGCGTGCGGGTCACGGGCAGCCCGGGCATCAAGGACGACCTGGTGAACGCCGGGGCGATCTGGGAGGACGCGCCGGTCGTGGTCGACAGGCACTACGTGTCGAGCCGCAAACCCGCCGACCTGCCGGCCTTCATGGTGGCGATCGTCGAGATGCTGGCGGCGGTGGCCGCCGCGTGATGTCGTGTAGAATGGACGTCGTGGGAACGCCGCCGCCGGAAACCGACGCGATCAGGGCCCTCGTCCGCGGGGCGGGCCTGCGGTGTACCGCCGCCCGGCTGGCGGTGATGCAGCACATGGTCGCAGCGGCGGGCCCACAGACCCACGCCGAGGTGTCGCAGGCGCTCGATCACCGCGGGTTCGACCGGGCGACCATCTATCGCAACCTCACGGAGCTCACCGAGGCGAGGCTCGTCACCCGCGTCGACCTGGGCGATCACGTCTGGCGGTTCGAGATGCGGCGGCACGTCGACGGCGGTGCCGGCCACGGCGGCGATCATCCGCACTTCGTCTGCACGACGTGCGGTGAGGTGTCGTGTCTCGATGGTGTCGACGTGGCGATCACGCCGCGGCCCGGCCCGCGGAAGGCCCGCGGCGGGAAGAGAGCGGTCCCGGCCGTCACCGAGGTGCTGCTCAAGGGCACCTGCGAAAACTGCGAGTGAGCCGGTCGGCCCAGGGGCGGACCAGGGTCGGACCAGGGTCGGACCAGGGCCCGAGACACCATGCCGCCCCGACACGCCCTGCTCTCCGTCGCGCCGCTTGCCGTCGCCCTGCCGTCGTGCCTGCTGGCGGCCTGCCTCCTTCGCGGTCCGGCGCTCGTGCTGACGGCGCCGGCCGACCTCGAGGTCGTGCAGCGCGACGCCGGCGGCGGCGGCCAGGTGCGGCTCGCCGGGCGGATCTCGGGCGGGCCCGGCACCGGGACCGTCGTGGAGGCACGGCTGGCCGGCGCGGCGGGCGACGCGGCGGCCTGGCAGGCGGTGGCCGCACGGGATGGCGGCTTCGCCGGCGGCCTGCGGGCTGCGGCGGGCGGCTGGTATCGGCTGGAGGTGCGGGCCGCGCGGGATGGCGTCGTCGTCGCCACGGCGGTCGTTCCCCGTGTCGGCGTCGGCGAGATCTTCGTCGTGGCCGGCCAGTCGAACTCGGCGAACTACGGCGAGGTGCGGCAGCAGCCGCGATCGGATCGGGTCGTGAACCGAGACGGTGGTCGCTGGCAGGTCGCCAGCGACCCGCAGCCGGGCGCCGGCGGCTCGGGCGGCAGTTTCATGCCGCCGCTGGGCGATCGGATCGTCGCCGCTTTCGACGTGCCCGTCGCCTTCGTCGCCTGCGGCCTCGGCGGCACGAGCGTGCGGGAATGGCTGCCCGAGGGGGAGCGGTTTCCCCACCCGCCCACGGTCGAGCGCCGCGTGCGGCGGCTGGCCGACGGCGGCTGGGAGAGCGACGGCCGGGCGTACGCGACGCTCGTGACGTGCATGAAAGAGCTCGGTCCGCGTGGTTTCCGCGCCGTGCTCTGGCACCAGGGGGAGAGCGACGCCAATCAGCAGGATCCCTCCCGCACGCTGCCCGGCGAACGCTACCGCGAGTATCTCGGCACGATCATCCGCCGCTCCCGGGCCGACGTCGGCTGGGACGCTCCGTGGTTCGTCGCGCAGGCGACCTACCACGTGCCGGGCGACGAGTCGTCGCCCGACATCCGCGCGGCGCAGGCGGCGGTCGTCGCCGACGGCGTGGCGCTGGCCGGCCCCGACACCGACGCGCTCACGGGCCCGCTGCGGGAGCGGGGCGGCACCGGCGTGCACTTCAGCGACGCCGGCCTCCAGGCCCACGCCGCCTCCTGGGCCGAGATTCTCGTGCCCTGGATCCGCGGGCGGTGAGCGGGCCCCGTCAGCGGGCCAGCAGCCGCTCCAGCCGCGGCGCGAGCCGGGCGGCGAACAGCTCGTAGCCGCCGTCCTGCGTGAGGTGGATGTTGTCGGGCGCGAACAGGCCGGCCTTGAGCCTGCCGTCGGCGTCGACCATCTCGCCCGAGATGTCGAGCAGCTCCACCAGCGGGTCGGATTCGAGCGCGAGCCCGTCGAGCGCCGCGTTGACCTTCCGGATGTCCTCGTAGAACGGATTGCCGGGGGCATGCGCCGGAAACACCTTCACGAGCACCAGCGGCGCCTGCGGGAACTTCTCGCGCAGGTTGTCGGCGCAGGCCTTGATGCCGCGGGCCGCGGCCTCGATGCCGGTCTCCGGCGTGAAGAACATGTTGTTGTTGCCGACGAGGAGGACGACGGCCCGCGGCTCGAGCCCGGCGACGCCGCCGTGGTCGAGACGCCAGAGCACGTTTTGCGTCTTGTCGCCGCCGATGCCGATGTTGATGGTCTTGAGGGTGCCGAAGTGCTTCTGCCAGGCGCCGCCCCACTGCATCGTGATCGAGTCGCCGACGAGCAGCACGTCGATCGGGCCCTTGTTGGCCTGCACGGTCTTCACGAGGCCGGCGTGCGTGTCGAGCCAGCTGCGGCCGCCCCAAAAGCCGGCCGAGGGCACCACCGGCCAGAGCTGCGGAAGGTGCTGCGTCACTTCGGCGCCCGGCCGTCGCTGGTGCTCGGGCCGGAGCACGTAGGCCTCCTCGTCGGGCGTGAGCGGCCAGCCGGTCTTCTGCGGCTCGGGAGTGGCATAGGCGTAGTCGAGGCCGCGAGCCACCGGCGGCAGGAGTCCGGCCGCCGCGATGGCGACGATCATGGAGCGGTGGAGGCGGGCGAGGCGGAACCGGGTCAGCATGGCGTGCTTTCTGTGGTGGCCATCATAGTCGGCGGGGCATAGTCGGCCCGTGGATAAAGTCGACCGCCGCTGGATGCGGCGGCAGTCGACCCAGGAAACCCTCGGCGTTTCCTGCGGTCGACTTCGTGGAAAAAGGGCATGGATGACTTTTTCCACAGACAGATAGTCGGCCGGGCAGCGGCCGCCGGCCCTACACCGGCCCTACAGTAGCTCGGTGCACGTCGGCGTGCGCGAAGCAACGACGACGCCCCACGGGGAACGCGGTCGCGCGACATCTCAGTACCGCGGGACGCTCGGATCGACCTCGCCGCTCCAGGCGTCGATGCCGCCCCGCATGCTCGACACGAGCGGGAAGCCCTTCTCCCGGAGCCAGTGGGTGACCCGCAGGCTGCGGACGCCGTGGTGGCAGTGGACGACGATCGGCTTGCCGCGCCACTGCTCGAGCTCGCCGATCCGCTCCGGCAGCTCCTGCATCGGCAACAGCACGGCGCCGGCGATCCGGGCCGTGGCATGCTCCTCGGGCGTGCGGCAGTCGAGCAGGAGCATCTCGCCGGGGTGCGACTCCCAGAGGAGTTTTTTCGCTTCGGCTGCGGAGATTTCCACGGGTGCGTCGGCGTTCATCGGCGGTCGTGTTCCTGGAGGGGGTCCGCTTCGGTCCGGCGCGGACGGACGGTCGTGACGCGCCTCACCGGGTGACCGGCACGAGCACCAGCCGCCGGACGTCGGCGACGCTCGCGGCCGGAATCTGCGTGGCGGCGAGCGTGAGCGTGGCGTGGCCTCGGGCGAGCTCGATCCGGCCCAGCGACAGCGGCCGGAAATCCTTGTCGAAACCCTCGCCGCGGCGGTCGACCCGATCCTCGCCGCGGTTGAGCGGCGGATCCCAGCCGGGGGACACCGTTGCCGTCACCGCGGCGTCGCCGCAGGAGAGCGTCACGGTCGAACCGGCGTCGGCCTCGGGGCAGGTGTACCAGAGCACGGCCTCGTAGTCGCCGGCCGCGAGCACGTCGACCGTCCAGGTGATCGAGTCGTCGGTCTTCGTCCAGCGGGTGAAGTGGGAGCAGTTGGGCGCCGGGGCGTTTCGCCTGACGCCGCCGTGCGGGATGCCGTCGCGGGCCGGCAGCTCGGTGTGGGGGCTGCCGGGGAAGCCGACTGGAAACCGCTCTTCCGCGGGGGCGGGCACCGCCGCCAGCACCGCCTTCCGCCACTCGTCGGCGATGCCGGCGAGTCGGCTCGCCACGTCGGGCGTGTCGGTGGCGATGTCGCGGGTCTGACCGGGATCGGCCGCGAGGTCGTAGAGCCGGCCCTGGGCGTCGAGCCGGTGGCTCTGACTGCGGACACTCACCTTGCCGCCGAAGCTCGCGACGATCGTCCGGTCGGCCGCCCGCGCCGCGACCGCGTCCGCCGCCGGCAGCCGCAGGAGCAGCGGCGCGAGGTCGATGCCGTCGAGCGGCCTCACCGGGCCGAGGTCGACGCCGGCCAGGCCGGCGAGCGTCGGCAACAGGTCGATCGCGCCGGCCAATTGCGGGACGACGGTGCCGGCGGCGATCCGCGCCGGCCAGCGGAGGCAGCAGACGCTCCGCACGCCGCCGTCGTCGGTCGTGCCCTTGCGGCCCCGCATGCCGCCGCACCAGCGGCTGCTGTTGCCGCCGTTGTCCGACAGGTAGACGACGATCGTGTCGCGGGCCGCACCGGCCCGATCGAGCGTCGCCAGCAGTCGCGCCACGTTCGCGTCGAGGTTTTCCATCATCGCCAGTGCCGCCCGGGTGAAGGGCAGGTCTTCCCGCTCGCCGTCGGCGCCGGTCAGGCCGATCGGCTTGTCGCGGAACCGGTTCCACTCGTCGTCGGGCACGCACATCGGCGAGTGGGGCGTGTTGAAGGCGACGTAGCAGAGGAAGGGCGTGCCGGCGGTGGCCGATTGCTCGATGAAGCCGCAGGCATGCGTGGCGATGTCGTCGGCGATGTAGCCCGTGCCGCGGACGAACCGGCCGTCGTGCTCCAGGGGCGGATCGAAATAGTCGCCCCAATGCCCTTCCGTGAATCCGTAGAAGGTGTCGAACCCGCGGGCCAGCGGGTGGTAGGGCCACTGGGTGCCGTTGTGCCACTTGCCGAAGCAGCCGGTGGCGTGGCCCGCAGCGCGGAAGACCTGGGCGAGCGTCCGCTCCGCCGGATCCATCCGCTCCTGGCCGAGCGTGACGCCGCGGACGCCGCTCCGCGGATGGTAGCGGCCGGTGAGCAGTTCGGCGCGGGTGGGCGAGCAGACCGGCTGCACGCAGAACTGCCGGAAGACCGCGCCGTCGCGGGCGAGCGAGTCGATCGCCGGTGTCGCGAGGTTCGTGTTGCCGACGAACGAGTAGTCGCCGCAGCCGGCGTCGTCGGCGAGGATGACGAGGACGTTGGCCGCCGCGGCGCACGCCGGGTCCGCGGCGAGGAGCCAGCAGGCGGCCGCGCAGACGTGTCGGGCGGAGCGGATCATGACGCACCATGATACGTCACGGGCGGACGCGTCACAGGCGGCGTCGGCGGCCGCCCGGCGCTGGAGTCCGTCGGCCTGCTCCCGCCGTGGCCGTCTGCTAGAGTGCCCGTGGATAAAGTCGACCGCCGCTGGATGCGGCGGCAGTCGACCCAGGAAACCCTCGGCGTTTCCTGCGGTCGACTTCGTGGACCATCTTTGTCGGTCGCCATGCGACCGATGGGGGCATGGATGACTTTTTCCACAGGCAGCTAGGGTGCGGTCGGCCCTGCGGAAAACGCACCATGGAAACTCCCCGCCGAAGCCGCGGCCTCGTGATCGCCGGCCTCGCGGCGACGGCCGCGCTGGCGGCGACGGTGTTCGGCCTCTGGTGGGCGGGCTGGTTCGGGCCGGCGGAGGATCCGCGGCTCGCCGAACTGCGGCGTCTCCAGGAGGATCTCATCCGCAGGTATCCGCCCGAGCGGGGGCCGCAGTCGCTGGCCGAGGCGGCGGAACGCGTGGCGGCGATCGGCGGCTTCATGCTGAAGGTTCAGGCGCTGCCGCCAGAGCTGCGTCCGCGGGCGATGCAGTCGGGCCGCGACGCGATGCTGCGCATCGTCGACGGCAAGGCACAGGCCTACTTCGCCCTGCCCGCCGCCGACCGGCGGGCGTTTCTCGACGCGGAGATCAGGCAGGGGGAACTGATGCGGAAGGCCTTCGAGGCGGGGAAGACGGCGCTGAAGTGGGCGGGCATGGGCGGCCGCGGCACGGACCCGGCGAAGCCGCCCGCCGGCGGTGGACCGTCCAGCGGGTCGCAGGAAGACCGCAACCGCTGGCGGAAGAGCGTCATCGACAGGACGACGCCGGCCCAGCGGTCGCGGATCACGGAGTACATGTCGGCCATCGAGAGCCGGCGCAACGAGCTCGGCCTGCCGCCGGGCGGCTTCGGCCCCTGACGCCGCGGCTGGCACTGCGGTGCCGCGTCTCGGCTCGAGCGCTCTAATACCAGACGCCGGCGCGGACCAGAAACGTGTCGGACGGATGGAGCCAGGGCTGATCGGTGAGGTAGTACTGCACCGAGCGGCCGGTGACCCAGCCCGCCTCGAACTTCCACGAGAGCCCGAGGTCCGCGGGCTTGCGCTCCCAGCCCGCGAGGAGCCGGTAGTCGCGGATGACGATGATCTGGTCCTGCCCCTTCGTCGGCCCGGTGACCGACTGCATCGCCCACTGGTTGCCGCCGAACTCTGCCGCGAGGTAGAGCCAGTGGCTCGCCCGCGGCCGCTCCGCGATCCGCCAGGCCAGCCGCGGTCGCGGAAAGATCAGCTCGAACCGCGTGTCGTCGGCCGGCGTCCAGAGCAGGCCGCCGGCCGGCAGGAAGTCGACGTCGTAGCGGTCGAGGTAGATGAGCCCTGCGACCACCCGCAGATCCTCGTGGGCCTCCCAGGCCGTGAAGCCGTGGCCCGTGATCCGCATGGCCTGCGGCGAGTCGTTGTGGAAGTCGCTGTACCAGCCCGGCGAGACGGCCAGGTCGATCCCCACCCGCTCGTTCACCTTCTTGAGCCACCGCGCCTGGACGTAGCCCTCGAACAGCTCCCCCGGGATGTCGGCGCCGGCCGGGATGTCGGTGAGCGTGCCGACGAAGCCGGTCGTGACCAGCAGCGGCGACTGCACCGTCGGGCAAGGCAGGCCCAGCGTGATCGTCTTCTCGAGGGTCGTCAGGCCCAGGCCGTGCGCACCGAGCTTCGGCAGCTCGGTGGCCATGTAGAGCGCCTGCTGGAGGATGCCGGGCTTCGCCCCCGGCGGCAGCCTGCGGCCCGCCGGGGGCTCGAACTCCTGCCGCGGCTGCCCCGGCGGCGCGAGATCGTCGGGCATGAGCGGCTCCTCGAGGTCCTGCGGGTCGCCCAGCGCCGCCAGCCGGATCCGGTCGAAGAGCGTCTGCGGCCGGTCATCGACGGGCGGCAATGGCCGGACGCCCTCCGTGTCGACCGCGAACGCTTCCGGCGGCCGCTGCGTGGACGCCTCGGCGGCGGCGACCGGCTCGTCGGCACGCGCGGCTTTGGCCGCGATCAGCGCGGCGGCCAGCAGCCATGCGATCAGCCGCGGCGGTGTGCGTCTGCGATCAGCCACGTCTGCCGGTCCTCGCGCTGTCTCGTCGGAATCGCGGCACCGTCGGGCCCGCACGCAGGGCTAGCTGTCTGTGGAAAAAGTCATCCATGCCCTTTTTCCACGAAGTCGACCGCAGGGAACGCCGAGGTTTCCGGGGTCGACTGCGGCCGCCTCCAGCGGCGGTCGACGTCATCCACGGGCTGCTAGTAGGCCAGGCCGACCCGCAGCATGAGCGTGTCGTTGAGGTTCTGGTACTGTCCGGCGGGCGGGCCGTCGACGTAGAAGAGCTGGCGGGCGAAGACGTAGCCCACCTCCATGTTGCCGGCCAGGCCGGTGCCGGTGAGCGGCACGAACTCCGTGCCCAGCGTGATGCGGACGTCGTTGTAGTCGAAGGGCGAGATGCCGGTGTACTGGGTGCCGTTGGGATTGTAGGTGGAGCGACGGAAGGTCCACGCGCCGCCGCCGTACTCGCCGGCGACGTAGCCCCAGACGTTGCGGTTGGCCATCGTCGTGAGCCGCCGGGCGACCCGCGGCGCGGGGAAGAAGATGTCGTAGCGGGTGTTCGCGTCCGGGGTCCAGACGACACCGAACGCCGGCAGGAGCTTCACGAGGTTGCGGTCGAGGTAGACGATGCCCGCCTTGGCCTGCATGGTGGGCGTGAGCTGCAGCGTGCCGATCGCCCGGCCCATCAGCCGCCAGCTCTGCCAGACGAAGACGTCCCAGTTGGTGAAGATGCCGACACGCAGGCCGAGCTCCGCACCGAACAGCGGCGTGAACTGCGGGTTCCAGGCGCCGTCGATGAAGATGTCGTAGGTGCTCGGCGGCAGGTCGGCGGTCATCGACGGCGTCGTCTGCGGGCCGTTCCAGAGCTGCAGACCGAAGCCGGGCGTGATCAACAGCGGCGCGTGGTTGAGGTTCGCCGGCGAGTTGTGGAAGAAGGGCACGGCGAACGTGGCCGTCGCGTCGAGCTCGTTGACGCCGACGCTCGTCCCCTGGCCGTTCCCGAAGAGATAGGCCCAGCTGCCCCGGGCGCCCTGGTAGAGCCGCATCGTCTGCTGGAAGGTGGAGTTCTGCGCCGGGTAGCCGGGGGGAAAGAGCGAGCCGCTCATGGGGGGCGGTCCCTGCGTCGCCGTCAGCGAGGGCGCCGCGGTCGAGTAGCCGGGATAGCCCGGCTGTCCGCTGATCGCCGAGGGCGCCCAGGTGGAGGTGCCGGGTGCGGCGGCCGGCGCGGGAAACAGCTGCGACGCCTGTGGCGCGTAGGCGTCCCAGCCGGGCGGCGGCGGCGGCAGCGAGGGTGCCTGCGCGATGCGATCGAGCGACGACGCGGCCGGCGGCGGCAGCGCCACCGTCTGCGCCCGGGCGGCGCGCGGCGAGAGCCACCCTGCCGGGCACGCGATCGCGTGCGCGAGGACGAGCGTCAGGAGATGGAGACGGCCGGAGCGCACGCGAGACCGCATCTCTGTTTCGTGGATCGACTGTTCGTGGATCGTGAGCCTGGATCGTGAGCGACGCAGCAGCACCCGGCGGCCCGGTCCGAAAACGGCGGGCAGACTGTCGCGAAACAATGGGGGGTACCGCGCTCGAGCGGCGAGGGTCAAGGCCGCAGGGGGGTCGCCCGCGGCGGCAGGGTCGGGCCGCCTGCCGCCCTTGCCCCGGCCGCCGCGGCCAAGGTTTGCGCAGGCCTCCCAGCCTGCATCGCCGCCTTCGATGACGGGGATCGTGGCCGACATGAGATCACCGCGGGCAGCGGGCGGTCGTGTTGGCGGGGGCGGGCCGCCGGTGCGGCGGCACGGCGGCGTCGTGATCCCGCGGTGGAATCGTGTGGGAAGCCAGTGGCCTCCGGCACCCGCGGCGTCGATACTCGGTCGCCATGGCTGCGACGTCCACGCCCGAATCCGACCCGATCGACGCCGAGGCGCTGGTCGCCGGCGCAGGTCTCGCGCGGTTCGAGCATCTGTCGAAAATCTCCTCGACGATGGAGCGGGCGCGAGAGTTCGCCCTCGACCCACGCTGCCCGCTGCCGGCCGCCGTCGTCGCCGATCGCCAGTCGGCCGGCCGCGGCCGCCGCGGGGCGGGCTGGTGGCAGGCCGACGCGAGCCTGGCGGTGAGCGTGGTCGTCGATGCCGGGCCGGCCCGCGCAGCGCCGCCCGCGGTCTGGTCGCTGGCCTGCGGCGTCGCGCTCGCCGAGGCGGTCGCCGCGACCGCTCCCGCCGTCGAGCCGACGGTCCGCTGGCCCAACGACGTCGAGGTCGCGGGGAGGAAGGTCGCCGGCATCCTCGTCGAGGCGCCGGCGGGCGGCCGCGCGATCTTCGGCGTCGGCGTGAACACGGCCGGTTCGAGCCGGGAGGCGCCTCCCGCCCTGCGGCAGCGGCTCGTCACGCTGCCCGACCTCACCGGCCGCGTGCTGTCGCGGCAGGATCTGCTCCTGGCGTTCCTGCCCCGGCTCTTCGCGCTTTTGGCCGAGACGGCCGCACGCCCCGCCGCGTTCGTGGACCGCTATCGAGCGCGGTGCGGCCTCGACGGCCATCCGGTCACGGTCTTCCACGGCGCGGAGAAGGTCACGGGCATCTGCCGCGGCATCGCGGCCGACGGCAGCCTCGTGGTCGACACGCCCCATGGCCGCCGGCTCTTCGGCTCGGGCAGTCTCACCGATCCGAACCACGTCTGGCCCGGAGAGTGATACGCGTCAGCGTCGACGGCGCCGAAGCGCCACCACGCACACCTCCCGGCCGCCCGTGGAGAGCTGCCTGGCCCGCGGTGTGAAACCCCAGGCGTGGAACAGTTCGAGCCATCCCGGCAGCTCCGCCGCCCGAGACCAGTCGGGAAGCTTGAGGGTGGCGATGACGCCGGCGGGCCGCACGCCGGGGGCCGTCACGGCCCGGCCGATCGATTCGAGCGTGCTCGTGGGATCGATGTTCATGTCGGCCACGATCCAGTCGCAGCCGCGGAAGTCCCGCAGCTTCACGTCGCGGGCCCGCATCCGCCACTGCGTGAACCGGGGATGTCCGGCCACGCGCGGATCGACGACCGCCGGGTCGACGCCCACGACCTCGAGGCCGGCCTCGAGCAGCCGCTGGCAGGCGCCGCCCGGAGCGCAGCCCAGCTCGATCGCCCGCTGGCCCGGTTCGAGCGGAATCGCGAACGTTGCGATCGCCTCGTCGAGCTTCAGCCAGGCCCGGGAGACCTTGTCGGTGGCGAGCGCGACCGGGTGCATGCCGCCGGCATGACGACTCGCGTCCGCTCCCGCCCGATGCCAGCCCACCCACCACCGCTCGGGAGAGTCGATGACGCAGTCGAGCACGAGATCGCCGGCGCGGGCCGTCGCGGGGAGCGCGACCGGCAGCCGATGTGCGGACAGCAGCACTTCACGGACCGCGACAGGATCGGCCTCGGTGCGAGGATCGCGGCACCAGACATGCACGTTGTCCCACGCCGCGTGGGCCGCCAGTTCCCGGAGGGCCGCGACCCGCTCCTCCGGGGACGGGGCCGCCACCTGGCCGAGCGAACGCACCAACGCCCGCGCGTAGACGAGATCGGGGAAGAACTCGTCGGGTGGGTCGAAGTCCGCGAGCCTGAAGGTGACCAGTCCTCGCCGCCAGGCCGCCTTCGAGGCCTGCGGCAGGACCGCTTGCTGGCGTGCGCACAGCGGCTCCTCCGCCCCCGCCTGGCAGGTCGCCAGCAGGAAACCGCCGCGGACGCGGGGGGAGGGGGTGGTCCCGCCGCCCGGAAGGGAGTCTGGAGCCGAGGGGGGCGGGTGCATGGCCGCCATCCTAGCATCCGAAAAATGGCCGTCCCGAGCGGCTCGTCGGGTCAAAAAATCAGGCCGGCCCGGGCGCCCAAGGGCCCGGGCCGGCCTTTCTCGTCTGAACGCGGAACGGCCCGACTCTTATCTCGCCGAAGCGAAAGAAGGATGCCGAGCTGCAGGCCAGACGTGCCGCACGAGGCGACCCGCCGGACCCGTGGAAGGCAGTCCAAGAAGACTGGCGCTGGTTGGCGAAACTCCGTTTCGCCCGGCCGAGCGAGCACCCGAAGGTGCCTGCCCGACCACCTGCTCAGCCGTGGCCCTTCTTCTTCTTGGCGACCTTCTTGGCAGCCTTCTTCTTCTTCTTCGCCATTGTGATGGCTCCTTGCCATGAGCACCCGCACGCTTCACACGGCCATGCCCCCGGGTGCTCTCGTGGAGGGGAATGACCGACGTTTCGCTCCGTCCCGTCGCGTCGTCGGCATCGCATTGCTGCGGTGCGTGACGGCGTTTTGCGACGTCGCAAGCGATGTTGTGAAGGATGGATGCGAAAACTGTCAAGACAAATCCACTGACTTTTTTCGATTTTTCGGCGGCATCACCTCGGGCGCGACGCGGTCGAGAGTCACGCCGGACCGCCGTCGGGACTCACCCGCGTGTCGCGCTCGTGGCGTCGCCGCGGCCGCTCGCATGCTCGTGGGCCCAGTCGACGAGCATCGCGAACTGCGCGGCGAAGGCCTGCTCCGTGACGCCGATCGGGCTCTTGAAGAAGCAGGCCAGCCAGGGAAGGGCGCCGTATTCGCCGGCCCGTCGGGCCCGGTCGACCAGCCGCACCAGATCGAGCACGAGCGGCGCGGCCAGGATCGAGTCGCAGCCCTGCCAGGTGAACTGCATGGTCATCGGCGTGCCGAGGAACCCACGGAAATGGATGTGGTCCCAGGCGGTCTTCCAGTCGCCGAGGCTCCTGATGTATTCGATCGAGACGTGTGTCTGGGGCGGGTAGCCGAGGATGCCGGCGAGCAGGTGGTCCTTGCTCCGCACCTTGGTCGCCTTGTTCCGGGGGTCGTCGAGCACCTTGCCGTCCATGTTGCCGAAGATGTTGTGACCCACCCAGCTCATCACCTCCAGGTGGCGGGCGGCGAACATCGGCGCGAGCACGCTCTTGAGGAGCGTTTCTCCGGTCTTTCCGTCGCAGCCGGCATGGGCGATCCGCCGCTCGATGGCCGCCTCCTGCAGGGCCGCCGGCGTGGCGCCGGTGGACGGGGTGAAGTTGATGTAGGAGGCGCCGGCGCCGAAGGCCGCCAGGGCGTAGAGGCTGCTGGCAGGGAGCGGGCAGGCAGCCGGATCGTCGAGCAGCGGATCGAGCTCCCGGAGGTCGCGCGGGATCGGCAGCGACGCGGGTGGCTCGGTGGAGGCGAGGTTCACCACGACCACGTGGCCGAGCTTCTCGGCGGCGGCGAAGGCGAGGATGTCGGCCCGCACCCGGTCGATCGCCTGCCGGGGCGTCTCCACGCGGGCCACGATCGCCGCGTCGGCCAGCTCGCGGATCTTCTCGCCCGTCGCCACCACCGTGCCCGGCCGCAGCCGCGACTCCACCTCGGCGAGGAAGTCGTCGGCATCGTCGATCAGCTCCGGCAGGATCGCGCGGCTGTCCGTCCACATCCGCCGGGCCTCGTCCGCCAGCCGGCCGGGCCGGATGTCGTGGCCCCCCACCACGATGTCGTCGAAGCCGACGAGATCGAGATTCGTGAAGGGGTCGAGCTCGGTCACGAGTCCGACAGGCGCGATCGCGTTCTTGGCGAGGTTGGCCAGCCCCGTCATCACGGTGGTGGCGACGCCACCCTTGGCTCCGATGAGCCACAGACCGATGCGGCTGCCTGGCATGGGGTCGGCTTTCCGGACGGAGGGCTGCGGGCCGCCGGGGACGGCGGCAACTGGGAATCGACACGGCCCTTGGTATCATCATCCTCGCACGCAGAAAAGCATCACGCAAAGGAGGCGGGCGCGAAGGCCCGCGGCACGAAGACCGCATGGCTCCCGAGACGAAGGCAGCGGCCCACGGGTCCACCGACAGCCTGCACCTGGCCCGCCGCATGCGGGCGCTCGAACCCTCGGCCACGCTGGCGATGGCAGCCCGGGCCGCGGCCATGACCGCCGCCGGCGTGGACGTGGTCGATCTGTCGGTGGGCGAGCCCGACTTTCCCACTCCGCCGCACATCTGCCAGGCCGCCGAGGCCGCCATCCGGGCCGGCCGCACGAAGTACACGCCCGCCGCCGGCATTCCGGCGCTGAAGCAGGCCGTGGCCGCCGACTACACCCGCCGCACCGGCCTGGCGGTCACGCCGGCACAGGTGGTCGTGTCCAACGGGGCGAAGCACGCGCTGCACAACGCGTTCACGGCGCTGCTCGACGAGGGGGACGAGGTGATCGTGCCCACCCCCTACTGGGTCAGCTACGCGGAGCTCATCAAGCTCTCGGGTGCGAAGCCGGTGCTCGTGTCGACCCGCATCGAGGACGACTTCAAGCTGCGGCCTGAGGCGCTGCGGGCGGCGCTCACGCCCGCCACGCGGATGCTCCTGTTGTGCACGCCGAGCAACCCGACGGGCGTGGTCTACACGGCCGACGAGCTGCGGCAGCTGGCCGACGTCGCCCTCGAGGCCGACCTCGCGGTGGTGTCGGACGAGATCTACGACCAGCTCGTCTTCGACGGCCGCACGGCCGTGTCGTTCCCGACCCTGCGGCCCGGACTCGAGCAGCGGACCGTCGTGGTCGCGGGCGTCAGCAAGACCTACTCGATGACGGGCTGGCGGATCGGCTGGACCATCTGCCCGGAGCCGCTCGCGAAGGCGATCGGCAACCTGCAGAGCCAGGAGACGAGCAACCCCTGCAGCGTCAGCCAGCACGCGGCCGTGGCGGCCCTCACGGGGCCGCAGGAGTGCGTCGCCGAGATGTGCCGGGCGTTCCAGCGCCGCCGCGATCTGGTCGCCGGGCGGCTCGCCGCGATGCCCGGCATCCGGCTGCCCGCGATCGGGGGCGCGTTCTACGCCTTTTTCGACATCGGCGAGCACCTGCGGAAAGGCCGCGACGGCGTCACGACCAGCATGCAGTGGTGCGAGGCGCTCCTGGAGAAGGAGCACGTCGCCCTGGTGGCCGGCAGCGCCTTCGGTGCCGAGGGCCACGTGCGGATGTCGTTCGCGGCCTCGGAGGAGAAGCTCGCCGAGGGGCTCGACCGGATCGAGCGGTTCCTCAAGTAGCACGCCGCCGCAGGCACCAGTCTGCTGCCAGTCTGCTGCCAGTCTGCATGACCGAGCCGGCCATCCCGTCCCGGGGGCCAGGGAAAGCCGTGCATCGCCGGACGCGATGCCTGTCTGCGGCTGCAAACCTTGGCTTTGCTGCCGCAGACTCGAGTCGAACAAGGCCATGGATGGCTTGTTCGACGTGAAAGCTACAGCGGCAGCGCCCGCAGGTCGCGGAACTCGACCTTCATCGCCAGGCCGCCGTGGATCTGCAGGCCGATCGGCCCCGGATCCTTGTACTTCGGGTCGGTGTACTGCGACACCTTCTCGCCGTTGAGCCAGACGGTGAAGGTGTCTCCCTTCGCCTCGACGCGGATCCTGTTCCAGTCGCCGGGCTTGAGCAGCTCCGCGGCGCGGGTCGCCCGAGCTTCTTCGGGATAGCTGCCCACGTAGAACGAACAGGTCATGTCGCGCTTCAGGCTCCGCGACACCCCGATCTGCACCTGCACCTCGGGCGTCCGCAGCATGAAGCCGCTGTCGATCTCGCCCGTGAACCGCACCTCCCCCTCCACGATCACGTCGCCGTACGATTGTTCGGTGTAGAGCATCGAGCCCTTCTTCGCCTCGTCGCTCTCACCGACGATCACGCCGTCCACGACCTTCCAGTAGGGCTCGGCCGGCAGCTTCCAGCCGGCAAAATCCCGGCCGTTGAAGATCGGTGGCAGGCTCGCCGTCGGCGGCACTTCGGCCGCCGCACCGGCGGCGACGCACAGGCCGCAGAGGAACACGGCCGGCGTGGCCAGGCCACGCCGGGCGGCCGGGTGGGATGTCGGGACTGGACGCCGGGAGATGGTGCGAGCGGGCGTGGACATGGGCGGAAGTCCTCGGGAGTGACCAGCGGCCGCGACGGCGCAGGGACGGCGCGACGCCACGCACCCTGCCGGGGTCCCCGCACAGGCGTGCCGCGTGTCAGTATATGGTGCTGCCGGAGAGGGTGCCGCCGGGCCGACGGCCGCTCCCGGCGGCGTGTTTCCTAGCAGCCCGTGGATAAAGTCGACCGCCGCTGGAGGCAGCGGCAGTCGACCCAGGAAACCCTCGGCGTTTCCTGCGGTCGACTTCGTGGAAAAAGGGCATGGATGACTTTTTCCACAGACAGCTAGGGCCCGCGGCATGCGTCGCTGTCGGGGCACGCCCATCCACACGCGGTGGCCGTCCGTGAAGAAGCAGGAGATCCACGTGGAGCGAGCGGAGGGGCGGCCCGATCCCGAGGCGGTGGGCATCGTGCTGGCCGGCGGCAGGGCGACGCGGCTCGGGGCCGTGGCGGCGGCCGGCAAGGCATGGCTCGCACTCGATGGCCGGACGTTCCTCGAGCGGGTGTGTGCGGCTTTGTCACCGGAGGTCGCGGCGGTCGTGGTGGTGGCGGCCGACGGAACCGATCTGCCCACGGTGGCCGGGGCCACGGTGGTCCGCGACACCGTGCCGGCTGCGGGGCCGCTCGCGGCGATCCGCGACGGCATCCGCGCCGCGGTCGCGGCGGGAGGAGGCACGTCTCCCCGGCGGTTCGTCGTCGTCTCCTGCGACGTGCCGCTGGTCCGCCGGGAGGTGATCCGGCTGCTGCTGCATGCCGCGCGTGAGGGCGTGGCCGGCGAGGGAGGAGCCGATGCGTCAGGAGGTGGCGGGGACGGGGCTGGCACAGCCGCCGGCGCGGACGTCCTCTGGACCCTGCCGGTCGCGCACGGCCACATGCAGGTGCTCGTGTCGGTGCTCGACGTGCGAATGCTTGCGCGGCTGGAGTCCTGGCTGGCGACGGGCCGCCGCGACCCGCGCGGCCTGGCCGCCAGCCTGCTCGCCGCCGAGCCGTCCACGGTGCGGCTGGTCGACGAATCGCAGCTGGCGGCGGCCGACCCGACGCTGGCGTCGTTCATCGACGTCGACACGCCGGACGATCTCCGGCGGCTCGGCTCGAGCTGAGGCGCGCCGCGACGGGCTGCGATATTCGGCTTCGCGGCGGGAGCCCCCTCTTCCTATACTCCCGCCATGCGCTCGCGACACTCGAGAACTGCCGGCGGTCGGCCGCGGCGGCGGCCCCTCGTCTGGCTCGTGGCACTGGCCACCCTGGCGGCGGCGGTGTGGTTCGCGCCGGCGGTCGCGGTGCTCACGCGGCTGCGGGATCGGCCGCTGGAGATGGCGCTGGCCGGCATCGACGGTCGCGTCGCCAGCCGCGCCGCCGTGTGGCGGTGGTGGGGCGGCATCGAATATCGCGACGTGACGCTCTGCGATCGGCAGGGGCGGCCGCTCGTGGCGGTGCCGCGGCTCGTGATCGATCGCGGGCTCGCCGGGCTGCTCGCCAGGCCGCGGGACCTCGGGACCGTGCGGCTGGTGGGGGGCGAGGCGCTCGTCGAGGTCCGCCCCGGCGGCAGCTCGATCGAGGACGTGCTTGCCCCGTGGCTGGCGGCCGCCGGCCAGGCAGCCGCGCCGCCTTCGTTCGAACTGGAGGTGGTCGATGCCGCCGTCGAGCTCGTCGACCTGGCCCGCGACGACGCGTGGCGGATCACCGACATCCTGGCCGCCGGCACGGTGCGGCCCGACGCCACGCTGGCCGGCTGGACCATCTCCGGCAGGGCCCGCTACGCGGGAGAGCCGCTGCGCGATCTCGCCGCGGCTGCGAACCGCGTGGCCTCCGACCGCACGCGGCAGTCGGCCGGTCCGGGCGGGCAGCCTGCCCGCGACACCGCCACCTCCTCTGCGCGGCTCGATCGCACCACGGTGGCGGCGGGCGCCACGGCCATCCTCGCGCGCGACGGCGGCTGGTCGGTGTCGTCTCCCGACGTGCCGCTTCCGGCGGCTGAGGCGGCCGCCGTTCCGCGGTCGCTGGCGGTGGCCGCCACCCGTCTGCCGCTGGGAGTGACGAGCGTCGCCGCCACGAGGTTCGCCTGGACGCACGTGCTCGACGGCCTCGTCGACCTGCGGCTCGACATCTCTCTGCCGCCGTCCTCGGGCGTCGCGACGGGCGGCGTCGCGACGCCAGCGGGCCGCCGGTCGCCGTCGCCGGGCCTCGGCGTGTCGGGGGTCGTGTCGGGCACGAAGCTGGCCGTCTGCGGGTCCGACACGCTCGCCGAGATCGTGACGCTCGACCGCGCCGAAGTGCCGCTGGACATCTCGGTCGAAGGGGAGCGGGTGACGGTGCGGTCGCTGCAGGTGACGTCGCGGCTGTTCAACGCCGAGGCCTCGGGCCGCATCCGCATGCCGGTCGGGGATTCATGGGACTGGGCGGAGGCGCTCGTGACCGAGGATTTCGCGGTGGCCGTGGACGTCGATCTGGCCGCGGCGGCGCGGGCCATGCCGGCAGGGCTGGCCGTGCGGCCGGACGTGCGTGTCACCGGCGGCCAACTGCAGCTGACTGCGGCGTCGCGGGCGGACGGCCACGACCGGGTGCTCGAGGTCAGGACGTCGTCGCGGGACGTCGCGGCGATCCAGACCGTGCCGGCATCGCCCGAGCGGCAGGCCGGCGGCGCGGCCGTGGAGGAGCGGCTCCTGCGCTGGAGCGAGCCGTTCACCGGGTGGATGCGTGGTCGGCGCGGTCCTGCCCGCGGGGATCGGCTGCGGATCGAGGAGGCGCGGCTGGCGTCGCCGGCGATCGAGGTGTCGGCCGCCGGCACCGCCGCGTCCGCAGCGGTGCAGTGGACGATCGACCTGGGCGGGCTGGCCGCCGAGGCGGCGGAGGTGATCGACCTCGCGGGCGCGCGGCTGCAGGGCAGCGTTCGCGGCCGCATCGACCTCGACCGCGGTGCGAACGCGGCGACCTCGCGGGTGAAGCTGTCGGCCAGCCTGTCCGAGTTCGAGTTCACCAGGCCCGGGGCGGCCTCGTGGCGGGATCCCGAGCTGACGCTCGTGGCCGAGGGCTCGGGGGGCATGGCGGGCGCCGCCGTCCTCGTCGATCGCGGGCATGCCCTCCTGTCGGCCGGCGACGACGCGGTCGAGGTGACACTCACCGGAGGTGCCCTGATCAATCCCTGGATCGGGCGGGGTTCCGCGGGCAGCGGCATGCCGTCGCTGCGCGCGGCGCCGGGCGCCGAGCCGCTGGCCGCAGACTGCTCGCTCGCCGGCGAGCTGTCGCGGTGGTACCCGCGCTGGGCGGCCGTCATCGGCGTGGGCGGCGGCCTTCGCGACGTGGAGTTGGCCGGCCGGGTGAAGGCACAGGCGGTCCTCACGGCGCAGGGCGACGCGTGGCAGATCACCCGTGCCGGCGGTGAGATCGAGAAGCTCGCGGTGCGGATCGACGGCCGCAGGGTCGTCGAGCCGCGGGTCGTGGCCACGGCCGCCGGCCGCTGGAACGCCGCCACCGGTGCGGTCGAAATCTCGTCGGCCGAGCTCCTCACCGCGACGCTCTCGGTGCGGACGGGCGGCTGCACCCTCCTGCCCGCGGGCGGGCGGCCGGGAGCGGCCGGCGCCGCTGCGTTCGTCGACAGGCTCCGCGGCAAGGTGCAGTGGCAGTGCGACCTCGGGCGGATCGAACGCTGGCTGACGCCGGCCGTCGTCGCGGACCGCTGGCCGGTCGGCGGCCGGGGATGGGGCACGGCGGAGCTGGTCGACACGCCGCTGGGATTGAACGTGCTCGTGGAGGCCACCGGGAGCCAGTTGTCGCTCGCGAGCCGGCCGGCCGGCCGCGGCGCCGGCGACGAGGCGGCGGCCGGCGGCGCGGCGGCACTGTGGAGCGAACCGCGGGCGCAGCTCGTCGCGGAGGTGACCTGCCCGCGTGATTCCGCCGGCGACCGCATGACGGTCAACCGGCTCGCCGTCGAGTCGTCGACGGCGGCCGTGGCGGCCGCCGGCAGCATCGAAGGCTGGTCCACGCGGCGGGTGCTGGAACTGGGCGGCAACGTCGCCTACGACTGGGAGCAGGTGTCGCGGCTCGCGACTCCCTGGACCGGCGGGCGGCTGCGGCTGACAGGAGCGGGCGCGCGTCCCTTCACGCTGCGCACGCCCCTCGACGGCCTCACGGCGGCCGCGGGGAACGCGACGGCCGCCGCCGGCGGGCAGGAGCGGCTCCCGCTGCCCGAGGAGTGGCTGACGGGCGACGGTGCGCCGCGCGGGCAGGAGACCGTGGGCCGCATCGCGCGTCCCGCCTCGGCGGCACGTCCGCCGGCCGACCTGGCCGCACGGCTCCGCGCCGTGTCGCTCGACACGTCGGCCGCCTGGACGTCGGCCGAGATCGCCGGCGTGCGGATCGAGCCGGGCGAGATGGCGGTGCGGCTCTTCGAGGGTCAGCTGGCGCTGGGGCCCTTCGACCTGGGAACCGCGGGCGGCCGGCTCCGCGGGGCGCCGTGGCTGCGGCTGCTGCCCGCCCCCGGCGAGCTGATCGTGCCCCCCGGCCGCTGCCTGGACCGCGTCGTGCTCACGCGGCAGCTGTGTGATCGCTGGGTGTCGTGGCTCGTGCCGCTGGTCGGCCACTCGGCGCAGATGCAGGGCCTGATGAGCCTCGACATGGCCGGTGCGCGGCTGCCGCTGGCCGACCCCTTCGGCGGCGAAGCGGCGGGCCAGGTGATCTTCGAAAGCCTCGAGGCCACGCCCGACGACGCCATCAGCCCGCTGGTGAACCTGATCGTCAAGCTGCAGTCGGCCATCGATCCGCGGTTCGCATTCGGGGACAAGGCGGTCCTGCTGCGGGTGCGGCCGGAGCCCGTCAGCTTCCGGCTGGCCGACCGGCGGCTGTGGCACGAAGGGCTGGTGATGGACGCCGGACAACTCACCGTGCGGTCGGCCGGGAGCGTGGGGGCCGACGGCACGCTCGCGATGGTCGTGGAGGTCGCCTTCCGGGGCGACATCGCCGGCGCGACGCCCGTGGTGGGCCAGCTCCTGCGGACTCCGCTGGCGATTCCGCTCAAGGGCACAACGCAACGGCCGCAGTTCGACGCGGGCGCGATCGACACCATCCTGGGGCGGATCGTGGAGAACACCGCCGAGGCCGTGATCGGCCCGAGCCTCTCCCGCGGCCTGGAGACGCTCTTCGGCAACCCGCAGCCGGCGGCCGCCGCGGGGGCGGCCTCTCCCGCGGCCCCGCCGGCCCTCGTGCTGCCGCAGTCGGCCCGGTAGCGTCCGGCCAGTAGCGTCCGGCCAGTAGCGTCCGGCCGCCGCGGGTCGAATCACCCGGCGGCCGCCGCACGGAGCCGTCGATCCATCGAGGCGATCAGCCGCCGGAGCGTGCGGGCGTACGAAAAATGCTCGACCTCGAGCCGATGCCGCGGCGATGGCACGTAGCGGAGCGGGGAGGCCTGCGGCCGGCTGCGGGCGCGGTAGAGCCAGGCGGCGGCCCGGGGCGCACGCCGGGCAGCCACGGCCATCCGCGCCACGAGCTGCGCCTGCAGGTCGGTGAGCCACCACTGGCCGCTGTCGGGCTGGATGAGGCCGACCACGGCGATGTCGTCCCGGGACGGATGGAGCAGGTTGAGGAAGAGCCGCGGGCAGCCTGCGGCGTCGGTCGCCACGTGCTCCGGCGCGATGAACGGCATCTCGACCCGGTAGCCGGTGGCGCAGACGACGACGTCGAACGGCTCGCGGCTGCCGTCGGCGAACACCGCGTCGTCGCCCTCGAACCGCGCCACGTCGCCGGCGGCGCGGATGGCGCCCGCGTCGATCCGCTCGAGGAGGGCGGCGTTGATCACCGGATGGGTTTCCCAGAGCCGGTGATCGGGCCGCGGCAGCCCGTGCCGCCACGGCAGGCCGATCTCACGATCGATCGCCCGCATGCTCACCAGCCTTCGCAGCCACAGGGGCAGCCCGAGCCGCAGCAGCCGTTCGCCGCGGAGGTCGGCGGGCCGCCCCATGATGAACCGCGGCACGACGAAATACCCGCGGCGCCGCGAGAGCACCGTCGTCGCCGCGTGGGCCGCGGCGTCGACGGCGATGTCGCAGGCCGAATTGCCGCCGCCGATCACGAGCACGCGCCTGCCCGCCAGCGCGACCGGCAGCGTGGGCGACCTGTAGTCGCAGGCGTGCAGGAGCGTGCCGGCAAAGGAGCCCGGGATGTCGGGATGCCGCGGCACCCGGTTGTGGCCGGTGGCGATGACCACGCCGGCATAGGCCCGCGGCGGCCCGTCCGTCGGCCGCACCAGCCAGCCGCCGGCCGGCAGCGGCTCGATCCGCTCCACGGCCGTGCGGCTGCGGATGTGCGGCACGAGGCCGAAGTGCCGCGCGTAGCGGCGCAGATAGTCGAGGCACTGCCGGTGGTCGGGATAGGCGGGCCATTCCCGGGGCATCGGGAAATCGGCGTAGGCCGTCATCGTCTTCGAACTGATCAGCCGGGTCGATGCGAAGACGCTCGAGGCCGCGGAGCCGAAATACCAGTTGCCGCCGACGTCGTCCTCCCGCTCGAGGCACTCTGCGGCCACGCCTGCCGCGAGCAGGTTCTTGAGTGCCGTCAGGCCCGACGGACCGGCGCCGACGACGCACCAGGGCCGGGAATCAGGCGGGCGGTCGCTGGGCATGGGCGCGTTCACGCGGAGCGGAGGAGGGAGACGAGGGACGACACGAGACGGTCGCGGTCGTCGGGCGTGTGGTGCCAGGCGAGGCTCACCCTCACGAGACTGCCGCCGTCGGCCACGCTCGGCGGCCGGATGGCCGGCACGAACAAGCCGGACTCGGCGAGCCGCGCGGCGACCGCGACCGCCCGATCGGCGGCGCCGACGACGATCGGCACGATCTGGCCCCGGCCGGCGGCGGCGATGCCGGCCGCCGCGAGGGCCTCGCGAAACGCCGCGGCGGCGGCAAGCAGTTCGCGGCGCCGGTGCGGCTCCTCCGCGACAAGCGCGATGCCGCGGGCCGCCGCGGCCGCCACGGCCGGCGGATGGGCGGTGGAGAAGATCCAGGCCCGCGCCCGGTGCCGCAGCCAGTGGATCAGGTCGCCGTGGCCGGCCACGAAGCCCCCCGCGGCGCCGATCGCCTTCGAGAGCGTGCCCACGCGGACATGCACGCCGTCGGCGCAGCCCGCCTCCTCGACGAGTCCGCCGCCCCGGCCGCCGAAAACGCCCGTCGCATGCGCCTCGTCCACCATCAGGATCGCGTCGTATTTCCGCGCCACCGCGCAGAGGTCGGCCAGGGGGGCGATCGTCCCGTCCATGGAGAAGAGCGTGTCGGTGACGACGAGCCGTCTGCGGGCGGACCCCGACTGAGCGAGCAGGCCGCCGAGGGCGGCCATGTCGCGATGCGGGTAGACGCCGACGGCGGCCCGGGAGAGCCGGCAGCCGTCGATGATGCTCGCGTGGTTGCGGGCGTCGCTGGCGATGAAATCGCCGGGGCCGACGAGGGCCGCGATCGTGGCGGCGTTGGCCGCGAAGCCGCTTGGAAACGAGACCGCCGCGTCGACCTCGAGCAGGTCCGCGATCGACCGCTCGAGCAGCTCGTGGGCGACGGAGTGCCCGCTCACCAGCGGACTGGCCCCGGCGCCGAAGCCCTCGGCGCAGGCGGCCTTCGCGGCGGCCTTCGTGAGCCGCACGTCGCCCGCGTAGCCGAGGTAGTCGTTGGCACCGAAGTTGACGAGCGTCCGCCCGTCGAGCCGCACCTCCCTCCCCTGCCTGCCCGACCGCACGCGTTGGGGCCGCTCGAGATCGGCGGACCGGATGGCCGCGAGGTCTTCCGCGATCCAGCCGAGCGGCTCGGGCAGCGGCGCCGCGGCCGGCGGGGTGCGGGGAGCGGTCGCGGCGGGGTCGAGGCGGCAGGGCATGGCGTCATTATGCCGGCCGCACGCGTGCCGGTGCGTGGTCCTCCCGACCGGGTCACGCCCGTCGGCGGGCCAGCCTCTCGATCGCGCGAAACTCGGCGGTGGAGACCGGCTGGACGGAGAGCCGGCTGCCGCGCCGCAGGAGCTCCATGCCGGCCAGGGCCTTCACCGTGCGCAATTCCTCCAGCGGCACCCGCCGCGGGAAGATCTCCACGAGCCGCACGTCGACCATCGACCAGACGGGATTCGCCGCCGACGCCTTCGGGTCGTGGTACTCGCTCTGCGGGTCCCACGCGGAGGGATCGGGATAGGCCGCGCGAACGACCTCGACCACGCCAACGACGGCCGAAGGCTCCGCGTTGGAGTGGTAGTAGAGCGCGAGGTCGCCCGGCTGCATCGCCCGCAGGAAGTTCCTGGCCTGGTAGTTGCGCACGCCCTCCCACGAGGTCGTCTTGCGTCGCGCGCGGGCGAGGTCGTCGATCGAGAAGACGTCGGGCTCGCTCTTGATCAGCCAGTGGTGCATGGCGGCCGCAGCGGTTCACGGAGAGCGGTCGGTGGCGGGGGCTTTCAGCCCCACTGCCCCCACGAGCCCGTGGCGACGACGTAGCCGCTGAGCAGGGCGTTGGTGGTGGCGTGGGCGACGATCGCGTCGTCGAGCCGCCGCTGAGTATAGAGCGCGAGGGCGAAGAGCATCCCCGCCACCGTGCCGGCGATCCAGGCGTCGCCGTGCAGGACGCCGAACGCCACGGAGGAGAGGAGGAACGACAGCCAGGTGAATTCGCCCACCGGCACGGCATCGACGTCCGGGCCGATGCAGCGGCGGATCACGAACCCGCGGAAGAAGAGCTCCTCGGCGATCGGCACCGTCACCGTGGCCCCCATCACCCGCACGAGCAGCCACGCCGCGGACCACGGCCAGCCCAGCCCGCTCGGGTCGTCGCCCGTGCCGGCGTCCGCCGTCGGCGAGAGCGCCATCCAGGCGACGAAGGTCGCCGCGCCGATGGCGACGGCCGCCGGGCGGATGCGGGCCGTCTGCCAGGGCAGGTCGTGCCGCAGCCGCCAGAGCACGGCCGCCACCGCGACGACGCGGAGCGGGTAGAGCCAGTCGAACTCGGCCGTGAACGCCCGCGTCAGGAGGGTGACGGCCATGAGCGCCAGAAACGGCAGGAGGCAGGCGATCGCGGTCGGCGCGGGCCCAACGGCGTCCGCGGGGATGGGGTGCGCAGCGAGGGCGGCGGGAGCGGCGTGCGCCACGATCGATTCCCCCTCGGCGGCGTCGGCCCCGCGCGGGTGGCTGAAGAAAGGGATCCGCGAGGTGGTCCAGATGAGCCCCAGGCCGACGGCGAGGAACGCGATCCAGCCCGCCGCGGAGTGGAAGCCCTGCACCGCGACGGCAGGCGAGATCCAGATGCCCACGAGCACGAGCGCCGTGATCCGCAGCACGTTGGCCAGCCACATGAGCGCCACGCCGATCGGCACCAGGAGCAGCGACTGCGGGAACCGCTGGATGTCCCGAAACCACCAGAGGTAGCCCGCCAGCAGGGCGGTGACCAGGCCGATGCCGTGAAATCCGCCGCACGACTCGGTGACCAGGACGGTGAACGCGGGCGTGCCGATGGCGAATGGCTGGGGCCTCACGACCGGCCCGCCCGCCAGGGGCACGAGCAGGAGCTCGACGAGCCGGAGCGTCGTGTCGCCCGTGGCCTGCCAGAAGCCCATCGTGAGCGTGCCGACGTGCCAGGCGGCGAAGGCGAAGAGCCCGAACCCCAGCACGGTCGTCAGCACGTCCCGCACCATGCCGGCTCCCGGCGCGACCAACAACAGCGAGAACAGGAACCAGGCCACGACCAGTCCGGCACCCGTCACGAGCTCGCCGAGGCTCCCGAGCGGCGTGTCGCGGCCGCCGGCGGCGAGCCAGCCGGCGTAGCCGAGCACGCCGCAGAACGAGAGCACCTGGCCGATGGCGATCGGCCACGCGATCCGCACCGCCCCGTACGCCGCGGCATGTCGCCGCACGTGCCGGTCGACCGCGGCCAGGATCATGACCGCCATGAACGCCGCCCACCGCTTGCCCTGGATCTCCCGCAGCCACTCGCCGCCGAGCTGCCACGCCAGCAGGAGCGTCTCGACGGCCAGCAGCAGGGCGAGCAGACGCAGCGCGGTGAGCGGTCCGGCCGGGTTGGCCACGGTCCCGCGGGGCCGGCGGCCGGTGCCCTGCGGGAGCACGGTCGTCTTCGATGCTGTCATGGACGAAACCGGAAAAGCGAAGGGGAGCGGCCCGCAGGCCGCTCCCCTCACACTAGCATCGTGACGCGGGCGGCCGCACCCGCCTGCGGAACGCCGAACCGCCTCAGGCGGCCGCGGCCATCCGCCGCCGCTCGAGCAGGCCGAGCGATCCCATCACCAGGGCCAGCACGCCGCCGAACGCGGCCGGGTCGATCTCCGGAACGGCGGACTGCGTCAGGGATGCGCCGCCCAGATCACGGAACGCGAGGGGCTGCGAGTTGAAGGTGGAAGTCCAGATAGAGCTCCCCACCGTGCCGTCGTTCGTATTCACGACATACCACGCAGCCGTGCTGAACACATGGCCATAGAGCTGGGTGTAATCGGTGTTGAAAGAAAGCTGGAGACCCGTCGTCGGGCTCAGCCCGTTGGTGTTGTTGATGTTGTTGTATGAGTTCGCGGGATCCGCGAGATCCACGCTGAAAAAATCTCCGCTCGTCGCGGAGCCGTAGAGCACGCCTGAACCGGAGGTCGGATCGATGACAATGTCACCGTACGAGAAATTGGCGTAGCCAGCACCCACGGTGGTAACCGTGCGGTTACTGAACGTCGGGATGGCTCCAGAATAGGTGAAATCGATCTTGTAGAGGTCGCTCGTGCCATCCTCGAAGAAGTAGTAGCCACCGTCTGCCGAGTTGTAGGCCGCGTTCGCCGGCTGCTGGTTGCTCCCGCTGACGAGTCCCAACTGGGCGGCGGTCGCCGCGATCGAGAGGCTGTTGGTCGGCTTGTTCCAGACGTAGAGCGTGCTCGACGTGCCGGAGCCGTTCAGGAAGAGCATGTTCTCGCGGGTGTTGTCGTAGGCGAACGCGTTGGAATTCGCCGAGCCGGAGATGCCGAGCTGGCCCTGAGCCGTGAAGACCGGCGTGGCCGTCTGGCCGATAGGATTGAGTTCCCAGATGACGTTGTTGTCGTCGATGCCGTAGATGTAGCTCACGGCGTCGGCGGCAACGGGCGTCGCGTGGGAGGCAGCGAATCCGGCCACGAGGACGCATGCGACAGCCGAAGCACGGCGGATCGCGGTGAAGAAAGAGAATGACATCGGGATACCTGTTGGTGTTGGTTGGTGTGGGTCGGGGTCGAGCTGTCGGTTGGGGACTGTCTGGTGGATAGCCGAGGCCCACCGCGGGCACTCACTGTCGGCTCGCCAGTTCGGTCACGAAGTCGTTTGGTCGCTCAGTTTTTTGCGGACGGTCGTGGTCGGAGGTCGTGGTCTGAGACTGAGCGTGTCGAGTCTGCCTGCTGCTGCTGTTTCCAGGTACTGGTGTTTCCAGCTACTGCTGCCAGGAGGACCGATCCCTACTGCCGAGTGAAGCTGCCAAGATGGCTACCCATGAAGATAGCTCCCGGCCGCTACAACCCGCGCAGACCTCCGAATCCGCATACTCCATTCGCCCAACGTTTTAAGCCTGCTCGATCCGGAATGCAAGCACGTGGGAATTTTTTTCGGCACCCCCCATGAAGGGGTGGCTAGGTGGTCGGCGCGACCCGGGTGGTCGGCCCGGTCGACGGCACGATTTCGCCGTTTTTCTGGCGACTCTGCCGTCAGGGGCCCCTGACGGCCCGCGGGCGGGACGGGCCGGCGGCCGCCTCCAAAAAAACGAGCGGGTCGGGCGGCGAACCGCCCGACCCGCTGTCATGTCCTCACTGCCTGGCGGCGGCCCTCCGATGGCCTCCCGCGGCGGTGACTAGCAGCCCTTCTTGCAGCCGAGTCCGTGGCCGAGAAGGCCCCCCTTGCCGTTGCCACGGCCGGCACCCGCGCCGTTGCCGCAGGCACCGTTCGCCGGGACCTCTTCCTCGACGCACTTGCGGACCTGGACGCAGACCGACTTCGTGACCTTCTTGGGCACGCGGACGACGTACGACTCCGACTTCGTCTCCGAGACGTTGTCGCTGACGCACGCGTTGTAGGTGGCGGTCTTCTGGACCGGCACCATCACCGTGTAGCAGACCTCCTTCGTCCGGCACTCCGGCACGCACTTGTTCACCGTGTACTCGCGGGTGCGAGTCTCGGTGCGGCACTTCTTGACGCAGACCGTGCGGGTCCGGGTCTCCGGCACCATCTTCGTGACGCAGTAGGTCGCGGTCCGCTCCTCGCAGCGCGACTTCTTCACGCAGATCGTCCGGGTCCGGCACTCCGGCACCATCTTGGTGACGCAGTAGTTGCGGGTCCGCTCCTCGCAGCGATGCAGCGTGACGCAGTAGTTCCGCGTCCGCTCCTCGCAACGGGTCCGGTTCACGCACACCGTCCGCGTCCGCTGCTCGCAGCGGCTCTTGTGCACGCAGTAGGTGTAGGGCACCTGCTCGCACTCGACCTTCCACATCGTGACCTCGATCTCCTTGGTCTCGCACGTGGGGACCCAGCGACGGCAGCAGACGACCTTCGGGCAGCAGGGATTGCCGTCGGCGTCGTACTTGCCGTTCGCGGAAATCTCCTTCGCGTCGGTCACCCAGTGGCCGCCGCGGCAGGTCACGGTCTTCGTGCTCTTGACGGGCACGCGCTTCGACACCGTGCGGAAGCCGGTCATCTGCTCGGTGTAGGGCACCCGCACCGTGTAGGCCTGCTCGACCTGCTCGGTGTAGGGCACGTTCACCTTGTAGGTGGCGGTCCGCTGCTCGGTGTAGGGAACGCTCACCTTGTAGGTGGCCGTCCGCTGCTCCGTCACCGGCACCATCACCGAGTAGGACTGCTCGACCTGCTCGGTGTAGGGCACGTTCACCTTGTAGGTGGCCGTCCGCTGTTCCTTCACCGGGACGCAGACCGTGTAGGACTCCTCACGCTGCTCGGTGTAGGGGATGGAGACGTTGTAGGTCGCCGTCCGCGTCTCCGGCACGTTGACGTTGACGGTGTAGTTGACCGACTTGGTCCGCTGCTCCGGCACCATCACCGTGTAGTTCCGCGTCCGCTCCTCGATCCGCGGGACCTTCTTGGTGACGGTGAAGGACCGCTCGCGGACCTCGGTCGTCCACTCCGTGCTCTCCACCTCCCGGATCTCCGGGACCATCTTCCACACCTTCACCGTCTTCATGCAGGCGTCGGCGGCGGCATCCTCCGCCACCATGCCAGCGGCCGGCGCCGCGGCGGCGGCTTCGCCACCGACGAGCACCGAGCCCTCCTCGCTGCGGGCAAACGAGCCACCCAGGCAGACGCCGGCGGCAGCCACCCACGGCAGGAAGCCAAAAGTCAATCGCTTCTTCACGGGAACCTCCAGAGGAATAGAAACACGCAAAACGTTTCGCGAAACACGTCCTTCCGGACATCGCGAGGCAGCCACCCCCAGTGGTGGCGTCCGCGGCGATGCGGCCCGGCCGAGTCGCCCTCTGCAACCGCCTCGCGATCCGCGGAGCCGTACGTGGTGAAGCTCCGCGACCGCCAGGGTTTGCGCGACGGGCAAACTCACAGCAGAAGATCGAGTTTTCCCAGTCGAAAAACTCAGCCGCGCCGCGATTCGTCGGGTGGCGCCGGTGGTGCCGGTGGCGCCGGCGGCCGTGGGCAGGATGCGGACGGTCCCATCGGCCCGCCCTCGCAGCAGGTCTCGAGGATCATCCCGCACTGACGGCAGACGAGTTTCGCCCGCACCTCGCAGGTCGGGCCCGCGCAGACGGGGCAACGGGAGGCCGTCATGTCGGGGGATGCTCCGGCAGCGATCGATCGGGCAACGCCGTCATCCCACGAGCACGACGAGCAGTTCCTTGGGCCCGTGCGCCCCGAGCACGAGGATCCGCTCGATGTCGCCGGTGCGACTGGGGCCGGTGATGAAGGAGAGCATGCTCGGCAGGTGGCCGTCGTACCGCCGTTTCGCGGCGTGTAGGGCGTCGGCGAGCGTGGGCACGATCTGGTCGACCGTGGCGACGACGACGTGCACGTGCGGCAGGATCGAGAGCGCCCGGCCGCCGCAGGTGCGGCTGGAGACGAGGATCGAGCCCGTCTGGGCGACGAGCGCCTCGCACGACGTGACGCCGGCGTCGCAGGCCTCGACGGCGTTCTTGTCGAAGTCGGTCGGGCCGACCGCGTGGGTCGCGCAGGGCAGCGCCGCGGCGACGGGGTCGACCAGTGGATGGGCATGCCAGGCCACCCGGCGCCACGTCCGCTCCCGGGCCAGCGCGGCGAGGGTGCCGGCCGCCGCCGTCGGATCGGCCACCCGCAGCACCTGGGCCCGCAACGCCGCCAGGTTTTTCAGGAGCAGTTCGAGGCTGGCCGCGGGGGTCTCGCCCCCGTCGGGCAGCCAGGGCCGTGCGATCTGCTCGGGGAGGACGGCGAGCGTGGGAAAGCCCCCGGGGGCCGGCCCAGCGGCGTGGGCCGGGCCACTCGCCGCGTGCGCCGGTGAGTCGTCGTCCAGGAGTCCGTGCGGCAGCGGCGCCGGCACCCGCAGGGCCTCCCGCACCCGTGCCAGGATCACCTCTCGGGCGGACGTCGACCGGTCCGGCGTGTCGTCGTTCATGGTCGGGTGCACGGGTCGTCGGGTCGCGACGCGGGGTCGCGGCGCGGGCGGGTGTGCCAGCGTGACCGGAAGCTCTGCCGCGGTGCCGCCGGCAGATCCCGGGTCGCCAGCCACGACCGCAGCAGCGGGGGGCTGAGCAGCCGCAACAGCGGCAGGCAGCGGCGGAACATGCCCCCGCCCGCCGCGAAGAGCCACGGGCGGCGGGCCACCGCCACGAAGAGACGGTGGCCGAGCCGCTCCCAGGCGTTCGGGGCCGTGCGGGCCGCGTTGCGGCGGTTGTGGAGCAGGTGGTGGTGGATGTCGATCCGCACCGGGCAGGCGTCGCTGCAGGCGCCGCAGAGCGAACTGGCGGCGGAGAGGTGGTTCCACTCCGGCAGACCCCGCAGGTGCGGCGTGATCACGGAGCCGATCGGACCCTGATAGGTCGTGCCGTAGGTGAAGCCTCCCACGTTCTTGAAGATGGGGCAGACGTTGAGGCAGGCGCCGCAACGGATGCAGTGGAGGCTGTCCCGCTGCTCCGGATCGGCCAGCAGGGCCGTCCGCGCGTTGTCGAGGAGCACGAGGTGCATCTCGTCGGGGCCGTCGGCCTCGCCGTCCCGCCGCGGCCCGGAGTAGAGCGTGTTGTAGCAGGTCATCGGCTGGCCCGCCCCCGCCGTCGCCAGCATCGGCAGGAGCACGGCGAGGTCGTCGAGCCGCTCCACCACCTTCTCGATGCCGGCGATGGCGATGTGGACGCGGGGCAGCGCCGCCGTCAGTCGGGCGTTGCCCTCGTTCTCCGTGATCGAGATCTGGCCCGTTTCCGCGACGAGGAAGTTGGCGCCGGTGATGCCGACGTCGGCGTCGACGTAGAGCCGGCGCATGTGTCGGCGGGCGATCATCGTCAACTCCTCGGGGCTGTCGGTCGGAGGTGTGCCGAGGTGCTTGCCGAAGAGATCGCTGATCTCGTCGCGGCGGACGTGCATGCAGGGGAAGACGAAGTGGTAGGGCGGCTCACCGCGCAGCTGCTGGATGAACTCGCCGAGATCGCTCTCCACCACGCCGTAGCCGTCGGCCTCCAGCGCCGCGTTCAAGTGGATCTCCTCGCTGGTCATGCACTTGCTCTTGATGACGGCCTTCGCCTCGGCCGCCCGCAGCAGGTCGAGCACGATCCGCCGCGCCTCCTCCGCGTTCCGGGCCCAGTGCACGCGGCCGCCGTTGGATTCGAAGGCGGCGACGAACCGGGGCAGCAGTTCGTCGAGCCGGTTGACGGCCGACCACTTGGCCAGCGCCGCCGCGTCGCGGGCATGCTCCCAGTCGCGGTAGCGGGCCTTCTGCAGATCGCGGCTGGCGTAATAGCCGCCGAGGGCTTTGCGGACGAACGCCCGATGCTGCGTGTCGCGAACGTGCGCGGCGGCGTCGCGCAGAAAACGCTTTTTCGCCAGCCGGGGCTCGTCGGTCTCGCGGTCGGACGTGTCGGTGGCCGTCATACACACATGGTAGCCGACCGCGATGGCCTGTGGCGGGCAGCGCCGCCCAGCCCGGACGGGAGCCGCACGCCACGGCGCACGGCGTCCGCCACCGCTGCTTGCACGTGGATTTTCGGCCCCGGGGGTGGTAGAAACGGGTGGTCGCCCCTCGAGTTCCCCGCACATCGCCTCCGGCGCTGATCCCTGGGGCGCTGATTCGTGAGCCGCTGGTTCTCGAGGCGGGTTGCGATGCGGACGGGAGCGAGGTGAGGCATATGCTGTCGGCGGCCGCGATCGACCGCTTGGTCTGGCTGGGTGGCGCCTGGGTCGTGCTGGCCGTCGCCTGGGCCGCTTTCTGCATCTGGATCGAGCAGGACGCCCGCGAGATCATCGGGGAGCCCCTCCCGTGGGCGCTGGGCTCCGTCGTGGCCGGCGGCCTCATGTTCCTGGTCACCTACCAGTACGGGCTCGGCTATCTGCCGCTGTTTCTCGTCGTGCTGCCCGCGGCCGCGCTGGGTTACGTCGTCTACCGCGACAGCCAGGCGGCCTCGACCCGCACGATCCTGAGCCGGCGGTTCGCCCGGGAATTGGTGCTGGCGGCCGCCCGGAAGATCGGTGCCGAAGACGCGGTGATGGCCTGGTTCCGCGCCGACCGCAGCCTGTCGGGTGGCCAGGCCGACACGGGCGTCATGCTGCTGAAGAAGGACGGCAGCCTCGTCGACGGGCAGACCGGCAAGAGCATGGATCGCGAGACCTCCCGGGCGGTGAAGACCGTCCAGCAGATCCTCGAGAAGGCGATCGAGATGCGGGCGACCGACGTCCACCTCGATCCCAAGGCAGGCGAGGAAGTGCAGGTGCGGTGCCGGATCGACGGGATCATGCAGAACATCGCCACGCTCCAGGGCGCCACCGGCAAGGCGGCCATCTCGGCGATCAAGGTCTGCGCCGACATGGACATCGCGGAGCGGCGGCGGCCGCAGGACGGCGCGTTCGCCGTGCTGAAGAACACGAAGAAATTCGACGTGCGGGCGGCGACCGGGCCGACCAACTTCGGCGAGAAGATGGTGCTGCGACTGCTCGACGCGGACGGCGGGGTGCTCAAGGCCGGCCTGGCGTCGTTGGGGATGCGCGAGTCGATGCTCAAGTCGCTGCAGTCGATCATCCACCAGCCGCACGGCATGCTGATCGTCTGCGGCCCGACCGGCTCCGGCAAGACGACGACGCTCTACGTGGCCCTGGGGGAGATCGACGTGCTCTCCCGGAACATCGTCACGATCGAGGATCCGATCGAGTACCGCCTCGAGAACATCTCGCAGACCGCGGTGAACCCCGCCGCGGACCTGACGTTCGCCAAGATCCTCCGCTCCGTCCTGCGGCAGGACCCCGACGTGATCCTCGTCGGCGAGATCCGCGACAAGGAGACGGCCGAGATCGCCATGCAGGCCGCCCTGACCGGCCACTTCGTCTTCACGACGCTGCACGCCAACGACACCGCGACGACCGTCACGCGGCTGCTCGACATCGGCATCGAGACCTCGCTCATCCAGTCGGCGGTGACGGCCGTGCTGGCCCAGCGTCTCGTGCGGATGCTCTGCCCGAAGTGCAAGGAGCCCTACCCCGCGCCGGACGACTTCCGGCAGAAGGTCGGTGCGCCGGCCGACAAGGAGATCACCATCTACCGTGAGAAGGAGAAGGGCTGCCCGTCGTGCCACGGCACGGGGTACAGGGGCCGGACCGGCGTGCACGAACTGCTCGTCTTCAACAACGAGATCCGCGAACTGCTCGTCGGCCACCCGTCGATCCAGGCGATTCGCAACGCCGCCCGCAAGTCGGGCATGCGGACGCTCCAGGAATCGGGAATCGCGAAGGTGCTGGCCGGCATCACGAGCATCAACGAGATCATGCGGGTGACGAAGTGAGCTCCATTCCGATGACGGCGAGGCGGGTATGCTGATGCTGGCGGCGACGGGCGTACTGCAGCGGTTCGGCGACATGATCGTCGTCGGGATCGTGCTCGCCATGGTGGCGTACGGCAGCCACTTCGGCCTCTTTCTGGCGGTGCTGGCCGGGATGCACGTCCTGGTCTCGCTCGTCGTGGCCCTGGCGTTCGCGCAGCCGGTGGCCGTTCTCCTCGCGAGCCTCGAGGTGCCGGAGGCATATGCCTTTCCCGCGGCCTTCGGGGCACTGTTCGTGGGTGTCGCGGTGGCCATCCGGCTCGCCGTCGGCGGCTACGTGCCAGCTGAAGCGGTCAGGTTCACGCCGGGAATCGACAAGGGTGGCGGTGGACTCATGGGCGCCCTGGCGGGAGTCGCGCTGGCCGGCGCGGCCCTGATCGCCTTCTCGATCATGCCGCTGCCGCAGGCACTGCGGATCGACGGCTCGAAACTCAGGTTCGATGCGGGCGGCCGCCTGCTGGGCACGTTCGTGCGCTGCGTGGCGCCGGACGAGGCGACCCGGTCGCTGCTGCTGCAGGGAGAGCAGCCGTCGTCGTCGGCGCCCGCGGGCAGCCCGTCGTGCAGCGAACTTTTCGCCGATGTCTCCGGCAACGCCGCCTTCGACGACGGCGAGCCGTATCTGGATGCCGACGGCAACGGCTCCTTCACGATCCAACTGCCGTACGTGGACAGCGACGGCAACGGCCGACGGGACATCGGCCTCGTCGAGCGGTATCGGCTGGGAGCCTGGCGGAACGCGATGGTGCTCTATGCGCCCACGATCGACTCGCCGCCGACCTCGGACGTTCCGGCCGAGGTCGGTGACGGCGACGTCGTCTACCAAATAGCGGCGATCGACCGCGATCCGAACGACACGTTGACCTACGGCATGCGGATGGATCAGCAGCCGACGACCGCAGCCGCTCAGAAGGACGAGCCCGCCGACCCGCAGGAGACCGGTCTTCTGTCGATCGACAAGGCGTCTGGAGCCGTCGTGATGGCCGATGCGAAGGCCTTCACCATCCGGAAATCGAACAAGCTGCGGATCGTGGTGACGGTGACCGACAAGCATGGACTGAAGTCGGAGAAGCAGGTGACGCTCAACCGCAGGGCACCGAAGCCGGATGCCCAGAAGCCGGATGCCCAGAAGCCGGCGTCCGGCAAGCGCTGACAGCTCCCGGCACTCCGGACGGGCTTCCCGGGGCTCAGTCGGCCGGGCCCGCGAGCACCTCGGCGAGGTGGATCGTGCGTGGCGGCCTGCCGGCGGCCTGGGAGGCCGCGTTGCGTGTCAGCCAGCCCTCGAGCTGCAGCTGGCAGCTCGGGTCGCTCGAGACGATGTAATCGCAGCCGGTCCGGGCGAGCGATCCGCCCTTCACCTCCGCCATGGCGGTGGAGATCATCGGGAACTTGACGCTGAACAGCCCGCCGAAGCCGCAGCAGCTGTCGGGCTCGTCGCACTCGACGAGCTCGAGGTCGCGGACGGCACGCAGGAGCAGCCGCGGCTCTTCCCGGAGACGCAGCTCCCGCAGCCCGTGGCAGCCGTCGTGGTAGGTGACACGGTGCGGGAACCGCGCGCCCACGTCGGTGACTCCCAGCCTGCGGACGAGGAACTCCGCGAACTCGAACGTGCGTGCCGCGAGGTCGAGCGCCTCCGCCTCGTGGGGCGTGCCGGCGAGCAGCTGGGGGTAGAACACCCGCATCATCGCCACGCACGAGCCGCTGGGGCCGACGACCGCCTCCGCGCCGGCGAAGACCTCGAGCGCGCGGACGGCGACCGCGCGGGCCTCGTCCCAGTAGCCGGCGTTGAAGCTCGGCTGGCCGCAGCAGGTCTGGGCCGGACGAAACTCGACCGCGTGGCCGAGCCGCTCGAGCACGCCGGCCACCGCCAGGCCGACCTGCGGGGTCATCTGGTCGACGAAGCAGGGGATGAACAGGTCGACCTTCATGCCGCACCTTCCTCGGGCCGTCTTGAGTCTGTAGGGCCCGCTCGCGGAGGCCGGGAAGCCGCATCCGCGCGCGGCGGCGTCATCCGCGGCGGCCGATCGCCCGGGCCATCGCCGCGGCCATGTCGGCGGGGCTCTCGGCGATCTCGATCCCGGCGTCCCGCAGCGCGGCGAGCTTCGCGTCGGCCGTTCCCTTGCCTCCCGAGATGATCGCGCCGGCATGCCCCATCCGCTTGCCCGGCGGCGCCGTGCGGCCCGCGATGAAGGCGGCGACGGGCTTGGTGACGTGCCGCTTCACGAACGCGGCCGCCTCCTCCTCCGCCGAGCCGCCGATCTCGCCCATCATGAGGATGGCGTGGGTGTCGGGGTCGGCCTGGAAGAGCTCGAGGATGTCGATGAAGCTCGAGCCGACGAGCGGGTCGCCACCGAGCCCGACGCACGTGCTCTGGCCGTGGCCGAGCTGCGTGAGCTGCCAGACAGCCTCGTAGGTGAGCGTGCCGGAGCGGCTCATCACGCCGACGTGTCCGGGCGTGTGGATGTAGCCGGGCATGATGCCGATCTTGCACTGCCCCGGCGTGATCACGCCCGGGCAGTTGGGCCCGATGAGCCGGCTCTTCGACGCCCGCACCACGGGCATGACCCGGGCCATGTCCATCACCGGGATGCCCTCGGTGATCGCGATCACCAGTTCGATGCCCGCCCCGACGGCCTCGAGGATCGCGTCGGCCGCGAAGGCCGGCGGCACGAAGATCATCGTCGCGTTGGCGCCGGTCGCGTCCCGGGCCTCGGCGACGGTGTTGAAGACCGGCAGGCCGGCCACCTCCTCGCCCCCCTTCCCCGGCGTGACGCCGCCGACCATCCGCGTGCCGTAGTCGAGGCAGCCACGGGTGTGAAACTCGCCCACCTTCCCGGTGATGCCCTGACAGATGACGCGGGTGTCGCGGTCGACGAGGATGCTCATGGTGGAGTGCTTTCGCAGGCGGGGTTCGGGATGGGGTGTCAGGCGGCCCGGGCGGCGGCGACCACCTTCTGGGCGGCATCGGTGAGGCCGTCGGCGGTGATGATCTTCGCCCCGCTGGTGGCGAGGATCTTCTTGCCCTCCTCCACCTCGGTGCCCTCGAGCCTGACGACGAGCGGCACGGTGAAGCCGATCGTCTTCGACGCCTCGACGAGCGCCGTGGCGATCGTCGTGCACCGCATGATGCCGCCGAAGATGTTGACCAGGATCGCCTTCACGTGCGGGTCGGAGAGGATGATACGGAACGCCTCCGTCACCTGCTTGACGTCGGCGCCGCCGCCCACGTCGAGGAAGTTGGCCGGCTCGCCGCCGTGGTGCTTGACGAGGTCCATCGTGCTCATCGCCAGTCCCGCGCCGTTGACGAGGCAGCCGATCGTGCCGGAGAGCTTGACGTAGGAGAGGCCGGCGGCGGCGGCCCGGGTCTCGGCCGGGTCCTCCTCCGACTCGTCCCGCAGGGCCGCGACGTCCTTGTGCCGGAACAGCGCGTTGTCGTCGAAGGTCATCTTCGCGTCGAGGGCGACGAGCTCGCCCTGCTGCGTCAGCACGAGCGGGTTGACCTCCAGGAGCGACGCGTCGAGCGACACGAAGGCCGCGCAGAGCCGGCGGAAGAAGGTCTCAGCGTGCCGCCAGCTTGCCGTCGGCAGGCCGAGCCGCGCGGCCAGGAGCCGGGCCTGGTAGCCGGCCAGCCCGCGGTCGGGGTCGAAGGGCTCGCTGAGGATCAGCTCGGGAGTCTTCGCCGCCACCTCCTCGATGTCGACGCCGCCCGCCGTGCTGGCGATCAGCACCGGGGAGCCGACCCGCCGGTCGACGAGCACCGCGCAGTAGAGCTCTCGATCGATCGCGCAGCCCGACTCCACGAACACCTGCCGCACGACCTGCCCCTCGGGGCCGGTCTGGATCGTGACGAGCGTCTGGCCGAGCAGCCCCTTCGCGATCCGCTCGGCGTCGGCCGCCGACTTCGCCAGTTCGACGCCCCGCTGCGACGAGCCCTTCACCTGCCCCTTGCCGCGGCCGCCGGCGTGGATCTGAGCCTTGACGGCGCACACGGGCGTGCCCAGCGCCGTGTAGGCCGCCGCGGCCTCCGCGGGCGTGCGGGCCACCGCGCCGGCGAGCACCGGCACCCCGGCCGCCCGCAGCAGTTCCTTCGCCTGGTACTCGTGAATCTTCATGGTGCGTGCATGGCCCGGGGGTGGTGGCGTCGGGAGTGCGGGGACGTCGGAGAGCCTGTAGATCACTGGTCGTGCGCGGGAGGGCGGTGGGCCTGTCTGCCCCGCGGGCCGCCGCCGTAAGCCCACGACAATATGGCAGGAACCCGGGCCGCTTCAACCGGCAGCGTTTTCCCGACGACCGTCAGACGGCCCGGCGGCCCGTCGCGGCCGTCGGGGCCGGGGTCGGCTCCAGCGCTGCGGCGGCATCTTCCCCGAAGACCCAGGGGGCCGGCGGACGGCCACCCAGCACGGCCCAGGACCGCAGCAGCGCGGCGACGAACGGGTCGCCGAAGCGGTGCCGCCGGCCGTAGATGAGGATCTGGCTGGGGTTGAGGTAGAGCCGCCCGAAGCCCTGCCGGATCAGTTCGCGATGGAAGCCCGCGTGCTCGGTGTCGGTGGTGCCGTAGCGGCCGTGCCGGAACGCCTCCATCCGGTAGATGCCCAGGCCGCCGAAGCAGCAGGTCACCGGCACGAGCGGCTCACCGCGGGCGTAGACGTACTTCCGCGCCTGCGCCGTGGGGATCGGCGACAGGTCGGCGTCGAACCGCAGCGCCCACATGTCGTACTGCCGCACCTCGTTGATCCGCAGCCCGTCCCGCCTGTAAATCAGGCCGTTGGAGCCGATGAAGTCCCAGTCGCGGTGCCCGAAGGAGTTGGCGACGCCGTCAGCGCTCCAGCCGCCGGCGACGTCCAGGTCGATCACGATCGTCGCGTCGAAGTGGCCGCACGTCTCCAGGACGATCTCCTGGCACCGCTGCCGGTAGCGGGCCATCCGCTCCGCCCGCTGCACGCACCGCTTGGGCGGGTTCCGCGGATCGCGGCAGTCCTCGAGCGTGACCTGCACCCTGCCGTCCTGCGCCGCCCAGGCCTGTAGCAGGAGCTTCGTGGCATCGGTCGAGTCGTTCTCGTAGACGATCACCCGCGTGTCGGCGAACAGCCGCCGCAGCCGCTCGATCCGCAGGATCGTGGTGGGGAGCACGGCGGCGAGGTTGCGGGCCAGGCCCGTGATCGCCACCCGCGACCGGGCCATCGTGGCGTAGCCCCGCTCGCAGGTGCGCCGGTAGTCCTGCTCACGGCCGACGGCCGGAGGGAAGGCGTGTTCTGGAAAGCACTCGCCGAGAAAGTCGTGCGGGTGCACCGGGGGCTCGGCAGCCGACACCGGGAACGTCGGACGCATCGCAGTTCGCTCCGGGGAGGCTGTGGCCGGCGGCATGGGGCGGGGCCGGACGGGAGGGTAGCCGCAGAGGCGGGCCGTCGCAGCGGCAAATCGCCTGCCTTTCCGGCTGCCGCCGCGCCCGGCACCGGCGGCACCTGTGGTGGTACTGCCCGCCCTTTGGTCGCGGGCATCGCCGCCGGTTTCCCGCACGGCGCGGGGCCGCCGACAACGGACCGCCGCAGCCGTGTCGGCCCGGGCTTCCGGCAAGATGCCGCGCGGCGAGATGGGGCGTCTGCGCAGGGCCGCGAACCTGGCGCGTCGGACGGTGCGGCGACTGCGGGGGCTGCGGCGACCCGCGCGAAAAAGCTGCACGGGCGGAATGTTCCCGTCGATTCTTTCCTGTGGATCCCTTTATAGAAGCTCCTGTCGGGAAGCTTCGCCGGGGAAGCCGCATGTGGAGCAGAGCTCCCCGTGGACGGCTTCGCTGCGTCGGTGGCATCGCTGGAGAGGCGTCCCATGATCATGATGGGTTTCGGCCGCAGCCACGTCCGCAAGCTGCTCTTCGAGCACGTGCCCAAGTGCGCCGGCACGGCGGCGATGAAGTTCCTCGAGCGGCAGTACCCGCGGCGGCGCACCTACACCGTCTACGACCGCCGGCCGGACGAGTGCGGCACGTTTCGGCAGATGCCCGCGTCGCAGCGGCACGCCTACGACCTCGTGATCGGTCACGGCGCCCATCGGCTCATCGACTGGTGCGCCCCCGACGCGGTGACGGCGACGGTGCTGCGGCAGCCGGTCGACCGGATCGTCTCCCACTACTACTACGTGCTCGAGCAGCCCGATCACTACCTGCACGTCGAGGTGGTCGGCCGGTCGATGACGCTCCGCGACTACGTCGAGTCGGGCGTGAGCGACGAGCTCCGCAACTACATGACCTGCAGCTTCCTGGGCGTGAGCCCGGCCGAGGCGGAGCGGGATCCCGCCCGCGCGGTCGACAGGGCATGGGACATCCTCCGCGGCCGCTACCAGGTCGTGGGGATCGTGGAGCGGCTGCCGCCGGCGATGGAGGCGATCCGGACGGCGATCGGGGCCACCACGCCGTGGACGAACACGCGGACGAATTCCACGGCCGGCCGCCGGCCGATCGAGAGTATCGCCGCCGAGGACCGCCGCGCGATCGCCGACCGCAACGCGCTCGACATGGAGCTCTACAGGCGGGCCGCCGAGGCGGCGCCGCGGTAGTCGCGGCGGCGGGCGACCAGCACCGCCACCGCCAGCCACGCCACGAGCGGAAACACCGGGCCGACCAGGCTGTAGAGCGTGCGGGCCTCCAGCAGTGGCACGCGGGCCTCGAGGATGCCGCGGCCCTGCAGCGGCAGCGACTCGGTCACCACGCCCAGTGGCGAGATCGAGCAGGTCTGGCCGGTGGCGGCGCACCGCAGCAGGCTGCGGCGGGTCTCGACCGATCGCAGCTGGGCCAGGAGCCGGTGCTGCACGAGCGTGAGGGGCTCCGTGAACGCGGAGCCGTTGATGAGCGAGACGAGCACGTTGGCGTTCGCCGCCGCGAGCGTGCGGGACGCCTTGGGGATCATGTCCTCGTAGCAGAGCATCACGCCGAGCCGCACCCCCTCGCCGCAGCCGAGCACGACGGCGTCGCGGCCCTCGGTGAGGTCGTCCTGCATGGGAAAGTAACGCTTCACGTCGGGAAACCAGTCCTCGCCCGGCACGTACTCGCCGAAGGGCATGAGGTGCCGCTTGTGATAGCAGCCGAGGATCGCGTGGGAGGGATCGATGAGGATCGCCGACTGGTAGAGCTCCCGCGGCTTGTCGGGGTGACCGGAGAAGATCTTGCCGCCGAAGAGGAGCGGGCAGGCGGGCGACTCGAGCGGACGCATGCCCGGATTGGGCGGCCGCGACTTGGAGAGCACCTCGTCCGGATCGGCCAGCGACGAAAGCGACGACTCGTAGGAGCCGCCGCTGCATTCGGGCCAGCAGACGAGGTCGGGCAGGCTCGTGCCGCCGGAGCAGCGGGCCTCGGTGAGGCTCCTGAGCGACTCGACGCCGTCGCCGTCCTCCGGGTTCGACTGCACGAGGGCGACGGAGACGGTCGGCGCCGCGGCGATCCGCCCCTGCCAGTAGGCGATCGCCCCGAGCCCGTAGGCGAGGTTGGCGAGCACGAGGCCGACCGCCGCCAGGCCGGCCCTCCCCGCCAGCGGCGGCAGGCCGGCGGCCGCGCGGCGGACCAGGTCGACGAGCCAGACGATGGCGCCCGCGTGGGCGTAGAAGACGAGCGTGGCGAACTCGGGGCCGAGGAGGTCGACCGACTGGACGAGCGGCGTCCACGCGGCCTGGGAGTAGCCGAACTTCCACGGGAAGACGGCCGGCAGCACCGCCTCGAGCCCCGCGGCGAGGAGCCCCGCCGGCAGCCAGGCCCGCAGCGGATCGGGCTGCACGCGGGCCGCGAACCAGAGCGGCACGACGAGCCGGGCCGCGTCGTAGAGCATGATCGGCGCGGCGATCGCCAGGCCGATCAAGAAACTGGTGTTCATCGTGTAGGCGAGCACCCGCGGCGACCAGTGGAAGGCGATCGCGATCGCGAGCGTGGCGGCGGCGAGCGACCAGGTCTCGCCCCACCAGCCGCGGAGCCGCGGTACGAGCATGAGGGCCGCCGCCATGGCGACCCAGCCGGACCAGACGAGATCCTGCCGGAGCCAGGGCGCGGCCATGAGCACGGCCACGGCACACGCGATCCCCGCCGCCGTGGCAAAGCGGCGGAGGCTGGCGGTGCCGTGGGCAGGGGCGGTCGCGGGCGGGACGCTGTGCGCGGTGCCGTCGGACGCCGTCGGCGGGGCGTCGGCGGGGCGGATGGGCTGGGCTGGAAGGGCCATCCTGCGGTTGTACCCAGCCCGAAAACTGGAAGCAAAACACCGCGAAAGACGCCGCCCTGAAAAAACGAACGAGCCGGGCAGAACGTCAGGAACGTTTCCGTCCCTTCGGTCCCGCCCGGCTCGTCGTTTGTACGAGTCGGACTTGAAACGTGCGAATCAGCCCGGCTCGTTCAGACTAGAACGGGCCGCCGCCGCCGGCGACCGTCGGGGCCAGATCGCCGCCGGTCTCGTCGCCGGTGATCGTCAGGTAGCCCTTGACGCCGGCCGCCGACGTGTAGTTCGACGTCCCGAAGTTCGCCGGCAGAGCGGGAGCGGCAGCCGTGGCAGCTGCAGCCCAAGCGGCGGTGAAGACGCCAGCGCCCGGGGCGACCGGGTAGTTGCCGACCGCACCGGCCGCGATCTGCTTGGCACCGAGCGACTGGGCACCGGCCGCAGTCGTCGGAGCGGCAGTGCCGTTCGGCAGGGCGAACGCGTACACGGCCGTACCGGGGTTCGCCAGCGAGCCCGACGAGTTCCGGGCACGCAGCGTCGCCGACTTCTTGCCACCGCTGCCACCGCCGGCCTGGGCCGGAGCAGCCACCACGCAGCCGACCGCCAGGATGGCGACGGCGAGAGAGATCTTACGAATCATGGGGAAACCTTTCTAGAAAGGAACGAGACAGAAGGAACGAAACAAGCCAAGGGACACGAATACGAAGGCCGGAGCATGACCCCTGCCGTCGACTCCGACACAATCCATCGCACGCCCGACGACACGCGTCGCCCGACGTCTCCGCCGATCCAGCCCGTTCACTGCCGGTTGACGAGGGAAGCCGATTGCTCCCCGCCGTTTCGCGTGCAGATCGCCGACAAGATCACCGGATCCATGTTGTCTGCCAGGAACATCACCCGCCCGTCGGCGAAGGCCGCGTAGCAGCCGACGGGGTGATTGCTCCGCATGTTTTCGTTGTCGTTCATGTTGACAAACCGCTCTGACTGGGCGAAGGCGTTGGTGCCATCCGCCCAACGCGTGTTCGTCCCCGTCGCAGTGCCGGGGCTCTCGACGACGCCCCTGTCGACCGATTCGCCGACGAGCAGCGTGGAGCTCAGGCCGTCGGTCACTTCGGCGGCCCTGATCGGCCGGCCATGGTCGATGCCGACGTGGATCAGGACGCCGTTGAAGAGGCAGTCGCTGGGCAGTGTCGCCGTCGCGGACGTGAGGATGCAGCTCCCGGAGATGCCGCCGTAATCCTGCTTGCCCCGGAACGGCACCATGCCACTGGGGCAGGTGTAGAGCGGGATGGTTTCCATCGACGCAGCAGCGTTCGCCCCCGGGGCGTTCCAGAACTTGGCATAGTCGATGCGATTGGCGAGCGCGGCCTCCTCGATCTGCGGCAGGATGTAGGCCGACCAGGCGTGCTGCGTGCCCGCGGGCGCCGTGGACGTCGACACCTCGTTGGACCCGGGCGGAAAAGACTTCTTCGCCGACTCGTAGGTGACGAGGGCGACGGCCATGTTCCGCATGTTGTTGGCGCACGTCGACTGGCGGCCCGATTCACGAACCCGCTGCACGGCCGGCAGGAGCAGGCCGACGAGCACCCCGATGACCGCGATCACCGCGAGCAGTTCGACCAACGTGAAGCCACCGCGGCCGGCCCGGCGTCGACCGCCTCGCACTGGCGTGTTCGGCGTACATGCACTCGGTGCGGGCATCGTGTCGGTACCCAGGATTTTCCGCGTCAACGCTCGCTCGCCATGGCGAGCCACCAGGAAGATTCGCATGTTCGATCGCCGACCTGAATAACCCGGTTCTTGGGAGCGTTCCTCCGCATCGCAGACGCTCGGTTCGCGGCCTGTGAGTTCGTGGCGGCTACGGAGACTGCATAAGCTAAGGGGGTATTGCGGCCTGTCAAGCATCCGGGAGTGAGAATCCCTCCAAAAGCAGATGTTTCCTCCGGAGAAAACCCCTTTTCAGGGGCTGCCAGAGGGGCTTGTGGAGTGATGCAAGTTCAAAGCAGCAAAGGCTTTGCGACGCGATTGCTGCGGGTCCGGCACCGACTGCACGACGACCGCCCCACGCGGCGGCGGCCGGGTGTCAGGCACCGGACTCACCGTCCGCGGACGTAGATCGGCGAGCGGATGCCGAGTTTCACGGGGGCCTGCCGGCGGCGTTCCCGCGCGCGGCGCTCGGAGGCCGCCAGGTCGCTGCTCCACCCCGTGAGCTCGGCGACGAACTCGAGCTTGCCGCGACGACGATCGAGCACGATGCCCTCGGGCCGACCGGTGTCGATCGTCGTCAGCCGTGGGAAGAAGAACGGCCCCTCGTAGGTGTCGCGGTGGGTCCAGGTGCGGACGTTCGTCGCATGGTGGTGTCGCGTGCGGATCGAGAGCGCGGGATCGACGACGATCACGCCGGCCGCGGCGGCCTCGTAGGCGAGCCTGTTCTCGCAGCAGGGGATGCCGAGCCGGAAGTCGGCGGGAAACACCGGCAGGCCGCCGGCGACGAAGGCCCACGCGTCCTGCGAGTGTGAGTAGAACCGCCACGTCGCGGGATCGACGCGGCCCTCCATCGACGGCGCCGTACCGTCGTCCCAGCGGGTCAGTGCCGCGAGCACGCCGGGCCGCACCAGCGGCCGCAGGGCCTCGAGGCCTGAGTCGAACGAGATATCGCTGTTGGCGATCACACAGACGTTGCCGGGAAACCGTTCCGCCGCGAGCGCGAAGAGGTCGGCGAACGTCCAGCGGCGGGCCGCCCCGTCGACCGCCTCGACGTGGCGGAATACGGCGCAGGCGGCGTTGGCGGCGCGGGCCTCCTGCAATTCCGCCTGCCGGGCGGGATCGGGCGAGTCGTACCGTTGCTGCAGCAGGATCAAGGGGGGCACGCTCGGATGGCAGTGGCGGTCCGCCGCGGGGGGACGTCGCGGGAGGGTTTCAGTTGACGCGGA
>Ga0214917_10000106_pt1 | contig 94116 bp, 90 predicted proteins | sample LL_1208_BB_MetaG_FD_177983 | JGI IMG/M metagenome (GOLD analysis project Ga0214917, IMG submission 177983) | Freshwater microbial communities from Lake Lanier, Atlanta, Georgia, United States - LL_1208_BB | ecosystem: Environmental > Aquatic > Freshwater > Lake | place: USA: Georgia | collected... | reverse complement strand
GTGCCGTGTGCATGGCTGTCGCCAAACAAAGAATTCTTCCAACCACCGAATGAGTAATACGCCATTGGTACAGGAATTGGAACGTTGATTCCAACCATTCCAACTTCAACTTCATTTTGATAACGACGAGCTGCGCCGCCATCATTAGTAAAGATTGCTGTTCCGTTGCCGTATTGGTGCGCATTAACAAGAGCTAAAGCCTCGTCATAAGTTTTAACGCGAATTACACTCAGTACAGGACCAAAAATCTCATCTGTATAAATAGACATCTTTGATGTGACGTGATCAAAGAGAGTTGGTCCAAGCCAAAAACCATTTCCACCGGGGTTTACGGTACGACCGTCAACAACCAATGTGGCGCCTTCTTTTTCGCCGGCATCAACATAGGAAGCCACTTTGTCACGGTGTACTTGTGTAACAAGTGGACCCATATCAGCGCCTTTTGTGCCATCGCCTGTTTTTAACTTAAGCGCACGCTCTTTAATCTTTGCGACTAGTTCGTCAGCAACTGGTTCGACAACAACGAGTGCTGAGATTGCCATGCAGCGTTCTCCGGCAGAACCAAAGCCTGCGTTGATTGCCGCATCCGCTGCTAAATCTAAATCAGCATCTGGCAGAACAACCATGTGATTCTTTGCTCCACCAAGTGCTTGTACGCGCTTTCCGGATTTTGTTCCAGTTTCGTACACGTACTTAGCGATCGGAGTTGATCCAACAAATGAAACTGATTTGATTCCTGGGTGCGTCAAGATTGCATCGACAACTTCTTTGTCGCCATGAACAACATTAAATACGCCATCTGGTAATCCCGCTTCTTTCCAGAGTTGTGCCAAGAACATCGCAGCACTTGGATCTTTTTCAGATGGTTTAACGATTACCGTGTTTCCGCATGCAATTGCAACTGGGAAGAACCACATCGGAACCATCGCTGGAAAATTAAATGGAGAAATAATTGCTACTGGGCCAAGTGCTTGGCGAATCGAATAAACATCAACACCAGTTGAAACTTCTTCTGAGAAACCACCCTTTAATAGGTGTGGAATACCGCAGGCGAATTCAACAACTTCTAGACCGCGTGTGACTTCGCCTGCAGCATCGCTAAGAACTTTTCCATGTTCTGCAGTGATTAGGGCTGCAATTTTTTCTTTGTTGGTATTTACTAATTCGCGAAATGCAAACAAAACATTGACGCGCTTTGTAAGCGAGCTATGACGCCATTCTGCAAAAGCATCCGTGGCAGCTTTTACTGCAACATCAACTGTTGCCGATGTTCCGAATGCAACTTTCTTTGAAACTTCACCCGTTGCAGGATTAAAAATTTCCCCGTGGCGTTTAGCCGAGTCATCGAATGTTTTTCCGTTAATCCAATGGGTAATTTCGCTCATAGACGCACCCTATCTGAGAGCATTATGATTGCGCTATTCAGTGTTGAAGGGAAGTTTCTTTCGTGTTTAAGCCACAGTCGGATCCAAAAAAAGGTGCCGCAGTTACTGCTGCAGATCATGCATATGTTTTTCACTCTTGGTCCGCACAAGGACAAATTGCACCTATTCCGGTAGCCGGAAGTTCAGGCTCGCGTTTTTGGGATTACGAAGGTAAAACATATTTAGATTTTTCTTGTCAACTTGTATTTACAAATATTGGACATCAACATCCAAAAGTTGTTAAGGCGATTCAAGAACAAGCAGCAACACTGACAGCGCTTGCGCCACAACACTCAAATGATGCGCGCAATGAAGCTGCACAACGAATTGTCGAACTTGCGGGCGGACATTTCCGAAAAGTTTTCTTTACAAATGGTGGAGCCGATGCAATTGAGAATGCCATCCGTATGGCTCGCTTGCACACCAACAAGCACAAAGTTTTATCAACCTATCGTTCGTATCACGGCAACACTGGTTCTGCTATTAATGCAACTGGTGACCCACGTCGTTTTCCAAATGAATTTAGTTTTGGACATGTGCACTTTTGGGGTCCATATCTTTATCGTTCAGCATTTCAAGCAACCACCGAAGCAGAAGAGTGTGAGCGTGCATTAGCTCATCTCGAGCAGATGATCATCTTCGAAGGTCCAAATACAATTGCAGCAGTATTGATTGAATCAGTTGGTGGAACTGCAGGAGTTCTTGTGCCGCCGAAGGGATATCTCGAAGGATTACGTGCACTCTGCGATAAGTACAAGATTATGTGGATTGCCGACGAAGTTATGTCTGGTTTTGGCCGCGCAGGCAAGTGGTTTGCATACCAAAACTCTTCAGCAACTCCTGACTTGATTACATTCGCTAAGGGCGTGACATCTGGTTATGTGCCACTAGGTGGTGTTGTTATTTCAGAGCACATCTCAAATACATTTAATGATCGTGTTTTTCCTGGGGGCCTAACTTATTCAGGACATCCACTTGCTTGCGCAGCAGCTGTCGCAACGATTGATGCGATGAAGGACGAAAATATGATTGAAAACGCCAACATGATTGGTGAAAAAATCTTGGGTCCGGGACTTGTTGAATTAGCAAAGAAGCACAAGGTGATTGGAGACATACGCGGTAACGCTGTCTTCTGGGGAATCGACATCGTTACAAGTCGCACAACCCGTAATCCAATGGCTGCATATGGTGGAACAAGTCCTGAAATGAATGAACTTGTTGCCGCATGTAAAGCTGCGGGATTAATGCCATTTAATAACTTCAACAGAATTCACTTGTGCCCACCATGCAACATCTCAGTAGAAGATGCGCAGCTAGGTCTTGAGATGTTCGACAAAGCGCTTGAATCTGTTGCCAAGTATTACAAAGAATAGATTTAAACGTTAAAGCGGAACTCGACAACGTCTCCGTCCGCCATTACGTAATCTTTGCCTTCCATTCGAACTTTGCCCTTTGACTTTGCTTCAGCGACTGATCCCGCTTCAATGAGATCATCAAATGAGACAATTTCAGCTTTGATAAAACCTTTTTGGAAATCTGTATGAATAACTCCAGCAGCCATTGGGGCAGTGTCACCTTTGTGAATTGTCCATGCACGAGTTTCTTTTGGTCCCGCAGTTAAATAGGTTTGCAGACCGAGTGTTTTAAATCCAACGCGTGCAAGTGTTGCAAGACCAGGTTCTTTCAAACCAATTGATTGCAGCAATTCAAGTGCGTCTTCATCGCTGAGTTCTACGAGTTCGGACTCTGTCTTTGCATCGAGAAAAATTGCTTCTGCAGGCGCAACAAGTGCTGCAAGCTTTTTCTTTAACTCTTCATCGCCGAGTTCGGAAGCATCTACATTAAAGACATATAGAAATGGTTTGGCTGTAAGCAAGTGCAACTCTTTGAGCTCGGGTAAATCTATTTTGCTTGACGACAATGGTTTTCCACTTTGAAGATGTGCTTCAGCAGCTTTCATGGCATCTAATACGCTCTGGCGCTCTTTGTTTACGCGAGCCTCTTTTTCGATGCGTGGAAGTGCTTTTTCAAGTGTCTGTAAATCCGCGAGCGCTAATTCTGTATTGATTGTTTCCATATCACTCGCTGGATCAATCTTCCCATCGACGTGAACAACGTCTCCGTCATTGAAAACTCGAATAACCTGGCAGATAGCATCTGTTTCACGGATGTTTGCTAGGAATTTATTTCCAAGGCCGGCGCCTTCTGACGCACCTTTCACAATTCCAGCAATATCTACAAATGAAAGTGCGGCGGGGAGAATTTTTTCTGAGCCGTAAATCTTTGCAAGTTTTGGCAAGCGATCATCTGGGACGCCAACAACGCCAACGTTTGGTTCGATTGTTGCGAAGGGGTAATTGGCGGCAAGAACATTGTTCTTGGTCAACGCATTAAAGAGGGTGGACTTGCCCACATTTGGCAGTCCGACGATTCCGATTGAGAGGCTCACGAGGAGTAGAGCCTACGCGCCTTCGTCAGTGGTTACTGCCACGATATGCCTATGTCAGCGACTGTCATTAGCCTTCTCATTGGCCTCATCATCGGTATCGCCCTTGGCTTCGTCATTGCGAGCCTTAAATCTCGCGCTGCCAACGCCAATGCACTCGGCGCACAGGCACAAGTAAAGATGCTCACCGAACAATTAGCTGCTGCGCAATTGCAACAAAATAACAATGTGCGTCTCGATGAAGTTCTTAGCGATGTAAAAGCCCGTATGAGTACATTAACAACACAGGCACAAGAAGCAGAGAACAAAAGATTTGCCGCCGAATCTGCAATTAAGACTCAAATCGAATCGATGCGCGTTGGAAACCAATCTTTATTAGAGCAAGCAACCAAACTTGCGGGAGCACTATCTAATTCACAGACGCGCGGTAAATTTGGTGAAACACAATTAGAAATTCTTTTAGAGAGTGCGGGCCTTATCGAAGGTGTTCACTTTGAACGACAAGAGTCTTCGCGTTCAGATTCTGCAGATATTTCTCGCCCTGATATCACTATTGCAATTCCTGGTGGTTCGCAGATATTTATCGATTCCAAGTTTCCATTTCATCGCTTTCTAGAGGCAGTGGACTTGGAAGATCCAGATGCACATGCTGAAGCGATGGCGCTGCATGCAAAGGATTTACTTAAGCATGTTGATGCGTTGGCTAAGCGAGACTATCAAGGTGTTGCCAACTCACCAGATTTTGTTGTGCTCTTTGCACCATTTGAATCAATTCTATCTGAATCATTAAAGGCAGATCCACAACTTCTAGAAAAAGCATTTGCAAAGCACGTAACAATTGCTACACCTACAACAATGTTGGCACTTCTTCGTACAGTTGGTTATGCATTTAGCCGCAATGACTTAGCTCGCAATGCAACTGAGATTCAAAACTTAGCTGGTGAATTACTCAAGCGAATCGGTTCGTTGCACAGCAAACTTTCAACTCTTGGCGATCGCATCAAGAGCACAGAGCGTGCATACAACGATGTCATCGCGACTGCAGAGACAACTGTGATGCGACCGGCGCGAAAAATGATTCAGTTGGGAGTCTCCAGCGGAAGCAATAAGATTGGAACCTTGCCAGATGTTGATGACGAAGTGCGCGCCATCAAATCAACTGCCCTTGAAATTGATTACATAGATGCCGAAGAGGATGACGAAGAAGCATGAGCCAAGATCTAACAAGCAAAATTGCAATCACAGGACCGGGGCTAAAGAAGCAGGGCGTTGTAGTTCTGCAAAGCTTATTTATCGCACTCTTCACACTTCTTGAACTCTGGATCCGCAGCGGAGTCGGTGTCATTACCGGTGTAGTTATTTGTTTAGCTGTTTTTGCTGGAATTCGTTTTGGCCGTGCGGGCACACGATACGTAAGCGTTGTAACGCCACCGCTGGCCTTCGCTGCAACAATTCTAGTCAATGTAATTCTAAATGATGGATTCAAGATCACTCGTGCTGGTATCGACTTCATAGCAGCTCTTGCAAGTGTTGCGCCTTATTTGATCATTAGCGCGCTTTACGGATGGTTTATGTACTTTAATGAAAAAGCAAAGTCGCGCCCATCTCGTAAAAACGTTGCATAAGTATTAGATTAAAGACATGCCTAAATTACTTGCAGGTCTTGCACTTGCACTAACTCTGAGCTTTGCACCAATCACACAGGCACACGCATATCAACGTTCAATAACAATCGTTACCGAAGATACAGAGCACGAAGGTCCAGAGAATCCTGAACACCGTCACGCCGATAACGATGACATTCAATTTGTAATTTTGGGCGTTGTTATTGTTTTGGGCGTTGCTGGCGTAATTATTTATCGCCGCTTCAAAGGTTAAGGAAGCGGTAACCAGGCGACCATTTCGCCCTCTTCCATTGATTTATCTGCGACTGCAAATCCAGTCGAGTGTGCAAGTCCGCGCAACATGGCAGAACCTAAGTACTCTCCCATTTCAAACCAACCATCAACAACGTTGCCTAAAACTAATCGTGTAAATCCTTCCGGAACATCAATGTCATCTCCGGTAACGATTTGATTGAGTACGGCTTCTTTGCGACCCATTAAAGAGTCAATAACTGGTTGGCCAAGAGTTAAAAGTGCAACGACTGCAGATTGCGGATTGCCGGGTAAGCCAACTAACGGAACATTGTTGATGTGCGCCAACAACATTGGATGACCCGGGCGAACTTTTACGCGGTCAATAATTAATTCACCTTTAAGTGAAGCAATGGCTGCATGTACGTGATCTCGAGGACCATCTGCTGTTCCGCCAGTTGTAAAGATAATGTCACTATTTTTTGCTGCGTCAGCAATCGCATCTACAACCAAATTTAATTCATCAGAAACGTATTGACTAGCAATAACATCAACGCCAAGTCTCTGTAACCAGCCAGGCAACTGTGGGCCCAGCGCATCTCGGACCAAACCATCGTGCGGCAAGCCATCTAAAAGAATTTCATCACCGAGCAAAATAATTGTGGCGCGAGGTTTGCGAACAACTTCTATCGAGTCATGTCCTGCTGCTGCCAATAAACCAATTAATCCAGGATTAAGAATTGTTCCGGCAGTTGCAAGGACTTCGCCTTTTTTACTTTCGAGTCCAGCGGGGCGAATATCTTGGCCCTGCATTACTTCTCCACTCAGATTTTCGCCATCTACAGCGGCAACTTCCCAACGAATGATTCCAAAAGTATTTTCAGGAATTACGGCACCCGTTGCAATCTTTACTGCGCACTTATCTTTTAGCGCGCCTTTCATAGGTGCGCCGGCTTTTATTTCACCGACAATGCTCCATGGTCCGCTACCTGCCACGGCGTAGCCATCCATTGCTGAAGTTTGATATGTTGGAAGTTCTACGTGCGCAAGTGCATCAACGGCAAGAGTGCGACCAACGCAATCAGAGATTAAAACTTTCTCAGCAGGTAATTTTTTCCACGAACCATAAGCCTCACTTCTGGCTTGTTCCCAGTGAGCTTCCTGAATCATTTATCGCTTGGCCAGCTTTTTGCTAACTTCTCAATCTTTGCTGCGATCTCTTGCGGGCTTGCTCCTTGCGCAGCAGCAACTCCCATTAAATATGTTGTAATCGGCGCCGCTTTACGTTCTGTAGCATGGGCTGCATCCCGTGCTGCATCCAAAATTGCATCGGTATCAAAGGAGACATCTAGGCCCAACTCTTTTTGTACAGCTGCAATCCAATCGTTCATGAGCACATGCAGCGATCTTTTTCGGGAACATTTGAAAGCGCTTCTTCAATATGTTCGCCGCAGCCAGACCATGTTGGTTTTTTGCATGTATTACAAATAACTTGTGAGCACATATTCCCTCTTTTCTGGGGCAATTCTAGCCTTAGCGAGCAGTTATGTATGTTCCACGTGCTGAGAAAGTTCTAAAAACAACCTGTAAGAGTTGAATATTTCGCGCTCTAAATCCTGCTGCAGAACTTAAAAGATAGTAATTCCACATGCGTCGAAAGCGCTCGTCATATTGTGGAATTTCTTTCCAGCGTTTGTTGATGTTTTTATACCATTCCAAAAGAGTTTTGTCGTAATCAGGTCCAAAGTTGTGCACGTCTTCAATAATGACCTTCTTTTCAACTGCACGAGAAATCTGACCCAAAGATGGCAAAACACCCCCCGGAAATATATAGCGGTCAAAAAACTGATCTGTTACATGTTTTGAAAGATTTGATGCGATTGTGTGATGAAGCATCATGCCATCAGGTTTTAGGAGAGAAATGCACTTATCAAAAAAGGTTCCTAAATTCTTTGGCCCTACGTGCTCCATCATTCCGACTGAAACTATTCGATCAAATGATCCTGTTAGGTCGCGATAATCTTGTTGAATATATTCCAGTGGTAACTTTCCATTTCGTTCGCGGGCAATTGCTATCTGATTATCTGCAGGACTAATGCCTACTCCTGTTACCCCATAATTCTTTGCCGCATAACGTAAGAAACCACCCCAGCCACAACCAATATCAAGTATTCGCATCCCGGACTGGAGATGTATTTTCTGTGCAATCAAATCAAATTTATCTAATTGAGCATCCTTAAGATTTTTTGCTTCTGACCAATAAGCACAGCTATAAGCCATCTCAGGATCAAGCATTCGCTCATATAAATCATTTCCTATGTTGTAATGATGTTTTGCATTTGAAGCAGCCCTACTTTTGGTCTGTCTGTTAAGTACCGTTGATTTAATTGCATGTGCTATGAGAGAAACTCCTGGCTTTAATTCTTTTGAAACATTAATCTCGAGAATTCGTGTAAGCATCTGGTCTATAGAATCGCAATCCCACCATCCATCCATGTATGCCTCACCTAATCCAAGGCTCTGCTGAGAAATAATTCTGTCCCACAATTTTTCATTATGAACATGAATTGACCACGGTTGCGATCCATTAACTTCAATGCCTGCTTTTTCCAGAATCGAGAGGCAGATTTCTTTGCTATTCACGGCCGATATTTTGCCAAAAATATTTTTAAGTGAAAAGGGTTTCTACAATCTTCCTGCCTGATGTACGCGCTTAAGAAACTCCCGCGTCTTTGGATTTTTAGGGTTGTGCAGCACCGTATCGGCATTTCCGCGTTCAAGAATATTTCCTGACTCAAGAAAACAAACTTCATCAGCTACTTGTGTGGCAAATCCCATTTCATGTGTTGCCAAGACCATTGTCATTCCGTCACCCTTGAGATCGCGGACAATGCTGAGAACTTCATTAACCAAAACTGGGTCGAGTGCAGATGTGATTTCATCGAGTAATAGCAAACGTGGATTTACCGCAAGAGAACGAATAATTGCAACGCGTTGTTGTTGTCCACCAGATAAGCGATCAGGGTATTGATCCGCCTTATCTGCCAAATCAAAGCGTGAGAGAAGTGCTTTTGCGGTTAGGCGTGCTTCTTCTGCGCTTTTTCCTTGAACCTTTATCGGTGCAAGCGTTATGTTTTCAAGAACTGTTTTATGTGGGAATAGATTAAAAGATTGAAAGACCATTCCCAATTTACGGCGTACCTCATCAACATTTATTAGCGGATCTGTTATCTCTTTACCGTCTAAGAAGATCTGACCATCATCAATAGTTTCAAGCAAGTTGATGCATCGAAGAAGTGTCGATTTACCTGAGCCAGATGCTCCAATTAAAACAGTTGCAGTGTGCTCTGGAACGACGAGTGCAAGATTATCGAGAACAACTTCGTCGGCAAATGATTTACGAACATCTTTGAGTTCTAAAACATTACTCATTAGATTGCACCTTCGGCACTCTGTGCGTTAGTGCGCTGACGAATTGCTCGATCTGTGTAGCGGGTCATAGGAATCGTGATTAACAAAAATAGAATCGCAGCAACGACGTATGGTGTGTAATTAAATGTTCGACTTGCATTAATTTGTGCCGCGCGCACAGCATCTGTTACTCCAAGAATCGAAACAAGACCTGTGTCTTTAAGTAGTGATACAAAGTCATTAAGTAATGGTGGGACTACGCGTCTAATCGCTTGTGGTAAGACCACATATCGCATTGTTTGTCCCGAAGATAAACCTAGGGATCTTGCTGCCGCTCTCTGACTCGGATGTATTGAAAGAATTCCACTTCGAATAACTTCAGCTACGTAAGCTGAGTAGGTCAAGACAACTGCCACAGTTCCAAGAAAAATAACGTTGCTAGAAATACCTTTTAATCCAAGAGCCGGAACACCGAAACCAACGAGCAAAATAATCAAAATAAGTGGCGCACCGCGGAAAATATCCACGTATGCGGTTGCTAAGAATCTAAATGGCGTAAGCGTCGGAGATTTAGTCGTACGCAGCAGTGCGAGTCCAAGTGCAATAACCCCAATGGCAGCACCGCCAATAAAGGTGAGTTGTAAGTTAATCCAAAGTCCCTTTATGACAGTTGGAAAAACTTCCTTACCGTATTCCACATCAAAAAAAGTGGACTTAACTGTTTGCCAGCCTGGAGATGTAATTAAAACGATCGCAAGGGTTCCTAGGACTAACAAAGAAGAAACCGCAGCAATTATTACTTGCTTGCGGTTTAGTGCCCGACGTGAAACTTGACGTTCTATCTCACGTGAGCTTGGCGACCACGCAGAGTTATTTCTCTCTGTCATGGTCGCCAAACTACCGTGTTTACTTCTTGTTGTGTCTTATGGCTTTAATACTGGCGCGCCAGCATCAGTTGCAAGCCACTTATCAGTGATTGCAGCCAGTGTTCCATCAGCAGTGATTGCATCAACTGCGCCAGAAACACATGAAGTTAACTTGCTTCCCTTAGAAAGCAAGAGACCAAATTGATCTCCGCTACCTGTTGATGGAAGCTGGCCAACAATGAGGCCATTTGGTACTTCAACACCAGCTAGGTAAAAAGCTGTTGGTAGGTCTACAACCAAACCATCAATCTGCTTATTCTTCAGTGCAGAAACACCTGCTGCATTGTCGTTGAAGACTTGTGGCTTTGCACCAATCTGTTTTTCAATTGCATCGAGTGATGTTGTTCCAACCGCAGCTCCGAGCTTTGCGCTCTTGAGTTCAGCAAGTGAAGTCTTGCCCACGATCTTACTTCCTTTAAAGGAAACAATTGCTTGTGGAGCTGTGTAATAAGGAGATGAGAAATCAACAGCCGTCTTGCGTTCATCCGTAATTGAGAATTGCTGCAAGTTAAAGTCAAAGTTCTTCTCTCCCGGTGTTACAGCAGAATCAAATGTTGTGCGAACCCACACAACTTCATCGTTTGTAAATCCGAGTTGCTTGGCAACTGCATATGCAACTGCTGCTTCAAATCCTTGACCTGACTCTGGTTTGTCATCAATAACCCATGGATAGTAGGCAGGTTCTCCGGTTGCAATTGTTAGCTTGCCTGCTGTAACTGTTGCAAGATCAGCCTTTGCACAAGATGCTGCAGACTCTGTAGTTGCAGAATCAGATGATGAACATCCTGTAAGTGTTAGTGCCGCAGCAATTACAACAGCTGAAAAAATTCCAAAACGCTTCTTCACAAGTTCTCCTCTAAGTTGGGTAGATACATGCGAAGGTTATTAAGAGCTTTTCTTAATGTCCACACGCGAGTTATATGCAAAAAGCCACTCTTAAAAGAGTGGCTTTAGGTGGTGGCGGGTGAAGGATTTGAACCTTCGAAGGCAGAGCCGGGGGATTTACAGTCCCCTCCCATTGGCCGCTCGGGCAACCCGCCAAGGTCGAACGTTTTACGGCGGGTGAAGATTACCTCAAATTAATCGGCAGAGGTAATTCGTCGCTTCCATGAGCGAATAGCCAACCCAATTAGGAGTACTACTACTGCTCCAAGGATTGCTTTGACAGTGTTCACGAGTAAATTCGCTCCGGCTTGCGCATTTGTTGGAATATTTTTCTCAAGTGTTTTTACCGCTGCTTCATTTACATCAAAAGTGTAATTTCCATTTACCACGTGCCCATCGGCTGAAACCACGCGGTATTTAACTTTAAAAGTTCCTGACTCCGATGTTGTATTTATCAAACGAGTAATTTTTGATCCATCGGTGTTTGTCTCGCCCATTCCTAAATCTTCACCACTTGGGCTAATAATGGTGACAGAATTTCCACTACCTAAATTCAATAAATCTTCATTGAATTCGAGTTCGACCTGTTCTGGTAATTGTTGAATAATTGCTGACGCGCTTGGGTTTGAAGAAACTAATTCGGAATGCGCAACTGCTGATGGAGCACCTAAGCCTAGGAGAAATACAACTAAAAAAATTATTTTTTTCATGCGCTCTTCTTTGGGTGGGTTAGTAAAAAGTTAATTATATTATCGGCAAATGTATCAGACAGTTCTGGTGAATGTGCGCCTTTATCTATGGTCCACAACTCAGAAGTAGTGCCCTCTTTACAACCTTTGTAACGCAGCACTGTAGTTTCTGCTCCAGGTATTTTGCGATCGAGATCTAATCGTGGAAGCACGCGAGCTGGCTTCTTTCCACATTTATCTATCTGACCCCAAATATCAATTGTCTTGCGTGCAGATGGATAGGCATTTCCAAATAAATATCCACCTGAATATGAAATTACTGCATCATTAGTTCCGTGAATTTGAAGAACACTTACGGGAGATGTGGGTTTACAACTTCGAGTATTTGAATATGTTGAGCCTGCAAGGCTAACGATTGCAGCAATACGCTCCGATTGTTTACACGCCATGTGGTGCGCCATAAAGCCGCCATTCGAGTGACCGATAATGTATATCCGAGCTGGATCGACTGAATAATCTTTAGAAACTGAATCGATAATATTTAATAAATACGCTTCGTCGTCGACGGAACTTGAATCAAAATTGCAACATGCTGGTGTTGCATTCCAGTATAAAAATCCATTTGAATCTCTACTTCCGCTTGGATACACAGTCAGAATTCCCTTTTCATCTGCAGCTTTACCGAGTGCGAAGTAACTATCGGCATATGGCGCATCTGCTGTGTAACCGTGTAGGGCAATTATTAAAGGTGCCGGTGTTCCAGATTGATACGTACTTGGAACAACCAAAGTGAATGGTCGATCCCCGGGATACTCGACATCGGCTGCTTCTGAATGTGAAATTGGAATAAGGCTCAATAACAAAACAGCGAGGGTGATCCGTGCGCGAAACATGGTGAAAATCTAGTCCACTCACACAAAAATTTCATTACTTTTCGGGTGAGAAGATAAGATGAGCAAATGGCTGACAGCAGTTTTGACATTACATCCAAGATTGATCGTATGGAATTAGATAATGCGATTAATCAAGCAATCCGCGAGATAGACACACGCTTCGATTTTAAGAACACAGGATCTTCCATCGAACTCAAGGGTGAAGTAATTAATATCGAGGCGGACACAGAAGAGCGAGCGAAGGCCGCTCTCGATGTTGTTAAAGACAAGATGGTTAAGCGCGGAGTTTCCCTCAAGCATTTAGATGCTGGTGCCCCACAACTCAGCGGAAAGATTTACAAAATTGCCGCGCCTCTTAAAGAAGGTATCTCTACTGAGAATGCCAAGAAAGTTGCAAAGTTTTTGCGCGATGAGGGTCCAAAATCACTAAAGACTCAAATCCAAGGAGACGAACTTCGCGTCACCAGCAAAAGCCGAGATGATTTACAGACAGCCATGGCACTCGTTAAAGATGGTGCGTGGGATTTCGCAGTTCAATTTACGAATTTCCGCTAATTGTCTAGATACAAAACCGGCTTACTCTTTGGAGTATCTGCCTACACATTGTGGGGCGCATTTCCTTTGTACTGGCCACTCCTACGCCCAGCTAATCCGATGGAGATTGTTTCGCATCGTGCTGTTTGGTCTCTATTTTTCTGTTTAATTGCACTGGGAATTAGTAAGCAACTTAAAAGCACCTACGCGTTGCTTAAAAATCCACGAGTCTTTATCCGCTTATTACTCGCTGCCGCACTGATCTCAGTGAACTGGATTGTTTATATTTGGGGAGTAAATCATGGGCACGTTGTTGAAACCGCACTTGGGTATTACATAAATCCCCTGATCATCATCACTTTCGGCGTTGTCATGCTCCGCGAAAAAATGCGCAAACTTCAATGGACTGCCGTAAGTTTTGGTGCACTCGGAGTCCTTGTTTTAACAATTGATTACGGTCGTTTGCCCTGGATTGCCTTGGCACTAGCGCTTTCTTGGGGCTCTTATGGACTTGTGAAGAAGCAACTAAACCTTGGAGCACTTCAAGGCCTCGCAATTGAAACTTTGCTATCGCTTCCGATTTATGGAGGTTATTTGATTTTTATTGGTCTCAATGGCACAGGCCAACTCGGATCATCTCTTGGTTTATCTCTCTTGCTTATCGGCGCCGGTGTTGTTACGGCGATTCCACTCTTACTATTTAATGGTTCAACAACTCGGCTTCCATTTACCATTATTGGTTTACTTCAATACATCACACCAACTATTCAATTCTCAATTGGAGTCTGGGTTCGCCACGAAGATATGCCAACTGCTAGATGGGTTGGTTTTATGATTATTTGGGCTGCGCTAATAACGCTAGCGATCGATTTGATTAAATCAGGCCGTACGGTCAATAACAGCGTCACACAGGGATAGCAACGCACCTGTAGCTTCACCAACTGGCAATGGACCGAGTGCCGTTCGCGCTTCTTTAGCAATCGAAAGTAATTGAGATCGAGATTCATCAAGTGCTTTGTGTTGGCGAAGTTCGCGTAAAACTTGAGCAACTGTTATTTCATCTTCAATAGGTGCACTGAGCAAGTGACGCAATTCGGCATCGGCAGAATCCGTTGATTTCATAACATTAAGTGTCACCAAAGTTGGAATACCTTCGCGCAAATCTGTTCCTGGTGTTTTTCCTGATTCAAAAGAGTCACTAGCGATATCAATAACATCATCGGCTAATTGGAATGCAACGCCCATCTTCTCGCCGAAGGTTGTTAGCGTTTCCATGACATCACGTGGTGCCCCTGAGAGAAGTGCACCAAATCGGGCACTTGTGGCAATGAGTGACCCAGTTTTGTCTGCAACTACATTTAAATAATGCTCGAGTGCATCTGTGCCAGCGATTGGCCCCTGTGTCTCCATGATTTGGCCGATGACAAGACGTTCAAATGTTCGTGCTTGTAGACGAACTGCTTCAGCGCCCATATCTGCAAGTAAATCTGAAACTTTTGCAAATAGATAATCGCCAGTCAAAATAGCAACGGAGTTGGTCCAACGGGTATTTGCGCTCATGACTCCACGGCGAAGTGGTGCTTCATCCATCACGTCATCGTGATACAGAGTTCCCAAATGTGTTAATTCGCAGACAACTGCAGCATCAATAACTTGTGTACGACTCGGATCTCCATAGTGCGAAGCGATAAGAGTTAGAAGTGGCCGTAGTCGTTTGCCACCAGCATCGACAAGGTGACGTGAAGTCTCAATGACGAGGGGATATTTACCAACTATTTGTTCGCGTAGTCGAGTCTCTACTCGCGATAATCCATCGGAGAGTTGCGCCTCAAACTCTGGCGAAATCTCTGGAATTCCGAGTGAAGCCATTATCGGATAAAGATCGCGATGTTACTGATGAAATCAAGAAGTGGTGAGGGAAATACACCTAAGAAAATTGTAACGACCACAGAGAATAAAAGCGTGATACGTGTGAGTATCGAAGGAATTACGACACTTGTTGCATCCTCAAGTGGATCAGTAAAGAACATCAAAACAATTACGCGGATATAGAAGAAAGCCGCAATTGCGCTGGATAAAACACCGGCAATAACAACTGCTTTAGAGCCACTTTCATAAGCTGCTGAGAAGATGGAAAACTTTCCAATAAATCCACTAGTTAAAGGAATACCTGCAAAAGCAAGTAAGAACGCTGCGAATGATGTTGCAACCCATGGTGAACGCTTTCCAAGTCCAGCCCAGCGATTGAGATCTGTAACTTCGCCGGCGCTATCTCGAACAAGTGTCACAACAGCAAAGGCGCCAACTGTTGCTATGCCATATGTAAATAAGTAAAAGATACTGGCGTCAAGACCAGCCTTATTGAGTGCTAGCACACCAGTGAGTAAGAATCCTGCGTGAGCGATAGATGAGTAAGCCAACATACGTTTCACGTCGCGTTGTGCAATCGCAACGAGTGAACCAAAGACCATTGTAATAATTGCAATGCCCGTGATTAATGGCCGCCATGACCATTCAGCATTTGCAAATGATGTGTAGTAAATACGGAGCATCGCACCAAAAGCTGCGACCTTTGTTGCAGCAGCCATGAAAGCAGTAACTGGCGTTGGTGCACCTTGATAAACATCTGGTGACCATGCATGAAAAGGAACCGCTCCAACTTTAAATAGTAAGCCTATGGATAAGAATGCGATTCCGATTAATAGGAAAACATCATTTCCGCTACCGCCTACAACTGATGTACGAATTCCAGCAAAAGTTACAGAACCTGAATATCCGTAAAGATAAGCGGCACCAAATAGGAAGAAGGCAGATGAGAATGCTCCGAGCAAGAAGTACTTAAGTGCGGATTCTTGTGAAAGCAATCGGCGGCGGCGAGAAAGTCCGGCCATTAAATACAGAGGCAAAGAAAGCACTTCAAGGGCAACAAAGAGTGTGATCAAATCTGATGCAACAGCGAACAAAAGCATTCCAGCAACAGCAAAGAGTGTTAAAGGGAAAACTTCCGTGACTTGCTGACCACGAGCTATTGATTCGCGTTCTTCTGGTGAACCAGGAATTGCACCAGCTGCCGCTGCAAAATTTTCAGTATCGGCGATGAGAAATACAGCGATGATCGAAATTATCAGAATAGAAGCCTGAAGCAATACGCCGGGTCCATCGATAATGACAGATTTCATGGCTGCATTTGTTGAACCAGAATTTCTTATGAGCCATATCTGAACAAGTGCGAGCACCAATGTTCCAATTGAAACGCTAACTTGTGCGATTGGACGTATTGATTTAGAGGCAAAGGCTTCTATTAAAACGCCAATGATTGCACCGGCAAGGACCACTAAAATTGGAGAGAGTAGCGAATACGAAAGCACTGGTGAAATAAATTCACTCATTTACTTGCCTCCATGTGTCGGTGCGGGATCGGTAAATCCCATTTGTGAAACTACGTGAGCTGCGGCTGGATTAATAATGTTTAGTGCTGGTGCTGGATAGAAACCAAGAACCACAATCACAGCAATTACCGGTGCGATTGCGATCTTTTCCCGAAGATTGAGATCTGAAAGATTTTCATTTCCTGGAGTTGTTGGTCCATGCAATGCACGTTGTACAGGTATCAAGATATAAAGCGCTGCTAGAACAATTCCGAATGTTGCAATCACTGCCGCAATTGGATAACGAGTAAATGTTCCAACTAGTACTAAGAATTCACTAACAAAACTTGAAAGTCCTGGAAGTGCCAAGCTGGACATTCCCGCAATAAAGAATGACCACGCCATTATTGGCGTAACTCTTTGAAGCCCGCCGAAGTCGGCGATAGTTGATGATCCACGTCGTGAAATCATCCAGCCAGCAACTAAGAAGAGTGCAGCAGTTGAGAAGCCGTGGTTGAACATATAGAGAGTTGCACCACTATGGCCTTGAGTTGTCATCGCAAAAATTCCTAGTGTGATGAATCCAAAGTGAGAAATAGATGTGTATGCGATTAAGCGCTTGATGTCTCTTGCACCAATTGCAAGGAATGCACCATAAACAATGGAAATTACTGAGAGCGTAATAATTAGTGGAGTAAAGGTCTTTGTTGCGTCAGGAAACAAGGCAAGGCAATATCGAATCATTCCGAAGGTTCCAACTTTATCTAGAACGCCCAGTAACAGAACCGAAGTTCCAGGTGTTGCAGACTTTGCAGCATCTGGTAGCCATGTATGAAATGGAAATAAGGGAGCCTTAATAGCAAAGGCAATAAAGAATCCGAGGAATAAGAGGTTTTGAGTCGTTGAACTCATTTCAAGTTGTGACAATGCTGCGATACTAAAAGTGTGTCCGCCTTGCTCGCCAGAGAGTACGTAGAGCGCAATTATGGATGCAAGCATCAACAACCCACCAAAGAGTGAGTACAGCAAGAACTTCACAGCTGCTGCTGCGCGTTCACCGCTGCCGTATCCACCAATAAGGAAGTACACCGGCACCAACATCGCTTCGAAGAAGACGTAGAAAAGGAATACGTCAGTTGCTGCAAATACTCCAAATGACATCGTCTGCAGCACCAAAATTAAGATGTAGAAAGTCTTTGTGCTCCAACGGCCACCTTCGGATTCATTCCATCCAGCCAAAACAACAATAGGTGTAAGAAGAGCGGTCATAAGAATAAGAACCAAAGCAATGCCATCTACTCCAACTGCGTACTTAATACCAAATGACGTGATCCAGTCATAGCTTTCGACAAATTGAAGTGATGTGTTTCCACGTGCAAATTTCATTGTCATTGCAATAGTTGCAACAGCTGCTATCACAGTTGTTCCGAGTGCAAATTGCTTTGCAAGCAGAGATTTACTCTTTGGAAGCGCTGCAATAAGAGCCGCGCCAATGAGCGGAATTGCCATTATCAACGTTAAGTAGTTCATAGTGTCACCGCCCAAATTGCAGCGACTAGCGCAATCGCACCAATAACAATCAGCGCCGCGTAGCTACGAACAAATCCAGTCTGAGTTGAGCGAAGTGAGCTTCCTGAGCCAAGAGCTGCAGCTGCAACGCCCCGAACAGCACCATCGACAACAACATCATCGGTTTTAATCAGCAAACGAGTAAGTGCCTGGCCGGGACGCATAAATACACTCTCATTAAAGTCATCTTGCAATAAGTCGCGACGTGCAATTCGTGTAAAGACAGAAACTTCTGTTGGGGCTGTGTCTGCAACAGGTCCACGACCGTACTTAAACCATGCAAATGCAGCGCCAAGAATTACAACAGCAAGTGCCATTAAGGAAATAACTACAGGTTGCAAGATTTCTTCGCCATGTCCTTCATGTGCTTCAAAGAGTGGAGCAAGCCAATGCACAAGTGAATCACCACGTGAGAGCAAGAATCCAGAAGTGAGTGATCCGATTGCAAGAATTCCCATTGGTAACAACATTAAGAAAGATGATTCGTGTGGAGGATGATTAATGTCGTATCGCGGTGTTCCAGCAAATGTCAGAATCATTACGCGAGACATATAGAACGCTGTAATCGCAGCACCAAAGAGGGCTGCCGATCCAATAAGAATTCCCTTTACTCCGCCAGCATAAAAAGCTGTTTCAATAATTTTGTCTTTGGAGTAAAAGCCAGCAAATGGCGGCACTCCCAGAATCGCTAAGTACCCAACTCCAAATGTTGCGAAAGTAATCGGCATGAAGTGTCTGATTCCACCGAACTTACGCATATTTACTTCATCGCCAGTTCCGTGCATGACCGAACCCGCACCAAGGAACATTCCTGCTTTAAAGAAACCATGTGTAAGCAAGTGCATAATTGCAAATGCGTAACCAACAGGACCAAGACCTGAAGCTAAAACCATGTAACCAATCTGAGACATTGTAGAAGCGGCAAGTGCCTTTTTAATGTCATCTTTTGCTGTACCAATAATCGCGCCAAATAGAAGCGTGATTGCGCCGACAATGACAACTAGTAATTGCGCAGTTGGTGCAGCATCGAAAATAAAGTTAGAACGTGTAATTAAGTAAACGCCAGCTGTAACCATTGTCGCGGCGTGAATTAACGCAGAAACAGGAGTTGGGCCTGCCATCGCATCGCCGAGCCATGCTTGCAACGGAAATTGCGCGGACTTACCTGTTGCGGCTAGCAAAAGCATGATTCCTATTGCAGTAAGTGCACCTTGTGATGTGCCTTCCACTGCTGCTTTAACACCACTAAATGAAACAGTGCCCATAGTTGCGAAAGCAATCATGATTGCAAATGAAAGACCCATATCACCAACACGGTTAGCGATAAATGCTTTCTTTGACGCAGTTGCATACGTTGGCTTTTGATTCCAGAAACCAATTAACAAATATGAAGCTAGACCAACGCCTTCCCAACCAACGTATAGGTTGAGATACGAATCGCCCATAACAAGAAGTAACATCGCGGCGATAAAGAGGTTGAGGTAAGCAAAGAATCTGCGGCGATCTTTATCGTGATCCATGTATGCGATTGAATAGATGTGAATAAGAGTTCCGACACCAGTGATAAGTAGAACGAAGCAAATTGATAGCTGATCAACTAATAAGCCAGCATCTACTTTGAAGGAGCCAACTGAGATCCAACTAAATAATTTTTGAGTAACAGCGCGATTTTCGGGGCTACGACCGAGCATTTGATAGAACTGAACAGCGCTCAGCACAAATGACATTCCAGAGAGTGCAGTTGCAAGCAAATGCCCCCAACGATTAGAGCGTCGACCTGCAAGCAAGAGAACAGCAGCGCCAAATAGCGGCAATGCGATGAGATAAACCAATCCGTTATTAACCAACATGATTATCTTCTCAACAAACTTGCGTCATCAACAGATGCTGATCGGCGTGAGCGATAGATGGTCACGATAATTGCTAATCCCACTACTACTTCGCAAGCTGCAACAACCATGGTAAAGAACGCAACAACTTGTCCATCGAGATTTCCGTTTATGCGAGCAAATGTAACGAATGAGAGATTTGCAGCGTTGAGCATTAATTCGATACACATAAAAACAACAATTGCGTTGCGTCGTACAACAACACCGATGGCACCAATTGTGAAGAGCAGTACAGAGATGTACAGATAGTTCGTTGGATTCATTACTTCTCCTCCGTAACTTCTGTATTAATCTGATCAAGTTGGAACTGTGATGAATTAATCATGTCGCCGCGAGAGCGCAGAGTTTCAGATATTGATGCAGGCGCAGGAGTTCCATCTGGTAGAAGTGCTGGAACATCTACTGCGTTATGACGAGCGAAAACACCTGGACCAGGAAGTCCTGCAGCTGTTGAAAGTGAACCGGACCGGAAGCGCTGTTCTGAAAGATCGCGTTGTGTTGGTCGTGCGACTTCACGTTGGTGATGGGCAAGAACCATTGCGCCAAGAGCAGCTGTAATCAAAAGTGCTGAAACAACTTCAAATGGCCATACATACGTTGAAAATAAAAGATGAGCTAATCCCTGAACATTTCCTGCGGCATTGGCTTGTTCTAGGCCAACTGGTTCGCGACCAAGAGTTGCACGACCAATAAGTGAAACCATTAATCCACCAAAGCCAAGTGCTGCAGTAATTGCGATTGGACGTAGCCCACGAATTGTTTCTGTCAGTGAATCAGATGCATCTACACCGACAAGCATGAGAATAAATAGAAAGAGCATCATCACTGCGCCGGTATAAACAACAACCTGAACAATGCCTAAAAAGAGCGCACCTTGCGCGATATAGAAAAATGCAAGAGTGATCATTACCCATGCCAACAAAAGAGCAGAGTGAACTGCTTTCTTAACAAGGAGCATGCCAAGGGATGCGAGAACAGCAAGTGGCCCCATGATCCAAAATAGAACGGACTCTGGCATTACTTATTCACCTCTTGTGATGGATGCGCTTCTGGAACTTCACCGCGGTAATAAGTGTGGTGATCTGCCTCTGGATACATTGGATGTGGCGGCATCAACATTCCTGAACGAAGCGGTGCTAACAAATCTTCCTTCTCAAAGATCAAACTTGAACGTGAGTTATCTGCAAGTTCGTATTCATTAGTCATTGTCAGTGCGCGAGTTGGACACGCTTCAATGCACAAACCACAGAAAACACAACGTAAATAATTAATTTGATACACCTTGCCGTAACGCTCTCCGGGAGACATACGATTTTCTTCAGTGTTATCGGCGCCTTCCACATAAATAGCATCGGCTGGACATGCCCACGCGCAAAGTTCGCAACCAATGCATTTTTCTAAACCATCAGGGTGCCGATTGAGTTGGTGACGTCCATGGAAGCGCTCTTGTGTTGGCGCTTTAACTTCTGGATATTCGACTACAAGTGTCTTCTTAAACATGGTGCGGAATGTGATCCAAAAGCCCTTGAGTTGTGCGAATAATGATGACGGACCTTCATTAACAACTGGCGTGAATTCCACTTTGTTAACATCAACATCTTTAGAAGCTCTTGGCTCTAATTGATCAGACACGATCGCTCCCCTTGCTTGGTAACTCTGGAACCGCAAAATCTGGTTTAGATAATTCGGCACGTGGTGCGTTCTTCTTCTTCCGTTTAGCGCTATCGAAGGCAACATTTGCAAACATAACGATGGCAACCACAATTCCCGAGAAGATTAAGAGACCAGAACGTGAAGTTCCTTTCTGAGAAAGAACTCGCAAAGTTGCAACAACCAAAATCCAGAAGAGTGAGACTGGAATTAAAACTTTCCAACCAAATTGCATAAATTGGTCGTATCGCATGCGCGGAAGAGTTCCGCGAAGCCATACGAATAAGAAGAAGAATGCAGCAACTTTTGCAAAGAACCATATAGCTGTGAACCAGCCACCCAGCCAAGCTTCTGTAAATCCAAGTCCTGGAAGTGCGTGATATCCGCCAAGGAAGAGTGTTGTTGCAAGTGCTGAAACGCCAACAATATTCACGTATTCAGCCAAGAAGAAGAGAGCAAACTTAAGTGATGAGTATTCAGTGTGGAAACCACCGACGAGTTCGCCTTCGGCTTCTGCTAAGTCAAATGGTGCGCGGTTTGTTTCACCAACCATTGAGATTGCATAAATAACAAATGATGGGAATAACACAACTGCGTACCACCACTTATTTTGCGCAGCGACAATGTCAGATGTAGACATCGATCCCGAGTAAATGAATACTGAAACGAGTGAAAGTCCCATTGCAACTTCATATGAAATTACTTGTGCGCTTGAACGTAAGCCGCCAAGTAATGGATATGTTGATCCTGACGACCAACCTGCAAGAACAATTCCGTACACACCAACAGATGCAATTGCTAGGACATAAAGAACGCCAACAGGAATATCTGTCATCTGCATAACAGTTTTGTGTCCAAATAACGTAACTGGACCAGTAACTGGAATTACTGCAAATGCCATGAAACACGTTGTTGCGCTAATGATTGGTGCGATTATAAAAATAACTTTATCTGCGGCTGCTGGAATTAAATCTTCTTTGAGCGCCAACTTCACACCATCAGATAGTGATTGCAGTAGCCCGAGCGGACCAACTCGGTTAGGACCTGGACGTTCTTGCATGCGAGCAACGATGCGACGCTCTGCCCAAATTGCCAGCAGTGTGAGAAGAACGCACGCAGCAAAAACTAGAAGACCTTTAATAGCGATGATCCAACCTGGATCGGTTGCTAACAACTCCGCTGTACTCATGCCTTCACCACCGTTACGACGCCACCATGTGCGTTTCCAAGTTTGGCAAGAAGTTCTGAACCGCGTGAGTTACGTGGCGCCCACACTGCATCATCGTGAATATCTTCAACGAGTACAGGTAATACAACCGAACCTTGTGCATTTGAAATTGAGATCTTGTCACCAGTTGTCACGCCGATTGCTGACGCACGTTTTGGTGAAATAACAGCAACTGTTTGACGAGCTGTACCTGCAAGATTTTCTTCACCCTTTTGAAGAGTTCCAAGATCTAACAATCGACGCCAAGAAGTGATGAGTGCTTCATCAGATGCAAGTGTTGGTGTACTTGCTGCAGCAGTTGCAGTAAAAGTTGCACGTGCGCCATCCCATGGACCAAGGGATGCGATTTCGCGAGCAGCTGCTGAAACCGTTCCGAGTGAAATTGATTTTCCAAGTGCATCAGCAATCATTGAAAGAATACGGACATCGCTTCGATTGAGTGAATCAGCAACTGCCGCATCAAATGCACGGGCGCCTGCAGTCCAATTAAGGAAAGAGCCACTCTTTTCAGTAACGGCTGCCACTGGCAACACCACATCTGCACGCTCTGTGACAGCACTTGATGAGATTTCTAGTGAAACTACAAATGCTTTCTTGAGTGCTGAAAGAGCTTCTGCAGAGTTATCAAGATCGAGTGGATCAATTCCACCAACAACAAGGGCAGTAACTTCACCAGAATTCGCAGCTGAAATAATTTCTTTTGTAGAGCGGCCAACGTTTGTTGGTAGCGATGAAACAGACCACGCACTTGCTAGATCAACACGAGCTGCAGCATCTGTCACAGGGCGTCCACCTGGAAGCAGATTTCCGATTGCACCTGCTTCGAGTGCACCACGTTCTCCTGCGCGGCGTGGAATCCAAGCAAACTTCGCGCCGGATTGTGATGCGAGTGCCGCAACTGCTGACAAAGTTCCTGGGCTTTCAGAAGCACGTTCTCCAACCAAAATAATTGATTGAGCCGTCAAAGATTGTGAAGTAACGGCAGCAGCTTCAGAGCCAGGTGCGACCTTTACAAAAGTTGCTCCGAGTTTTTCAACACCGATTGAAAGTTTTGTTCCGATAGATGTGACCTTTAGTTTGCGCTTTTTTACTTGTTTGTTAATGCGCAAGAAAACAATTGGCGACTCTTCTTCCGGTTCGAAACCAACGAGAAGTACATGATCTGCCTTATCAATATCTTTATATGTCGCACTTGATCCAACTACGTGTGCTGCAAGGAAATCACGCTCTTCATCAGATGTTGGGCGTGCGCGGAAATCAATGTCATTTGTGCCAAGTGCAACGCGAGCAAATTTGCTATAGCCATATGCATCTTCATACGTTGCACGGCCACCAACAAGAACTGCGGCTTTTGCATCTTTTAATCCTGCCGCTGCAGCCGCAATTGCATCTGGCCATGACGCAACTTCGAGTTCGCCAGCTGAATTTCTAATCATTGGTTGTGTAAGGCGATCAACTCCAGTGATGTATCTAAAAGCCCAACGACCCTTGTCACAGTTCCACTCTTCATTAATTGTTGGGTCATCTCCAGCAAGACGGCGAAGTGTCTTTCCGCGACGAACATCGGTGCGCATATCGCAACCAGATGCACAGTGCTCACACGCAGATGGTGTCGAAACTAAATCAAATGGACGTGCCCGGAAACGATATGAAGCACCAGTGAGTGCACCTACTGGACAAATTTGAACGGTGTTGCCAGAGAAATATGATTCAAATGGTTTTTCTTCGTAAATACCAACTTGTTGTAGCGCACCGCGTTCATTCAGAGTAATAAATGGATCACTAGCGATCTGTTCTGAGAAACGAGTGCAACGCGCGCACAGAACGCAACGTTCGCGGTCTAGTAAAACCTGTGATGACAAATTAATTGGCTTTTCAAATGTGCGCTTCTTTCCTTCAAAACGTGACTCTGCTTGTCCATTTGTCATCGCTTGATTTTGAAGTGGGCATTCGCCACCTTTATCACAGACAGGGCAATCGAGTGGGTGGTTAACAAGAAGTAATTCCATGACTCCACGTTGTGCTTTTTCTGCAACATCAGAAGTGAGTTGTGTTTTTACAATCATTCCTGGTTCGACAGGAATAGTGCATGATGCCTGCGGCTTAGGAAATGCACGTCCATTGATTTCGATGTCAACCAAACATTGGCGGCATGCACCAACTGGATCCAACAATGGGTGATCACAGAAACGTGGAATTTGAATCCCAAGTTTTTCTGCCGCACGAATTACTAGTGTGCCCTTTGGAACGCTGACTTCGAAGCCGTCGATGACGACAGTAATCATGTCTACAACTTCGGTTGTCTGTGATTGTGTTGTTGTCATCGTGCACCTGCACCAGAAAATAAAGTTGAAGCAACTGGATCAAATGGGCAACCTTTGCCAGTTACGTGTGCGATGTATTCGTCGCGGAAATACTTAATTGATGAAGTAATTGGGCTCGTTGCGCCATCACCCAGAGCGCAGAATGAGCGACCCATAATGTTGTCGCAAAGATCAAGAAGTTTTGCAAGATCTTCTTCCGAGCCAGAACCATTCTCAAGATCACGAAGAATTTGTACAAGCCACCAAGTACCTTCGCGACAAGGTGTGCACTTTCCGCACGATTCGTGCTTGTAGAACTCTGTCCAACGAAGCACTGCGCGAACAACACAAGTTGTCTCATCAAAGATTTGAAGTGCTTTTGTTCCAAGCATTGAGCCCGCTGCTGCAACACCTTCGTAATCCAGAGGAATATCTAAGTGTGCATCTGTAAATAATGGTGTTGATGAACCACCAGGTGTCCAAAACTTAAGTTTGTGTCCAGTGCGCACGCCACCTGCAAGATCCAGAATTTCACGAAGAGTAATTCCAAGTGGAGCTTCGAATTGTCCTGGGTTATTTACGTGACCAGAGAGAGAATAAAGAGTCATTCCCTTGCTCTTTTCTGTTCCGTACTTTTGATACCACTCTGCGCCGTTTGCAATGATTGCAGGAACAGATGCGATTGATTCAACGTTATTTACAACAGTTGGACGTGCATACAAACCGGCAATTGCAGGAAATGGTGGGCGCAAACGTGGTTGTCCGCGGAAACCTTCAAGTGAATCAAGGAGTGCAGTCTCTTCACCGCAGATGTAAGCGCCTGCGCCAACGTGAAGAACTAAATCAATTCCCTTGCCTAAATGGCCTGCTTTGTAAGCGTCTTCGATTGCTTGATTAAGTCGACGAACAACATGTGTAACTTCGCCACGAATATAAATAAATGCATGCTTTGCGCGAATTGCATGGCAAGCAATGATGCAACCTTCAATAAGAACGTGTGGATTCGCCATCATCAATGGTGTGTCTTTGCATGTTCCTGGTTCGGATTCATCTGCGTTAACAACTAAGTAGTGTTCTTTGTTATCGCCTTGTGGAATAAATCCCCACTTCATTCCTGTTGGGAAACCCGCACCACCGCGACCACGTAATCCAGAATCTTTAACTAATTGAATAATCGCATCAGGATCCATAGCGAGAGCCTTTGCTGACGCTTTGTATCCACCATTGCGTGTGTACGCCTCGATTGTGAATGAATCTTTTTCATCCCAATGTGCTGAAAGGACAGGCGTGAGCTTTGACATTGCTTACTTACCTTCCTTAGATAATTTCAGACCGAGCAGAGTTGGTTCGCCTGCTTGCACGCCTTCATTCGCGCGACCATCGTTAATGCCAGCTAGAACCGCAGAGTTTTCTCTCCACGTTGGCAGAGTCTTTGGTCCACGAGTTGGTGCTGGTGGATTTCCTTGACGCATTGCATCAACTAAATCTTTTGATGATTGAACAGTCTGGTTGTCATAGAACTCCCAGTTAGCCATAACTACAGGCGCATAATCGCATGCCGCATTGCACTCGATGTGTTCGAGTGAAACTTTTCCATCTGCTGTTACGCCATCATTTTCAATTCCGAGATGTTCTTTAAGTCCTGCAAAGATTGCGTCCCCACCCATGACTGCGCACAAAGTATTTGTACATACGCCTACGTGATATTCGCCGACCGGCTTGCGCTTGTACTGTGTGTAGAAAGTCGCAACTGCTGAAACTTCTGCGGTTTCGATACTTAGTAGTTGTGCAACTAATTCGATGCCTTCATTTGTTACGTATCCCGCCTTTGATTGCACATAGTGAAGTAAAGGCATGATTGCAGAGCGGCTGCGTGGGTAGCGCTTAATGATTGAATCCATTACTTGGAGATCTTGATCTGAAAACATTAGCGATCAACACCCCCCATAACTGGATCTATAGATGCAACAGCTCCGATGATGTCGGCAACCATGCTGCCTTCACACATCGCAGCAGTTGATTGCAAATTATTAAATGATGGTTCGCGAAAGTGCATGCGATAAGGACGTGTTCCGCCATCAGAGACAATGTGCGCACCGAGTTCGCCTCGAGGTGATTCGATTGCTGCATAAACCTGGCCAGCTGGAACGCGGAAACCTTCTGTTACTAATTTAAAGTGGTGAATGAGAGATTCCATTGATGTACCCATAATTTCGCGAATATGATCGAGTGAGTTACCGAGACCATCGCCACCCATCGCTAGTTGTGCAGGCCAAGCAATTTTCTTATCTTCAACCATTACTGGTGCGCCCGCTAGTTTGTCGATTTTGTCGCACGCTTGTTCGATAATGCGAAGTGATTGCTCTAATTCGTTCATACGAATTAAGAAGCGTCCATACACATCGCATGTATCTGTTGTTACGACATCGAAATCATAATTTTCATATCCGCAATATGGCTGGGTCTTGCGAAGATCCCATGGCAAACCAGTTGCACGAAGTACCGGACCAGTGACTCCAAGAGTTGTACAACCAGCTAGATCTAAATAACCAATGCCCTCTGTGCGCTTCATCCAGATTGAATTACCGATCAAAAGAGTTGAGTTATCTTTAAATGCTTTTCGCATCTCTTTTACGGTTTCACGAATCTTTTGTGTAGCACCTGCTGGCAAATCTTGCTGTACTCCACCTGGGCGGATGTACGCCATATTCATGCGCAGACCAGAAATCATTTCAAAAATATCTAGAACTCTTTCGCGTTCGCGGAACGCAAAAAACATTGGAGTAATAGCTCCGAGTTCGAGTGCACCTGTTCCGAGTGCAACCATGTGTGAAGAGATTCGATTGAGTTCCATCATTAGAACGCGAATTGCAGATGCTCGTTCTGGCACATCATTTGTAATACCAAGAAGTTTTTCAGTTGCTAAGCAATATGCGGTCTCGTTAAACAATGGAGATAAGTAATCCATACGAGTTACAAATGTGACGCCCTGAGTCCAGCTGCGATATTCGATGTTCTTTTCAATACCTGTGTGCAAATATCCAATTCCGCAGCGAACTTCAGTAACAGTTTCACCTTCGAGTTCGAGAACTAGACGAAGCACTCCGTGTGTAGATGGATGTTGTGGACCCATGTTTACAACGATGCGCTCTTCTTTGGTTGCACCAATTTCTGTTACAAGTTCGTTCCAGTCTCCACCAGTAACTGAGAAGACTGTGCCTTCTGTAGTTTCGCGTGATGATGAATATGGATCTGTGAATGTTGTCATCGGTATGACCTACGTTCGCTAGGTGCTGGAATCGTTGCACCTTTGTACTCAACAGAGATTCCACCCAATGCATAATCTTTTCGTTGTGGGTGTCCTTGCCAATCATCTGGCATCAAAATTCTTGTAAGTCCTGGATGTCCGTCAAAAATTATTCCGAACATGTCAAAAGTTTCGCGTTCATGCCAATTATTTCCTGCCCACACTTCAACAACTGAAGGAATGTGTGCATCGTTATCTGGAACAGATACTTCTAGGCGAATGCGACGATTGTTTGTAATTGAAAGCAATGGATAAACCGCATGTAATTCGCGGCCGTTCTGTTCGGGGTAATGAATTCCAGAGACACCCATACACATTTCAAACTTAAGAGAGTCACGCAAAATCTTTGAAACTTCAACGAGTTTTTCGCGCTTTACGTGAAGCGTTAATTCGCCGCGATCTACAACTACGCGTTCGATTGCATCAGAAAAGGCTGGATATGCGCGCTCTAAATCATCTGCAACATCATCGAAATAAGAGCCATAAGGGCGTTCACTTGAACCAGTTGCGGCAGGTGTGCGTACGAGTCCACCGTAACCAGATGTATCTCCAGTGCCGTGCGTACCAAACATTCCGTGATCGCTCATTTAGGCAAGCAATCCCTTCATTTGGTGTGTAGGAAGTGCGTTAAGTGCAGCTTCTTCTACAGATTTAATGACAGCTTCACGATTGGGTCCGAGCTTTTCATCATAAATACTTGTGTGCAATTTAAGAATTGCATCCATCAACATTTCTGGACGCGGCGGGCAACCTGGAAGATAAATATCAACTGGCACAACGTGATCTACGCCTTGAACGATTGCGTAGTTGTTAAACATTCCACCAGAAGATGCACATGCGCCCATTGCGAGAACCCATTTAGGTGCAGCCATTTGATCATAAATTTGACGAAGAACTGGTGCCATTTTATTTGATACACGGCCTGCAACAATCATGAGATCTGCTTGGCGTGGAGATGCACGGAAAACTTCCATACCAAAACGTGAAATGTCGTACTTTGCAGCAGAACCAACTGCCATCATTTCAATTGCGCAACATGCAAGACCAAATGTTGCTGGCCACAAAGAGTTCTTGCGCATGTAACCCGCAAGTTTTTCAACAGTTGTGAGAACGAATCCGCTAGGTAATTTTTCTTCTAGACCCACGATCAGTCCCATTCCAATCCACCGCGGCGCCATACATATGCATATGCCACGAAGACAGTTGCGATAAAGATTGCCATTTCAACTAGACCAAAGAGTCCTAGTTGATCGAAAGTCACTGCCCATGGATAAAGGAAAACAATTTCAATATCAAAGATAATAAAAAGCATTGCAGTTAAGAAATACTTAACTGGAAAACGTCCACCTTGTATTGCAGATGGTGAAGGTTCGATTCCGCACTCGTATGCATCTAACTTTGCTCTGTTATAACGCTTTGGTCCAGCAAGTGCACCAGCTGCTACAGAAAACGCTGCGAAACCAAAGCCAATGGCTCCGATAACCAAAATCGGGACGTATGGGTTAGATGCGGAGTTCATGATGGCTAAATCCTAGAGTGCCTTCTACGTACTTTTGACCGCGTCAGGAGTTGATAGCTCTGTGAACTGCGACAACTCCACCGCTCAGATTGCGCCAACCCACTTGAGACCACCCGGCTTGGCTAATTCGGGCCGCGAGCGCTGCCTGATCTGGCCATGCCCGAATGGATTCGGCTAGATAGACATAGGCCTCAGGATTTGATGATGTCTTTGATGCGATGGCTGGTAGAGCCTTCATTAAGTAATTTATGTAGATAGTACGAAATGGTTTAAATGTTGGAGAAGAAAATTCTGCAACAACCAGAGATCCACCTTTTTTTGTAACACGCTTTGCCTCACGTAAAGCTTTGTCAATATCAGATGTATTTCGTAAACCGAATGAAATTGTTACAACATCAAAAGTTTCATTTTCAAAAGGCAAGTTAAGTGCATCGGCTGTTGTAAATTTTAAATGTGGTCGTGCACGTCGCCCTGCTTCGAGCATTCCTTCAGAAAAATCTGCAGCAATAACATCTGCGCCCGCTCGATACAAAGGTTCTGAACTCGAACCGGTTCCAGCAGCAAGATCAAGAATTTTCATTCCTGGCTTTGGTGCAATCGTGGCTGTTGTTGCTTTACGCCATCTCTTTGTCTGGCCAAGGCTCAAAATGTCATTGACGAGGTCGTAGCGCTTAGCCACAGCGTCAAACATTGCGGCGACTTCGGCAGGATTTTTATCCATATTGGCGCGGGACATAGGCTTATTCTGCTGGAGAGTAGGCTCATCCACAACTTCGAGAAGGGATGCATGAAATGTCCATTGCAACGACCACACTACGCACCGCAGTTTTCCCACGAAGCACTTTTCTGACAAGTGCTGGATTCGTGATTGCTGGTGTTGCATTTCTTTCGTTACTCGCACAGATTGCAATTCCAGTTCCTGGTTCACCTGTTCCGGTAACAGGTCAAACACTCGGAGTCCTTTTACTTGCAACTAGTTATGGTGCAACACTTGGTGCAACTACATTTTTTACATACTTATTGGTTGGTGCACTTGGTGTTCCAGTATTCGCAAATGGCGGTTCCGGTTTTGAACGCATCACTGGTGCAACTGGTGGTTATTTAATCGGAATGCTTCTGACTTCAGCGCTTCTTGGATTCTTGGGTGGCCGTAAGTGGGATCAAAAATTTAGAACTGCACTACCTGCTATGTTGTTGGGCAACGTACTTACATTCTCATTAGGTCTGCTCTGGTTGCACCAATTCACAGGTAAGGATTGGGCTTGGACTATTTCTGCAGGATTTACTCCATTTATTGTTGGTGAAATTCTTAAGATTGCTATTGCAGGAACATCACTTCCGCTCATCTGGCAATTTGTACAACGAAAGATTTCATAAGAATAATCTTCTATGCCTTCCTTTACTCCAGTAACTACCGTGCGCCTTGGTGAGCATTTGCCACTCTTGGAACTTTTGCCGAAAGGTGAGAACTTTTCTTGGGTTCGCGGTGGCGATGGCGTAGTCGGTTGGGGAGTTCACGCCAGCACAACTGTGAAAGGTCCTAATCGTTTCAATGATGCGCGTACATGGTGGCACTCGCAGTTAGAAAAATTTGCGATTACAAATAATGTACAGGGAAGCGCGACTGGTCCAATTCTCTTTACTTCTTTCTCTTTCTCTCCTGAAGAAGAATCAGTCCTAGTAATTCCCAAAGTCATCGTCGGAATGAATAGCGGTATCTCTTGGATTACGTGGGTTGGTTCTGATTCACAACCACAATTACTTGATTCGACCGAGAAAGTTTCAAATCCAACACTTACGTGGACAAATGACGAACAAGCAACTGAACATTGGATTACACGCGTTGCACAAGCAGTTGCAAGGATTCATAGCGGTGACATTGAGAAGGTTGTTCTTGCCCGGGATTTAACTGCTACCGCAGCTCAACCAATTGATGGAAGATCGGCATTAAGAAAACTTTCTGACACGTATCCATCTACGTGGATTTTTAATGTTGCAGGTTTAATCGGTGCGACTCCTGAATTATTGCTTCGTTTGAAGCGCGGAATGGTTACATCGCGCGTACTGGCAGGCACTATTAGTAAATCCGGCGACGATACCCGTGATTTAGCGTTAGCGGGTTCACTTGCTCGCTCATCAAAAGATCTCGAAGAGCACGAATATGCGGTTCGATCTGTTGCAGATGCTCTTGAACCATTTTGTTCTTCAACCAACATTCCAGAAACACCTTTTGTTCTGCACCTTGCAAATGTCATGCACTTAGCAACAGATGTCACTGGCGCATTAATTGAATCTAAGAGCAACATCGATGTATTTACTCTGCTCAATCAATTGCATCCATCAGCTGCGGTGTGCGGTACACCAACTGATAAAGCTGCGCAGGTCATTAGTGAGATCGAATCGATGTCTCGCGGACGATACGCAGGGCCAGTGGGTTGGATCGATGCTAGGGGAGATGGTGAACTCGGAATTGCACTTCGTTGCGGACAAATTACTGAAAACATTATTCGCTTGTACGCGGGGTGCGGAATTGTTGCGGGTTCAGATCCAGAAAAAGAGTTAGCTGAGAGTGAAGCTAAATTTTCTGCAATGAAGAGTGCACTTGCTTAAGTAAGTCTGCATTACTTTCTCGATCAGGCATCTGCGCAACAACAACACGAATACCTTCAATTGGTTGCGATAGTTCTTCTTCTAATTGAGCTACCGAATTGACAGAAGAGGCTTTAATATTTAACGAAGTTGCGATTGCAGATAAATCCAAATTATGTGGAGTTCCAAAGATGCTCTCGAAGCCATCGCTTCCACGGTGCGCAAGTGTTGAAAAAATTCCGCCGCCATTGTTATCGACTACGAGAATAAGCAGGTTTGGTTTATCTCCGTGAATCAAACCTGTTAGGTCATGTAGAAACGAGAGGTCACCGAGCACGGCAATTGTGGATGTGCGCGCAGTTGCAATACCCATGGCCGTTGAAATATTTCCGTCGATGCCTGCTAATCCACGATTCGCAAAAGTTTCTACACCACTGCGTGCAGTCGCAAATGCTTCTATATCGCGCACGGGTCTAGATGAAGAGATAAATAGTGCTGTGCCATTTTTGAGATTTGATGCAACGGTGCGAGCCAAAACTGGTTCTGACCATTGTGTCACTTTTTCTAACTCTTTTGATGTGCGTTCAGAGAATTTCTGCCACTTTTCTAACCACTCTTGATCTGCAGAATTTGATTCAAGGGTCGGAATCTGTGTAAAGCGCTTATCCGCATAACGATCTGTATCAACAGTTGCAATTCGTGAATCAATAACAATCTGCTTATCCGCTGTGGCAATAAAGGTATTAATTGATCGAGAGAGCGTTGTTCGCCCAAAAACTATCACGGTCTTTGGTGTGAGTTCCTTAGAGATTGCAGTTGAACTTAAAAATAGTGAAGCGTGGGCAATGACATTCTTTAGTGACAGTGGATCTTCGCTGACCAAAGGCCAACCGAGTTGATCTGCAAATGCATTTACTTCTTCTACTGTGAACCCGCCACGATCATGACCAACAACTAATACACCACGTTCGCTTTTAACTTTTAGGGAGCTCGGTGTTTTTGTAGATTTGATTGTGCGTGGAGCAACTGTGATTTCATCTAGCCAGCTTGAATCAGAATCTGCCGCCAGTGGCTCTTCGAATTGAATATTTAAATGAACCGGACCATTTGCAAGTGAATAGAGCGGCAACTCCATCGGAAATACTGCACCGGAAATGTCAGCAAAGTAGCGGACGGACTTACCAAAAATACGCGCCTGCTCGGTAGTTTGATTAGCACCTGTTTTGCGCAGACGAGCTGGACGATCTGCAGTTAAAACTAATAGAGGTGTATTTGTGTGATGCGCTTCTAGAACAGCAGGGTGGTAATTAGCAACCGCTGTACCACTGGTGCAGACAATCGGAACTGCTCGGCCACTAGCTTTTGCTAAACCGAGTGCAAAGAATGCGGCAGTTCTTTCATCGATACGAGAGTGCAGTTTTATTAAACCTTTTTGGGATGCAGCAAAAAATGCGAAGCTAAGAGGTGCATTGCGAGATCCTGGAGAAATAACTACGTCTGTAATTCCAGCTTCGATTATTTGGCGAACAATGACGCGCGCAAGCGATGTTGATTCACTCACCACGTCCACCCCATTTCGCCAATAATTTCACTCGCTCCCGCATTCCATGTATTGCGAACCCGATCTTGCCACCATTGTGTTCGTTGTGCACTTGCTTCAAACTCAATCATTGACGCTTCACTTGGAGTGACATCTGCAACTCGCATTTTTCCGCCCTCAATTGGAATCTGTGCAATATCGGCAGCAAGCAATTGTCCTGTTGCTAATCCGCATGCAAAATCTAAAGTAGGTAGCGCACCAGCAAGTCGAATACCGTGGCCAATCCCAACTGCACTCTCTAGCGCGCTTGAAACAACTACAGGCAAGCGATGATGTTTTGCTATCGCCAGCGAACGTTCTATTCCACCAAGTGGAGCAACTTTTAAAATTAAAATATCAACGGCGTCCTCTAGATCTAGATCAAATGGATCCGCTGCTTTTCTGATTACTTCGTCTCCAGCAATCTTCACTGGCACCATGCATGCAGCTTTTAATTCACGGAGCTCTTCGAGTGTTGTGCACGGCTGTTCTATATATTGCAATAAATCTTCATCAAATGCGTCATAGAAACTATAAATGAATTCGAGGGCTTCTTCGACTCCCCAATTTCCATTTACATCAAGACGCAATGAAGCTTTTGGTAAAATCTCATTTACGTATTTGATTCGTGTTAAATCTTTTTCGGCTCCAGAACCAACTTTTATCTTTACAGTTGATGCTCCTGGGTACCACGACAAAATACTTTGAACTTCTGCACGTGAATCAACAGCAGGCAAAGTTGCATTGATATCTATGTATTTTCGACTCGCTTTTGCGCGTGGTTGTGTTGCACCTTCAATTGCACTAATTAACCAAGGAATAGATTCGTGCTCGTCGTACTCAATAAATGGTGAAAATTCTCCCCATCCTGCGCTTCCTTCAATGAGTGCAACTTCGCGAGTATTAATTCCACGAAAATCTGTTTTTGTGGGCAACGAAATTACTCGAAGGTTATTAAGGATTGAGTCGAGCATTTAACTAACTTATGGGCGCTTAGGGAATTGACCGAAATCCGGTGCGCGCTTTTCTTTATAAGCATCGCGACCTTCTTGGCCTTCTTCGGTCATGTAAAACAAGAGTGTTGCATCACCAGCAAGTTGTTGTACTCCAGCAAGTCCGTCATCTGCAGCATTTAAGCTAGCTTTGAGTAAACGAAGAGCGAGTGGAGAGTTACGTAACATTTCGCGAGACCACGACACTGTTTCGGCTTCAAGTTCGGCAACAGGAACAACGGTGTTTACAAGTCCCATTGCGAGCGCTTCCTTGGCATCGTATGAACGAGTCATAAACCAAATTTCGCGCGCCTTCTTCTGACCAACATGTGCAGCGAGTAACCCTGATCCATAACCACCATCAAATGAGCCAACCATCGGTCCTGTTTGGCCAAAGAGTGCGTTATCTGCGGCAATTGTCAGATCGCAAACAACGTGTAGAACATGTCCTCCACCAATCGCCCAACCAGCAACCATTGCAATAACTGGCTTTGGCGTGCGACGAATCTGTACTTGTAAATCCAAAACGTTAAGTCGTCCAATGCCTTGTTGTGCAAGTTTGTCATCGCCAAGATAACCATCATCTCCGCGAACGCTAATGTCACCACCTGAACAAAAAGCTTCGTTGCCTGCGCCAGTTAAAATAATTACGCCAACTTCTTGGTTATCGCGTGCTAATGAAAATGCGCTCTGCAACTCAATAATGGTTTGTGGGCGGAAAGCGTTTCGGACTTCTGGACGATTGATCGTGATTTTTGCAATGCCATCAGCAGCTTCGTATTTAATATCTGTAAATTTTTCTCCACCTGGTGCAACTTTCCATTTTGGAATGTCACGGCTTCCAGATTCACGCTTGATTGGTTTACTCACGAACCCTCCATCAGACATCACTGCCGTTACAAGCGATAGCCTACGCGGGCAATGGACACATCTTCACATCGAGAAATAATCAGCCTCGAGCCCACGCGCCCGCTGGCCGAATACATGAGTGCGCTACAAAAAGCCCTCACTGCAGATGGTCCTGCCCTCGGATGTGGCCCAATTCATTCCACTTCTGTTCGATCAGAAATTTCACTTCTTGTAGCAACTAGTGGAAGCACCGGTACACCTAAGGAAATCGGAATTACTGCTGCAGCGCTATTGGCAAGTGCCGATGCATCAAATAAATATCTTGGTGCGACAACCGCAAACACATGGTCACTGTTGCTTCCGCTTACTCATATCGCGGGAATCAACGTTCTTGTTCGGGCACTGCAATTAAAAAGTGTGCCAGTAGATTTACGCAATCACTCTGGTTCGTATCCGCAGTCAGATTTCACGGCAATTGTTCCAACGCAACTATTTAGTGCTCTCAACGAAAATTCGGAATTACTAAAACATCTGCAGGGAGCAAAAGCTGTTTTAGTGGGTGGGGCTGCACTTTCTCCAGAGCTTCGTACCCAAGGAGTTGCCGCGGGAATAAACATCGTTACAACCTATGGAATGTCTGAAACTTCTGGTGGATGTATTTACGATGGCGTAGCACTCGACGGCGTATCTTTTGCAATAACCGATGAAAGTCGAATCAAAATCTCGGGAACTGTATTAGCTGATGTAGAAAAAGTAGATGGTTGGTTCGTTACTCAGGATTTAGGAAAAATTGTTGACGGAAAATTGCGAGTGATTGGCAGAGCCGATGACGTAATTATTAGTGGTGGTGAAAATATTTCACTCAGTGCCGTTGAATCAGAGTTAAATAAGAAGTTCCCAAATTTACAGGTTGCAGCCTTTTCAACAATTGATAACAAGTGGGGACAGGCTCTACACATTGCAGCACAAACTAGTGATGAAAATATAAAAGAACAGATCACAGCAGTACTTATGAACGTGATTGGAAATTATGCAAAACCAAAGAGCGTCATACTTCTTGATAAACTTCCGCTCATTGGTATCGGCAAAGTTGATCGAGTCTCCTTGGCGAAAATGGTGAAGTCATGAACAAGTGGATTGCAGGTGCGCGCCCTAAAACTTTGCCCGCCGCGATTGCACCTGTCGCTGTTGGCACCGCACTTGCTGCCGAAAACTTCAATCCGTTTCTTGCACTACTAGCTCTACTTGTTAGTTTGTCTCTTCAAATCGGTGTGAATTATGCAAATGATTATTCAGATGGAATAAAGGGAACCGATGACAATCGCGTTGGTCCTATGCGGCTTGTAGCAAGCGGTGCTGCTTCCGCCCACCAAGTAAAGCGCGCAGCATATATATCTTTGGGATTAGGCGCCGTATTTGGATTAATTCTCGCTCTTCAAACTTCGTTGTGGTTGATAGCAATCGGCGCACTCGCTATTACTGCAGCCTGGAGTTACACCGGTGGAAAAAATCCTTACGGTTACTTCGGTTTTGGCGAACTTTCGGTATTTGTTTTCTTTGGACTTGTCGCAACGATGGGTACCTATTTTGCGCAAACTGGCACAGTGACACTTGATTCATTACTCGTTGCAATTCCTATGGGATCACTCTCTTGCGCACTTCTTGCAATTAATAACTTACGTGATCGCGATGCTGATGAATTAGTCGGAAAAAGAACTCTAGCCGTGCGATTAGGTGATGAAAGTGCGCGTACTGCATTTATCGCACTTCTGATTGCAACCCACATCAGCGTGCTCCTGCTATTTAAACCATGGACCTTATTAACGCTCTTGCTATTACCCATGACTATTTCCTTGATAAAAGCGATTCGAGCCGGTGCTACGGGCGCAGCGCTAATTCCCCTTTTAGGTAAGACGGGCAAACTTCAACTCCGTTTTGCAATTGCCTTATCTATCGGTTTGTTGCTCTCTTAGAAAAGCGTAGAATTCAGCCATGATCCGCTACTTACCAATTCTTATCGCAATCGCTGTAACTCTTTATGCGCTTATAGATTGTGCACGCACCGAGCAAGACTTGCTTCGCGGATTGCCAAAGTGGGCTTGGTTATTAATTATTATTTTCATCGGAACTTTCGGGGCTGTTGCTTATTTAATTTGGGGTCGTCCAAAGAATCCTGGGACTGGCCGCGGTGGCAAAAGAAAAGTTATTGGGCCAGATGATGACCCAGATTTCTTACGTAATCTTTAAAACTTATAAGCCGGAGTAAGTGTGCTTTCCGGTTCCCCACACATTTACGTAAATGTAATTAAATAGGAATGTAGATCCCGCAAAAATACATAGCCAAGCCGCTCTGCGTCCACGCCAACCAACCGTTACGCGCGCATGTAAATAAGCTGCATATGCAACCCATGTAATAAATGCCCACGTCTCCTTTGGATCCCAACCCCAATATCTTCCCCACGCACTCTCTGCCCAAATAGCTCCTGCAATTACTGCAAAAGTCCAGAGTGGGAAAACAAATGCGACAAGCCGATATGAAAGTTGATCGAGAACATCAAGTGATGGCAGACGCTTTGCCCATGGCGCACGTCCACCATTTTTCTCCATTGAGTCCAAAATTAAAAATGCACCAGCAATTACATTTGCAAGTAAGAAAACTCCACCTGAGATAATTGCAGCTGAAACGTGAATTACTAGCCAAGTTGATTTAAGTGCTGGGACAAGTGGTGCACTTGGACGATACAAGACAGCGACAGCTGTACCTAGAGTCAATAGGACTGAAATAGATACGAACAAACCCAACCAACGTAGATCGTACTTACGTAGCGCACCTAAATATGCAGCGGTGAAAGCAAGCGCACCGGTAATTGAGAATTCATACATGTTGCCCCATGGAACGCGTCCTGCAGATATTCCACGAGCAATTACGCCAGCAAAAAGAAGTAGAAAACCTAAAATCATCATCGCGGTAGCAACGCGCGAAACTTTTTCAGTGCGTGTGTAATCAAAAGTTTTTGTACGGAGATTGCCTTGAGCAGAATCAGCTAGATGCGGTGCGCGAACTGCAAATGCAGTCTCGTAAGCATGTGCAATGAATGCAATAGTGAAAACAGCCATGGATGAGTACACCAAGTAATTTGATATGTACGCCCACGTTGTAGACATTTACTCTGCTCTCCCTAAAGCTCGTGCTAATTGAGTAATTTCATCTTCAAGTCCAGGGGTTGCATTTTTTGCAAGTCCTGCAACTTCTACGTTTTTCTTTGTAACTCTTACCCAAATTCTGCGCCGCCTTGTAAAGAGTGAAGCAAGTAATCCGAGTATCGCAACGATAGCGCCAAGTAGCGCATAACTCTTTCCGGGATCTCGAACTACTTGCAGGTTGACCCACGGCACGAAGGTTTCAAATGTGATTGAACCTTGGGCAAATGCATAAGTCTCTCCTGGTGAAAGTGATTTAAGTCCTATTTTTTTCATAGCATCAGTGTTGATTCGGTATACAGATTGTGGGCGACCATTATCCAAACCAAGATCACCGGTCCATGCGGATAAAAATAACTTGGGATCAAGGGCTTCTGGAAAAACGGAAATACCGCCACCTTCATTTGCACGTCCAATAGTTGGAAAGAAAGAGCCAACAAAACCAAGTTGTGGATTTAAATCTGGAACTTTAATCGCACCAGTAGAAGTTAGGTTTGCATCTTGTGGCAAGAATGGAACAGGACCTTGAAATCCAACGTTTCCAGCAGCATCTCGAACTGTAACAATTGGTGAATATCCATTTGCTTGTAAATAAACTCGGGTGCTTCCAAAGGTTAAAGGGCTATTTACTTTAACAATTTTCTTAACTGGGGCAGAATCTGGGGAATCTTTTACCGTTACCCATAATGTGTAATCCTGCGGAGCATTGGTAACTGGATCGTATTTGCCAACAAATTTATTTATTTCAATCGAAAACGGTGGGAGAGATTTCTCGTTAAACAATTTACCGAAAGAGAGCGAGTCATACGTTGTGGGGGTATTGATAAAACGCTCACCAACGTTAACTATTGCATCTCCACGCATACCAAACAGAGATCCAAAACTTACGCCTATAAGAATAAGGACAAGTGCGAGGTGAAAAAATAAGTTTCCAGTTTCGCGAGTAAATCCTTTTTCAGCTGAAATTGAACCATCTTGTTCGCGAACTCTAAATCTGTACTTCTTAAACCACTGCCTGGCTACTTCGAGTTCGTCTCCCTTACCTTTCCACTCTGTATGAAACTCCATACGGAGAAGATTCTTGGGAGTAACGGGTGGCAGTGCGCGCGCAGCTTTGTAATGCTCGAATGCACGTGGCAACACGCAGCCAATCAGTGAAATAAATAGAAGGATGTAAATTGCGCTAAACCATGGTGATGCGTACACATCGAAGAGTGAAAAACGTTCGTACCAAAGAGCTTTTGTTGGTGAATCAGTAAAGATTGCGCTAACAGCCATTGGGTTTTGGGAACGTTGCGGAATAATTGATCCAGGAATAGCTGCAGCACCGAGCATCATTAATAAGACCAACGCTGTGCGCATGCTTGTAAGTTGTCTCCAAGCAAATCGAAGTAGTCCTACGGTTCCAATCTCTGGCGCGTTATCTTTCATTTAAACCACCGGAATAAAATCTGAGATCCACGAACGCATCTCGTTGTTAACTGAACCCCATAAACCAAAGACTTGCGCAAGCCCAATAAGAATCAAGAGTGCGCCACCAACTTTCGTAATTACATCTCCGCGACGAACTAAGAAACGTCGTAAATTTTCAGAGCGATCAAAAAATAAACCAGAAGCGATAAAAGGTGCACCTAAGCCGATGCAATAGCCAAGAGATAAAATTGCTCCGCGCACTGCACTTGATTCTTGAAATGCAAGTGTTTGAACTGCTCCAAGTGCTGGACCAATGCACGGCGTCCAACCAACTCCAAATAAGAATCCCAGTACAGGTGCGCCCGCTAATCCCAGTGTTACCGGCATCTTTGCTCGATACGTGGGCGTAAATGGAAATACTCCAATAAAAATTAATCCAAGCAAGATTGTGAAAATTCCCAATATAGATGTGATGAGTTTTTCATTGTTGGATATGTAAGCGCCAAAGCCACCAAAGAGTGCGCCATATGAAATGAATAGAAGACTAAAACCTAGAACAAAGAGCACCGAACCAAATAAAACTCTTCCACGGCTCTTTGAGAAACCGGCTGCATAAGAAATGTAACCAGGCACAAGTGGGAGTACACATGGAGATAAGAATGAAATTAATCCTGCAATAAGTGCTATTGGAAAAGCAGTAATTAAATAGCCGTCCAGGATTTGTTCCACGAAGAAATTTCTCATTCTGCACTCACCTTTTCGATGAGTTCACTTAAGGATGCAACTGTGACTTCGCCTGAAATTCGTGCAGCCACATTGCCTTTTTTATCGATGACAACTGTTGAAGGTATTGCATTAGCTGGCAGTGATTTTCTAAAACCAATCAACACGGAGTCATCAATTAAAGTTGGATACGGGAGATCAAAACGGCGAGAAAATGCTTCAGCGTTAACTGGGTTATCTCTGGTGAGAATTCCAATGAAAGCTGCATCCGTATATTTCTCTGAAAGCGCTGCAAGTGTCGGCGCTTCTGCACGACACGGTGCACACCAAGAAGCCCAAACATTTACGACTGCCACTTGCCCGACATTAAATGTGTAATTTTTTCCAGAAAGCGTCATTCCTGAAAGTTTTGGGGCTGCAATACGATCTGATTTTTTTATGAATGAAACGCTTCCATTTCCAGAAACAAAACTCTCTTCTGCAATCGAAGATCCGCCTCCGCCGCATGATGAGAGTACAAGGGCCAGAAGCGGCACAAGAATGAGGTTTCTGATCTTCATTTCTTTGGGGGCAATAAATGAGCAGCAGGTTCGCTATAACTTGTTCCGCTAATCATCCCGTCATCGTCAAAATGAATACTTGTCACACTCGCTAAAGAACACTCACGTTTACGTGGATCATGTAAAAGTCTGCGGCCCTCAATTGCGCTTCGCAAAATCCAAATAGGTAGTTGGTGGGAAACAACGATTGCATCTTTTCCTTTTGCCGCATCGCGCGCAGCAAATACTGCTGCAAGCATTCGATTGATTTGTTCATCGTATGGTTCGCCCCACGATGGTTTCCAGGGATTCCATAAGTGTTTCCAGGCGCTTGGATGCTTTAAAACCCCATCGCCGATCCCAAATGGTTTTCCTTCAAAAACATTTGCAGCTTCAATTAATCTTTCATCAGTTGTAATTTTCATATTGTGCGCTGCTGCAATGGGTGCCGCTGTCTCTTGTGCGCGTTGCAATGGTGAAACGTGGAGCGCACCCACATCAATTTTCTTCGACCAGTCGCCCAGAGTTGCAGCCATCTTGTGGCCACGTTCGGAGAGTGTCCATCCAGGTTGGCGTCCGTAGAGGATCTTCTGCGGATTATGTACCTCGCCGTGTCTGACCACATGTACTGTCGAACTCATTTGCTAAGCATAAAGCGTCATAAAGCATCTCTTCTCGCTAGGGTTGTGACATGGCGCTCACACCGAATCGAGTTGCCTTTTTCGATGTAGATAACACGCTGATACGTGGCTCTACCCTCTTCTTTCTCGGAAAAGGAATGTACAAACGTGGGTATTTCACCAAGACCGATCTCTCGCGATTTGCATTCGCTAATTTACGTTTTCGTTTAACTGGTAAAGAAAAGCAAGAGGAAATCAATCGTTTCCAAGATGCTGCTACACAATTTATTGGTGGCCACGATGTCGCAGAAATTCACGCAATAGGTCAACAAATTTATGATGAGTTTGTGTCTCCTGCCTGTTGGCAGGGAACAATTAACATTGCACAAAAACATTTAAATGCAGGTGAAGAGGTCTGGCTTGTTACTGCCGCTCCAGAAGATATGGCAATTTTAATTGCAAAGAATTTGGGATTCACCGGAGCGATCGGAAGTAAAGCTGAAGTTCGTGATGGCAAATACACAGGAAAAATGATTGGAAAGTTACTGCATGGAAAAGAAAAGGCAGTAGCAATTGCTGAACTTGCAAAAGAAAAAGGGTTTTCTCTTTCAGAGTGTTACGCTTACTCCGATAGCCATAATGATTTTCCATTGCTCGAAGCAGTTGGTCATCCATCGGCAATTAATCCAGATGCAATATTGAGTTTGCGTGCACTTGCAGAAGGTTGGCCCATTCACGATTTTCGTCGAGCGCGTTTTATTATCAAGATTATTGGGCCAACTATTTCTCGGCTCGCAGCTGCTGGAATCTGGTTAGCACCGCGCAGGCGTTCACGCTAACTCGATTTCACGTCAGCATCTAAACCCCTGTAATGTAGGCAAGTTATGCAAATGCGTTCATTTACCGACTATCTACGTTCCGTAGATGACGCTGCCCTTTTGGAATTATTTTCACATAGAGCCGATCTGATTTCTCCTGTGCCATCGGATATGGCATCTCTTGCTGTTCGAGCGTGTAGTGCTCCAAGCCTTGCGCGTGCAATTGATGGATTAAATCAATGGCAATTCCAAGTTCTTGAAGCCTGCGCAGTAGTAAATGAACCTTTTAGCGAAAAACAAATCGTTGCCATTACAGAAAAAGCTGCAACCGAAGTACTCCCTGAGTTGATTGCTCGTGGATTGCTTTACCCATCTGATGATGGCATGCGTTTGCCTAACTCTGTGCGCGAAGTATTAGGCAATGAAATCGCAGGACTTGGCCCTGCGAGTATGGCAAAGTTAAATTTGAAGAAATTAGATGAAGCGCCAGATACTGCAAAGAAAGTATTGGAGAGACTTATCTGGGGGCCACCGCGCGGAAGTGTGGGAGATATTAAGAATCCTGGTCCGGGCGTTACGTGGTTACTTGAACAAAATTTTATGATTCCACTAGATCAACGCACCGTTATTCTTCCGCGAGAAGTTGGGATTTATCTACGTGGCGGCAAAGTACATAAAGAGCGTGAAGTTACGCCTCCTGAAATTAAAGGAAGCAAGCGCGACGAACGCAACGTTTCATTGGCGGCAATTGCAAATGTTGCAACTGTTCTTCGTTGGGCTGATGAAATTCTCGAGTATTGGGCGCAAGAGCCTGCAGATGCACTACGAGCTGGTGGCCTTGGCGTTCGAGATTTAAAAATAATTGCAACGCACATGGGTATTGATGAAAACTGCGCAGCATTTATCGCAGAACTTGTTTATCTCGCTGGACTTGTCACCATTGATGCAGATGACAAAATCTTGCCAACAAATAACTTTGATATCTGGCTGACACAAAAACCATCTGTACGTTGGCAGGCGATTGCAGCGCTGTGGTTGATTACTTCACGTGTGAGCGGACTTGTTGGTCGAGCCGAATCTAAAAACACAGCAGCACTTGGTCCCGAACTCGATCGCGTCAACGCCGCCAGTACGCGCGCACTGGTATTGCAACTCTTATCGGAAAACAAAAACATTGCACCAGAGCTAACGAGTTTCACTCAACGCGTTAAGTGGTGTTCGCCTTCAAAACGCAATCCGGGATTACAAGAAGAGATGGTGCAGTGGACTCTGCGCGAAGCAGAATGGCTTGGAATAACTGGCCAAGGAGCAATCTCTAAGTACGGCCAAGAGTTTTTAAATGGCGGAGAACTCGACATAATCGATTTAGATCTACCGAAACCAGTTGATCACATACTTATTCAGAGTGATAACACAGCTATTGCTCCTGGACCACTCGTTCACGATGTTGCAGCGGTGCTCGCAATCATTGGTGATATCGAGAGTCGTGGTGGCGCAACTGTCTATAGATTTACTGACACCACAATTCGTCGCGGATTAGATCACGGCAAAACTGGTGATGAAATTATTGGCTTCTTGCGCAAGACTTCTAAAACTCCAATTCCACAGCCACTTGAGTATTTAATCTCTGATGTTGCTAAGAAACACGGACGTCTGCGGGTTGGCAATACTTCATCTTTTATTCGTTGTGAAGACCCTGCTCTGATTACACAAATAATTAGTGATAAACGTTTAGAAATTTTATCTCTGCGCCGAATTGCACCTGAAGTAATGATTTGTGACATGGATGCACATGATGTTATGAATGTTTTGCGAAGCGCGGGTTATTTGCCAGCTGCAGAATCAAATAACGGCTTGTTGCTTACTGGTCCACGTTCATCACGTGCACAATCAAAACCACGTCCTCCACGCATCATCGGCGAACTAGAAGTTCCAACGGATGCAGCACTTACCGCAGCCATTCGCACGATTCGTGTCGGTGAAAAATCTAGCCACAAGCAGAGCACTCTCCGTAATATTGCAAATAATGCATTAGGTGCACTGCCACGTACCACCGCAAATGAAACGCTAGATGTTTTGTTGAAATACATTAAAGAACAACGTTCACTCTCAATTGGTTATGCAGATAATAACGGTGCAGTTTCGCATCGAATTATTGATCCGTTGAAAATCTCTGCTGGTTCTCTCATTGCTCGCGATCACGGCACAGGCGAGATGCAGACATTTAGAATTCCGCGTATTACGGGGGTGGCACCGCTATGACAAGCGAGAAGCAAGGCGAATACGGCAGACTTAACCCTATGTTGGCAGCCCTTGAAGCATTGGTGAAGTGTGAATCTCCCACTGAAGATCTCAAGGCGTGCAAAGACGTTGTTCGATTAGCGAGTGACATCGCAACGCGTGTACTCGGTACACCTGCAGAGATTCGTCAAATAGAAGGTCGACCTGTTTTTTGGTGGGGCGCAGCACAACCAGATGTAGTTTTACTTGCACACCTAGACACAGTCTGGCCAATTGGTTCATTCACTCCGTTGTGGGAAATCGAAGGTGATGTTCTTCGTGGTCCTGGAACATATGACATGAAGGCTGGTTTTGTTCAAGCACTCTTTGCACTTAAGGGAATCACTGGTTCGGTTGCACTTATTGGAACAACAGATGAAGAAACCGGAAGTCATGCATCTCGCAAATTAATTCAAGATTTAGCAAAGAAAGCAAAGGCTGTTTTAGTTCTTGAAGCAGCAATTGATGGAAAAGTTAAAACAGGTCGTAAAGGCACAGCGATGTACCAAGTGCACGTCCATGGTCGCGCCGCGCATGCTGGTCTCGAACCGGAAAAGGGGATCAACGCAACTGTTGAAATTGCACACATCATTACTGCGTTATCTTTCCTAGAAAATAAAGAGAAGCAGACAACAGTTGTTCCAACACTCGTTAAAGCTGGCAACTCAACGAATACAGTTCCGGATTATGCGGTGCTTGATATTGATGCTCGCTCTTATTCAACTGATGAACTCAATCGTGTTGATGCCGCAATACGTGGTCTTACTCCATTACACCCTAAAGCGCGCATTGAAATTACTGGTGGCTTAAATCGCCCTCCATTAGAAACAAGTGCAACTATGGAACTCTACGAACGTGCAGAAAAAGTTGCTGCACGTATTGGTATGCCCCCACTTGGTCATGCATCAGTAGGAGGCGCAAGTGATGGAAACTTCGCAGCAGCTGCTGGTGCAAAAGTTTTAGATGGTCTTGGCGCAGTTGGATCTGGTGCACATGCGACTAATGAGTGGGTCAGCATTAAGGCTCTCGAAGAGCGCAGTGCGTTCTTACATGAATTCATTAAGGATTTACTCAATGACTGATGGACCGTTGATTGTCCAGAGCGATAAAACACTGCTCCTAGATATAGATCATGGGATGTCTACTGAGTGTCGCCGCGCGATTGCCCCCTTCGCTGAACTTGAGCGATCCCCCGAACACATTCATACATATCGTTTAACAAATCTTGGATTATGGAATGCACGTGCTGCTGGTCATGACGCAGAAATGGTTATCGATACATTAATAAAGTATTCGCGTTATGCGGTGCCGCACTCAATTCTTGTCGATGTTGCAGAAACGATGTCTCGCTACGGTCGATTGCGACTTGAAGCAGATCCAATTCACGGATTGATTCTTGTAACAACCGATACCGCAGTTCTCGAAGAAGTTATCCGGGCAAAGAAGATTGCTCCGCTGCTTGGGGTACGTATTGATGCAGAAACAATTGCTGTTCATCCCAGCCAACGTGGACAGATCAAGCAATCACTTTTGCGGCTTGGTTGGCCCGCGGAGGATTTTGCAGGCTATGTCGATGGTCAGGCACATGAAATTGCGCTGAAGCAAAATGATTGGAAGATTCGTCCGTATCAAGAGTTAGCTGCAGAAGGATTCTGGCATGGCGGCTCTGGAGTAGTTGTTCTACCTTGCGGTGCAGGTAAAACAATCGTTGGCGCAGCAGCCATGGCACACGCAAAAGCAACAACACTAATTCTTGTTACAAACACAGTTGCTGCTCGTCAATGGCGTGAAGAGTTACTAAAGCGCACAACGCTTAATGAAGATGAAATTGGCGAATATTCGGGTGCCAAAAAAGAGATTCGCCCAGTAACAATTGCAACGTATCAAGTGATGACCAAGAAAAAAGATGGTGTCTACGCACATTTAGATCTCTTTGACACTCATGACTGGGGCTTAATTATTTATGACGAAGTGCACTTATTACCTGCACCTATTTTTCGATTTACAGCAGATATTCAATCTCGACGTCGTTTAGGTCTTACAGCAACTCTTGTTCGTGAAGATGGAATGGAGGGTGAAGTCTTTTCACTCATCGGACCAAAGAGATTTGATGTGCCTTGGAAAGAGATTGAATCTCAAGGCTATATCGCACCTGCTCAGTGCGTTGAGGTTCGCGTAAACTTAAGTGAAACAGAGCGACTTTCCTATGCAACCGCCGAGCCAGAAGAGCGATATCGATTCTGCGCAACTACTCGCACAAAGCGCAATGTTGTTGAATCACTGGTAGCACATCATGCTGGCGAACAAATTTTGGTTATCGGTCAATACATTGATCAACTAGATGAGTTATCTGAAGTACTTGGTGTTCCATTAATTAAGGGTGAAACACCTGTGAAGGAACGCGAAGTTTTATTTAATAAATTTAGAACTGGTGAGATTTCCTGTCTTGTAGTTTCTAAGGTTGCAAACTTTTCGATTGATTTACCAGATGCAACAATCGCAATCCAGGTATCTGGTGCATTTGGCTCTAGGCAAGAAGAAGCACAACGCCTTGGAAGAATTTTGCGTCCGAAGTCAGATGGTCGCAGTGCGACTTTTTACTCTGTAGTTTCTCGCGACACAATTGATCAAGACTTCGCACAAAACCGTCAGCGCTTCTTAGCTGAGCAAGGATATGCTTACAAAATTATTGACGCTGACGATGTTTTTCAAGGCAAGTTCTAAAGCGTTGCGGATCTACTCGCCAGAAATCGTGGTGTTCGCCATCAATATGTGTGACTGGAACTTGTTCGCCATATAAATTTTCAAGTTCTGCATCACCATCTATATATTTAATATCAATTGAATAATCTAATTCGGTTTTCATAGATTCAAGTGTTTCAACGGCAACATCACAGAGATGACAGCCGTGTCGTGAGAAAACGGTAATAACTGTTTGAGGCAACTATTTTTTCCGCTTCTTATTTAGAGCACGATCAATAAATTCTTCAGCTACAAGTGTTACATCACCTTTGAAGCGGTAAGCGTTCTTCTCTAAGTCTTTTAGGACTGCGTTAACGGTTGTTTGTGTGACAGATCCAACGAGTGGTCCAAACCTCTTTGCAAATAGTGCGTGAGCTATTTCGCTGACAGATTTTGCTAAATCCTCGCGAGCTTCATCCAAAGTTGGTTCTGGTTTTTTAGGTACTTCTGAAAAATCCAACGAAATCGGAGGTTCAGCCTTCATCCGAGAATAAAGTTCTTCAAAGTTGGTTGCACTGCTATCTTCCATAGGGAAATCATCTCACCCTGATACCTTTTGCACATATGCAAACAAGAACCAGCACTCGCACTGTTAAGGGGCTTTTACTAGTTCTCCTCGCATCTTTATTCTCAATTCCGCAAGCCGAAGCTGCTCCCCTTGTTGCCCCTTCAACTATCTGGGGACACACATTTGCCTCCACTTCAAATGATGTGCTCGGGACACCTTTTGCTAACTCTGCAAAATTAGAGAAACGTTCAAAGTTTGTGGTCAATTATAAGAACTTTCCAGATTGGGCTAAGAATCAAGTTCAATTAGCAATCGATTTATGGGCGGCAAACTTTGATTCGAAGGTACCTATCAATGTCGAGGCCACATGGGGCCGATCAAGTGCTGCAGATATTTTAGGAAGTGCTCGACCTGATCGATATTACGCAAAGTTTACAGGAGCTCCTGACTCTTCATTGTGGTATGCGTCAGCGCTTGCAAATGCACTAGCTGGAAAAGATTTAGATTTAGATAATCCAGAAATTATTATTCAAATTAATTCAGAAGCTGAATGGGATTTAGATGGCCTAGGCAAGCCAACTAAATATGAGTACGACCTAAAGTCAGTAATGTTTCATGAATTGGCACACGGTTTAGGTTTCTTATCGACAAGTTCTTATTTATTTGATCGGACAAAGGGTCAATATGTAGGAGTTCTTGAGCAACCAACTCCATTTGATGCATACCTTCAAACTCAAGATGGAAATCGTTTAGCAGATCTTCCTTCTCCTTCCTTTGAATTAGGACAAGCACTTAAGAACACATTGGTCTGGTCAGGCGCCGAAGGTACGGCTGCAAACAATGGTGTGAAACCTTTGATGTATACGCCTTCGACTTACGATGCAGGTTCATCAGTTAGTCACCTCGATGAAAAGACCTTTGCAAACTCTGGTGTTAATGCTGTGATGACACCTAACCTTGAAGCTGGCGAAGTATTTGAAGAACCTGGACCAATTTTGCTTGGAATGATGAAAGACCTGAGAAATAAGCCAGCACCAGGCCTTGCAGTAGGTGTTCCAAGTGAAGTGTTAAATCCGCAAGCGTTGATTGCAGATTCCTCTGCAATCATAACTTTTGATCCTCCTATTAACTCGCGGACAACTCAAGTCAGTGAATACATTATTAAAAATTTAAATACTGGGAAAGAAAAAAGCGTCACAGAGAGTCCAGCCGTAATTACCGGATTAAAAAATGGTGTGAACTATACATTTGAAATTGTTGCTTCAAATTCAAGGGGTTCATCTCCAAAAGTTACAATTAAACCTGTAACACCCCGTGCTGCGTGGTCATCCCAAGTAATTGATCCTGACTCAGATGCCCGTTCAATAGCATCTACTCTTTTAAATGGACAACCTGTAATTGCCTATATAGATTCCAAAACATCCATTCTTCGTCTTATGTCTTGGAATGGTAAAACTTGGAAACGATCAACTATTGATAGTGATATTTCAGGACAAGTTTCGTTATGTGTCAGTGGTCAGAAGTTAAAGCAAACTCTTCATGTTTTTTACTCTGATAAAACAAATAGTGATTTACGGTATGCAACAGTTAATGGCACAAAAATTACACGTGAAATAGTTGATGGTAATGCGGAAAAAGTTCAATCCTACGAAGAAATAGTTCGTGTTCCAACTGCAAGTAACGTAAGCGTTTCAAATGCATGTGCGGTCACAAGTGAAGGAATTCAAGTTTTCTATCGTGATGAAACACAGGGCGTATTGCTCGGTGCATATAAGAACTTTGACGGGGATTGGAATTACGAATTAGTAGATGGAGATCGTAAGACGGATTTCAGAACTACAGGGGATGTTGCATTTCATTTAAAGGCACTTGTCGACGGAAATAGAACATATGTTTTATACGACTCAGTCTTAGCCATCAATCAAAACCGTGATGCAACATCAGGCGAAATTCGCTTAGCAACTAGAACTACATTGGACCCTGGTGCATGGCAGTACAAAACACTTGAATCTCCAATAGCAGATGCCACAATTTTGGGATATGACGTGGAAATAGCAAAAACCGCAAAAGGAATCACGGCTTCATGGTTTTCGGCCACCGCACTATCAATGCCAGATCCAACGCTTGTGCGCACACTAAATTTAAATACCGCATCTGGAGTATCGATTACATCAACATCAAATTATGGAACGCCCAATGAATTAATGAGCAGTGATTCCAAGACTCTGCTTTTTAATTGCCTGGGTCGCTTGTGCGCGATTGATTATGCAAAGTTTTCTAAAAGACAATCAGCAATTTCACTTGCTTCATCCTGGCAATCAACAGAACCAATCGCCAGTGCGTGGATTGTTTTAAAAAAGGTTCGCTACGCAGTAGCAGGAATTAATGGAAAAGTCGTACTGCTAAAGGCTGCGTAATTACTTCGCGTTACGACGTTGAATGCGAGTCTTCTTCAGAAGTTTTTTGTGCTTCTTCTTCGCCATGCGCTTACGTCGCTTCTTGATAACCGAACCCATATCTCACGCCTTCTCTTTTTTTCGGTAACCACAATTCTGCGGTTGCTCTATGGGGTTAGGTTAGCGCTAAGTGAGTCGAAAAATCGAAACGGCAGTCTGGCTCGATGTCATGAGCACTACGCCAAGATCCCTTGAATAACCAAGAGCTATAGGTTCACCTTGTGCGCTCTTGGCATCGGATAATGCACCTTTACTATCAAAGGTCAGAAGTAACGCTGTTGGTTTGCTCGGCTTCCAATTAGAAATTCCTTTGATAACAGAAGTAGATGCAAATGCTGCAAAGTGTGAATCACTTGGTCCGATGGCTGAATAAGTTGCGCCTGTGGATGCATATCTAAATGTCCATGTAGGGGAGAGATTTGTTGCAAATTTTGTTAGAGCACTTTCAAACTTTTGACCTGTTTGTACAGATCCTGTTAAGAATAAAGAGTTGGTCGCGGCAATCCATTGGCGTTTAGCTTTCAATGCAGAACTGCGCACAAGCGCTACGAGTTTTCCTGTGCTTGAATACTTCGCAATTATTCCATCACGATATCCAGCCAATTTCTTACCGGCAAGATTCTCCGTGCTATTTCCTATTGCATAAATGCTTGAATCTGTCCCGCGAACTACAGCTTCAATGCTTGTATCCCTAGTGCCTAAATACATAGGTTTTTCGAATGTACCCTCAAGATTACTTGAAATAAGAACGCCGGAATTTCCAGTATCTGTGGCGTTAATGCCTCCAAGAGTAAATCCCTTTGCATTGAGCGCAATTGAGTTAATTAGTAGCGGGGTTGAATTATCAAGAGTGAATGTAGAAATTAATGCACCTTTATTAGAAACTTTCCAAACAGTTGCAATTGTTAAATCCCCACGAGTTGGCACCTTTGGATCAACAACGAGATTGTCAGGATTTATTGGCGCAACTGTCGGTGTGGCACTCGGTGTAACAATTCGAGCATTAGCACTTGTACCAGCAATCCAGATGTTGCCCGCAGAATCGGCGGCCATAGCAGTTGCAATGCTTGCTGCTCCTTGCGTCAGCGCTAGGCGCCATTTATCGGAACCATCTGCACCTATAGCGCGAAGAGCAGAATCATTGAGCAAAATTATGGATGGCCCCACAACCAACATTTTTGTATCCGTTGTCACAGGAGTTGCAAGATTAATTGCAACCATTTCTTTTACAACAATTGGTTTTGGTGCTGCAACGGCTGTGCTTATTGGTAAAACAAAAGAGAGTATTAAAAGAAAAAGTAAAGAACGTTTCACGATTATATGATTACGCAAGTTCCTGCGAACGATCCCGCGCAGCTTTCATTGCTTTTGCAACTATGCCAGCAAAATTAGAGTCGTTTAATGAAGCTAATGCCGCGGCAGTTGTTCCGTTAGGACTTGTTACGTTTTCTCGTAGTGTGGTTGCGCTCTTGCCTGATTGATCCAATAAGGTCGCGGCTCCCAACATTGTTTGCGCAGTAAGCGTCGTTGCAACTTCTTTAGAGAGTCCAAGCGCCATTGCGCCTTCGATCATATGCTCTGCAAAGGCAAAGAAATATGCAGGGCCAGAACCACTCGTTGCTGTTATTGCATCTTGTAAATCTTCGCTAACTTCTACAACTTTGCCCGTTGCTCCAAGGAATGCACGAGCGAAGGCGGCTTCTGAATCACTGACGCCCGCGCCACGAGATATTCCAGACATACCGACTCCGACAAGCGATGGTGTATTTGGCATGACTCGAATTACTGGGTTATTGGTCCCAAGATGTGAAGAGATAAATGAAGTGCTCTTGCCTGCCGCAAATGTAATAACCAAAGATCCGCCCTTGATCGAACCTTTGATTTCATCCAAAACCGCAGCCATATCTTGTGGTTTTACAACCAAGAGCAGCACATCGCTCTTGCCAACATTTGTTGCAAGGTCACAAACACAGATTCCATAGCGATTACTGAGCTCTTCTGTTCTTTCGGCACGCTTTTCAGTGACGCAAATCGCTGATGCTTTGATTCCAAATTTAATGAGAGCGGCAATTAGTGCTTCGCCCATTACACCAGCACCGATTACGCCAACTTGTGAAGGTTGTAATGGCTTTGTTTCGGTACTCATGTTGCTAAGGATACCTGTACGCTCTGCAACTATGTCTGAAATAAAGCCTGGGTTTGCACGTGATTGGGTTGAGTTCACTGACCCAAATGACGAAGAAGAAATCTTTAAGTGCGACCTCACATGGTTGACCTCAAACTGGACCTGTATTTATGGCGATGGTTGCAAAGGTGTATTTAAAGATCAACCATATGGTGGTTGTTGTACTGAAGGCGCCATGTATTCAGATGAAGAAGATGAAGAGCGCACGCTAAAAGCGGCAGCAATGCTGACACCGCAAATGTGGCAATTCTTCGATGAAGCACAACCTAAAAAGTCTGGTGGCAAATTAAGAATTTCTGAAAAAGATGAAGACAAAGAACGTAAGACTCGAACAGTTGATGGCGCTTGTATCTTTTTAAATCGTAAAGGTTATAAAGCAGATGGATTTACAGGTTCGTTTGGTTGCGTGCTTCACCACTTGGCAGAAAAAGAAAAGATTCACTTTGTAGATACAAAACCAGATGTTTGCTGGCAATTACCACTTCGTCGTTCATTTGAATCCCGTGAAGTGGGCGAGCGAGAAATTTCTGTAACCGTAATCGGGGAGTACGAACGCCTTGCATGGGGCGAAGGCGGAGAAGATTTCGATTGGTACTGCACAAGCAACACAGAAGCGCACGTTGGAAAAGAACCTGTTTATATTTCTAACAAAACCGAACTTCAGGCACTTATGGGCAAAGATGCTTACGCTGTGCTTGCGAAGTTATGCGATCAGCGGATTGCGGGCATTAAAGATGCGCAGAAACGTTCGCTTCCACTCTTTGTTATTCAACACCCAGCCACACTTGCGGCAGGCAAATAGTCAGCACTTGGCTCTAGGCTAAGCGCCATGGCAAAGGTTGAGAAAGATCCATTTCGCTGCACCGAATGTGGGTGGAGTGCGAATAAATGGGTTGGTCGCTGCGGTGAATGCCAAGCATGGGGAACAGTCGAAGAAATCAATGCACCAAAACGTTTATCACTCGTTCCTGGCGCAGTTACGCATAAAGCAACGCCTATTGGCAATGTTGATCTATCTGCAGCGAGTGCAAAACCAACTGGTGTAAGCGAACTAGATCGCGTTCTTGGTGGCGGATTAGTACCTGGTGCAGCAATTTTATTAGCGGGCGAACCAGGTGTTGGTAAATCAACGCTACTTTTATCCGTTGCAGCGCAAACTGCAAAAGTTGGAATTCGTGCGCTCTATATAAGTGGTGAAGAGTCTGCATCACAAGTTCGTCTGCGCGCAGAACGAATAAATGCAATTGATCCCGAATTATTCTTAGCATCCGAAACTGATCTCAGCGCAGTTATCTCTCATATCGATGCTGTTAAACCACAATTATTAATCATCGACAGTATTCAAACGATTGGATCATCAGCAGCTGACGGTGCACCTGGTGGAGTTACACAAGTTCGCGAAGTTGCAGGCGCACTTATTCGTATCTGCAAAGATCGCGACATCACATTGCTATTAGTTGGTCACGTCACCAAAGATGGATCTATTGCTGGTCCGCGTTTACTCGAACACATCGTCGACGTCGTCCTTCAATTCGAAGGCGAACGTCACTCACGTCTGCGATTAATTCGTGCGATTAAAAATAGATTTGGTGCTAGCGATGAAGTTGGCTGCTTTGATTTAAGCGATGCAGGCATCGAAAGCGTTATGGATCCAACTGGTTTATTTACTTCGCGCCATAGCGAACCTGTGCCTGGCACATGCGTAACAGTCACACTCGAAGGACGTCGTCCATTGCTCGCAGAGATTCAAGCGTTGGTCAGTGCTGGACGTGAAAATGATTTCGGTAACGCACGCCGCGTTACAAGCGGTCTCGATTCAGCTCGCACATCAATGACTCTGGCTGTTCTAGAACTTCGTGCACATGTAAAAGTTGGTGGTCGCGACGTGTACGCAGCAACTGTTGGTGGCATGAAAATGTCCGAACCAGCAGCTGACTTAGCCCTTGCGCTATCGGTTGCTTCAGCTGCTAAAGGTTTAGCGCTACCCGCAGATCTTGTTGCAATTGGTGAAGTTGGTTTAGCTGGAGAAATTAGAAAAGTAAGCGGTGTAGAACGCAGACTTGCTGAAGCTTTCCGTCTTGGATTTAAACGCGCACTTGTTCCTGCTGGTTCTGATGTAAAGATTGCTGGAATGGAAATCGTTGAAGTATCCCGACTTGATCAAGCACTTAGTCGGGTAAAAATTAACGGCGAATGAGCCATCTAGAAAAAGAGATCACAACGTGGTTTAAGAAGAACAAACGTGATCTACCGTGGCGAAAGACAAGTGCCTGGGGCGTATTAGTCTCAGAAATAATGTTGCAACAAACCCCCGTTGCACGCGTTGAACCCATTTGGCATATTTGGATGAAGCGGTGGCCAACACCAAAAGATTTAGCAAAGGCAACTCCTGCAGAAGTAATTAAAGAGTGGGGACGTTTGGGTTATCCCCGTCGTGCACTTCGTTTGCGTGAATGCGCACAGGCAATCGCAACTGATTTCAATAACAAAGTACCTGATAATGAAATCCAATTACGTAAATTACCCGGAATCGGTGATTACACAGCTGCAGCGATCATGGCTTTTGCTTTTGAAGAACGATCTTTGGTTTTAGATATCAATATACGCCGATTGTTCTCTCGTATTTACGACGGAGTTCAATCACCGACAAATACGCCAAATAAAACCGAACGCACAGCAAGAGCAGCACTGGTTCCTAAAAAGAATGCGCACGTATGGGCTGCAGCAACAATGGAACTCGGAGCGCTTGTCTGCACTGCACAAAAACCTAAGTGTGAAATATGCCCTGTCGCAGATTCATGTAAATGGCGATCACTTAATTATCCTCAATCAGATCAACCAAAACGTACACAAGCATGGAACGGGACCGATAGACAGTGCCGCGGAGTCATTGTTCAAGCACTTCGAGAAAATGCTTCGCTCACAGAAAAAGAGATCAAGAAGTTATGGATCTTAGAATCACAAGTAGAAAAGGCTTTGAAAACACTTCTGGCCGACGGGTTAATTACCCAATCGGCCAGAAATAAATACTCGTTACCTAATTAAGCGGTAGGAGCCTCTGCAAGATTTTCAGGTGAATCTGGAGTTTCCGTCTTAGGTGCACCCTTGAAAGTAAAGACAGCTTCAGTACCTTCACCTTCGACATCGACAACGATGATTTCACCAGCGTTGAGTTCGCTAAAGAGAATGCGCTCTGAGAGTGCATCTTCAATTTCGCGTTGAATTGTGCGACGAAGTGGACGTGCACCAAGTAATGGGTCGTAACCACGCTCTGCAAGAAGGCTCTTTGCAGCAGTTGTAAGTTCGATTCCCATATCTTTCGCGCGCAGACGCTCATCGAGGTTTGCAATCATCAGATCAACAATTTGAATGATTTGATCCTTAGTGAGCTGGTGGAAGACGATGATGTCATCGATACGGTTGAGGAATTCAGGGCGGAAGTGTGACTTAAGTTCGTCACTGACTTTGCCCTTCATGCGCTCGTAATTTGTTAGATCGTCAGCGGAGTTAGCAAAACCAAGTCCAAGACTCTTTGAGATGTCGCGCGTTCCAAGGTTTGTAGTCATGATGATGACAGTGTTCTTGAAGTCAACAGTGCGACCTTGTGCATCTGTTAAGCGCCCATCTTCGAGTACTTGAAGAAGTGAGTTAAAGATATCTGGGTGTGCTTTTTCAATTTCATCAAAGAGCACAACAGAGAATGGACGACGACGTACTTTCTCTGTGAGTTGTCCACCTTCGTCATAACCGACATACCCTGGAGGTGCACCGAAGAGACGTGATGCAGTGTGACGCTCTGAGTATTCAGACATATCGAGCTGGATTAACGCATCAGCATCACCAAATAAGAATGATGCAAGTGTGCGAGAGAGTTCTGTCTTACCAACACCAGATGGACCAGCGAAGATAAATGATCCGCCAGGACGCTTTGGATCCTTAAGTCCAGCGCGTGTACGACGAATTGCTTGTGACAACGCCTTGATTGCTTGATCTTGTCCGATCACGCGGCGGTGTAATTCCTCTTCCATGCGAAGAAGTCGTGCAGTCTCTTCTTCAGTTAACTTAAATACTGGAATACCAGTTGAAGCTGAGAGAACTTGTGCAATCAACTCTTCATCAACTTCTGTGACCTTATCTAGATCAGTTGCTTTCCAATTCTTTTCAGCTTCTGCTTTCTCTGCAATCAGAGCTTTCTCTGTGTCGCGAAGTCCGGCTGCTTTTTCAAAGTCTTGTCCATCAATTGCAGACTCTTTCTCTTTGCGAGCATTTGCGATTTTTTCATCAAATGCACGGAGTTCGGCAGGTGCGGTCATTCGCTTAATGCGAAGACGTGAACCAGCTTCATCGATGAGATCGATTGCCTTATCTGGCAAGAAGCGATCTGAAACATAACGATCTGCCATGTTTGCAGCAGCTGCGAGCGCACCATCGGTAATTGATACACGGTGATGTGTTTCGTAGCGATCACGTAGACCCTTAAGAATTTCGATCGTGTGAGCAACTGATGGCTCTTTGACCTGAATTGGTTGGAAGCGACGCTCTAGCGCTGCATCCTTTTCGAGGTGCTTGCGATATTCATCGAGTGTGGTTGCACCAATAGTCTGGAGTTCACCGCGAGCAAGCATTGGCTTAAGAATGCTTGCAGCATCAATTGCACCTTCGGCTGCTCCGGCACCAACGAGTGTGTGAATTTCATCGATGAAAAGAATGATGTCACCGCGAGTTTTAATCTCTTTAAGAACTTTCTTTAAGCGCTCTTCAAAGTCACCGCGGTAGCGAGAACCTGCAACGAGTGCGCCGAGATCGAGTGAATAAAGCTGCTTATCTTTAAGAGTCTCCGGAACATCGTTCTTAACGATTGCTTGTGCAAGACCTTCAACAACAGCTGTCTTACCAACACCTGGTTCGCCAATTAATACTGGGTTGTTCTTTGTGCGACGTGAAAGAACTTGCATAACTCGTTCGATTTCAACTTCGCGACCTATTACTGGATCGAGTTTTCCTTCGCGGGCAGCTTGTGTGAGGTTGCGGCCAAATTGATCGAGTACCAAAGATGTCGATGGTGTTCCTTCTGCTGGTCCACCTGCAGCAACTGCTTCCTTGCCTTGATAACCAGAGAGAAGTTGAATAACACTTTGACGTACACGATTAAGATCTGCGCCCAGTTTTACAAGAACCTGTGCGGCAACACCTTCGCCTTCGCGAATAAGTCCAAGAAGAATGTGTTCGGTGCCAATGTAATTGTGACCAAGTTGTAGTGCTTCACGTAATGAGAGTTCGAGAACTTTCTTTGCACGTGGAGTAAATGGAATGTGACCAGAAGGTGCTTGCTGACCTTGTCCAATAATTTCTTCTACTTGTGCGCGTACGCCTTCGAGAGAAATACCAAGTGATTCAAGAGCCTTGGCAGCAACGCCTTCACCTTCATGAATAAGACCAAGAAGGATGTGTTCGGTGCCAATGTAATTGTGATTGAGCATGCGAGCTTCTTCTTGCGCCAACACAACAACGCGGCGGGCTCGATCTGTAAAGCGCTCAAACATCGACGGTCTCCTTTGATACTTTTCTACTGCAGATAAGCCTAGCCCGAAGGGGGCTGTGCTCGCGATACGAGAATTACATAGGTACCAACCCCATATATGGCGTATTTATGCCCGAAATACCCGAAGATTTAGAGTTTTTTGAGCATTCGAGTGTTGCCCAATGTATTTGGTTTCACACTCTCAAGGTCTAAGAATTCAGCGATACCAGCGTCATACGAACGCAATAGCTCGGCATAGACATCGGCATCAACAGGCGTTCCTTGGATCTCTTCAAATCCATGACGACCAAAGAACTCTGTTTCGAAAGTAAGGCAGAAAATTCTTTTAACACCAACTGCGCGAGCTCGCTCTTCGATTGCTTGCATTATTTTGTGACCTACACCTGTACCGCGCAAACTTTCAATGACTGCAACAGTACGAACTTCTGCAAGGTCTTCCCATAGAACGTGAAGTGCGCCGCAACCAACAACTTCACTATTTTCAACTGCAACTGTAAATTCTTGAACGCTTTCGTATAACGTCACTGTCTCTTTAGTCAGTAATCGACCACCAATTGCGTATGTATCAATGAGTGCCCGGATGCCTTTAATATCAGATGTACGTGCTGAACGTATTTCCATAATTAATTATTCAGCTTCTGGCTTTACCAATGGGAAGAGAATAGTTTCGCGAATTCCAAGTCCAGTCAGCGCCATTAATAAACGATCTACGCCCATTCCCATTCCACCAGTTGGTGGCATTGCAAACTCCATTGCGCGCAAGAAATCTTCATCTACTTGCATCGCTTCGAGATCGCCTTTTGCGCCCAGCTTTGCTTGCTCGACTAAACGATCACGTTGTACAACGGGATCGACAAGTTCTGAGTAGCCAGTTGCTAATTCAAATCCGTCTACGTAGAGATCCCATTTTTCTGCAACGCCTGGAGTTTCACGGTGTGCCCGAACAAGTGGTGATGTATCAACTGGGAATCCCATAACAAATGTCGGCGCAATCAATTGATCCTTTGCTACGTGCTCGAAGATTTCTTCTGCGAGTTTTCCTGCGATCCACTTAGGGTCAATCTTGATACCTAATTTCGTTGCTATACGCTTCAAATCATCTATTGGTGTAAGCGCCGTAACTTTTTCTCCAACACCTTCAGAGATTGCGTCATAAAGTGAAATCTCTTTCCATGTACCGCCGAGATCTACTTTACGACCATCGTGATGCATTACAACGTGCGAACCAGAAATTGCCATCGCTGCGTTTTGAACAAGTTTGCGTGTTAATTCAGCGATTGATTTCCAATCACCATAAGCCTGATAACTCTCAATCATTGCAAACTCTGGTGAGTGAGACGAGTCCGCACCTTCATTTCTGAAGTTGCGGTTGATTTCAAATACTCGCTCAATTCCACCAACAACGCAACGCTTTAAGAAAAGTTCGGGCGCGATCCGCAAGAAGAGCTCCATGTCATAGGCATTTGAATGAGAGATAAATGGTCGAGCCGTGGCGCCACCATGCATAACTTGCAACATAGGTGTTTCAACTTCGACAAAGTTTTCGTTGTGGAAAGTCTCGCGCAATGAGCGCATAACAGTTGGGCGAAGACGTGCGTATTCGCGCGCTTCTGGTCGGACAATTAAATCTACATAACGCATACGAACGCGTGTCTCTTCGGACATTGGTTTATGTTCATTCGGAAGTGGACGTAACGCCTTTGATGCCATCTTCCAGGAGTTAGCCAGTACAGATAGTTCGCCGCGTTTTGATGAAATGATTTCGCCACTAACGCTGACAAAGTCGCCAAGATCAACATCGCCTTTCCAGGATTCGAGTTGTTCTTCGCCAACTTTGTCCAATGAAATCATTGCTTGTAATTCAGTTCCATCGCCTTCGCGCAGAGTTGCAAAACATAATTTTCCTGTATCGCGTTTGAAAATAATTCTTCCACTAACACTGTGCACATCACCGGTTGCGCTATCTGTTGCGATGTTTGCGTACTGTGCGCGAATTTCCGCAAGAGTTTTTGTGCGAGGCACAGATACTGGATAAGGATCGATTCCACGCTCTATAAGGCTCGCACGCTTCTCGCGGCGAATGCGCAGTTGTTCAGGTAGATCGTCCTCGATGCTCATAGGTTTGTAATCCTACCGAGTTACGAGTTTCTCTCGTGTATCAGGCGCAGCCCAATCAATGTTAAATCTGGCTCGTGCTGATCAATTGTTTCGCTCACGCCAATTATTAGTGGGGCAAGTCCACCTGTTGCAATAACAGTTGGGCGCGTATCAAATTGGTTGAGTAACTCTGCAGTAATACGATCAACTAAACCATCGACTTGTCCGGCAAAACCGAAGATTGTTCCGGATTGCAGAGCTTCAACAGTATTTTTTCCAATAACATTCTTTGGTCGCACTAATTCAACTTTGCGCAGTTGTGCCGCGCGCGCTGCAAGGGCATCTACTGAAATTTCGATTCCTGGAGCAAGTGCTCCACCCAGAAATTCACCTTTAGGAGAGACAACATCGAGGTTTGTTGATGTTCCAAAATCCACAACAATTGCGGGACCGCCATACAAGGTGTGTGCTGCAAGAGTATTAACGATCCGATCAGCACCAATCTCTTTTGGATTATCAACTAATAATGGAACTCCGGTCTTTGTTCCTGGTTCGACGATTGTCACTTGGATATCTGCAAAGTAATCGGCAATCATTGTTCGTAATTCGCGCAAAGTTGCTGGAACAGTCGAACAAATTGCGAGTGCGCTGATTTTGTAATCACGTACAAGTGCTCCGTACTGTAGCCACAACTCATCAGCGGTACTACGAGGATCCGTCTTAACGCGCCACGAGCGCACTAATTCTTCGCCTTTAAAGATTCCAAGAACTGTGTTGGTATTACCAACATCGACGGTGAGCAACATGGCTTACTCCACTCTCATATCTAGTCCAATATCAAAATTAGGTGCTGAATGTGTAAGTGCACCAATGGCAAGGTAATCAACACCCGATTCTGCATACGCACGTGCATTCTCAATAGTTATTCCACCTGATGCTTCTAACTTGGTTGCCCCTGCAACAAGTGCAACCGCTTCTGCGCACTGTGATGGGCTCATGTTGTCCAGCAAGACTAACTCGGGTTTTAATGGCAATACTTCGCGTAATTGCTGCAAATTATCTACTTCAATTTCGATCTCAGATGTTGGAAATTTTTCGCGCACAAGTGAAAAAGCATTAACAACTCCACCAGCTGCTGCGATGTGATTATCTTTAATAAGTGCGGCATCGCTTAATGACATCCGATGATTAGTGCCGCCACCCATGCGTACCGCATACTTTTCAAGTACGCGCATGCCAGGAGTTGTTTTACGTGTGTCTCTAATCTGAGTTTTTGTTCCCGCGACAGCATGTACCCACTGAGCTGTTAACGTCGCAATACCACTGAGGTGACCTAAGAAATTAAGCGCTGTGCGTTCTGCTAATAAAATAGCGCGAGCATTTCCTTTAACCTCAATTAATACTGTGCCAACTTTAATGTGGTCGCCATCTTTGACTAAGATCTTTGCGTCAGTGACTCCAACTTCGGCCAATGTGGCAATAGCCATATCAAGTCCAGCAATAACTCCAACTTTACGAGAAACAAAGTGTGCGCTGACTTTTGAATCGGCAGAAAGTGTTGCCATCGATGTGATATCAACGCCGCCTGCTAAATCTTCAGCGATTGCGCGTTTAATTAATTCGCGATCAATCATCAGCGATTCACCTCCTGGTATTCAGTGCGCCATTGTCCACTCTGATCCATCTGTTGAACAATTCTTTTGTGCCATTCATTGCTCTGGTGAGGGAAATCTTCACGCCAATGCGAACCACGAGTCTCTTGGCGAATAAGTGCTGCACGCAAAATTGTGTTTGCTAATTGAAAGAGGTTTGTGGTCTCCCATGCCTCAACACATGCAACTGTACTAGTGCGACTTTCGATTCGAGATAAATCATTTGATGTTGCAATCAATGAGTCGGCAGAACGTAATACACCTGCACCACGACTCATGCTTGTCTGTAAAGTCTTTCGCACGCTTGGATCAAGTAAGAACTCAGCTGAGTTATTTTCAACTGGTTCTGAGTACTCCGGCAAGTTATTACTGATATCTGCTGCAATGCGTGCGCTAAAAACGAGTCCTTCGAGCAAAGAATTGGATGCAAGACGGTTTGCGCCGTGCACACCAGAACACGCTGTTTCGCCACATGCATAAAGACCTTTAACACTCGTTCGACCATCGAGATCCACTCTCACGCCACCGGATGCATAGTGAGATGCGGGAGCAACAGGAATTAATGCAGATGTGGGATCAATGCCATGTGCGATACACGACGCGTAAATTGTTGGGAAGCGTTCTTTAAACCCACTGAGATGGCGAACATCTAGCCAAACATGATGGGCACCAGTGCGATTCATTTCGCGCATGATGGCAATCGCTACAACATCGCGTGGTGCAAGCTCTGCCATTTCGTGCTGGCCTTTCATGAATCTTTCGCCAGCATCATTGAGAAGGTATGCACCTTCACCTCGAACAGCTTCACTAATGAGTGGTTGCTGTCCTTCGGAGTTATCGCCTAACCACAAAACGGTTGGATGAAATTGAATGAATTCAACATCTGAAACTTTTGCACCTGCGCGCAGTGCAAGTGCAACGCCATCTCCTGTTGAGACAGATGGATTAGTTGTCTGTGCAAATACTTGTCCTAAACCGCCAGTTGCAAGTACAACCGCGCGACCAATTGCTCGCCCAACACCATCTCGTGATCCAGCACCAATAACGTGCAGTGTTACACCGCAGACGACACCTTCTGAATTCTTTAGTGCATCTAGTACCAAAGCATGTTCAAGAACTTCAATCTGCGGGTCGTTATGAACTGCGGCCAATAATGCGCGCGAAACTTCGGCGCCCGTTGCATCTCCACCTGCGTGCAGAATGCGATTGCGATGGTGACCACCTTCGCGAGTTAATGCAATTTCACCGCTCGCTTCCAAATCAAAAGATGCTCCGCGTTCAATTAATCTACGTACAGCATCTGGTCCTTCGCTTACTAAAACTTTTACTGCTGAAACATCGCATAAACCAGCACCCGCATCGAGTGTGTCTTTTTCATGTTGATCAGGAGAATCGCCAGGACCAAGGGCTGCTGCAATGCCACCTTGTGCCCACTTAGTTGATCCTTCATCAACGCGCGCTTTTGTCACAAGCAGAACAGATAAACCAAATGTTCTCACCTGAAGCGCAGTTGTTAATCCTGCAATTCCAGAACCAACAACAATGACATCGGCGCGCGAAGTCCAACCTGGGTTGGGTGCTAATAACTTCATTGGTTGCCGCCATTCATTGGCATATTGTCAATCAATCGGATGCCATTTACCCAACCGGCGATAATTGCACGCTTATTTGCATCGCCTTGCTCGGCCTTTTCAAAGTTCTTTTCATTAATGATTTCTGCGTAATCAAGGGTGAAGGCATCTTCACTCTGTAAAATTTCTAACATAACTGCGCGAGCGGCATCAACGCTCTTTTCATTTACTGCCGTAGCAAGCGCGTGATATATAACTAGCGCTGTACTTCGATCTGAAAGTCGAACATTTCGAGAAGACAAAGCCAAGCCATCAACGTCGCGGATAGTTGGTGCGCCAATTATCTTCACATTAGATTGCATCGATTTAATGAGAGTAAGTTGTTGAAAATCTTTTTCTCCAAATATCGCCCAGGTTGGATTTACTAATTCAAATAAGCGATTCACAACAGTTAGTACCCCATCAAAGTGACCAGGGCGCTTAACGCCTTCATAAATATCACCGAGTGGACCTGCGGATATCTTTCTCACTTCACCTGGATAAATTTCTTCGACACTCGGCAACCACAGATGTGTAGCTCCAGCGTTAGCAGCAAGTGCGGCATCTAACTCTGGGGTACGTTGATACTTTGCTAAATCATCTTTATTCTCAAATTGAAGTGGATTAATAAAAATACTGACAACAACAGTGTCGCTAAATTCGCAAGCTTTCTTAATGAGTGATGCGTGGCCTTCGTGAAGTGCACCCATGGTTGGAACAAATGCGCATGCACCATCGACACTTAACTCTTTAGCATTCACTGCGATCTTCATCTTGTGGCTCCAGTCCTTTCAGGTACCGGGCGATGATGGATTAATTCTAAAGCGATGGTGGCAATTGCTCCAAAAGTTGGTCGATTCGACCGTGCGTAAGCAAGATTGCATCAGCATCGATTTCATGCCACGGCTCTAAAACAAAGCGTCGCTCATGCGCACGTGGGTGAGGCAACGTTAACTCTTCACTCTTTGATAACAGCGTTCCGTATTGAATTAAATCTAAATCAATAACACGTGGTCCCCATTTTTCATTGCGAACTCGACCCATACTCTTTTCAATGCCATGTAACATCGAGAGTAAATCTGCAGCAGGTAATTCAGATTCGAGAGTCACAACTGCGTTGATGTAATTATCTTGTTCGGGTCCACCAATAGGTGCTGTCTCATAGAAGGATGAAATGGCTGTGACATCAGTAGCCTGCCTAAGTAATTCGATTGCTAATTCAATTGCTTTGCGCGGTTCTTCTAGGTTGGCACCGAGTGCAACAACTGCTTTCATCGTGTTCGATCAATCCTGACCGTTATATCTTTTACAGGAGCACTTACTGGAGCATTTGGTTTGTGCACTGTAATTGCAACGCTTTTGATTCGTGCATCTGCAGATAAAACTCGATCCGCAATACGTCCCGCTAATCTTTCAATTAACTGAACTCGCTCGCCTGTGATTTCCGAAACCACGGCATCGGTGATGGATCCGTAATCAACTGTGTCTTTTAGATCATCACTTGCACTGGCTTTATCTAAATTAACTCGTAGTTCGACATCTACAAAGAAATCTTGTCCATTAACTGCTTCGTGTTCGAAGACACCATGATAGCCAAATGCTTTGATGCCTGTGATTGTGATCAAATCATTCACTTGGCACCTGCAATGACATCAACGTGTGGTTTCACGCTGTGAACTCTAACGCCCCAGATACCTTGTGGCACTAGCGTTTTTGTTAATTCAATTGTTGCCGCTTCTCGTTCATCCGGATTGTCTCCACCAAGAAATCTCTTTCGAGATGCACCGATAAGGACTGGATAACCCAATGAGGTGAAAGCTTTGAGATTTCTTAAGATTTCCCAATTATGTTCGGCATCTTTTGCAAAGCCCAAACCGGGATCAATGATGATCTGGGATTTATGTATACCAGCATCCAATGCTGCATCTATCTGTGAATTGAGTTCTGAAACTACGTCAGTAACAACATCTGTATAAATTGCTCGAGAATTCATATCTTTTGATTCACCGCGCCAGTGCATCAAAACATATGCAACGCCTAATCTCTTAACAGTTGCAAACATCGCAGGATCAGATAAACCACCGCTGACATCATTAATAATTGCTGCCCCTGCTTGCACTGCTTTTTCTGCTGTATCTGCGCGCATTGTGTCGATACTTATTTTCACACCGCTCTTTGCAAGCTCAGCTATGACGGGCAACACTCGCTCTTGTTCTACTGTTGCACTTACACGTTCAGCACCAGGCCGTGTGGATTCTCCACCAATATCAATGATGTCTACACCTTCGGCAATCATTTCTAAGCCACGCGCAACACCAGCTTCAAAAGAGTTATGACGTCCACCATCCGCAAATGAATCAGGAGTGAGATTTAAAATCCCCATGACCAACATGGGACTTACCGATTTGTAATTAGGCTAATTGCTTCGGCGCGAGTAGCAGCATCACGCAATATTCCGCGCACTGCACTTGTAACAGTACGTGCTTCTGACTTACGCACTCCACGCATCGACATGCATAAGTGTTCGCAATCAATTATGACAATCACTCCAGCAGCTTCAAGGATTTCAACCATGGCGTCCGCTATTTGTGAAGTTAGACGCTCTTGAACTTGTGGACGGCGTGCAAATAAATCTACTAAACGAGCAACTTTAGATAGACCTGTAATTTTTCCACTTGGAATATAACCAACGTGTGCAACACCGTGAAAGGGAGTCAAGTGGTGTTCGCAGTGTGAGAAGACTTCGATGTCGCGGATAATCACAAGTTCTTCGTGACCAATATCAAAAGTGGTTGTTAGTACTTCTTCTGGTGATTGCCACAAACCTGCAAAGTTTTCTTTGAATGCTCGTGCAACTCGTGCAGGTGTTTCTTTTAAACCTTCGCGTTCGGGATCTTCACCGATTGCAAGCAATAGCTCTTTAACTGCGCGCTCTGCGCGTTCGTGATCGTATTCATGAATTGCTCGGCCATCATGAGGGCCCATTGATGCCGGGCTTATCTCACTCATTCTTCGCTTTTCTTAGTGCGAGTAGTGCGAGTAGTGCGCTTCTTAACATCTTCCGGAGCACTTTCAATTCGCGCAGGAACATCTACTGGCGGAATACGAGATGGAATGCGCATTGAAGAACCTGTCCATGCAGGACGGCCTTCGCGCTTTTTAATCTTCTTAAAGATCTTTGTAATTTCGGCTTTATCTAGCGTCTCTTTTTCAAGCAGAGCCAAGACCATCGCATCCAGAGTTGCACGGTTTTCAACGAGTAATTCATACGCTTCTTGATGTGCGTGTTCAATAAGTTTACGAATTTCTGCATCAACGATGGCTGCAACGCTCTCTGAGTAATCACGTTGATGTCCAAAGTCGCGACCCATAAATGGTTCTGAAGAATCGGAGCCTAATTTGATTGCTCCAATTGCTTCAGTCATTCCATACTGAGTAACCATTGCGCGAGCAAGAGCTGTTGCTTTTTCTATGTCATTAGAAGCACCCGTTGATGGGTCGTGGAAAATTAATTCTTCTGCCGCGCGACCACCAAGTGAGTACGCCAATTGATCGAGTAATTGATTACGAGTTGTTGAGTACTTGTCATCATCTGGCAACACCATTGTGTAACCAAGTGCTCGGCCGCGAGGCATGATCGTAATTTTGTGTACAGGATCTGTATGTGGCAACGCATATGCAACAAGTGCATGACCGGCTTCGTGATACGCGGTAACGCGTCGTTCGTCATCAGACATGATGCGAGATTTACGTTGTGGTCCAGCCATAACGCGATCGATTGCTTCATCGAGTTCGGTATGTGAAATAACTTTCTTCTCTTCACGTGCAGTTAAAAGTGCTGCTTCGTTGAGAACATTTGCTAAGTCTGCGCCAGTAAATCCTGGAGTGCGACGTGCGTAGGAAATAAGTTCTACATCTTTACCAAGTGGTTTGCCCTTCGCATGCACCTTAAGAATTTCTTCGCGGCCTTTGAGATCCGGGCGATCTACTGCAATTTGGCGATCAAAGCGACCTGGACGCAATAACGCTGGATCTAAAACATCGGGGCGATTTGTTGCTGCGATAAGAATGACCGAACCATTCGCTTCAAAGCCATCCATCTCAACTAATAATTGATTAAGAGTTTGTTCGCGTTCATCGTGTCCACCACCCATACCTGCTCCACGTTGGCGACCAACTGCATCAATTTCATCGACAAAAACAATTGCTGGTGCATGAAGTTTTGCTTGTGCAAATAGATCACGAACACGAGCTGCGCCAACACCAACAAACATTTCTACGAAATCAGAACCTGAGATTGAATAGAAGGGAACGCCTGCTTCGCCGGCAACTGCGCGAGCAAGAAGCGTCTTACCTGTTCCTGGTGGACCGTAGAGCAAAACACCCTTTGGAATCTTCGCACCGATTGCAGCGTATTTAGGTGGATTAGCTAAGAAGTCTTTAATTTCGCGAAGCTCTGCAATTGCTTCATCTGCTCCTGCAACGTCGGCAAATGTTGTCTGTGGAACATCAGGATCTTGTAACTTCGCACGAGATCTACCAAATGAAAATACTTTGCCCCCGCCTTGTGCCTGACTCATCATAAAGAAGAAGAGCAGACCAATAAGCAGAATTGGAGCAAAAGAGAATAAGAAGGAAACGATTAATGATTGTGTAGGAACATCAACTGTCCAACCCTTTGCAGGTGGATTTCCCGTCAGCGCATCGATAACAGTTGGCTCTTGGCGCACTACATAGGATGCAACAACTTTGCTAGAGCCATTAATTGTCTTGCCGGATTTTAAATCAAGGCGAAGTTTTTGTTCCTTATCAATAAGTACAGCAGATTCAACATCTGATTTTGAAATCGCATCAAGTGCCTGTGAAGTTTTGATCTGTGTGTATTGATTTCCAACATTTGTAATCTGACCGAAAACGGTGACAGCAACGATTGCAGCAATAATCCAAAAGAGCGGTCCGCGAAGAATTCTTTGTGAACGAGTCAGAGGTTTCTTTGGTCCAGGCTTTGAAGCCTTCTTCTTAGGTAACTTAATTAGATTTGGTTTCTTTGCTTGCGCCATTGCTTGTTCTCCTAGGAGTACATGTGCTTAGCAAGCACACCAATGAAGGAAAGGTTGCGATACTTTTCATTAAAATCTAATCCGTAGCCAACAACGAAATCAGTAGGAATATCAAAGCCGACGTATTTAACATTTACTTCTACTTGTGCAGCGTCTGGCTTACGAAGGATTGTAAGAATTTCGACGTTTCCAACTCCACGCGATTCGAGGTTCGCTTTAAGCCATGACAGTGTAAGTCCTGTATCAACAATGTCTTCGACAATTAAAACATTGCGTCCGGTGATATCTCGATCTAAATCTTTAAGAATTCGAACTACACCACTTGATTTTGTACCCGAACCATAAGAAGAAACAGCCATCCAATCCATTTCAACGTGACGTTGCATTGCACGTGAAAGATCGGCAACAGCCATAACAGCGCCCTTTAAAACGCCGAGCAATAAAAGATCTTTACCTTCATAATCTTTATCTATTTGGGCAGCTAACTCTTTAATTCTCTTTTGCAAATCTTCTTCGCTCACAATGACGCGTTCAATATCTTTTGAAACTGCGCTGAGATCCAAGATGTGCTCCTTTGTATTAGCTGGCCTTCGGTGGGCCTACCGCGAGAGCGAAAGTCTGCCCGAAATTCGGCTAACTCTCACACCGCCAGGTAAATCAGAGGGGCCTTGCCCGCTCCAGTCGGTGATTAACGCCTCAATAGGGGTGATGTGATCGGCGCTGAGGGACCCTGAAGGCGCTCCGGCTGCATAAATCGCCATCCGTAAAACTCGAGTGCGAATCGCCTTTGGCAACTTTTCAAGTCGTGAGATTTCAAGTGACATTGGATCGTGAGCAGAAAATTCTTGCTCCGCTAATTGATCGAGTGCATCTGCGTCATCGCGCAATAGTGATGCAGTACGTGCAAGTGCTGCAGAAATTCCTGGTCCTAAATTTTTTTCTAGATGTGGAATAACATCTGTTCGAACTCGAACACGAGTAAATGTTTTATCTGCGTTATGTGGATCATCCCAAGGATCTAGATGTGCTTCAGCACATGCGCCCAAAGTTTCTTCTCGCGTAATTGGCAGTAATGGTCGCAGATATTTTCCGTTGCGTGCAGCCATTGCCGATAGAGATCGTGCGCCAGATCCGCGAGCAAGTCCAAGTAACACACTTTCGGATTGGTCATCGCGAGTATGTCCTAGAAGAATGAATTCAGCACCAGTTTTTTCTGCACATGCATCTAGTGCTTCATATCGTGCACGACGGGCTGAAGCTTCGAGGCCATCTGTAATATCAACATCTACTTTGATGACGTGAGTCTTTTCAATTCCCATTTTTGTTAATGCTGAAACAACTCTCTCTGCTTGCACCGAAGATTGAGATTGCAGTTGATGGTCAACCGTTACTCCTTCGACTCTGAGAGCTAATTTTGGAGCTTCAAGTGAGAGCGCATAAGCAAGCGCCAATGAATCTGCACCGCCTGAAACAGCGACCAGTATCAAATCTCCAGCAGTGCAATCGGTAAGTGCGTTACGAATTGCAGAGCGAATCGCAACGGTGTTGGCAGACATGTCCTAAGACTAGACCCGACCACCAAATGGCATAAGTCCCTTAACGCTGTAGATATTTGAGTAGAGCAAGCCAGTGTTCTTTGAGTTTGCTTCCCACATCATGCCGCCGCCTGCATAAATTGTGATGTGGTGAATTGTTGAAATTGTTCCTTTGTAAGAATAGAAAAGTAAGTCACCTGGTTGTAATTCATCTAAACCAACATGCTTTGTATAACCCGCATACAACGCTGAGTTAAGGCGATCCCAATTTGGCCAATTGAGTCCAGCTGCTCGGTAAGCAGCAAAAACTAAACCAGAACAATCAAATGAGTTCGGCCCTTCTGTTCCCCAAATGTAAGGCTTACGTGCTTGTACTTGTTTCTTTGCATACGCCACAGCTGCAAGACGTTGTGCTTCAGTAGAGCGAGAAGTTGAGCGACCTTGGAATCCGATGTCTGGCCAAATCTTTGCTTGATTTGGAGTAAAGGTCGCTGTATTTGCTTGGCTCTCTTCGAGTAATGCAAGAGCGCGTTGTTGTTCGAGTGTTGTACGAACTTTTCGCGCACTCATTAATTCGCGCATTAAATCATCTTGAATTTTCTGAAGTCGGGCAACTTCTTTCTCTTGTTCGTTCTGCGCATCATCAGCCATCTTCTTTGCAGCAGCGACTTTTTCTGTGGCTTTCTGTTGAACAGCTTTTGCATTATCTGCTTGAATCTTTGCAGCCTTTGCAATTACTTCTGCTGCCTTGTAACGATTCAGCGCAGTTGTATTTTGTGAGCCGAGTGAATCCAGAGTGGTTAATTGATCAACTAAATCCTGTGGACCATTTGCACTAAGCAATGGCTCGATATCTGTAAAGCTTCCGCCCATTACGTACGCATCAACTGCCAGTTTTCCGATTGTGCGATGTGCCGCAGTTACTTGCGCTGCTGTTTCTGCTGCATGTGCTGCGGCAGCATTGGCAGCAGATGTTGCAACTGCGAGCTCTTTCTTCGCTTTGATATAGAGAGCGCGTGCAGCATTTGCTTTTGCTGTTAATCCACGAAGTGTTTGTGTTGCAGAAGCTAACTTCTTTGCGGCGGCATCTGCAGCAGCTTTCTTAGCGGCTTCTGCTTTTTTTGCGGCTTCAATTTGAGCAAGAGTTGGTTTTGGAGTTGCAGCAAATGCGGGAGCTGTAGTGATTGTTAGCCCAAGAACCACAGCAAGAACTAATGCGCGGTTACGACTCACGTAGGACAACCTCCAGGGGGAAGAGATGTGCTAAGGATAAAGAAAATATGCGAGCAAAGCGGTTATTTAACTCTGAGAGTTTTCTGTGTCTTAGTTAGCAACATCACGGCGAGAAAAAAGAACCGCCGCAATAATTGAAATTCCAATTACATATGCCCCACCGACCTGCATTGCATGGGTATATGAAATTGTTTCTGATCCGCCTTGCGCAATCGTATTTAATTGTGACCCAGGCAACCATCGAAGCGCACTCTCTTTTACGGCTCCCAAAAGATTTTCAATAATCAAAAACCACAAAACTCCAACCGAGATTGAGCTAATTGGAGAACGTAGCAAGAGTCCAAGTGCCATTCCAAATATTCCAGAAGCTATAACCGAGATTGCCACATTAATTGTTGTGTGAATAATTGCTGACCAACCATCGCTAGTGAACCACAAATCTGTTGGAACCTTGGCGCGGGGAGCAAGCCCCACTGATATAGAAATACTTGCCGCGGCACTAAAGAGAACCATAAATATTGCGAAGATTGTGTTCGCAATTAATTTGCCGCCAAGAATTCGAAGTCGGCCAGATTGGCGCACCAGCAAATTGCGCAAAGTGCCGTATGTATATTCTTGAGCAGTTTGCGCAGCAAATACGCAGAGCGCAATGATTCCTAGTAACCCACCGACAGATGCAAACCCTGTGACAGAACCAGATGCCAAAGTAAGTACTTCGCGCCCAATTCGGCGACCACGGTCTCCGTTGCCACCTGGATCATCAATTAATAAGAATAGAAATGAAGTAATTAGTGCTGAGAAAAATAACGCTGCGCCCAATGTGCCAAGTACCAACGTTGGACGGCGCAGTTTTCGTAATTCAGCTAAGACAACGCGGAACATTATTTATCCCCCGTCATTTCAAAGAAAGTCTCTTCAAGGTTTGGCAGTTGCGGAGTGAGTTGCGACAGTGTGATGCCAGCATCGAATGCTGCGCGATTAAGAGTTGCTGCCCAATCTGCATCTGCTTGAACATGCACTTCGTTATTTCTAATTGTCGCGCTGTGACCCATGCCAGTTGCAATCGACACAATCGTTTCCAGATCTGCTGGGCGCTGTCCCTTAACAACCAAGACATTTTGTTGAGCAAGCAATAACTCTTCAATTTTTCCTGAAAAAACTACTTCACCTTTTCGTAGCATGACCAAGTAATCACTAATGATTTCGAGTTCTGATAAAAGATGTGATGACACAAAGACTGTTGTGCCATTATCTGCAAGCGAGCGCAACAACGCACGCACTTCTTGAATACCTTCGGGATCAAGACCGTTAGTTGGTTCATCCAGCATCAACAACTGTGGATTTGGCAATAACGCTGCAGCAATACCTAAGCGTTGTTTCATGCCGAGTGAATAAGTTTTGTACTTAGACTTTGCGCGATCACCTAAACCAACTTGTTCAAGCAGGGTTTGAACTCGCTCTATTGGAAATCCACCAAGAGTTGCAAGAACTTTTAAGTTTTCAGCACCTGTTAGAGCTGGATAGAAAGCTGGCCCTTCAATCATCGCGCCGACGCGATGTAAATACTTCTCTGGTTGATCTATAGATGCATCGAGCACTTGCCCAGTACCACCAGTATGTGAAATCAATCCAAGCAACATTCTCATAGTGGTTGTTTTGCCAGAACCATTTGGCCCAACGAATCCGCAGACAGTTCCGAGTGGGACATCAAAGTTAATGTGCGAAACCGCCATACGTTCGCCGTATTTCTTGCTCAAATCGCGCACTGATATCGCCATAGAGGACATAACCCCACTATCTCACAGGCGATTACACTTCCTCCATGTCAAAGCGCCCATGGGGTTATCAAACTCGCAACGAGCGTCCAGATCCTAACTGGACACTTGATCCACAAACACAAGCGGTGCGTGCAGGTCTTGCGCGTTCTGGTTTTGGTGAAACATCTGAAGCGCTTTACCTCACAAGTGGATTTACGTATTCACATGCAGAAGAAGCAGAAGAAGCGTTCATTGATGAAACCGATCACTTTCTTTATGCACGTTTTGGTAATCCAACTGTTGCAATGTTTGAAAAACGCTTGGCAGCACTTGAGGGCGCCGAATTCTGCGTTGCAACCGGTTCTGGAATGTCTGCGATGTTCGCATCCGTTGCATGTTTAGTTAAAGCAGGAGATCACGTTGTTGCATCTGCTTCCATGTTTAGCTCTTGCCACGTTGTGCTAACAGAAATTCTGCCTAAGTGGGGAGTAACATTCGAATTAGTTAAAGGCAATGATCCAAGCGCGTGGGCACAAGCGCTAAGTAAGCCAACAAAGGCTGTCTTTATTGAAACGCCAAGTAATCCAATGTTAGACATTGTTGATATCAAAATGGTCAGCGATCTTGCACACAAAGTTGGCGCAACTGTCATCGTAGATAACGTGATGGCTTCACCTGTTTATCAAAAGCCGCTGCAACTTGGTGCAGATGTTGTTATGTACTCAGCAACTAAACATATTGATGGTCAGGGTCGAGTCCTTGCTGGCGCTGTACTCGGATCTTTCGCATACATGCAAGAATACTTCATTCCATTTTTCCGCCACACAGGACCAGCTATCAGTGCATTCAACGCCTGGGTACTTTTGAAATCACTTGAAACAATGCAAATGCGCGTTGAAAGAATGAATTCAAATGCACAAGCGATTGCCGAATTCCTAGAAGGACGTAAGGAAGTTAAATCTGTTCGTTATCCAGGACTTAAGTCTCACGCTGATCACGCCCTTGTTCAAAAGCAGATGGCTGGCGCTGGTGGCACAAATATCTGTATCGAATTAAATGGCAACAAAAAAGATGCTTTTGCGTTTATGAACCGTTTGGTAGTTATTGATATTTCAAATAACCACGGCGATAGTAAAACTCTTATTACTCACCCAGCATCTACAACTCATAAGCGTTTAAGCCCAGAAGTGCAAGCAGAGATGGGTATTACTCCAACTGTATTGCGTTTATCTGTCGGCTTAGAAGCAAGCACAGACTTAATCAAAGATTTAACTCAAGCTTTTAATAGCTGAGCAACAACGAGCAATACAGATAACAAACTCAAGTACGTAATAGACCACTGAAAAATCTTTCCGGCAACCTTTGTGTAATCCGGAGTCTTCTCGCGCAATTGGATCAACTGCCCAGCAAATACAAGCCCTAGACCAATAGTCAGAATCAACGCCCACAACTGCAGATCAGCAAAACGAATCAGCGCAATGGATGAAACAATCATTGCAACGGTATGTAGCCACATCTCTTGGTGCACACGACCACGTGTTGCAACCACAGGCAACATCGGAACATTTGCAGCGGCGTAATCATCTTTGTACTTAATTGCCAAAGCCCAGAAGTGCGGCGGGGTCCAGAAGAATATAACCATGAAGAAAGCAACTGCTGTCCATGAAAGAGAGTTAGTGACTGCAGCCCAACCAATAAATACAGGCATGCATCCCGCTGCTCCGCCCCACACAATATTCTGCGCAGTACGTCGCTTTAATCCCATCGTGTACACAACAACGTAAAAAACAATTGCAATCAGAGTTAATAAAGTTGCAAGCGGTGTTGTAAATACCCAAAAAATTACTAGCGAAGCAATTGCCACAATCGTTGCAAATACCGTTGCTTGAACTTTAGATAAAACACCAGTTACTAATGGACGCTTAGAAGTACGCGCCATCAACTTATCGATATCACTTTCAATGATCATGTTGTAAGCATTGGCTGCCCCTGCTGCCAATGTTCCGCCAATAATGGATGCAGCAGTCACAACTAATCCAGGAAGTTTGCCTTCAGCTAAAACGAGAGCTGGCACTGTCGTTACCAGCAATAATTCAACTACTCGTAGTTTCATTAAATCTAAATAGCCACGCCCTTGTTCGGCCGCGGTAAATGTGCTCACGCACCCATCATAGTTAGTGAGCGCAGTTGCACGCACTTCCACATTGGCAAGCTGCTTTGTTTGGTGCAACATCCATTGCAGGTGTGCGCTTAAAGAATCCCATTGGTTTTAATGTAAATCCCAATCTTTCAACTGGCATTACTGGCCAATCTTCAATACGTGGAATGTGATTTAAACCAAAGACGTACCACATGACAACATCTGTATTTTCAATTGATCTATTCGCCTGAGTCCAACGTGGCAGACCATCTCCACCTGGATGTTGGAATGGATAATCACCAGCTGGGTATCTCTCTTCCTCGGTGTTCTTTGTTACCCAAAGATGTTGATACATAAATCCTGCGCGCTTACCTAAAACTGATTCTGGAAGTGTAAATGGATATGAATTACTTCCGGTAATAAGTTTGTAACCAACTGGTTTGCCCATATGGTTCTTCTTATTTGGATTAACAATTTTCCAGTAACGAGATTTCATTAAGTCGTAGAGACGTTGTGCGCTCTTCTCATTTTTAAATACTGTCTCGCTCGTTTCAAACGCACCGCCATGTGGATTCTTTGGTCCCATTGGGTGAGCAAATGAATCAACTTCAACAACGCTGTTATTTGGTCCATCAACATCAAGATCTAATCGCGCGCAGAAAACATGTTGGTGATACGGCGCGTATAAACCAGGTTCGATCTCTGTTGCAGATGGGTGATCCGCGTGTGGATGATCTCCGAGAGTCAAGAGAATTCCTGTGAGCTTTGCTTCGAATTCGATAGATCCATCTTGATAGAAATACCAGTAGTACCCGTATTCGTAATTGTTCACGGTGACAATAGAAGACAAAACAAATCGGCGACTGCGGCGCACTTCTGGGTGTCCATCAATATCAACGTGCTTCCATAAAATTCCGAAGTCTTCTTCGTGCATACAAATAGCATTCTTTATCTCGCGAACTCTTCCATCGCCTTCGGTGACAGCGGCGTCAAGGTAGACAATCTCACCTAAACAATCGCAACCGAGTGTCAATGAATTAGTGAAGTTACCGAGTCCGTATTCGCCAGTATCAAATGCATTCTTTCGATAAGCGCCCTGGCTTGGATCTCCGTATGGGATAACAAGTTCGGCGATGGATAAACGGTGCGCAATTTTGCGCTCTGTCCCTCCATCATTAAAGCGAACATCATGAATAACTAAACCTTCACGTTGATCAAAACCAACTCGGAAGTTCCAGCGTTCCCAATCAATGCGCCAACCATTAACGGTAAATGAAGGACCTTCTGATTGGTGAATGGATAGCTCTTTTAAGTGAACAAGAGATTCTTGTTGCGATTCGCGGTAAGGACCCGCCGTTTGTGGAATCGGTGTTTGTTCATCATCTTCGATACCAACAACTTCGAACTTATCGATATCAACAATGGCATGAAGACCATTAATTGGGTGTGCATAAAAGTTTCCATCTTTATCTCGTTTGTGCCACATCGGCGTCCAAATAACGCGACGACCATCATCGATGTAATCAGGAATCTTTGCTCCAATTGGCCAAGTTTCCATATGAACATCATCAGCACTATTAATTCCGCGTTTCTTGAGCGCATCAATAACTCTTTGATCTTTGCGCGCCACCGCAATTGCTCGTTCGGATTCAATTGCAAGAACTGGTGCTTTTGCACCGGGAATCTCTTTGTAGCTCTTTATTTCGCCGGTTGTAGAAATAACACCTTCAGAAACTGTTGCCTTTTCTTGATCCCAAATTGTGATGCGACCAAATCGAGAGAATGCGTCGCCATCTTTGTACTTACTTAAAAACTCTTTTGTTGGTTCGTGTAATTGAAGCATCGCAATAAGATGACGATGATCTAACTTCCATGCAGCTCGTGCAGCTTTAACAAGTGATTCTTGCTCTGCTGCTGATAACGGATCGAGCGGATGTGCTGACACAAGAATCAACTTTCTTAAGTAGTAATTGGCGTTGGTACGGGAACTAACTCTGGAAATATTGGCGCTGCAATCTTTCCAAGAATTCGATCTAACGTATCTCGAGCTCGCTCGGAGGCGCTATATCTGCGCGGAATCTTATCTGCGATTGCAACAAATATGTACTGTCTATCTTCTGAATCAACATAACCAGCCAGACTTACAGTTCCTGAAAGAGTTCCGGTCTTTGCACGAACAAGTCCAACCGCTTGCGGAGCCGTACTCAGGAAGCGGTTTTGTAGTGTTCCTGATACACCGCCAATAGGCAATCCATCATAAATAGATACGTACTTAGGATCATTTCTAATTTTCATTAATAAATCAGCAATCGCTTTAGCGGTCACACGATTTTGTTTTGATAAGCCACTTCCATCGGAGACCTCAATTTTGTCCGGATCAATTCCAAAATTCGTGAGAACTGTATGAAAAGTAATTGCTACTCCTTGATCATTAAATTGTTCGCCACTTGTTATTGCAGCTAATCGAGCCAACTTCTCTGCAAGAACGTTATCGCTCCATGTCAGTGTCCACTTCACCATTGTTTCAAGCGTTGGAGATACAGAAAGAACCAACGGTTCTGCAGATTGCATCGCTGCATCATCTGGTGTGATTTTCTCTGCAGTTGTGCGAATCCCCCGCTTTTTTAGAAATGCCTGAAAGTTAACTAAATCTTGTGGAAATAAACCGGTGTACAAAATCTTTAAGCGTGCAGGTTTTTTGCCATTTAATTCGGTGAATTGATTGATGGTATTAAATCCCAAACGTGGCAAAGAAGTGCGACCCATTTTTGTGGCTTGATCTTGAATCAGCGAAATCCAGGGATCGTATTCACCGTTGATGACGATCGTGCCGGGGTCTACGCCTTTATAGATATTTGTGTTAAAAACTTTCTGCGCATCAATGAAATTAAGTACTGATGTTGCAGATAGCAACTTAATTACAGATGCTGGTTTACGCGCTTGCGTTGCGTTGCGCTCAAAAACTACTTCGCCAGTTTTGGTATCAACCAAAATCATCGATGGGTCAGCTAAAAACTTCGAATCAGATAATGATTGAAAAACTGCTGGAATCGCACTCGGTGCCAACTTCTCATACGCCTGCGCCGGAGCAGCAGATATCGCCAGCGCAAAGGCCAGCAATAAGCCCAGTGGGCGCAATCGTTTAATCATCTGGAAATTAATTAGTGCCAGGAGTATGCAATAACAATATTTGCAACTGTTAATCCGAGCATTGTTGCCCATGTGCCAGTTGTAAATACTGACTTTTTATTTTGGCGATAACCAAGAACCAAAATAATCAGAACAATTCCAAGTTTTACCGCAATCTTTGTGTTGTTATAAAGCGGCCACTCTGTTGGGTTCTTTTCATTGAGCGGATACTGAAGGCCAACCATGATTAATCCAGCGAGAAGCGCAGTTGCAGCGCTGTGAAGTACACCAACATTAAATTTACGAGGCTTTTTGCTTCCTTGTACTAGCAATAAAACCAAAATGCCAAGAATTCCAAGCATGTGAAGGATGAATGCGATTGTATGAATAATTGAGAGGTCCATGGATTCAGTTTAGAGTGCCCATATGGAAAGACCAATGCCACCCGCCATAATTGGACCAGGTGAATTTTTTCCTGTCGTAGGTGTTGGCCCGCATGACAAGCCATGGCCAACGGGAGATCAATACGATCCCGAGTTATTGGAAAACGGCGACCGCAGAAATGTTTTAGATCATTATCGTTATTGGAAAGTCGAAGCAATTGTTGCTGACTTAGATACCAAACGTCACAGGCTTCACATCGCAATTGAAAACTGGCAACACGATTTAAATATTGGATCTATTGTCAGAACAGCGAATGCGTTTAACGTAAGCGCTGTGCACATCATTGGAAAACGCGACTGGAACAAACGCGGTGCAATGGTTACGGATAGATACTTATCTGTCATTCATCATCCGACAATTGCTGATTTCCAAAAGTGGTGCACCGATAACAACGTTCCAATCATTGGAATTGATAATGTGCCAGGATCCAAACAACTTGAATCGGCGCAATTGCCAGAAACGTGTGTACTTTTATTTGGCCAAGAAGGCGCCGGAATGTCAGAAGAAGCAATCGCTGCGTGCCCAGTTATTTACGAAATTAATCAGTACGGATCAACGAGATCAATGAACGCATCCGCTGCTGGCGCCATTGCGATGTATCACTGGGCTCTGCAGCACTTGCCACAATGAAACGTACGTGGTTAACAAAGAACCTCATCGTTCTCAGTCTTGTTTCGCTTGCACAAGATGCAGCGAGTGATCTGATTTATCCATTACTTCCGCTCTTGCTAGTTGGCGTTATCGGTGCGGCTCCACTTGCACTCGGTCTCATTGAAGGTTGCGCAGAAGCTGCAGCTGGTTTCTCGAAGTTAATAGCAGGACGTGCAAGTGATCGCCTTGGTCGCAAACCATTCGTTATTTCAGGTTATGCGGTAGCCGGTCTTGGCAAAGCTTTTGTCGTTGTTGCTACAACATGGCCACTAGTTTTCGTTGGTCGCATCACAGATCGAATCGGTAAAGGCGTACGTAGTTCGCCACGCGATGCGTTGATAAATGACTCTGTGCCTAAAGAGCATCTAGGTAAAGCATTCGGCTTTCACAGAACTGCAGATAATGTGGGCGCAGTTATTGGCCCTGTTCTGGCTCTCATTGGCTTGGCATTACTCAATGATGATGTTCGAGCCGTTGCAAAGTGGGCGTTGATTCCTGCTTTTATTTCTGCAGTGCTAACTTTTTTTGTCCGCGAAACTGTGAAGAGAGCACCACGGATCAAGCGCGAAGACAGAGTTAGAAAACCGCCCCTTCCAAAACATTTAAAGCGAGCAATTGCCACATTGGTTTTGATTCAATTAACAAATATTCCAGATGCGCTTCTTCTCTTGCGTTTGCACGACATTGGATTTAGTAGCAAAGGGGTCGTTGGTGCATATATTGTGATGAGTGGAGTAACAGTGCTTGCTTCGTATCCTGCTGGTGCATTGGCAGATAAAATTTCTCCACAAGTTGCTTACATGATTGGACTCTTTGCATTCGCAGGTGGATATGCATTACTTGGATTAACAACTAATCATTCACTCGCATTACTAGCAGTTGGTACCTATGGATTATTTGCTGCACTGACTGATGGTGTTGGCAAAGCGTGGATTGCAGGATTAAGCGAAGACGAACACCGTGGACGTGCACAAGGCGTTTATCAAGCATCGATGAACTTCGCAGTAATGGCGGCAGGAATTTGGGGCGGTGCACTGTGGGTAAGTGGAGATAAAGAGTGGCCGCTTGTAATTGCAGCCTGTGGTGCGTTTTTAGGCGCGCTCTTCTTCGTTATTCGTATCTTCAATCATCGCATCTCGCACAGAAGCTAAACGTCGCTCAATTTCATCGGCTTCTTTATCCCGACCAAGTGTGCGCATAACAGCTGCCATACGAGATTCGATATCAACAATAAATTCGAAGTCCTTTGGATCTTCTTCAGTTGCTGTCTGCAAAACAGTATCCAGAGAATCTAAACCTTCTTCGAGTTTGCCCAGTAATACTTGAGCTTTTCCGTATTCAAAGAGAGCAAAGGTTTCGCGCAGGTGATCGTGAGCAGTTTCAAATACATCGAGTGCTTTACGAGCAGATTCGAGAGCAGCATCGCCATTTTCTAGCTCTATGTAGCAAGAAGCAATCTTCTGATCGCAGCGAGCAACATGAATAACCTCTTTATTGCTCTTATACAAAGCGCGTGCTTCTTGGAAAGATTTAATTGCTTCGTCATATTTCTTTAAATCGCGATAAGCACAACCGATTAAATGTAAGTCATTTGCTGCGCCAATTTCATTTCCATCGACGAGGTGCTCTTGCGCGCACTCTTCCATTGTTGAAATTACTTTTTCATAATTCTTTGATGAGTACCACCACTCGCCGAGAGTGCAAGCAAGTTCTAGCGCAATAGGAGATTTGTTCTCACGCAAAATTTCAACAGCCTTGCTCATTGCAGTTGCTGCTTCATCCATGCGCTTGAGTTGGTTTAAGTTATAACCAATTGCTGAATACGCTTGTGCTAAACCTTCTGAAGGTGCATTTGCGCCGAGTGTTGAATAAATATCGCACGCTGTTTCTGCAAGTGCGAGCGCTTCGTCGTATTGTCCGCGAGCATAGATTCGGGCACTAAGTTCGTAATAAGTACTTGCGCGTTCTGCGCCATCGACTTCTGGAATTCTGTCCCAGAGCATTTCCTCAGTTACAAGCTCTTCTTGGCCTTCATCTTCGCCCATCGAACCTCCCCGTTATCGCCGAGATATGTGTACGACTCTATACGCAATTGCTTAAGGCTGCGCTGGAATATCAATTGTTGCCTGACGCCATTTACCCAGTGGCCCACGCGTAAGTCCTTCGAAGATCGCACCAGTGACAGCAGCAATTTGTTTACGCGTCTTGATCGCAAAGACGTGGCCCCATGGACACTTGTTATCAATCGCGCACACCCAACCATTCGTACCAATATTTAAGATTCCGGCGCCACTATCGCGTGTGTAATACGTGGCGAACGCTGATGAATCACCTATGGGTCCTGATTGCGCCAACACTTCAACACCCACGCGTTTACCAACTGTTGGTGGTGCGTCTACTTCATTGCCGACTACGCCAACAATTTTCTCGCCTTTTTTCAAGACGCTAAAAGGCCACTGGGCTGCGCTTTTTACGACGAAATCACCTTTTACACCCAACGCAAAATACTGCGAACCAAGTAATAACGATTCTGGTTTCTTAACACTTGGATCGCGCCACATAACGATGTTGCTTATGGCGCGCGTCTTTGGATCATACGTAATTTTGTTATAGGCAGTATTGCCACCGAGTGAGACAAAGTTAATCCCGCGATCAACAGATGTATCGATGGCACCACGCATACGCTCTGTCCAGTATTCGCTATGTCCGCCAACAACAATTGATTTTGTATTGCGCAGCGCAGTTGGATCAGAATCTAAATCAATATCAGTTATGTAATTAATTTCATGCCCTGCGCGCTCTGCAATATAGAGCGCCGGAAACTCCATATATCTAAATTGCCCAGCCCCATCGCCATCGTATGGTCGATTAAAAGTTACCGAAGCTGCTTTGGTCTCTCGCTTGGCATCTGGACCTTTGTACAGAGATGATCCACCCCACTGGTTATATGCCTGCCACGTAAACACTGATGAGATAAAAGTAATTGGACTCTTTGATTTGTCATCACGAACAACCAATGGAACAAATGATGTCTTATGTCGCGGTGCATCTAAACGAAATAGATATTGACCTGGTGGCGTATTGTGCGAAACCTTAAACTTCCACAAATCACCAACAACTTTTTCGACCCCAACCAAACGTGCGCGAGCGCCACCGTAGTAACCCATGCGATATATCGAAATCGTCGTTTCACGATCCTTTGGCGCACCGACTAAGTGCAAAGCAACTGTTTGTCCGCACTGCGCACTGGTTGCACCAAACCATCCTTCAACTCTCTTTACATGTGTCCGGCGAGAAAAATCCGCGCTCATGCGCACTGGTGCACCGAGATCCCACTGCTTTGCCCCAGGCAGAGCATTCTCACGAGCCACCCACCCAGTGCTGGTGTCCCAATCACACGTTCCGGCCACAGCAGGTGCCATAGGCAGAAGGCTGGCCACCACAGCTGTAATAAGTAGGAGAGCGCGCTTCACAAGCCTGAGTTTAGGCGCAGCGGTACCAGGCTCTAAATGCCCAATGATTGCAGATGCAAATCATTTGCATTAAACTTGCTCTATGCATATTCCAGATGGATTCATCGACCTTAAGACTTCAGCCGCATTCGCAGGCGTCGCCGTAGTTGGCGTCGGCACCGCTCTTCGTGGCGCTCGCAAACAATTAGATGATCAGAGCGCACCACTTGCTGGATTAACTGCAGTCTTTATCTTTGCAGTTCAAATGCTCAACTTTCCTGTTGCAGCTGGCACAAGTGGTCACTTACTTGGTGGCGCGCTCGCTGCAGTTCTCGTGGGACCGTACGCGGCATCACTTGCCTTAACTGTGGTTCTACTGATGCAGGGCCTTTTGTTTGCAGATGGTGGATTGAGCGCACTTGGATTAAATATTTTTAATATGTCAATTGTCGGTGTATGGACTGGCTACTTCGTCTTCATCTTTATCAAGAAGTTTTTATCGAAGAAAAAGAGTTCCATCATCATCGCTGGTGCGCTCGGCGCATTTATCTCTGTACCGATGGCAGCTGCAGGATTCGTACTTGAGTACGCACTCGGTGGCACCGCAACCTTCTCGGTCTCGACAGTGTTTGGCGCAATGATCGGTACTCACGTACTAATTGGAATCGGTGAAGCCCTGATCACAGGATTAACTCTGAGCGCGGTTCTTGCAACTCGTCCAGATTTGGTCTTTGGTTACAAGGGTTCAGAAAATGGATTAGAGATTAGGTCACACGCATGAACAAGGTAAGTACAAATAAATTTATTGCAGCAGGTTTTCTTGTTGCCGCGCTCCTTGCAGGTGGTGTCTCTTACTACGCATCTTCACAACCAGATGGATTAGAAAAAGTTGCAGGAGATATTGGCTTCTTAGATAAAGCTAAGGACTCTGCTGCGGCTACTTCTCCGCTCGCTGATTACGGCGTCAAAGGAGTCGACAACGAGCGCATCTCTGGCGGTCTTGCTGGGCTCTTTGGAATCATCGCAACTGGTGCACTCGGTGGCGGATTATTTATGTTGATTCGTAAAAAGCCAGCGACCAAAAAATAATTTGAATTCACCCGTAGCACACCCAATTCACGCATACCCTGATCACCATCACGGGCACGATGTTGGTGAGCGCCTGTATTTGCATAGACACTCACCTGTTCATGCAATTCCAGCACAACCAAAGATCATCGCAAGTCTTGCTTTCATCATCGTTGTTATCTCTACGCCAATTACTAATTGGCAAGCATTTCTGGCTTATTTCGCGATCATTATCGCCACTACTCAAATAGCTCAACTACCACTTAAAACCGTTGCTACGCGTTCGGTCATCGAAGTGCCTTTTATCTTCTTTGCACTCCTTATGCCTTTCTTCGGTAAGGGAAACACAATTGATTTAGGTCCTTTTACCCTCTATGAAAATGGATTGCTCGCAGGCGTTGCAATCGTTGCAAAGGGAACTTTGGGCATTTTGGTAGCAATCAATCTTTCTGCTACAACAACAGCTCGCCAATTATTGCGTGGCCTTGAATTACTCAAGTTGCCAGCAATGATGGTGCAGATTGCATCCTTTATGTTGCGCTATGTAAACGTTGTAAATGATGAAATGGAGCGGATGAAAGTTGCTCGCGAATCTCGTGGATTTCAAGCAACTGGTATCAAGCATTGGAGAGTTCTTGCAACTGCTGCAAGTGCGCTCTTCATCCGCTCGTACGAACGCGGTGAGCGAGTACACCTTGCAATGCTTTCACGTGGCTTTGATGGGAATATCCCATCCCTTGAAAATCACACACCCACTCCACGTCAGTGGCTCATGGCGCTGGCACTTCCTGCATCTGCTCTTCTAACTTTCGCAATCACTTCAGTACTGCGATAGTTACGCCTATGACACAGACAAGCTTGGAGATCAAAGATCTTGCATTTGCCTATCCAGATGGCAATCAGGCTCTCTTCGGTGTAAATCTCACGATTGCAAAGGGCGAGCGCGTTGCACTGCTTGGTCCAAATGGTGCAGGTAAAACAACGCTTGTTATGCACATGAATGGAATTCATCCAACCGCCCATGGTTCTGTAAAAATCTCTGGCGAACTAGTCGACACAGCAAATAAAGAGTCATTACAAAGAATCAGAAGCAAAGTCGGCATCGTATTTCAAGATCCAGATGATCAACTCTTCATGCCAACTGTTGGTGAAGACGTTGCTTTTGGTCCCTACAACATGGGGCTACGTGGCGCAGAACTAGATGCAGTTGTAGATAAAGCACTTGCACAAGTTGGTATGAGCGAATTCAAAACCCGCCCACCACATCACTTATCTTTCGGCCAACGTCGCCGCGTTGCAGTCGCAACTGTTCTTGCCATGAAGCCTGAAATCCTCGTACTTGATGAACCATCTTCCAACCTTGACCCTGCGAGCCGCCGCGAATTAGCTGACATTCTTCGTTCCCTCGACATCACCATGGTCATGGTCACGCACGATCTTCCATACGCATACGAACTCTGCGAACGCTCTGTCATTCTCTCTGGCGGCATAATCGTGGCTGATGACATAACGCATGCAATTCTGACCAACGAATCACTTCTTAAAACAAACAGGCTTGAATTACCTGTTGGTTTTTCTATTTCCCAGCGCGTTTAATTCTTATTCGTCCCTGCGCAATAGCAGCGCCTAATAAAACAATCGCACCACCAACTGGTTCATACCACGTCACACCTTCGCCCAAAAAGATAACGCCCACAATCACTGCAACCACCGGTGTCACATACGTAACCGAACTAGCAATCGCACTTCCCGCTGCAGCCATAATCTGAAAGTTCCAGATGTACGCAAAGCCACGACCAAACATTCCAAGTGCCACCATCGCAAAGACTGGACCTAGGCGGAATTCATCTTGTGCAACGCCATCCATTAAATAAAACGGCAACAAAATAAAAGCCGCAATCACCAGCTGCGTAGCAGCGGCTGCTTCTGGTTTTAAACCTATTGGCAGAATAAATTTGCGTGAATATGGAAAAGAAACTCCGTAACAAGCCACCGAGAACAAAAGCGCCAACACCGCAGACACAGGATTAGATCCCAACCCCCGCCACGCACCCAACACTGTAAGCACTCCAACAAATCCCAATAACAATCCAAAGACCTGTGCTTTAGTAACTTTTTCAGATCTAAATACCAACATCATCGCAAGCAAGGTCATCAAAGGCGTCACTGCATTGATGATTCCTGCCAAGATCGATGTCACTGATTGCTCTGCCACGGGAAATAAGTACCCAGGAATCACATTTAAAGTCATCGCTGGAAAAGTTAAGTGCGCCCACGTCTTAATCTCTCGTGGCAGCACTATTTTTCTTATTCGCGCATATGTCACCAGCGTCAACGCACCCAACGCCACGCCGCCAAATGCAACACCCACAGGAGTTAAAAATTCGAGTCCCAACTTAATGAAGATAAATGAGCATCCCCATGTGATTCCCAGCGCTATGTACTGCGGCAACCATCGCACACTGCTCTTTTGACTCATCCGCGCATCCTCTCATCCACCAAAGCACTCGTGGTAAAGAGAAGCAATATTCCACGCTAGAATTAGCACGTTCTTTCATCCGAAAGAATTCTCTTCCCCCAAAGTGCTTAAAAAGCACTTACTTGCGAGTCTTAAGCACCAATCTTGATCGAGACGCGCTTGTCTCTCGATTGGTAAACGTAAAAATAATGTCTCTACAACTACGTACTGCTGCCCCTGGAAAAGCCCGCCGCGCAGCCTCCGCTGGAAAGCCGCGCACCAAAAAGAACGCTGCACCAAAAGCAACTGCACCAAAAGCAACTGCACCAAAAACTACTCGCCGTTACAGCGATGGTCCGAAGGGAACACTCACACGTAAAGAAGAGCGCAACTTAGAACGCTCAAAGCTACGTGCAAAGCGCTACCAAGAAAAGATTGCACCAAAGGCAAAGACAACTTCACGCGCTGATGAATTCGTAGCAAAGCGAAACTCTGACACTCGTCCAAACTTTGTCCCACAAAAGCGCACCAAGTGGATCCCTGGTCAAAAGCCACGCAAACAATCCTTTAAACCACGCACACACACTCGTGAAGCAATTGATTTCGGTGCAAACGATAATTACATCGTCGATCCAACACCGACAACATCAACTCTTTCCAACACAAATGCCACATGGGCACAACTTGGTCTTTCAGCACCACTGATCAATGCGCTATCTGCTCAAGGAATCACCGCACCATTTCCAATTCAGGTTGCAACACTTCCTGATGCACTCAAAGGCCACGACATCTTGGGTCGCGGACAAACAGGATCAGGTAAAACTCTTGCATTTGGTCTAGCGCTCCTTAATAACCTTCAAAACAAGCAAGCAAAGCCCCACAAACCACTGGCTTTAGTACTCACACCAACACGCGAACTCGCACAACAAATCGATGAAGTTCTAACCCCTCTTGCTCGCGCAATTGGTCACGAATCAGTCGTTATCGCAGGTGGCATGCCATATGCCAAGCAGATCACCGCAATGCGCAAAGCTGTTGCCATTCTTGTTGCAACACCTGGTCGCCTCATAGATTTACTAAATCGCGGAGAAGTGCAACTCGATAACCTCGAAATCACTGTCCTTGATGAAGCAGATCAAATGGCTGACATGGGCTTCTTGCCAGTTGTAAAAGAGATTCTTGACCAAGGAAAAATGGTCGGACAACGTCTGCTCTTCTCAGCAACTCTTGATCGTGGTGTTGACTCACTCGTTAAGTCATACCTTAAGAACCCAAAGACACACTCACTACAAAACGACCGCGCATCTGTATCAACTATGGATCACCATGTTCTTGTTATGCACCCAGGTGATAAAGATTTAATCACCGCACAAATCGCAGCGCGCAATGGAAAAACAATTCTCTTTGTTAAGACCCAACGCGGCGCCGATCGCCTTGCCGACAACCTCGCAAAAGCTGGCGTACCTGTCGGTGCCCTGCACGGTGGAAAGTCACAAGCAGTGCGCACACGCACACTCAAACTATTTAAAGAACAAGAAAACGCGGCCCTCGTCGCAACCGACGTCGCCGCCCGCGGTATCCACGTAGATGGCATCTCACTTGTTGTCCACGTCGATGCACCAACAGATCACAAAGATTACCTACACCGCTCTGGTCGCACAGCACGTGCTGGCGAAGCTGGCGGAGTAGTAGTCCTTGCAACAACAAAACAACAAACTTCAGTTAAGGGTTTAACTTCCCGTGCTGGTGTCACACCTAAATTCGTTGGAGTAAAACCAAATGACGCCGAACTGATGACCATCACCGGCGCTCAAGAACCCAGCGGTATTCCTTACGTGGCTCCTATCGTTGAATCTCGGGGGCCTTCACGTAGTGGTGGAAAGCGACCAAGACCGAATTCGAGCCAGCGCAGACGACGTCCGCGCTAACTAGTTAGTCGAGACGCACAACACCACTAGGTGTCATAACATGCACGGCGACGATGCCTGATTCGCCATCACTGGATGCTGCTGGAACCCATTCAACTTCGACATCTGAACCAATTGCCGCACGGAGTTCAGAACCAAGCCACTCTTCGATGCGTGACTCATCGCCAGCAATTTCAACTTTAACAATCTTTGCAATTGCTTTGCCATCAGTCGATGGGTGATCAAGTGATAGCCACTCAATAAAGAATGGGAGTTGCTTATCTTCTAATGTTCCAAGGACACCGATTTGTTTCCATGCTAAATCTTTTCCATCTGGCTTTGTACGGTGACCATCTACAGCTGCACGGCCTAAACGCTTTTCAATCTTTGAAACATCATCGACAGCAACAACCCAAGTTAGCCATCCGCCACCTTCTGCAGCGCGTTGTGAAACAGCTTTACCAAATGGAGTTGAATCAGAAGATGGATGATCTAGTGGACAAACAACTTCTAGGTAGTGACCATTTTGTAATGGAAGTGTGAAGTTACGTGTGCCAAATCGTGGATGAATTCCGCCATCAACAAATGTGCTTCCAAGGCGGGCACCAAGGCGTTGAACAGTGTCGGCTAGTTGATCATGGGTAGTTACATATGAGACATGGTCTAAGCGCATGGGTAAATCTAACCCTATGAAAAGGGGTGCTTTTTACCATTTCGCGTGCGTAAAACAAGAGTTAAAGAGCGGTGCTGAGGTCACATTTCTGGTCAGTGGCAGGGATTTTGCCGGTGATGAAATAGGCATCCACGATTTTATCAACGCAGGAAGATCCGCGTCCATGGCCGGTGTGGCCGTCGCCATCGAGAGTGATTAATCGAGAATAAGTAATCAAATTGTGCAGCGCAACCGCCCATGAGTATGGAGTAGCAGGATCACGGAGTGTGCCAATAATAATTATTGGGGTTGTCTTTATCTGATTAATTTTCATCGGTTGCTTAATTCCTTGGAAGTATTTGCAAGACATTCCTGAGTATGCAAGGTAGGGACCAAACACTGGAGCTTGTGCTTTAAATTGCTCGGCATCTTGAGCAATCTGTTCATTGGTACGTGAATCATTCCAATCTAGGCAATCAATCACGAACCCAGAATCACCTTCGTTAGTTGGATACGTTCCGTTGAGTTGTCTACCTGTGTATGCATCGGCAAGGGATAAGAACATATAGCCGTTGCCAGTCTTTGCTTGCTTGAGAGCAACTCGTAGCATCGGCCAACCAGATTCGTTGTCATATAAAGCGGACGCAGTGCCAAGCACGACTAGTGATTCAGTAGCGATGCGCTTGGTGCGTGTAGTCAGTGGTTTCTTAGCAACTGAGTCAAATAAATCTGTGAAGTATTGCTTAGTTGCGTCCTTTGGCAGTGGACACGTATCTAATTGCAGACAATCTTTAATAAAAGCATCGAGTGCGTTATCGAAACCAACAGCCTGTATAAGAGATTGTTGAAGTGGAGTTGCTCGTGGATCTATTGCGCCATCTAGAACAACTCGGCCAACTTTATCTGGAAATAGTTGCGCATAAATTGTTCCGAGATATGTGCCGTATGACTTACCGAGATAATTTAGTTTTTCATCCCCCAGAACTGCACGTATAACATCCATATCCCGCGCAGCATTTTCCGTGCTGTACGCGGTTAAGTTCTTTGTATTTTTCTCGCACTTAGCCACATAATCCTGGGCTTCTTTGACCAAAGTTTCGAACTCTTGTGCGTTGTCCGGCTTTGAATCCGATGCGTAATTCGCATCTGTTTCGTCATCTGTGAGGCAGCGAATCGGTGCGCTGCGTCCAACCCCGCGTGGGTCAAAGCCGACGATGTCGTAGAGGGCCAGCAGCTGTGGACTGACTATGTATTCGGCTCCGTAGGCGTATTCCACACCTGATGCCCCTGGGCCCCCAGGGTTTACGAACATAGAACCAATGCGATCTTGCTTATTACTTGCTTCATGCTTAAGAACAGCAATCCTGAATGTGCCCAGTTTTATATTTGTATAGTCAATCGGCACCAACACATCTGTGCACTTGAGTGTGTCAAAGCAGGTGCGCCACTTAATTTTTTGTGTCTGAAAATCCTGCAGTGTTTCAAGCTTGACGGGTTTTGTTTCTTGAACGCAGCCAGTAAGCAGCAGTGAAAGAAGTGCAACCGCAGTAATTAAACGAGTTCGCACATTAACGCTTCGATAGTAAGCAGCGGGGCTGCGTTGTAACCAAGATTCTTGCGCGCTTTCATGATCGCATCCAACTTCTGAATTGTGCGATGCGTTGGCAAAATCGTTGCAAGCGTTCTTATTTCTTCTGCCATCTCAATATTGATCAGCGATTCAATATGACCCGATTGAATCATCATGATGTCGCGATACAAAGTACCAATATCAAGGAGTGCGGCATCGAGTGAATCACGAACCATACGAGTGATGCGAGTCTTCTGTTCTTTCTCTAACTCCTTAAGTGCTTTAGATCCACCAGTTGCCATTCCACGACCTGTGGCGCCTTTGCCGTACGCCTGTGCGAGTTCTTCTTGTTCCTTCTCATCTCGGATTTCTGAAGCAGCCTTAGCGTCTTCGGTAGCAAGATCAACAAGTGTCTGTGCAGCCTTAAATGCTTCAGCAACATTTGTTAAGTGCAGCGCAAGGTTCATGATTACTTTGCGATTGCTGCGCACGTGTTCGTTTGTGGCAATGTACTTAGCGCGACCAATGTGCCCTTGGCTAACGCGCGCTGCAAAGTCAGCCATCTGCGGTGAGATTCCATCTCGCGATTGCAGAACAGCAGCAACATCTTTTATGCTCGGTGTAACAAGTTGCATGTGACGACAACGTGAGCGAATAGTTGGTAATACATCGTGAAGTGTCGGCGCACAGAGCAACCAGACTGTGCGGTTACCAGGTTCTTCAATGGCTTTCAAAAGCGCATTAGCTGCTGATTCGGTTAACCGATCAGCATCTTCCATAACAACCACGCGCCATCCGCCCATAGAAGGCGCCCATGCAACGCGTGCAAGAAGCTCGCGTACTTCATCAATCTTGATTGACAAACCTTCTGTGCGAATGATTTCTACATCCGGATGCCCACCATTTGCTGCAGATAAACACGCATTGCATGTGCCACAACCAAGATCGGGACAGACAAGTGCTTGTGCAAATGCAACAGCAGCACTGGAGCGACCACTGCCAGGTGGCCCAGTAAAAACCCACGCATGTGTCATCTCGTGTGTCTCTTCGCCATTCTTTGCAGACAAAATTGCACCTTGTAATTGCGCAATTAAATGCTCTTGTCCAACAAGTGTGTCAAAGACGCTCATTGTTTTTTCTTTAGGCGGAGTTTGGACTTCTTCTGTTTCTCAGAGTTGCGCTTAAGGGCTGGAATTTCACCAACTCTGGAAACTATTTGCTCGTGAATATCTTCGATGCTCTGTGTGCCATCAACAATTAAATATCGCTCTGGGTCCATCGATGCAATTTGCAAGAACTCGTTTCGCACGCGCTCGTGGAACGCGAGTGGTTCTGCTTCAAGTCTGTCGCGGCTCTTGAGTCTGCCAAGACCAACTTCGGCTGGCATATCAATAATGATTGTCAACGTTGGAAATAGTGATTCGGTAGCCCAACGAGAAATACGTGCAACTTCATTGGGTTGTAGAACGCGGCCAGCGCCTTGGTATGCAATGGATGAATCAAAGTAACGGTCAGTAATTACAACATCGCCGCGATCCAGTGCTGGGCGAATAGTTGAGTACACGTGGTGCGCGCGATCAGCGGCGTAGAGAAGCGCTTCTGCGCGCGGTGAAATCGCACCTGTTGCGTGACCAAGCAAAATCTTTCGAAGTCCTTGTCCTAAATCAGTGCCACCGGGTTCGCGGGAGAGAACAACTTCTTCGCCTTCTCTTTCTAGCCACTTCTTTAATAATTTTGACTGCGTAGATTTTCCAGTGCCCTCGCCGCCTTCGAATGCAATGAATACACCTTTAGTTTGCGCACCTGTGATTGATCCGAGTTCTCCTTTGAGTGCATTTGCAATATCTGACCAGAGCGAAACATTCGGACGATCTTTCATCTGGTGATATGAAATAGAGCCAATGAGCGCTGCGAAGATTCCTGCAATAAGAATTGTTATTGCAGCGCCGTTATAGGTCAGCTCTGAGTTTTGAAATTTAAATGTGTGCTTACCAAAAGCTGCTGCAATCAGCGGTGAAATCGCAAGAACCGCAACTAGAGTGACTCGAATAAGTGATTGCACGAATGCGAAAGTGCGACCACGAACATCATCGTGTACTTCCATACCGAGCATCGTGAAACCTGTTACCCAACAGATTCCGGAGAATGCACCGAGGAAAATAACAATAAATACTGCGAGTACTAAGTTTGGAATTAGTGCCAGCAGCACTAAAAACGTTCCTGCAGTTGTAAGCGATGCGCCAAATAAACGGCGGCGAGAGAATTGTGCAAATACCTTTGGTCCTGCTGCTATACCAAGGGCCAGACCAGTAAAGACCGCACCGAAGAGAACACCGTATGCGGCTTCACCGCCGCCAAGATCTCCTACGAATGTGCGTGCAAGACCGATGACCGCACCCGCAGCAACGAATGCACCGACCATACCGACGATGAGTCCGCGAATAATCTTTGAGTCAGAGACTGCTTTCCACCCTTGCCAGAGTGATTTAGCCACGCCCGCTTCTGAGCCCTTCTTTACAACTTTCGCTTTAGGAATTTCATGTAATCCCCAAATTGTGTATGCAGCGAATGCAAAGCTTAATGCATTTATATAGAGCGCAATATCAACTGCATTTCCTGCAAAGGATGGCAAGAGTGCTGCGATTGCGCCACTAAAGAGAGCGAGAATAGAAAATAGCGCAGCAGCAATCGGCGCTGTGCCGTATGCGGCCAATAATGAAACTTGGTTGGCGCTTTCTAATTTGTTACGTGGAACAAGATTAGGGACA
>Ga0214917_10000104_pt1 | contig 94472 bp, 97 predicted proteins | sample LL_1208_BB_MetaG_FD_177983 | JGI IMG/M metagenome (GOLD analysis project Ga0214917, IMG submission 177983) | Freshwater microbial communities from Lake Lanier, Atlanta, Georgia, United States - LL_1208_BB | ecosystem: Environmental > Aquatic > Freshwater > Lake | place: USA: Georgia | collected... | reverse complement strand
ATTCGATGTTTAGACCCGATTTTATATTTTCATATTGGATATTTGCTTGGTTTTTACTTTACTATTTTGGAATTGTTTCATTCAATCCCAAATTTGCTATTATTTGCGGTATATTTGAAAACTTATTTATAGTGGCTTTGATGTTTTATTATCACACCAAAATAAAGTTGATTTTTCTGTTTCTAATAATGTTTTTGCTTTTAAAAGTGATTCCGATTCTTTCTATTTGGAGAGAAAAAATGCAATTTCATGATATAATTGCAACTTTTGTATTGTTTATTGTCTATTTATTTTGGGTAATAGTTGTAAATAAAAAAAATTTTTATGATTTTACAAAACAAACAAATGATTTAATTATTCATAATAAAAACACACTTCCTGGAATGATATTTCTAGACAAATTAGGAATTTTTTAATAAGAATCGTAACCTCCATCATAGTTGCTGCCATAACCACCGTAATCTAGAGACCATCCCACTTCCCCTGGGTCATCTTCTGGCTCTTCCAACTCGCACGCTTCAATGTAAGCATTTGCCTCTTCAATCATCATCATTTTGGCGCTGTCCATAAAATCTTTATCACCAACATCATCAGGTAAAATATCTGACAAATAAGTATCGAATGCACTTGGAAAATGTTGCATTTTATCATCATCGTTTTCCTTTCCACAATCAACGAAACCTCGACCTCGTTCGCCATTGTATTCATAAGCCGCGCAATTGGCACAGTATCCTAGAAACACGCCGTTCCACGACCCATAAAATGCGCAATTGCTGCATTCTTTTGGACCGGTTCCTGGACAATGGTTTTCTGCCCAATCTTCCGGAAAAGTCCCGCAATATAGTTCCTCGTCATATGAGTAATATGCTGGTTTACCATTACGGTAATGATAGACGAATTCTTGTGGATTAAATTGTGCCATTGTTGGTTATTGCTTCTATTGAAATTGTATTAAATACTTAACACAATTTCAACTTCAATTTTTATTTGCTTATTTTACTGATTAATGCTTGCGTTTGGTTTGTCTCTTCTTTTTTGGCGCACCTTTTGATTTTTTATGATGTCTCTTCTTTGTATACTTTCTTCTTGTGAGTCCCTTGGCGTAATCAACCGCGGGAGTTGCAGATAATCTGCTTGATCTTCTCGAAGGAACGGCAGAAGGAACGGCAGAAGGAACGGCAGAAGCTGCTGCTGCACTCTCTCTTATTTCCTGATAATATTGCTCCGCATCTTTTTGTTGTTCTATTTCTTCGGCAACATCTTCATCTTCTTCAGCAATTGCAGAGAGCGCTTTTTTTTTTAAAGCTGAACCTTTTCCACACTTATATCCCTCTGGTGACATCAACTCAACATATCCAGCAATCGTCGGGTCCAAATCTTCTTCACACAAATCTACATCATAACGAATCTTATAGAAGCATCTCATACATATTACAACATCCATCAACGCGTCGTGCAATTTTGATTCATCCGGAGCATATCCAAATAAATGCGTGTACAGCGCATTCAACTTGGGCATTTTGTAATACTCCTTTCCCATCTTGTTTACTGCCGATATTTGACACACATCAGCTCCAAATTTTCCTGTACAGAACTCCTTTTTATTTGCATACAAGCTTTGGATGTATTCTTCGAAAATTTCGAAACCTGCACGGCGTCTTAAACGGTCCATTTCCGCGAGCAACATATTGCGGTCAAAATGCAAATTGTGTGCTACAATAACATCTGCCTTTTCGAAATCGGACATAAATTCGCGTAAAACCTCGTGTATTTCTGGGTTGAATGTCATCATTTCTTCGCCAGTTTTAGGATTAACAACGCGCTTTGTTCTTCCTTGTGTTTGTTCCAAGGAAATTTTGTGTATGGCTTCACTCCCTGGGTCCATTGTCTCGCCCTCCGGCAATCGAATAATTTCATTTACTATCTTTGCAGTATGAAGTTGATTGTCGTATAATATGTAACAGAATTGGACAGAATGCGGCCACATGGATGCATCGGATGCGGGAAGTACCTTTTGTTTTTCTGTTTTTCTGTCTATGACAGGTTTACCCGACTCTCTATATGTATCCAGTTTTTCACTAATTTTGAATTCATCCCATACGACCGATTCATGTGGCAATCGATTGGTTTCAAAATCAAATGTTAGAGTGTAACGCTCTTTTTGATATGCCTCTGCTTTATCTGCTGGATAAGTGACCGAATGCGAATTTTTGTGTGTAAATATAGGGGTTTTAGTTGCGCTAACGCTTTTGCTCATTGCTATATATATTAAACGAGATAATACTATACCATTTAATAAAAAAATAATCATTCAATTTTAAAACTGTTATTTATAAAATTGTATTAGATGAAAAATATGCAAGTCTTTTATTTCGCATAATTTCTTTATCTGTTATTTTATTCTCTAGAACAAATGTATTTTCTGAAATTTTATCTTGCTCTTTGCTCATTTTAAGCCACATAAAATGATCTATTTTTCTAAATGTACCTATACATATCGACCAATCCTTCTCTGTTTTTTGACCAATATGCTTACATCCATTCACATTCGTCATTGTGATATGTTTCAACCAAGGTCCAGTTTTTACAACCATCGCATAAAAAGTGGAAAGCGCCCTCCACGAAATAATTTGCACTTTATCTTGCGGCTTCTTATATTTACATTGAACCGCATAATAGTGGTCGCCTTTTTTTGATAACAAATCGATCCCAAAATCGTTTTTTGTCAAATGAAATTGGTCTTTAAGCTCTTTTGGAAAATCTTTATAAAACCAGACTTGTTCGTGATTCAAAACTATTTCCAAGTATAAAAAACAAAAGGCTTCAAATAAGTCTCCCTTTTTCTTCTTGTTATTTGCTTTTTCTTTCAATTCGACCATATTATGAGCCGTTGCACCATCTATATATTTTTCTATTTCCTGCATTAAACAATCAAATTTATTACTAGTACTATTATTATCTGTTTGTATATTTTTTGCTATTAATTCTCTTATTATCTGTTTTGCTTGTTCACTCATTATTGTTATTGTTGTTATTCTTGTTATATGTTTATGTATTTTTCTTTAAACATAGTCCTTACATATTCCAAAACTTCGTCGATGCCATATGGTTATTCCGTGTTGTTTTATTCCTTCTATATGTTTTCTTGAACCATAACCTTTATTCGAATCCAAACTATATTTTTCTATTAAATCCGGATGTTCTTCGCACAAATCCTCTATATATTGGTCGCGTTCTACTTTAGCCAATATTGACGCCGCGGCGATTGAGGAGTACTTGTTGTCGCCACCTTCTATGCATATGTGGTCCAAATGTTCTATTTTGGTTTTTGATGTAACTATTGTATAGGGGTTGAAATAATTGCCGTCTATTAACAATTTTATTTCATTTGGGTTCCTAGTTTTTATAACTTTGGCAATGCATTTATGCATCGCGCTTTGTGACGCTTGAAGAATATTTATATTGTCAATCGTCTTTTCGTCCTCGTATTCAACGGACCACGCAATAGCATTCTTTTTGATATAATCGGCAACCTCTTGAATCTTCTTCTTGGAATGAAACTTTTTACTATCTTTCATTTTTGAATGATCGAAACTGTCGTCTTTAGGTAAAATCACTGCTGCCGAATAGACTCTTCCAAAAAGAGGGCCTCTACCAACCTCGTCAACACCTACTTCAAAAGTCTGTGGATTTGCTTCATCGTAACATTTTTTTAGAATTGTTGCGACAGCCTTTGCGCGTTTTTTTGGCTTTTCTGTTTCTAATAAAATGACTATGGGTTCTCCTTGTTCTGGGTTTTCCATCTTTTAGTAAATTGTACTATATTTTATTTTTACACTTTTTATTTCAATTTTATCTTTTATTCTTTTATTCTTTTAGTTGTAAACTTTTTTCACTGTATAAATTATACAACAACAATGAATTCCATATTAATACTTTTCATCATATTATTACTAGGTCTTGTATTATGCTCCTTTTTAGGAGGCAAAAATTGCTTGAAGGAGGGATTTGCCAGTGATTCCACTTCAGGTCCTAATGGCGGCGAAATTAAAACTGCCACCGGAGTTTATGGAAATACTGCGTCAATTGCAGTCGGACCTCAAGGAAATATTTACACCACGAGCGATGTTAACGGCAATGTTTCCGCCACTTCTCTCGATAGCATTCACCAAAATACCTTTTATGGACCCAATGGAGGTTCCGCCAAGGTAACCAACATAAATGGTACTTACCAAATTGATGTCACTGACGCCGCTGGAAATACGACGCATTACACTTTTAATGCACCCACGGATTCGTCTTCTTCTAAGTCATCTAGTTCTTCATCTAGTTCTTCAATTCAAGCGCAAACCTTTTATGGTCCTTATGGAGGCAAGGCGCAAGTGGTTACTGGAAGCGACGGCAATTATTTGATTCGCATTAGTTACCCTAATGGACAGTCAATTGATTACACTGTTACAAATCCTTATGTAAACACTCCTACTTCGCAACCAGTGGATTCCACTATTAACCAAGGTGGAATGTATCCTAGCACTTCTACTTCTGCTGCTTATTATTCTGGACCCAATGGTGGAAGCGCTGGCTATGCAACAGGACCTTACGGAAATACCGTTGGTTATGCCACTGGACCTAATGGAAACACTGTTATCGGTGACTCGGGTTATGATTACTCGAACTCGTTGCCTCCTGGCATTCCTCGTAATATGATCCCCCATGGACAAGAAGATTTGTACATCTTAAAGTCGGAAGTGGTTCCGCCGGTGTGCCCTGCGTGCCCTACAAGCTCGGCTTGCCCTCGCGAGGAAAAATGCCCTCCTTGCCCAGGGTGTTCTAGATGTCCCGAGCCAAGCTTTGAATGCCGCAAAGTGCCTAACTACAATGCAATAAATAACACTTACTTGCCCGTCCCCGTCTTAAGCGATTTTAGTACTTTTGGAATGTAAAAATTTATAATTGATTTCATAAATTCAATTATAAATTTATTACTAGTTTACTTGCGTCGAATAGTACGCTTGTGTTTTCTGGTATTAGTATTTCTATTCTTTTTATTCTTGTTCTTATTCCTGGAAGAATTATATTTGGGTTTCTTGTTTTTATTTAAAGTACTCTTGGGTTTCTTTGTTTTATTCATTTTTCTGTTTTTGTTGGTAAAATGCTTGGTTCTATGAGGTTTTGCACTGCCACCCGAATCTCCATCTATAGCACCAGAATTGTCCGGAACAACTTCTGAAGGTTTTTCAAGATTTGGCTTCCCAGTAAATAAAATTTTTCTAAAAGGGACTTTCGGACATGTTTTTGCCCCTCCGTTTTGTCCGCCTTCTCTTCGTCTTCTTTCTTGTGTTCTTCCTCTTTGTTCAGCGGAAGGCGTCCCTGTAATAATTTTATAAATTTTCGTTGTTCCCCATGTTACAATTGCAATAAACCCTCCCAACATAAAAATTATTTCCGTTTTGCCTGGAGGTGAAAAACAAACTCCGTCATTACAACCCTCAATATTTGAAATTTTAAATAAATATAAAATAAGGTTATTAAAAAACATTTCTTGTGGTGTAAGTCCTGGAACAGCAGGCCCTCCCACTAATTCAGGTAAACGCACTTCAAATTCTTTATAAACCTGAAGAGATACAAGACTACTCAATATTATAGCCATCGGTGTTGATGTTAAAACATTTGAACCTACTTTTATACTAGTTCTTATAAGCGCATTAATTCCCATCATTTCAGTAGCCAAACTCATTAGAAAAAATACGAGCGACCCACAAAAACCCGCTGCAACAATAGTAATAGTTGGATATTCCATATATGAATCTTTGGTTGCTTCGCTTATTCCAGCCAAAGCGCCCAAAAACCCTGCAGCGATTCCATACCATCCTTCTTTTGTCACAGACCTAACTGCTCCTAATGATCCCCTCATATTACTGCTTATTTTAGAATTAACACTATTCCAATATTGGTTTGCAGCTTTTTCTGCTTGTTTTGCTTCTTCTTCGTCAATTTGTAACAATGCTTCCGCTCTAATATCTGTAAGAGGCTTTTCTTTTTGCGCCAATAGCAACAATTCTACTGCTTCGCGCATTTTTCTTCCCGTAATGTCAAGTAATGATGCGGTATTATCTGTTTTTTGCGCAGTTGCAAAAACAGCATTATTTAACATAGATAGCGCCTCGCCACCAATTACCAATCTTTCTTCTAATGATTGAGCTAGTTTAAAAAATTCTCTTTGGTTTTCGGTAAGTTGTGACCAATAATTGTGTTTGTCGGCTGCAGCATCTTGTCTAGCCTTAGATAAAAGCGGAGCCACTGTTTTGTCTTTAAAAAAGGATAAAACTTCACCTCTATAATTTCCCGTTACATTAACTGTAACCTCATTTTTTTCACTATTATAAGAAAATTGCACAGGCATTGCTTCAAATCTTCCCATTGCCGCTAATATAGTTAATCTGGAAGCTATATCTTGTTGGGATTTTGATGCTTTTTCTGTCAATTCAACGCGTTTTGATTGTGCTTGTTTAACTTGTTCTTTATTTTGTTGACGAGCTTGAGCATTTCCCTTTACTTCGCCTTTGAATTCATCACTAGCAACTACATAAGCTATAGCTTTTGCAGCATCTTTTCCTAAAACTGCGGCAGTTAATTGATAAGCTTTTGCAAATCCAGTTAAAACAGAACTGACAGGAGCTAATGTTGCAGGTTCAACTGCAGCTGATGCTTCCTCATGCATCAAACTTCCTGGAGATATTGCTTGCGAAGGACTTAAACTTACCCCATTCTCTATTAAAAATTTTTCTATAGCTTCATTTATTTTAAAAAGAATGACTTGATCTTTTTCATTTGATACATCTAAATATGAAAGACTTGTTATCATATCTTTAAGAGTTAAAGTTATAGTTGTTATCAACTTATCAGTTTCTTCAAAGGCCTTTTTTGAAAGCTTATTTATTTCATTGACCGATTCGTCAAAAATTTCACGACCATCATTGCTTACTACATTAATGAGTTGAATAATATTAGCAACATCGATGCTACTAAGACCATAGTCTGCACCATCGACTGCTATGCTGTCTTTATTTGCGCGCGATATTTCAACTATAACCGTTCTTAAGTTGGGGGTTTTTCCATATATTCCTTTAATGTTTGGGTCAGAACTATTTTTTATTGCTCCGGTTACTTCAACCGCAATAACTTGCTCAAGCGCTTCATTCATTTCTGCAGTTGTTGAAAATGCTATGAGGCTCGTATTTGAAATAGCAACAACTTTATCAAATTCTTCTCCTAATGCGTTTAAAGTCGGTTCCGATTGGAGTCTTTTTGTAGAACTAGAAATAGAAACACCTTTTTTCATTTCAAATGTTTCAGATGCATTTAATCTGGCATTCATTTCACATCTTGTGCTAACAACTAGTAAAGATAATGCAGCCATAAATGCTAAAAAAAGTTTTAGTATTTTTTTGCCTTGACCACCTAGTTGCTCAGACTCTATAGAAGATTCAAAACGCGGTAACTTTTCTAGTAATGCACTCATTGTTTCCTCTCCACAACCAGGAAAATGTTCACTAAGTCCATTTAACACAAGTGTAAATTTATCATAAAAATAATCTATTCTAGTTCTTGAAGATACCAATAATTGAAGTTTATCAAATCCTTCACTTATAAATAAAGAGTACAATCTAATTTTCATTTCTATTTGGGCTATGCGTCTCATACTATCAGAATCTTGAGATCCTGAATCCATAATTGACATATATTCTGTTTTTTCTTGAATAATCATTTTAGCAACATCTTGAATAGAAAGTAAAAGTACAAATAAAGCTATCCCAATTCGCTCAGAAGAATTTTGAAGTTGTTCGACCAGTCCGTTCAATGTTTGATTTTCTTCAATATTAAAATCACCTCCACAATCTGATAAATTTGATGTAGGAACTTTAAATTTACCAGAATCATCAAATTCAAACATTGCCGCTAGCATTCTTTTACTTTCTTCTTCTGTTATTGGTTTTTTTGTTATTGGTTCTTCTGTTGACATATCAATATAAATATAAGAAGATTTAATTTTAAAAATTAAATCTTTTGTTTTTATTTGTTTCGTTTTAGTTTATTCTCGCGTTTTTATGCATTTCTTATCCATCTGGAATGTTTTCTCATTCTCATCTTGCGGCACTATTTTCAATACACATTTCGACTTTTTCCCGTACAGTGGCTCCGTGCACCCTTTCTCCTTCGGCTTCTCTATTTTCTTAAATTTAAATAACTTTGGTTTATCATCCGTGCATCGCGCCCTAAAGTGTTCGTATCTTTCTCTCACATCACAAAATGACAAATTCGATTTCTTCTTCAACATTCGATTCACTAGTTCGTGCAAATTGTATACATAGCGCGAAAAACTATCACGGTCCTTCATATTATCCATTGTTAAAGGCAGCTGCTTCATATTCGTCTTTAAATTCATCCTACAATATTTACATGGCAAAACCTTCTGCAAGCTAATTATGAAATTACGATAATTGTGTTTATCCTCTTCCGTCGGATTCACTGGATAATTAAAACTCATCGTGTGCAAAAAATGCCACATTGGTGGTCCCCACACTGTCGTTAACATCCCATCTCCGCTATTATATTCATCTTTTGAATAAATGAGCTTCTTATTTTTTCTAGTCTTTTGTTTTTTAGAATTTATTATTATTTTACGCGTTTGTGATTGTGTTTGTGATTTCTTCATATAAAAAGGAGAGAAAATAAAACTCACTATTATATAAATACAAAATGGATACCACTTCCACTTATTCCAATAATTCCAAGAATGTTTGCATTTGCACTACTATTTCCATCATTTTAATCCTTGTCTTTGTTATCAGCCCTCTTAATAAGTATTTTATCGCTTCCTTCTTCGGAAAAGTCGCGGCTCTACTTATTTTAGCATATGCGCTTTATCAAAATTATAATAATACTGAAAACTTGTCTAAAACAACAAGCACTTATTTATTCAGAGGAGAATGGTCTCCTATAAAAACCAATATTTTGTGTGGTTACACATTTTCATTCTTCATCTTGTTGTTATTTTTCTCTCTTTTGAAAAATATGCTACTATAAGTATTCTAATTCCAAAGTATATAAAAATATCATAGTATAATACTGCAATGTCGGAATATCAATTCAAGGGGACGCACTATATTGCAAGTTTCAAGAATTGTCAAACAATGGAAAATGTTCCTCTTGTTGCATTGTTCAAAAAAGCTATTGTCAGCTCGGGAGCCACTATATTAAATTATAATGAACACATCTTCCCCAATGAGGGAATCACTTTTGTCTTTTTATTGTCTGAAAGCCATTGCAGCGTTCACACTTATCCGGAGCACAATAGTCTTTTTATTGATTTATTCACATGTGGAGATAAAATAGACCATACTGTTTTTCACAATATTATATTTGAATCATTGAAACCGAACAATGTTTCAATGCAAGTATTAAATCGCGATTGATGTCGAGTTCTGCTTATAATTTTTGCAGAAGTCTATTTATATTTCCTATTTTGGCATTGACAAATTCATCTTTTTCAACTTTGGCGTAATTTAGCGAATTTAGTACATTTGGTTCATTTTTTTCCGTTTTCTCTTCCATCATTAAATCCATAATTTTCTGATAATACAATAAATCATTTTTAAAATCAAGCCTTTTTATTTCAATCAATGAACCATCTCTTTTGCGAAATATCATTTGACTTTATATTACTTTATAAAGCTATCTTTATTTCGTTTGGTTATAGCAATATATTCTTTCACATATATATAAATGTCATCGGCATCTCGTTTAACAAAAAGTTTTTTGAATCAAGCTGCAGCATCTTCATTATCAGGCGGTTCTATTTTTGATAAAATTAAAATGCCTCAATCAACAGGGTTAAGACTTGGATTACTTGTCCTGGTTATTGCTATTTTTGGTATTATTATGTATTATGGTTACAATTATTTGACCAAGAAATACAAGGTTGGTTACAAGGCAAATAGCGAACACATTCCCGTTGATGGTGTATCTGGAAATGAAGCAGAGTTGCTACTTTTCAGTGCAAATTGGTGTCCTCATTGCAAAGCCGCAAAGCCTATATGGGAAGAAGTTAAAAATGAGTACACAGGAAAAACTGTAAATGGATATAAAATTACATTTACAGATGTTGATTGCACGAATGAATCACCAAATGTAACCAAGTTAATGGATCAATATAAAGTTGAAGGATTCCCAACAGTCAAGTTAATTAAAAATGGTCAAGTCATTGAATTTGACGCAAAGGTTACCAAAGCAAATTTAGAACAATTTATTAATACAGCAGTCTAATTTTCTTCCTGAGTCTTTTCTATAGATTCTTCTTTATCCTTCAAATTTTCCAAGTTAGAGAGAAATTCTTCAGCAGCTTTAATACCATTATCAATTAATCCCTTTCTAATTTCACCAGAATACAATGCTTTTTTGATATTATCAAGACTCATATAATCAGCATTATATTTCAATTCATAAGGAAGTATTTCATTAAAAGTAGACTCCTCACTTGCAAAATTGACAAGTCGACTTACAAAATGTACAATATAATCTAACATCGTGGATTCATTTTTTACGATATTATTTTCTTTTTTATCATACACATTTTTAATGCCAAAGATTTCTTTCACATTGTTTACATTTTCAAAACAATATTTGATGGGATAATTATTAATAATGCCTCCGTCTACAAAACATTTTCCATCAAAACAAACCGGTGCTATTATCATTGGTATAGCACACGACATTTGGATAGATTGCAATACAGGAATATCGGGAAAAGTTTTATAGTTAATCTCCACAATTTCAAAAGAGTTCAATTCGAGAGAAAAAAAATGCAATTCGATGCCAGAATACTCATAAAACTCCTTCATTGTCATTGTAAGAGGCAAATCTCTGGCCTCAAAGAAAGGTTTATAAAAATTTTCTACCAAAGAATAATCAAATATCCCTTTTTTTGTGTAAGCCTCAAAAATCTGCGTTATATTTACACTGTAAACTTCGTGCCACTGTCTCAAAACAATATAATCTTCTATTGCATTCCATTCAAATTTAAGAGCCAAAAGCATAGCAATGATTGCTCCTGCCGAAGTTGCATAGATGGATTTGATGTCATTGATGTTCCAAAACCCGGATTTTTCCAAATGCTGAAGAGCGCCCAATGCTTGAATACCCATTGGACCGCCGCCTGGTATAACCAAGTGTTTGATTGTCATTTTACAAATATATTAAGTATTTTAATATATTCTTAAGTCGATTTTTTGAAAAAATATTGTAAAAATTAGACAAGTACATTGTAGAAATTTTTTTTAGAAACAATCAGTATGAGCAGCATATTTACTTTGGAAAATGTTACAGACTTCTCCGAAAAACTCAATATAGACGAATTATACGAACGAAAGAAACAATATGATTTGAACAAGCTCGACCTTTATAATAAAATTCTGAATCGCATTCATGTTCGAATTAAGACGACTGCACGCCAAAAAATTGATGAACAATTCTGCTGGTATGTCGTCCCTGAAGTGATTCTCGGCGTCCCAAAATATGACCAAGGCGCCTGCATCGCGTATATTATGGACAAGCTCAAAGATAACGGATTTATTGTCCGCTACATCCATCCAAATACTTTGTTCATCTGTTGGAAACATTGGGTCCCTTCATATGTAAGGACGGAATTGAAGAAGAAAACGGGGCTAGTAGTGGACGAATATGGGCGTCCTTTAGGGAGAGAAGAAGTAAATTCTACGAAAAATCTTACCTTGGAGCCTAAGAACCTCGACGAAGCCATGTTCAAAATGGGCGGAGGCGATTCTTCCAGTTCCTCTACATCGGCCGCTCAAAAGAAGAAATATACGCCAATCAACTCCTACAAGCCTCAAGGCAATTTAGTTTATGGGGACGATTTGTTGAATTCGTTGGAAGATGTATTTGACAGTGTTTAAAGTTATATAAAGACAAAGATTTATTATCATAGTAGATAAGGACATATGACAATAAATGAAAAATTAATAGTCCCTTGGGAATATTCGAGATGGATAACACTGTCGTCGTTTCTTTTTATGGTGCCATCTGCATATGCTTATTATAAGCAGTTATATATATATTTCATAATATCATTCTTAACATCGTTAATATCGGCGAATTATTGGAGGAAAGCTTCGCATTCGTGGAGACGCCAATTAGATTTACATTTTGCAAAACTTTCTTTTGTTGTATTTTTTATGAATTTTCCAAGGGTCACTTATATGCCTTATATAATAACAGGATATCCTTGTTTATTTGTCTTGGCGAATTTTTATTTTTTATCTGGAAAATATTTTGCTAAGAAAAACCCAATATGGCTGAAATATCATATTGCATTTCACTTTTTGGTTATGATTGAACAACTGATAATTTTGGATAGTTTGTCCAGTAGGGTGGGTCTTTAAGTCCTTTTACAAATATATTATATTTTCAGCGATTCTTATGATGCGACGCTAACATTAAAATTTCTGTATACAAAGCATCCTCAGTGTCGAATATTTAGAATTTGCCATATAAAAGCGAGAGTCAGTAAGAGGGATTCTTTGCATCGCTTTTTGCACAAAAGTATTTTGGGTTTTCGTTTTTGGACATTTTTTTTGTCCATTTTTGAAAACCCAAAATACTTTTGTGTAAAAAGTTATGCAATTTTCGTGTTGTGAGCTTAATGCTGTAAAAACCGTTATTTTAATAAAAAATCTGTTATCATATATTTTAATCATTTTTTTGGAAAACTATTTAGTAGGATTTATTTATTAGTCTAATATACTAATGGAGGCTAATTTTTTATCCCCTATTTTCCCCAAGTTTTTCTGCGAAAAATGTGACATCACAACCAATAATAAAAAAGATTTTGTTCGACATATTTTAACTGCAAAACATAAACGACTAATAATGGCTAACGAATTACCCATTGGAAAAGAACATTACTGTAAATGCGGTAAAAGTTATAAACATATGTCCAGTTTGTGCAAACATCGTAACAATTGTAAATTCATAATTCCTGAAAATAAAAATGATTTGACAAAGGATGAACTTATTAAGCAGCTTATTACACAAAATCAACAATTAATTTTTGAAAATAAGGAGTTTAAAAATTTTATGTTCGAACAAAGCAATAAAATGTTTGAGCAAAATAACAAGCTTATTGAATTGGCGTCTAAGCCTTCTTCTATAAATAATAATTCAAATAACAACAATAAGCAATTCAATTTGAATCTCTTTTTAAATGAGAAGTGCAAAAATGCAATGAATATGAGCGAATTCATTGATTCTATTCAAATTGAAGATGAAGATTTCGAAAATATCGGCAAACTCGGTTATATCCAAGGCATAACTAATATATTTATAAAAGGGCTTAAAGAACTCGATGAAACAGTGAGACCAATGCATTGTAATGATATTAAACGAGAAACATTATATATTAAAGACAATGATGTGTGGGATAAAGACGATAACAAACAAAAAATAAGAAACGCGATTGCTCTTATTGCTCATAAAAATTTCAAATATATCCCCATTTGGCGTGATGCAAATCCAAGCTCCTTCGATGTTACCACAAAAAAGAATGACTTGTATATGCGAATAGCACACCAAGTAACCACAGCAATAACACCGGATGATGAATCAGGTATCAATAAAATCATACGCAATGTGGCTAATAATGTGGTCATTAATAAAGAAATTTTGTGAATTACTCCATTGTCCTTCCCTCTATAATTTCTTATGCAGCCATTTTTGCGTTATTTTTTTGTTATCAATGCATTTCCAATGTTATTTTAACAAAAATAATACGCAAAAACATCGATGTCAGTGTATGCAAGGTTTTTTTCAGAAAAGTGATTCCGATTTTCATTTTTGGACATTTTTTTTGTCCATTTTTTAAAACCCAAAATACTTTTCGGCAAAAAAGTATGCAAAAATGGCTTGTGAGCTTTTTGCTCTCATTTTCATTTTTCAATGAAAAAAAGTGTTAGCATACTTTTTTCGATTTTTTTTCAAAAAAATTATCCCATTCTTTAGAAAGGCTGACGATGGCTGACATTTTTGTCGTTAAAAATCACCCAATATTTTGCTGTGAAACTTGTGACTATAAATCGTCACGAAAAGTGGATTATGAAAAACATCTTAAGACCAAAAAACACTCCGACTTACAAATGGCTGACAAAAACTCGCAAAAAGTCACCCTTACCTATTCCAATGAGGATTTGTTGTGCAATTGTGGAAAAATCTTCCAACATCGTCAGAGTTTGTTCAAGCATCGCAAGAAATGCGTCTATAAAAACGAGGAACTCAATAAAAATGACCTCATAAAGCAGTTGATGATTCAAAACCAACAACTTATTTTTGAAAATAAGGAGTTCAAAGAATTGATAATAGACCAGAGTAACAAGATGATGGAACTGGCGACGAAACCCACCAGCATAATAAATAATAACAATTCCAATAATAATAATAAACAATTCAACTTGAATTTATTCTTGAATGAGCAATGCAAGAATGCTATGAATATGAGCGAGTTCATTGAATCCATTCAAATAGAAGACGAAGATTTCGAAAATATCGGCAAACTCGGTTATATTCAAGGCATTTCTAATATCTTTATAAAAGGACTTAAAGACCTCGATGAAACAATGCGGCCGATGCATTGCAATGATATCAAACGCGAGACCCTGTATATTAAAGACAATGATGTGTGGAATAAAGACGAAAACAACAACAAAATCAGAAATGTTATTGCTTTAATAGCTCATAAGAATTTCAAATATATACCAATTTGGCAAGAGGCAAACCCAAGCTCCTTCGATGTTACCACAAAAAAGAATGAATTATATATGAGAATAGCGAATCAAGTAACAACAGCTATTACGCCGGATGATGATAGAGGAATTAATAAAATTATTCGTAATGTAGCAAGCAAAGTTGTCATTAATAAATAAATTATTTGCTTATAATAATATATGAAGCACACTAGAAAATTAAGACATCATAATAATAGAACAAAAAGGAATAAACATACAAAAGACAAAACAGAAAAATTGAGAGAACAATGCAAGACTTTAGCTGTTCGCGTTTTGCCGAGTTTCGAAGATGAACTAGAAAAAACACCCATTTACCAAAGTGCGAAAAAAATTGCAAGCGTAGAAAAAGAATTAGTAAAACGCTTCAAAACCCCATTTACGCCTTCAAAAATATTACCTAACGACGATTTCTACACTTATATTAATTATAGATGGTTGAAAAATACAAGACAAGAAATTGATAATGTGCAAAATCAAGAAATATATTTTGTACAAATAGACGATTTTCGCCTTCTTCAAGACAAGGTCTACAAGGAATTAATAGAAATCGTAAAAAATTATATAAAAACTCACAAAACACGAGAAGCAAAACTCTTGAAAAATGTCTACACTTCTTTGTTAAAATTGGATTCTAGACCACTAAAAACTCATATTGAAAAAATGACAAAAGATTATGATTATTATGTAGCAAAAGACAACTTATGGGAATATATGGCAAAAATTAACCAAAATGAAATTGTAAACTGGGCTTGTCCAATTAACTGGAAAGTTATGCCTGATGAAAAAGATTCGACCATTTTTCGCAATTACATATCATTTCCACAATTATCATTGTATGATTATTTGTTGTATTTGGAAGACAGTCCTGCCGATAAACCGAGCGAACGAAGTTATAGAAAAATAGTAAAACGCCGTTATTTACAATATATAAAAGAAATTTTTGATTCTTGCTTGGGAAAAGACCACGGTTTAAAACCAGAAGATGTATTTGATGTTGAATATGAAATATTAATCGCAATGGGATGTAATTCAATAAAGAAGGATTCAGTAGATTTTTATAATATTGTAAAGAGAGAAGAAGCATTAGAAAAATATGGTTTTGATTGGGAACAATTCGCCCATTTTCTAGGTTATAAAAAGACTCCAGATTTCTTTATTTGCGACAGTTTGAATTATTTGTTGTGTATGAGTGAATTATTAAAAGAAAACTGGAAAACGCCAAAGTGGAAGAGTTTTTGGTTTTATATTTATTTGCGTCAAATGATTCGATTTGATAATAAATTGCGTCCATTGTATTATGATTTCAATGGCAAATTTCTACACGGTCAACCGAATATTGTTCCTGGTGCTATTTATCCAATAATTGGATTATCGCTTACTTTCAATACGCTTTTAACAAATGAATATGTGAAAAGAAATTATGATGAAAACAAGGTACAATATGTAAGAAATATGGGCAAAGATTTAATTACAGTTTTTAAAAGAATAATTGGTAGGAATACATGGTTGTCGCCAAAAACGAAAAAATATGCTTTGTTGAAGCTTGAACATTTGAAATTAGAAATAGCGCAACCTAGAGATTTGCGTTATGATCCTTTATTAGATTATTCTCATGATGATGCTTGGGGAAATTTAGAAAAAATTTGTTTTTGGAAGACGAAGAAGTATGTGGGTTTGGAGGGTAAAGATGTGATAGATATACCATTAATGGATTGGAATACTTTTAAGCTAATAGGTAAACAAGCATATATAGTGAATGCATTTTATACACCTACGGAAAACAGTATTTATATACCTTTAGCCTATTTGCAGAAGCCATTTATAGATTTGGATGAGCGAGGAATAGAATATAATTTAGCACACGTGGGATATACATTGACGCATGAAATGTCGCATTCTTTAGATGAGACAGGAAGTAAATATGACCATAATGGTAATTTACACAATTGGTGGACAAAGGAAGATAAGATAAAATACAAGAGGATTATTAAGGATATAATTAAGCAATATGAAGTATTTGCGGCGTATGATAAAATAGAGTTTGATGCGGAAATAGGAATAGGGGAAGATATGGCAGATATATCGGGTTTAGCAATATGCGAGGAATATTTAAGAGATTTTCAAATGAAAAATAGTGATATAGTGCCGATAGCATCGTTGTCATTTCAGGCATTTTTTGTGTATTTTGCATTTCAACAGAGACAACATGTTTACAAAAAAGCGTTTGAGGCGCAACTTAAGACAAATCCACATCCGATGGATAAATATAGAACAAATGTTCCATTATCGCGTATGGAATTATTTAGGAGTTTGTATAATGTAAAAAAGGGGGATAAAATGTGGTGGCATTCGACAAGCACTATTTGGTAAATTAAGAGAGTTCGTTCTTTTTGTCTTTCAAGGAAAAGACAGTTTATTTAGAAAAAAAATAAAAAGAGTGACTACTCAACCAATTTTATTTTTTTTTTGTAAGCAATATATATAAATGGCTCACCGTCGTTCTCACCGTCGTTCTCGTTCCCGATCTGCTTCCCGTGGTCGCACTATGCGTATGCACAAGGCTTCTGCTGCTGCCAAGGCCGCCACCAAGTCCGCTTCTAAGCAATTGAAGAAGGCTTTGGCCAAGACCAAGACCGCCTCCAAGTCCGCCCAAAAGGCAATGAAGGCTGCCAAGTCTTCCTCCAAGTCTCAAGCTCAGCAAAAGACTGCCCAAGCTGCCCAAGCCGCTGCCCAAGCTGCTGCCGCTGCCAAGTCCGCTGCCGAGGCTGCCCAAGCCGCCGCCCAAAAGGCCAAGGCTTAAACGCTTAAACATTTAGTGAAAATTAATACTTAAATATTAGTTAAAAAATTAATATTTAAAGAAAAACTGCTCTTATTATAATAAGAGTAAATATAGGAATGGTTTTTACAAGTGGTAAGGTGCAACAAATGACTAACAATGAGTGGTTTGAATATTGGTTTATTCGTATTGTCGGTTCAACCGATGAATTTGAATTTTTGAGTGAAGATTCGCATGATGATATCGAGGAAAATGGAGTATTTGTCACATGCTCAGATTATGATGATAAATTTTCTTCATTTTCATCCGATGACCAAAACCAAAATGTCGTGTGCTTTAATTTATTTGGCTTTATGTTTTAAGCAGTAGTAACACTATAAGGATTGTATAACTTGACCGCTTCAGATTGCAGTGTAGAAATCTGACTTTGAGCGGTTTCAAGTATTTGAGCTTCAACAATCGCTTCATATAGTTTTATTCCTTCTACAAAATCAGTCTCACATTTCAAATAAAGTTCAACAATAGATGTCCTTGTTTCTGCGACCAAATCGTGTAACATTGAATCTGTCAATTCGGGGTTTACTCGAATTATTTCTTTTTCTGGGTTTTTTGGGTCTTTTACATAAACAAATAATTTGTTTATAGTTTCCAACAATTCTTGCTGTTTTTCATTCACAGAAGCAACCATTTGTCGCAAATTATTCGCATAATCCGCAAATAATTTGTTTTTTGTTCCCTTTCCTTTTATTTCTCTTTCAAAAACAGGGTGTCTTCCTTCACAAACTTTATTTTTTCTGTAATCTTTCAATTTAATATCTGAAAACTTTTTAACTGTTTCGGGCATAGTTTCACTTTCAGTAAAAACAGTATAAAAACGCTTTAAATCTTCTTCAAACTGGCGTTGAGTCTCCTCTGTCATTCCCTTGAATTGACCCGATGCATAGTCATAATCCGCATCATAATATAATTCCATTAATTCTGGGATACCTGGCGCATCTTCCAATGAATCTTCACCACTAGCGCCTTCTAATCTTCTGGTGTAAATATCCATAGAGCATATGGCAGGCTTTATTGTTATTTCTTCTTCTTCTTCTGACTGTGATTCTGATTCTTGTCTTTTTTCTTGTTCAAGTGGTATACTTCCTTCCCCTTTCAATGCGTCAATACGACCTTCACATAAATTTGAATTAACAGTTTCTATAACAGCATCGGCTGGAATATTAGATTTTTCACTTAATTTTCTTTTAACTTTTTTACCTGAGGAATCAGTATAAACATATTCAGGATTGATAGTTGTTAATATGGCCGAGAAAAGATGTGCAATTTTAATATAGAATTTAGCTATTTGATTGCATAACTCTCTTTTTCTCTCTGAGTCTAACTCATCCAAATGTACTAGGTCGGATTTTTTAAGAAATAAAACTTTGTCTAATGGTGCGACTGGTAAGCTTGCGACTGGTAAGCTTGCGACTGGTAAGCTTGCGACTGGTAAGCTTGCGACTGGTAAGCTTGCGTTAGCACCCACATCAGCAGCAGCACCTTGTTCAACTCTAGAAGCTAAATGGGCAATTTCAATATCAGAAAAATATCTGTTTACGATTTCAGAAGTTAGCACAATCAATTCATCGCAATATTCTTTCTCATATAATTTTCTTAAACTCTGAAAATCCATAGTCAATATGTAATAACTCGCAATGTAATCCAGTGCATCTCCTAGTCTTTTCTCTCTTCCACCACCAGCACTAATGTTATTATTATTTGTATCTGTATTTGTATTAGATAATGAGTTTCCCATATATAATACATGTTTAAAATAATAAAAACAAAACACCCAATTATATTGAATTTAAAATTGATTTAAAAATATCTTTACAATAAGAAAAGACAAGAACAATGAATAAAGAAAGAAGCAAAAGAAATAAATTACCAATATTATCACATATAAATAAGAAGGAATTGTGGTCAACCTTTGATACTGAAATTAATGGGGGTGAAAAAAAGGAGCCTTTGGAATGTATGTATAGGGCTTGCGGAGATCGTGAAAAATGTGACTTGTGTGAATCCAATTTAGCATTTTCCGATGAAGGATTTTTAACATGTACGAATCAAAAATGCGGAATCATTTACAAGGACCTGGTGGATCAAAGTGCGGAGTGGCGATATTATGGTGCAGATGATAATCAAAATTCGGACCCTACGCGATGTGGTATGCCTATAAATCCTCTTCTTCAGGAATCGTCGTTTGGGTGCAAAGTATTATGCAGTGGCTCAACAAGCTATGAGATGAGAAAAATTCGCAGATACACGGAGTGGCAATCGATGCCTTACAAGGAGAAATCACAATATGATGAATTTCAACGAATCACAATTATGTCGCAAAATGCGGGAATTCCAAAATCAATCATCGATGATGCCATTCGTTATCACAAAAAGATATCAGAATACGAATTAACATTTCGTGGGGATAATCGAGACGGTATTTTAGCGGCTTCTATTTATATATCGTGCCGCATCAATAATTTTCCAAGAACGGCAAAAGAGATTGCGACAATATTTCATTTAGATGTAACTAGTGCAACAAAAGGCTGCAAAAATGCTCTTGTTATTATAAATAATTTAGAGAAAGATTTGGATAACAAGGAGAAAACATCATTTTCCAAGACAAAACCAGAGGCATTTATTGAGCGTTATTGCAGTAAGTTGAATATTAATAGTGAATTAACTAAGCTTTGTCAATTTATAGCAATGAAAATAGAAAAAATGGATATGATGCCGGAAAATACACCACATTCTATTGCTGCCGGCGTGGTGTACTTTATTTCACAAATATGTAAACTGAATGTGAGTAAAAGAGATGTAAAAAATGTTAGTGAAATTAGTGAAGTTACAATAAATAAATGTTTCAAGAAAATTGAAAAGATGAAGAATGAACTAGTTCCTGCGGTGATTTTGAATAAATACAAGTAGTTTCAAAAGCGTTTAGGTTTTCTGACGGAATGTAATGAGACCGATTGCATTTTCAATTGGTTCTTCTAATTCACTATAAACACATTCAAATGGGTCATCGACCCAAGAATAATTTCCTGATGCGCACGGGTATGAACGAAATTTGCCAATATTTAAATATTTATAGTCTCCAAATCCTTTTTTCTTCCAAATTTCTCTGTCCTCGGAGTCGGTAAACATGGAATTTAAATGCCATTCGCCTACGCTGCTATGTATGACAATTTTCTCTCCTACTTTAACTTTCAAACTTTTTACACCTTTTCTCATTTAAAACGCCCGTTTTCATAAAATAAAAAATTTAGAAATATATATAAATGGCAAAAAAGTTTTTTTCAAAAAAAACAATGCGTAATAAACGCAACAAATCGGTGAGGAGACAAAAAAAAACTCTTCAAAGGGGTGGAGACATGGATGATGTGGAGAGATATATTCTTGGGTTAGATTTAGGACCGGACGCAACACCCAAAGAAAAAATAACATATGCTGTTGCTGTAGTGCGTACACTTGGGCCTCAATATGCTCCTTCGGCATTGCCAGTAGAAGAGTGGGAACTAAAAAGGGAAGCTTTTATAAATGCGCTAGAAGAAATATACGCAAAACACGGCGTCACTGACGATGATATAGAAAATGAACAAAATAAGGTTGAAAATAACCTTTTGGATAATGAAGGTGCGGATAGATTAGACGGAATTGCACACAATATATATGCAGAATTTTTAAAAGTTGGAGCACCTGCGGCTGTTCCAGGTATGGCAAAAAGAATAAGATCCAAAAGACCCAGAGAAGGCGAAGAATTAGGAGAGTTTGAACAAATTCAACCTAGTAATAAAAAGACAAGCGTGTTTACATTAGCAACCACAAATAAACCAGAAGCTTCAGTAACATTAAGTGATGGTAATAAGTATAATATTAGTCAAATTAGAGATATGTGGACTTCCAATAAATCTCAAACACCATTGCGTCATCCTTACACAGATGAGGATAAAACTAAAATAGTGGCATTTATAAATTTTGCAAAGGGTGGAAAAAAGGCACGCAAAACAAAAAAAGCAAGAAAAACGAAATAAAAGAAAATTAGACCATCGTAGGTGTAATTCCTACTATTGATTTTATGCTTTTTCTTTATTTTTTGTCCAGTAAAATGGGCGTTTTAAACGAGAAAAGGTGTAATGTACTTAGACCATAAGTTTTGTCAACCCATCCCTCAACTAGAATAGGCATATCAGTATTATTGTGAAAGTGAATATATTTGGTGGTTTTGAACATTGTTCTTTGCATACTTATAATTATAAACCAACTTAAAGAAGTAAACAATTTTTTATGTAATGCGAAATATATGAAATAATTAAATATAACTTTAACAATATAATGACGGATGAAGAAACAAATAGAATTATTCCAAAGCGAATATTTATAGTTCCTTATAGGAATCGATTGGAACAAAAGTTTTTTTTTAGTAACCAAATGAGTTTTATTTTAAAGGATGAAGATGATTATGAGATATATTTTTCTCATCAATGCGATAATAGAAATTTCAATAGGGGTGCAACAAAAAATATTGGTTTTCTAGCAATGAAAGAGAAATATCCTCAACATTACAAGAATATTACCTTTATTTTCAATGATGTAGATACTTTACCATTTCATAAAATTTTTGATTATCAAACAACCCCTGGTGTAATTAAACACTATTATGGCTTTGAATACGCTTTAGGAGGAATAGTAGTTATAAAAGGTAAAGATTTTGAGGCAATAAATGGTTACCCTAATTTCTGGGGATGGGGAAATGAAGACAGTGTTTTACAAAAAAGAAGCATAAAACACAATTTAATTATTGATAGAGATGATTTTTATACAATTGGTAGTCCAGAGATTCTTCAACTATTTGATGGCGTATCTCGATTAGTTGCTCCGAGGGATTATTATTTGGGACAAAATGATAGTGGTATAGATGGGTTATCTTCAATAACCAGACTTACTTTTTCTATTGATACGGATTCTTTAAATCCAAAAGATAATCAATATGTTGTGGATAATAAAAGAATAAATGTAATAAATATATTATCATTTTTAACTACTTTTGGATATGAACAAAATGATTATTATGATTACGATTTGCGAGATTCTGCAACTAAAATAGTGAAACCAGAAGGGAGACGAACAAATAAAAGAGTAGTAACAACAGATGATTGGAAAAATATTCCTTATAATCCAACTCCACAAAAAAATCGAACCAACATTGTAGAGGGAAGACCAAATCAACGCCAAATGCAACAGATGCAACAGATGCAACAGATGCAACAGATGCAACAGATGCAACAGATGCAACAGATGCAACAGATGCAACAGATGCAACAAATGCAAAAGATGCAACAGATGCAAAAGATACAACAGATACAAGAAATGCAAGAAATGCAACAGAAAAATATAAGACAGGTTCCTCCACCAAATATAAATGTATTTTCGCCGGAATATGCAAACTATATTGGTCAAAAACCCCGTGCCGCAACAAGTGCAACTGTTCGATTAAATACTTTCAATAGACTTCGAAGATAGTAATTGTATTACTTTGATAAATTCAATAAATAATTCTCTCCCCACATTATATGTATTTTTTCTCCGAATACTCCGACTCTGAAAAAATAGATATTGCAAAACAACTTAAAGAACACACAGAAGAGACAGCGCTTACCGATTTTGGGAAACTACAAAAAGCAGTAGAAAAAGACTTGAATAATATTAAACCGTTATCACCTCTTGGTTTCAAATTTCTAGAATACTTTGTCCACATTGAACTGTTGAATACAAAAACAAGATATGGAATTTGTTTCTTCGATTTCTGGTACAATCGCGACTTTTATATGTCGAGAGATGCATCCACAGTCAAACTAATTGACAGCATTAAAAAGAATAAACCATATTTAACTGAGACAAAAATAGGTAAGCAGGTTTTCAATCTGTATTATGGAGGTATTAGTATATTTCGACCAACAACAGCGGCCAAGTTGTACAACCAATTAAAGCCACAATGCATCCTCGATTTTACTATGGGCTGGGGTGGGCGACTTTTGGGTGCTTCTATTTTGAATGTGTCGAAATATATTGGCATTGATTCCAATGCGAACTTGGAAGAGCCTTATAAAAAAATGTGCGAGCATCTGAAAAAAGTATCAGCAACAGAAATAGATTTGCGCTTTCAAGATGCCCTGAATGTTGATTATTCATCACTCGATTACGATATGGTTTTTACGAGTCCGCCTTATTATAACAAGGAAATCTACGGTTCAAAAGATTCGCCTTACAAGACAAAAGAAGAATGGGACGAAAAGTTCTATAAACCTATTTTCAGAGCAACATGGGATAATCTGAAAAAAGGAGGACATTATTGTTTGAATATACCTCAGTGCATTTATGAAAAGATTTGTCTACCACTCTTGGGCGAAGCAAGCGAGTTAATTGAACTGAAAAAATATTCTCGTATTTTACCAAAACGAGAGACAAAGCAATTCAATGTTGGTCAAAAATACAAGGAATTTATTTATATTTGGAAAAAAGCATAATAATTTCTTATGTTATTTCTTACAACAACTTGATGAAAAAATAGATTTGAAAAGAGAAACAAACGTTGTATTAACATTGATTGTACTACTTAATAACTCTATGCACGCACAAATTAGTTTTTCAATTGTATTTTTGTCTTTAACCTTTATGTAATCTTCTTCTATCAAAATTAACAACAAATCCTTAATAAATTGAATGCTATCTTGCAGTGTTAAATATTTAACACCAGATTTGATTGAATCTAAATTCAAATTCAATACATCTTTAATAATCAAAATAACTGAAGGCAAATCTTTGATATCTAATACACCATCAGCTATAATAACATTAATGTCTTTTTCAATAGTTTTAAAAACTTCGGGACAATTGTTCAACAAAAGTCTAATAAAGTCTACGGATTTATCTGTAATTTTAATGTTAGCTTTCAAACCTTTGACATTTTCTTCGCTACTTAAAAGTTTGATAAGAAGACCAACAATTTCATTACCAGATGTGTCGACGGTTTTAGTTAAAGGCACTGTAATCTCTTTTTCAAGTTCGATGGGTTCTCCGTGAAGACTAATATCAATGCTCATTATATATTATACTCGCAAAAATATATTAAACCTTTTTCGCAAATTTATAATAAAATGAATACCATTAAACACTCATTTTACATTAATTTAGAAGCGCGTACTGACCGAAAAAAATGGTGTGAACAACAATTGCGCACAGTTGGAATAAAAGCACAACGATTCAATGCAATTAAATTAGAAAATGGGGCCATTGGTTGCAGTATGAGTCATTTAAAATGTTTGCAAATAGCAAAACAACAGGGATGGGACCATCTTCTTATTATTGAAGATGATATTGAATTTACAAACCCACAACTTTTTAAAACACAGCTTGACAAGTTTTTGACAAATCAAAAAAAACACGATTGGGATGTTGTTATACTCGCAGGAAATAATATGCCACCATTTGAAGCAGTTGCAGATTATTGTGTAAAAGTCACTCGATGCCAAACAACAACCAGTTATCTAGTAAATGGTCATTATTTTGATACGCTTATTGCAAATATAAAGGAAGGTATACAGCTATTAATGAAGGAACCACACAATCATCGAATATACGCAATAGACAAGCATTGGTTTCAATTGCAAAAAAAAGATAATTGGTTTTTAATAACACCATTAACAATAACACAAAAACAAGATTATAGCGATATCGAAAAGCGCATTACAAATTATGCAAATGTTATGTTGGATCTGGATAAAAAGTCATTTTTTACATCACAACTAAAAAAAATAAAAGAAGCCGAAGAACAGTTATATGCAGAACATACATCACCATATCAAATACAACAATTCCAAACACTCCAAAAAATGCGGGAACAAATTGAAGAAGAAATGAAATTTTATGATAAATAACTTATTTTATACGGTCAAAACATATCCTTGAAGAACTGGTCGCTATGAATCTGTAATACATTGTCCTTGTACTTGTTGGGCAAATGCAGCCCAATAGCATAATCTTCCAAATACTCTTTTGCTATTTCCGTTTTTTTATTTAATAAAACATTAATAGCCTCTTTAGACAAGAAATAGAAGCGTCCATTGCAATACTTTATTGGCAATATAGGCAAATTCTCCGGTAATTCTGGATGTATTTTGTGATACTTTGATAAATAGGCTTGTTTTACATCCACTACATTTCCACCATAATGCACTTTTGGATCTAAACGCTCAATCATCCCTCTTACCATATCAAAGAACCGACTATTTCCTAGAGTCTGGTCATCATCGGTTTTGAAAATATATTTGAAATCAAAGGTTTTTGTAACAGCTTCGTATGCAGCAATTACTTTATGGGGCAAAGAATTGTAATCATCATTGGTTTTTACATACAAGATTCTCTCTACCTCATCAAATAAAAACCCACATTCAGTGTCCAAATCAGGGTTACCAATAACATGATAATATCTCAAATAAGAAGGCAGTTGTTTCAACCAAGTATTCTTTTGTGCAATAGCCTTTGGTCTGTATTTCACACAATTCATAATCAACAAAATATAATCTTGTTTATAGAGAGAAGTCGACATTATATAATTATTCATTGTTTTAATTTTATATATATTTTTCGCAAAATAGATATAAATACTAAAAAATAAAATAAATTAAAATTAAATAATGGCGTCACCTTTGACATTAGTATCAGGTTATTGGGTAATACCCAATAAACACGATAATAAATTTTTTGAATGGTTTGATAGAACATTGAAAATCAATTGTCCTTATGTATTTTTTGGAAATGAAGAAAGTATAAATATTGTCAAAAAATACCGGGAGGGTTTACCTACACATTATGTATTGCTTGAAATCAAAGATTTTTATACTTATAAATACTATGATTCTATACAAACACATCCAATTCATTGTCCATCAAAAGAATTGAATTTAGTATGGAATGAAAAATTGTTTTTAATACAGAAGGCAAAAGATATGGATATTTTTGGAAGTGAATTTTTTGGTTGGGTAGACGCTGGAATATGCATATATAGAGATATTATGCCTCCTTCAAATAAATTTCCCGATGAAAACAAATTGTTAAAATTGCCGAAAGACAAATTACTATTTTCATCGTCAGATTACATGCATTTTATTCCAAAATTTTTAGATGGAAATAATTATTATCATTATATTTCAGGAACTTATATGTTACACAAAACATTTGTTGATTACTTTGTTAATATTTACAAAAGCTATGTTGATTTTTATTTACCTCGCAATGATTGGAAAAATACGGACCAAGTTATTCTGACATATATATATGGTCAAACACCAGAATTATTCTTCAAATTAGCTGATGGTTATGGAGCTATATTGCCTTTATTGCAATAATATAATTAATTATAAAAATATATAAAGTTATATAGCTTTAATTTTATATATTATCAAAATGAAAATACTTATATTAGTAATTTATTCAGAACACAATGAAGAAAATTTACATATATTCAAAAAAATGGTGAATATTCATAGGTCATATATAAATAATTTTGAAGGGGTATCATCTTATTTTGTTCAAATGAGAGAAAATCGAAATCAACACCAAAACCAAAATGTTGAAATAGACAAAGATTTTATCTATGTAAAAGGTAAAGAAAAATTATTAAATATAATGCATAAAACCATAGAAGCATCTGATTATTTGATAAATGTTTTGGGAAAAAATTATGATTATATTGTGAGAACCAATATTTCCACTATTATAAACATACCCAAATTGAAATATTATTTAAATGAGTTGCCAAAAAGTAATCTATACACAGGTGGTACTATACTGAAATTGAACTGGTTAGATTTTGCTTCAGGAATTGTAGATAATTCATTATTTGGAACAGAATACGCATCTGGGACTTTCATTATATTCACACAGGATATTATGAATCTTATATTACAAAATAAATCAAACATAAGATATGATATTGTTGATGACCTGTCATTTGGTGTATTCATAAAAAGATATATACCAGAAATTATTGAAAATATGCAAAAATACAAAACCGAAAAATATGAGATTGTTTCAACAGTTTTAATTCCAGATTGTAAAATTAATACAGATTTAATCTATTATAGAAACAGGATTGATGTTCACAATATAGAACACTCTAGATATACAGATGTGTATAATATGCAAAAAATTGTTGAAAGAATTTACAATAATTTATAAAAACTCAATCTTGGTCCACTCGGTGGGGAATAAATCCTTGGTATTATTGTCTTTCAAAGCAGGTCCAAACCATATTTCTGGATAGCAGACTATTTTCGAAGGCGTTGTATTAAAATAAGCCCCCCACCAACTAAATGTACTATTTGCAATAATATTGTGACTACAAATACTCATTATTAATATTTGTTTCCAATCTTCTACACTGTCATCTTGTTTTACAAATACGAGTTTTGGAAACTCGCAACGCAATTTTTCTATTATTGCAAATACTTCTTGGTTGTCCTCTTTTTCGCAAAAATATAGAACAGTCCAATCTTCTCTTTTAGTTGTATTTAAGAGAAAATACAAAGAATTCAAGTAATATTCATAAGGTAATACGGGATGAAAATCTTGAAGGTTTTTATAATCACCCAATCTGAAATGCATACTAATTATAGTGGAATAGTTGTTAGGATAATCAACAACAACTTGCGATTTATGTTTCTCCAGCCCAATAAGTCTGCATATAGAACCATATGCATCTTCAAAATACTTGTAACTCTGAAAATAACCGTGTAAAATGGCGTTGTCTTTATCGGATATAGACATAATTTCTTGATATTCAAAACCTTTTTCTCTCAACATACCAAAGTGAGGGATAGGATTTACAGTGAAATTTTTGAGATTCGACAAGAAACTTGTCCAATAAGAATGTCTATTTGTTATACCAGGAGTAATATTTGAAGGGAATGCAAATTTATGTTTATTCTTTATTGCATAAGCAATGGTTGCAAAAATTTGGAATAATTGATTTCCTAAGCCACCCATTAAATCTCCTACAATCATAGTAGTGTTATAAATATAATGGAAAAAGTATTTTAATATTGTTTTATTAAAAATAATATTAAATTGGTTTAAAAGTTTATTAGTATTATTAAAAATAATACTAATATGAGCGAACTATATTATCAGAGTTCACATCCATTTATTAGCAATGATTTATTTATTTATTTTTCAGATATTTGTTTATTAGAATTATACAACGAAGAAATAGTAAATGAATTAGTTTTGAATGGTTTCAAAGATGGAAAGATTCCTGTTATTTTTATAAAAACGGAATTACTGTTGCACTACGCAAATGTTTTATCGTCGTTGAAAAAAAAATATATATTAGTAACAACATGTAATGATGACTTGTGTATTCCTTACTTTGAGTTTCCTCAATATAATGAACATGTAGTGTCTTGTGCAACAAAATTACTTGAATGCTCAAATATGATAAAATGGTTTACAAAAAATCCCTGCATATCCAACTCAAAATTAATGCCAATACCTCTCGGTCCAAAGTGGCAATACACGAGTCATAATTTTTTTGGAGAAGATAAACAACCAATACTAAAAATATTAAATGAACATTGCATTCAACCAGAAAAAAATTTTAAGGATAAATATTTAAAAACAAGTTTGCTATATTTTAATTTTTCTATAGGTACAACTGATACTCCTTTAATAAAAGAACATAAAAATATGAGAAGAGATGTAGAAAAAATTTTCCGTTCTAAAAATTTTCTTTATAATGAAAACAAGAATTTTGAAGGTTATATTAAAGAATTATCTACTTATAAATTTTGTTTATCTCCACCGGGAAGAGGTGTAGATACGCATAGAACATGGGAAGCTTTAATGGTTGGAACTATTCCTATAATGATTTCAACGGCATTAGATGCGTTATTTGAGAAATTGCCTGTTATTATTGTAAAAGATTGGTTTGAAATAAATGAAGAGTTTTTGAATAAAGAATATGAGAAAATTCACAAAAAAGAATATGACTTTTCTATACTATATTCAAACTATTGGAAAAATGAAATTAATAAATATCGTTTATAATATTATAAAAATTTATAGATGAGTCTTCCGCAAATTTTAGCGTTGTCTGCGGTAGAAATAATTGGTGATTTTGCATTCAAAGAATTTGCCAATACCGGCGGATTGGTCCCATTTGCCATTGGAACAGCTGGCTATGTAGGAGTTGTAGTTATGCTCGTCGTTTCTTTACAAAATTCAACTGTTATGATGGTAAATGGTGCTTGGGATGGTGTAAGCGGACTAATGGAAAGTGTCGCGGCATATATATTTTTAGGGGAGCGATTTGAACACAAGTTTCAATATATTGGATTAATATTAATTGCACTGGGATTATATTTACTGAAAATCCCACTTAAAAAGGAAAAGAAATTCGAAATTCCTGCATCTTTTTGGAAAAAACTGTAATAAATTTTTATATGTTGAACTTATCTATTGTAAAAACAATGTCATCATATTGATTCTTAATTTCTCTTCTGTCGTAAACTTTGATAAATTGTTTCAAGTTTTCTGGTACAGAATTTTTAAGAGCATCAATCCAATCAATACTCTGAACATCTTCAATTATTAATATTCCATCATCAGTCATTATTTGCGAATACAATCTTATAAATTGAATCATGCTTTCCAAACTATGCGGCCCATCATCTAACATAAAATCGCACTTTACATTGTTATCTAAAAAATGTTTTTTAAAAAAATCTTCGTTATATGCGTCAGTAGATGTATATAATACAATTTTTTCATTATTTTTTACTCCATCCCAAATTTCATTAATATTTCTAATATCTAATCCATAAACTGTTGCATTTGTAAAAAATTGATTCCACAATTTTATGCTACCTCCGCTATATATACCCACTTCTAAAACATTTTTGGCGGTATCTTTTTTGCCTTTCAACAGCTCTTGATATAATGGTAAATATGAATGACTACTATCTTTGTCAGTTATAAAAACTGAATTGTTTTCTTTTAAATTTATTACTATTTCTTCTAAACTCATTATATTTATATTTAGTATATTTTCTATTTATATTATTTTAATTAAAATAATATAAAATTAAAAATCCTCATTAAATTCAAAAATATCTTCATTAACTGTTTTATTTGCAAGAGCATAATCACTTACTCTCGACTCAAAAAAATTCGTTTTCTGCTCTACAGATATCATTTCCATCCACGAAAATGGATTATTTACATTATAAATCTTATCATAACCGAGTTGCAGAGCAAGACGGTCAGCAACAAATTGAATGTATTGCGTCATTAAATCCGCATTCATTCCAATCAAACGGCAAGGAAGTGCATCACAAATGAACTCGGTCTCAATGGCAACTGCTTCCTTGATTATTTCATTAACCTTGGCTTTACTAACTTTCTTCAAGAGCTTCTTGTAAAGCAAAATAGCGAATTCAGTGTGCAAGGCTTCATCGCGTGAAATAAGTTCATTCGAAAAAGTGAGACCGGGCATTAAACCGCGCTTCTTCAGCCAATAAATGGAGCAAAAAGCACCAGAAAACATAATTCCTTCCACGCAAGCAAAAGCAATTAGACGCGTGGCGAAACTGCTGCGCTTATCTCCAATCCATTTTTGAGCCCAATCAGCCTTCTTTTTAATGCAAGGATAGTGTTCAATACCATTAAAGAGTTTGTCTTTTTCTTCGGGATTCTTGATATAAGTGTCAATGAGAAGACTGTAAGTTTGGGAATGAATGTTTTCCATTGCGATTTGAAAACCGTAGAAGGCTCGTGCCTCTGCAACTTGAACCTCATTCATAAATCTTGCACCCAAGTTTTCCAAGACAATTCCGTCACTGGCCGCAAAAAAAGCCAAAATCATCGAAATAAAATATTTTTCTTGTTCGGAAAGGCTCTGCCAATGATTTATATCCTTGGATAAATCAATTTCTTCCGCGCGCCAAAAACAATCGACCTGTTTTTTATACATTTCCCATATATCTTGGTGTATAACTGGAAACATAACAAAGCGTTTATCGTCAGGTGTGAGTAAAGGTTCTTGAACAGTCTTGGACATCCTAAATAATATATAGTGAAGATTTTATATTTTAATCGGCGTTTAAATTATTAAAATATAGCTTTTTAGATGAATGTAGGCGGAGAAAAAATTTGCAAAATAAAAAACGCACTACATGGAGTTTTTTGATACTTTTATCAAAGAAAAATTTATCGCGTAATATATTAGAATGCCATTAAGACGCAGAATAGGAAAAATTGGTAAAACGCGTAGACAGATTCGTCGTGAAAACAGAGGATGGTCATTTTCTTCTTCGAGTCCTCGAGCTCGTCCTACAAGACGCCATTCGTCTCCGAGACTGATTGAAAACTATGTGCCATTTCATAACAAATCGGCGACATCATCGAGTCATTCGGCGTGGAGAACGGTGAGTAGCAGGGGACAAGGACATAAAAGCCTTAAAACAAGAAAGAGCAGGAAATGAAATAAAAATACAAAAAAAACAAAAAATATTTAAATAATATTATTATAGTTTAATAATATGATTAGCATAAATCCAGTATTAATTGAACAACAAGATTATCAATTGTCTTTAGCAGACCGCGATAAATATTTGCAGCAAATAGAGCAACAAATAGCTGCAAAACGCAAAATGTTAATAGACAAGCGCAATTATTTGGAACGAACTTTGAAAGAAAATGCGTTTTTAGAAGGAGTCAAAAAAGACTATCAAAAATACCGGGATTATATGATAAAAGAAAAAGAAGACCAATTAAGAGCGATGAATGTATTGAAACAATATACGGAAGATTTGGGGGTCAGTACAAAGTTGACGGAGGCAAATATCAAAGAAACCAAGAGAGATCAAAAAGATATTTTGAGAGAAATGGAAAAAATAAAGATGGAATTAGAGGAAATTATGGGGCCTTCAAATTGAATAATAATCTCATTATAATATAATTACTAATAATGGCAGCAGCAAACCAATTAAATCCACAGTGGCCACCAGATTTAAATCCAGATGTTCCAGCAATAGCAGTTGTTCCACCTTCAAATAATTTAAAAAATGCTATACTAGGATTAAGATATGCTATAACAAGAAACAATACATCAGTTCAAGCTTATAGAGACGCAGTTAACCAAGGTTTAACAAATATTAGAGATGTATTAGACCAATTAATTCCTCTAATAAACAATATAACTAGACAATTAAAAGACGCAATTGATGCTGGAGATCCTGAAAGAATTCGGCAATTGGAGGCGCAAAAAGATTATTTGTTGCAAGTGGTAAATGCTGCAGACCAAAATGTTAGAACATTGCTTTCGAATCCTGGCGATGTAGATACAGATGGTACGCGAGCAAATGCAGAATTAGCTGGCGTTCAGGGATTAAATCCGGCATTAGCGACAACAAATTTTGGAAATGTAGTAACCAGTTTACAAAGTGCATTAACCAGAGCGCAGAGTGCTGCAAATTCCGGCACTCGTTTAGAAGCCGATGCTGTATCAACGCCTCCTGGGGTTATAAATGCGGGAATAAAAAACAGACCAACCAAACCAATGAGTTCGGCTGCTCTTAGACAAAAAAGAGAACAAGCGTCAAAACAGTTAGTAGGTGAACAATCGAATCCATTTGCATCAGACGCACAAAATTATTATGACAATGTACCTGGTGCAAATAGAAGAGGTGGCAAAATGAGAAAAACAAAAAGACATCAAAAGATGTCGAGAAAAATCAATAAAAAGAAGTCAAAGAAAACTGCAAATAAAACTGCAAAGAAGGGAAAAAAGATGAGAGGTGGTTATTCTTACGGTAAATCGAAACGAAGGCGTGGGAGAAGCTCAACAACCGCTACTGCGCCGTCGTCTTTAAGTAGTGCTTCAAAGAATATAATATTATTTTAAATGGATTTAAAGCATCTTCGGCTTTTTAAACAACATACCACGAATACCAGGCAGTTTATTGCAATTTGTAGGCCATTTTCCCATTATTTCACGATGTCTTAATGAGTCAGGTCGCATTCGTCGAGCATATATCTGTTTGCGTTCTGCAAAAACGCGCTTCCACGCCCGCTGCACAAGCCTTAGCCAAAAGGTCTTCAAAATGGCTACACATTCTTCTCCGGATAAATACAGGCATTCCGCTATTTCCGGTTTAATATAATTTTCATTAGACACAATCTCCTTGTAGTTTCTAATGAAAGGATGCCTTGTACGATGACTCGAAGGAATAATATTGTATTCAATATGCATTTTGTAATTGTGAATTACATCATAAATATTATCGCTTGTTTCATCAGTTTCACTATTATCACTGTCATAATCATATAAAATTCCGTCGTAAATAATATTGTCATATTTGCTGTGAATTAAATAATGTCCTGCTACTTCAGGGTCAGAGTTATCGTCAAACCCGTGAATCGCTGGATTATGGAGTTCACACAAGACAATATTGAAACGCCGATTTGTTGCAAAGGAAGAAGAATCGACGGAAATGCTGTCATCGTAATATCTAGCAATGTCTGGCATTTCTCTAATAGTAATAGTTTGGAAACATTTAATAATGTTTAATAACTATCAATTTTTTTACTTTTTATATTTTTTTATTTAAAGCGTTATATATATAAATGAAAGTACCTAGTTCTGTATCAAAAGTACTAACCAATAAATATGTATTATACTTTATTCTATTTTTAGCGGTGACCAATGTCCTGGGATACATAGTTATGGGACACATAACTGCTGCACTTTTCTTCATTGTTGTCGCCTATTTGATTTCTAACTTTAGCCATAATATGATTGTTATTTTGGGTGGTGCTCTTCTTTTTACTAACATTTTGATGGTTGGAAATACTGTAAAGGAAGGTTTAACAAACCCAAAAGGAAAAAAAGTGAGAGAAGGAGCAACAAATATGAAAGATAAAAAAGACGAAAAAAAGAGCGGAGTAATTACGCCCGTCGAGGAATCATCAACAACCGAATTACACAGCAGCACTGAAGCAACTCATCACGCTACAAAAGACGATGACAAAGATGTCGAGGCTGAAGCGGAGACAGATGTTAAACCACACCAAGCAAAGGATGAAGCAATGAATGTGATGAGCAATAAGCGTAGAAATCGCATTGATTATGCATCGACAATTGAAGACGCTTATGGCGACTTGAATAACATTTTAGGAAGCGACGGAATTAAGAAGCTAACTGATGATACTCAGCGATTGATGACACAACAATTGCAATTGGCCGAAGCAATGAAAAGCATGACGCCTTTAATGGAAAATGCCAAAACAATGTTGCAGGGTTTTGATTTGAAGAATTTGGATGGTTTAGCCGATTTGGCAAAGAGTTTCAACCCTTCCAAGTAAAGAAATTGTAAAGTTATTAAATTGACATATATATATCAAGCTATATGTCAATAAATAAAAAGTGTCCTCCAGGTGTAATTTGCATAGAAAATGTATCAATGTTTTTTATTTTGGTAATAGTCTTTATTGTAGGCTATTTAATATATGTTTCGTTAAAACCGGTGAATGTAAACAACAATCACAAAATAGTTATCCAAGAGAAACAAGAAGAGAGAAATTATAACTCTGGTTCAGGTGGGGATGGGGGTGGTCTGTTCGGATTATTTGCCCGCCCCAGTTATGCTTATTCGAATGTGCCGGGTGATGTCTTACTAAATCCTTATGTTCCCCCTCTGCGAGACGAGAGATTTTTGGTGCCAGAATTAGCAATTGCACCTCCAGGTCGTGTTCCTATTAATATTTCGACGAATCCAGGTGCAGTTGACACAGCATATCGTCAAATGGGAATATTAACACCGTTAAATGGTAAATCTTCGGATAAGATTCTACCATTAATGGGTCGTCCTCTATTCACAAATAGAGACAAGTGGCAATATTACACAATGAGTGACCAGAATAACAGTGTTAAGCTCCCTATTAAATTCAAGGGGCGCAATGCATCAAATGAATATGGTGTAGATAAAATATATAATGGAGACATCGTATATGTAGAAGGCTATCAGAAAGCTTTTAAAGTGACGGAATATGAAAACGACACTATAAAATATTTGCCTTTTATTTAAATTAGACTAATAGGGGTAACAGGAGTCGCTTGAACAGCTTCTTCATTACCTGTAACCGTGCGGCCGACAAAGCCCTCGTCCTCGCGTCCATCTAGCAGTGGGGGAGCGGATGGTGTGGGTGGTGGAGTGCCTGTACCAGTACCATTTGCAGATTCAACAACACTATCATTGTCACTTTTTGCATAAGCATCAGTATCGGGAAATGAAGCTTTAATTGTATTATTAGCGTTGATTAGAGCCTTTTCTGGATTTTGAGGCCCTATTCCACCGTGTTTGAAATGCTTAAGAGTTTTACGATTTAAATTAAGATGCTTTCTTTTTCTAAAGGTTTTTCTTCGTCTACTTTTTTTCGCTCTTAATTTAAATTTTCGCATTGATTGTTTTTTTTTATTATAAATTTTTGATAATTTTCCTTTAGTTAATTTCATAGTGTGGTTATATAAATAAAATAAGATTTTTTATTTATATTTTCTAATAATAGTGTAAGTATAATATGACTAGTCAAAGTTCAATGAATATTTCAATAAATAATTGGAACAATTATTGTGATGACAAATGCGCTTATTCATTTAAATACACTACAAGTTCCACTTGCACAGTAAAGAGTTATGGTTCTTATTTATATTTAAATTACGATTCTGGTTCACAGCCTCCTGTTACATTTAATGGGAATACTTACAATGTAGATAATATTGAAATTTATAGTCCATCTCTGCATCTTTTTAATGGCGTAAAACAGGATGGTGAGGTGATAATTACACACAAGCAAACAAGTATAGGTGGCCCCCTGATAGTGTGTATTCCATTAAGTTCATCCAATACGCAATCCACAGAAGCAACACAAATAATAACTGATATTATTAATGGTTCAAGTCAATTAAAAAACGGCGATTCGATAAATATAAAGTTGAATGATTATAATTTAAACAACATTGTGCCGTTATCTCCTTTTTACTATTATGAAGAAAGCAACGGCAATAATATAATCGTGTATGGATTAAAACAAGCAATATCAGTAAATGCTTCAGTAATTGCGACTTTACAAACAATTATTACACCATTTGCAGATACAAAATATCCAGCAGTTGATTACTACTATTTTAATAAATATGGTCCATCAATGGGAGATTTAGGTGATGGTCAGATATACATAGATTGTCAACCTACAGGTAATTCAGAAGATACAACGCAAGTAGAATACTCAAAATCGGCAATAAATAATGATTTAGGCAGTATTTTAAACAGCAAAGTAACGATTTTTATAATATCAGTCTTTATAATTATTGTACTGCTCATAATAATTTACAAATTATTATTATATTTAACCGGAACCCCAGTAAAAAAAGCCGCAAACGCGGCAATTTCGGCAGCAAAAGGTGCATTTAAAAAACAATAAAGAGTAATAAATAACTTAAAGATAAAATAAGTTATTTATGTATTTTGGCGTGCTTGATGTTAAATAACTCCAGTGTAATTCACGGGGGCAGCATCGTGCAAGTCATCCAAAACAGGATTGAACGAATAAGTGTTTGCACCAGAAGTATCAGCCTTATTCAAAGGTGCCATTTTCTTTACCACCTCTTGCTCTAAAGTATAAGGAAATTGATTATACATTGTTAATGCAGAATACTTCTTTTCTTCAGTAGGCATATAATTATTCAAACCATATGTTCCAGTGACAACTTCCGATTTTGAAATTAAATTATATGCAACAAAGAATCCTAGAACACCTAAAATAGGATTGCAATTCGCAAAAAGAAGTAGAGCAACAAGAACAACAATTACCTTTCCATATGTCGTGTCAATTACACTGGCAAGCGAAGACGGTGTCTTGTATCCCATTATCAAATAAACAATGAAAAGAACGCCCAATAACATTTCACCTATATTTTTCTTCTTAAATAGATCTTGAAAACTATCCATATAACATATTTATAGATTTTATTTTATCTTCTGGAGACCCCTTTATTACCAAAGTTCCACGCAAATAAAATTGATTATCAAAACTAATTAAACAATCACTAGTAAAATATATAAGCACTCGAACTCAACAATGACAGACGAAATTAATGAAACTTATTTCCCAAAAACGCTAAACACTTATCTTGGTCAAAAAGGCTACACTATTCTCAAAAAAGAACTAAATGTCGAACAACAACACGCATTGCGTAAAGACTTGGTTGCTAAACCCTTTACACAGGGCGCACCGAGCGGTGCAAATGCACAAGCCATCACTTTCCCTATTTACCGCGAATCCAACAACAAGTTCTATGTACCGCGTTATTACGGTAATAAATATTTTGGTCCCGTTAAAGACTACAAGATTAGCGATGGTGATGATATTTCTCTCACATTCGCAGGAGATTTGCGCGAAAATCAAGTTCCCGTTGTGCAAACTTTTATGAAACACATTGAAAATAGCGGCGGCCGAGGTGGCGGTCTTTTAGAACTCCCATGTGCATACGGCAAATGTTTAGGAAAAGATACAGAAATTTTAATGTATGATGGAACTGTAAAAAAGGTTCAAGATATTGTAGTTGGAGATGTATTAATGGGTGACGATTCAATGCCAAGAAATGTTTTATCGTTGGCTAGAGGACAAGAACAAATGTATAAAATTAGCAGTAAAAAGGGAGACTCTTATATATGCAATGAGAGTCACATTTTATCGTTAAAATCTTCTTCATATCATAGTAAAAAAATACAAAAAGGAACAATTGTTGATATTTCGGTAAAAGAGTTTCTTAAATTACCAAAATGCTTTCACGGGCGAGGAGGCATTTTGCTTGGATATAAAGTTCCAATTGAATTTGAAGCGAAACCGTTACCATTAGACCCTTATATGATAGGATACTGGTTGGGCGATGGGTCTTCTAGATCATCAAAAATAACAAGTCAGGATGCAACGGTTTTACATTATTTTGCACACAAATTAAGAAACTACAATTTATCATTGATGTATCAAAGCAAATATGACTACTCTATATGCGGAAATCACAGAGTAAACAACAATATTTTCTTAAATACCTTAAAAAATTTAAATTTAATTAATAATAAGCATATTCCATATCTATACAAATGTAATTCAAGAGAAAATCGTTTAAAATTATTGGCGGGGTTAATCGATAGTGACGGGTATTTAATAAAAAATGGAGGTTTTGAAATTTCACAAAAATCAGAAAAAATGATAGATGATATTATTTATTTGGTAAGAAGTTTGGGGTTTTCTTGTTATAAAAATATAAAAAAAACTTCTTGGACACATAAAGGTATCAAAAAATACGGCACAAACTTTAGAATCGTCATTAATGGTAGTGGATTAGAAAATATACCAACACTGATTCCTAGAAAAAAATCGCCGCCAAGAAAACAAATAAAAGACGCGCTTGTTTATAGGCTAATTATTGAAAAATTGGAAGTCGGTGATTACTATGGGTTTGAAATAGACGGAAATCGACGATTTGTTTTAGGAGATTTTACTGTAACGCATAACACTGTATTAGCACTGCATATATGCTCACAACTCAGAAAAAAGACATTGATAATTGTACACAAGGAGTTTCTATTGAATCAATGGGTCGAACGCATTGAGCAATTCTTGCCGGGAGCGCGTGTAGGAAGGATTCAAGGTCAAATTATGGATATTGAAAACAAAGATATTGTTATTGGTATGTTGCAGTCCATTTCAATGAAAGAATATCATCCTGACACCTTTAATAGTTTTGGTTTAACCATTATTGACGAGGTGCATCATATTTCCAGTGAGGTTTTCTCGTGTGCACTCTTCAAGTTAGTAACGCGATACACGCTGGGATTATCGGCTACAATGAATCGCAAAGATGGAACAACCAAAGTTTTCAAGATGTTCTTGGGTGAAGTAGTTTACAAGGGAAAGAGAGATGAAGAACACAAGGTTGTTGTGAGGGCGATAGACTATAAAGCTACAGACGAAGAATTCAATGAAATCAAACTGGATTTCCGAGGTAATGTGCAATATAGCACAATGATTTCAAAACTATGTACTTATAATCACCGCACGGAGTTTATATTACGCGTTATAAAGGATATGTTTCAAGAAAACGAAGACCAACAAATTATGTTGTTGGCACACAATAAGAATGTTTTGAAATATTTACACGATTCTATAAAAAATAGAGAAATTGCAGGTGGAAGTGTTGGTTATTATATTGGTGGTATGAAAGAAGCAGCACTCAAAGAAACGGAAGGAAAACGCGTTGTCATTGCTACTTATTCGATGGCTGCAGAAGCACTGGATATAAAATCTCTTACCACACTGATAATGGTAACACCTAAGACAGATATAGAACAAGCAGTAGGTCGCATCTTGAGACAAAAACACGGTAGTCCAGTCGTGGTGGATATAGTAGATTCTCATACACCATTCCAAAATCAGTGGTCAAAACGCAAACAATTTTATAAGAAACAAAACTATAAAATCATTCAGACTTCAATTGATAAATATGAACCAAATGTTGAAAAATGGAAAGTAGTATTTGAACCTGGAACTAGCAGTAAAACTTGCAAACTGGTTGCAGAAGATCCACTTCTTCAAGGAAAATGTTTGATTAAGCTTCCCAAGAAATCATCAAGTTCTTAAACAACCTTTTCTTAAAGGTGGTTAATTGCCCCAGAATTGGAAACCGCGATTGGTATTGTAATTATAATTGTCAACGCAACTTGTGCAGTTAGATAAAAGATGATAAGGGGCAGGGTTGGCTAAAGCAAGGTCCTTGGCATCTAAAATTCCTCCGCGCGAATAAGTTGGACTAATAGGAACATCACTTTGGAATTGATGGTAACCGCCTCTTTGCTTCTTCGACTTTTTTGATTTCTTGTTACCTCTGTAATGCTTACCACCTAACATTCGATTCAAATTATAAGGATCGACGACGCTATCAACTGGACCAGTAGATGCATAAGCATTTGTTCCGTCGACTAATTTCAAATTTTGAGAAGAAACGAGAGGCCCGTTAAGAACCGCGTTTCCACCGCGGTGATGTCTTTTTGTCTTTCTAGTCTTTCCGTGCTTCTTGTGACCCTTGCGTTTGTAAAGAGACAACAATCGTCTTTTTGTGTGTTTTCTCATTTTCTTCGACGCCATTCTATACTTATTAACAATATTTTTTATTTTTTTGCGAAGGGTTCGTCTTCTTTTTCCACCACCGTTTTGCATTGGTGCCAATAAAGACGCATTCGCAGCTGCTGCATTATTGCTATAATTATCGGGTAAAGCAAATTGTCTAGATGTTTCAATAGAACCAAAACGACCAGGCCAATTAGACGCATCAACATTGACAAAATTGCCATCTACATTATTTAATGGGGTAACAGGATGTTTAAATAAATAATTTGACATATATATTTACATGTTATTTTTTTCTAAAAAACAAAGTTCATTAGCTTCAACTCTTCACGAGTTACAACCCTTTCATTTTTTTGAGCTATGCGTAAAGGTGTCCATTTCTTAAATTTATAGTTGTATTCGCAAACCATATTATATTGTCGTTCTAAATACACAAACTTGTCTTCACGTACATCTTCGAATTCATCTTCGGCATCACTTTCCTCCAACGCATCTAAATTCTCATTTTCTTTAATATTTCTAAAAAGCTTATTCATCATAACACTCGATTTATAATCTGGAACATATGCAATACCATAATACCCATCATCAGATTCTTTTGCACAGGTGAACAGATGATAAATATCATTTTGAATATCAGGTCTTATTTGAAATACTTTTTCTCTCGATTGTTTCATTCCTGGAGTCGAATTTCTTTGATAAATATTGTCTGTAAGCGAAATAGAATCGCTGTAAGCCAAGTTGAAACAATGGTTACCTTGGCCCTTCTTTTTCTCTCGAAATTGCAAATGTTTGATTTTATAAGGAAGTAACGGAATCATTTTCATCAATTCTGTAATTGAATTATGAAAAACTGGCAACCCAAAAACTACACTATGGCGAGTATAAGCACGCTGTTGGATTTCTCTCGAAAAAATTTGCCCAAGACTCTCCAATTTGCAATCAAAAGACTCCACAGAAAAATCTTTGCCCTTGTAATGCAATAGATTTTCAATAGAAAAAAACCGATGATTATCATATTTGAAAATGGTCCCATAAAAAATAGTACCAAACGCCAATTCATCGCGAAAACAACATTGTGCTAGTTGTATATTGCAGATTTGTTTATTATATCCAATCTCCATTAAAACACAAACATTCTGCTTTTTATGCACTGTAAACCACGCAAAAAACTTTTTCCCGTCTGGAATGGCCAAAATATAGTCAGCATTTTGAACTTTGTTATGCACATTAGTTTCATAAGAAAGTTCAGCATTAGGGAAACCCTTTAATAACGCATTTTGTTCGTAGTCTGTTAGTTGCATTTCTCTCTATCTCTATTTAATTGTTCTATTTTCTTTAATACATTTTTAATACATTTTAAAATATATAATAAATTATAATTCAGAATAGCTTAAAGAATTCGAACCACTTCCCAAATCCAAAGAGGCAATAGAAGTTGTGTTTTCTTGACTGGCACCTTTAAGTTTGTTTTTCAAAAAACTTTTTAATTCATTTTTCATAGATGAGACATTAGGTTTGGTCGATAATTCAATTAACTCGGGCAAATAAGCATTTGAATCACTTGAAATAGAGGACGAATTTGATAAAACGCTCAACATATTTTCATATTTTTGAGCCGGTGCATTCACTAAATCTTTTACTTTTGGAACTGTTAAAGTAGATTTGAAAAAACCAATCAAATTGTGCACTAAGAATATTAATATGATTGAAATAATAGTAATTTGTAGTGTCCAAAATAGCATATAATATTACTATATTACTTTAACATCGATAAAAACACATTAAGTTCTTTTTTCATTAAATAATTATCCAATTCTTCTTTTGCTAAAAAGTAAACATTATCTACAACAAAATCCGCGTATTTTTGTTTTCTATTTGTAATTTGAAAACTTACATTTTTTAGCTTATTTTCATAATGTCCCTCTACAATTAACTGTAAGTTTGCTTTTTCTTTTTCACATTGAGAATAATAAAACCGTGTGGTCTCTTTATAAAAGTTGTGAAATGGTATTTGCGATAATATCTCTTCTTCTTTGAAATAACTCTTATCTAATATAAGTTGTACATCATTATCAAAAACCATATACTTTAATGGTTCGTCATTTGGCACTTGTTTTAGAACCTTGTTTTTCTCTACAATAAAAATACCAGATGGTGAAAAAAGTTCACAATAATTATTTGAAAATCTAAAATATTTATCTAGTTCTTCTAATAGTGGTTTTATCATATTTTTCGGGTTAAAGTCTTTTATATATATTTTTGTTGATGTGTGAGATTTCGATTCTGACATAATTTCCTATTAAATAATATTAATGGAAACTATTTAAACAGTTTAAGAAAATAATTAACTATAGTGCAAATGACGCAAAATCTTGGAGTAATTATTGTTGATAAAACGGGTTCTTTGAAATCTCTTACTATAAAAGATTACAAAGAAGAAGAATTATATAAAAAGTGCGGATTCAAGAAGCCTGATGGTTTCGATAAGCAAACCGAGTGGAAAATAAAGATGGACGGCAAAAAGTACTTGGTGGCTGCTTATGGAAAGTCTGATGGAAAGGCAAATATGGAAAATAAATATGATTTTCCTCCACCTATTGATACTACGCTATTTTTTGGCAGTTGTCTTTTGCTAGGTGCATTATTGAAAGACGATGGAAAGAAGGAGCCATTTTCGTTGACTTTGGAAATATGGGAAAAAATGTATGAAAAGCTATTTGGTGGATTCGAAGATTTGGCTACAACAGCCGTAGAAGATGAAGCAGAAGAAGATGAACTGGAAGGTGTTCCTGCAAACAAGAAAACCAAGGACGGCTATTTGAAGGATGGATTTGTAGTAGATAGTGATAGTGATGACAAAGACGCAGAATATGAAACCGATTCAGATGATGATGACGAAGATAGTGACGAGGATGAAGATAGTGAAGAGGTTGAAGATATTGGAGAGATAGTATTGGAAGATATTGGGTCAGAGTTGAGCGAGGAAAGTTATAGTGATGAAGAAGATGAATAGACAAAAAAAGGCAAAATAGACAAAAAAGGCAAAACACGCAAATATTAAAAATAAAATTGATTAAGATATAAACACAAAATATGTATTTATATCTAATATGGCAATGCGAAAGCTCGAAAATCCCGAAAAATTTAGGGCAAATATTTGCATTAAGTTGAATGAAATTGTTCAAGACGAGAAGAAAAGTCGGAATATGGAAAAGGGTGTATACAATTACGCTTTAAAGGAGGCAACCAACCGAAAAGTTGTAAAGAAATGGGACAATCCTTATTTTGTACAAATCTATGTGGACAGACTTCGCAGCATTTATATCAATCTTAAAAATCACGCTCTCCTTTCACAAATACAAACTGGTGCGTTAAAATCTAGCAATGTTGCATTTATGACACATCAAGAAATGATGCCGGAAAAGTGGGATACAATGATTCAGGATAAAATAAAACGCGACAAGAACAAGTATGAGACTACAATTGAAGCAGCAACGGATACTTTCAAATGCAGAAAGTGTCATTCTAACAAGTGCACATATTATCAGATGCAGACTAGGGCAGCTGATGAGCCAATGACAACATTTGTTTCGTGCATTGATTGTGGTAATAGATGGAAGTGTTAAAAAGTGAAGAAACGCACAAAATATTGGTGGAAAAAATATGCAAATCCCAGAAAAAAGAAGTAATAATAATAATTTTTCAAATAATAAAGAAAAAAATAATAATATTTCAAAGAAACCATTTTTGATTTTAACCAAAATATTCTCCTTCTGCGTTTTTCAACAACACTTATGTCATCATCTTCTTTAATATATTCTAATAAAACATCATCCGGAAATTTTTTATCCACTTTTCTAAGAAAAATGCTGTGTGTATTTTCTTTCAAACTATCTTCTATAAATTTTTTGTCTTTATTGTCTCCATCTTTGAACAAATGAGGACTTGTCTTATTCATCATACGAGTCCAATCCATTAGAGTTGTATATTCATTTTTAACAAAATTTAAACTGTTTTGAGCGCGCAACATAATTGCAAATATACTCTCATTTGCAACATCTCCTCGGCAAATAAAATCATAAAGACCCTTATTTTTTTGAGAATATAATATGCAACGATATGCATCAAAGCGATTTAAAATAAACCAAGGGGTGTTACTAAGTCGAAATTCTGGTTGTAAATAATGTAAATTGGCTCTTTTTACTAGAGAAGTGTTCCACCAAGCTTTTCTCCAACCTAAAAATGAAAAAATGTAATTTTCAAAAAATATTTCTCTGAATTTGAGAGGAGAAATAATAGGAACACAAGAATCTGTTAAAAAACAATACCATTGATTATTTCTATCGTGTTTCATTCCATAAAACATTAGTGTCAAATAAGCTGGTACAATATGCAAATAATCCGTTTGAACCAAATAATTTTTGGGTAAAGCGTGTTTTTTAATCCAATCTGATTTAATTAAATCAAAATCTTTGTAATGAAAATATACATTGATAATATCTTTATTTGGTTCGACCCAATCTTTCCATATTTTCTCCTTATTTAATTGATGTTCATAACTAATAATAAAACATAATGCGGCTTTCATCAATTTATACTAATGTTATTTATTTGCAAGAAATTTTAAATACTTATTTAACGAACAGGTTTAAAGTTAAAAATAATAAAAACAATAAATATAAAGAATATAAAATGAATTGGACAAGTATAAGCAAGATATTAATGATGTTTCTATTTGTAAATCGAATTCAATATGGTTTGCCAAAAAAATTAGTGGGTATGACTTCCGTTTTTAATCCAAAATACAATAGTCTTTTGGATAACAGTATTTTATCGAGTGGTTTTCAATGTATACAAAAAAGGCATTCACATCGTCATACAATGAGCCACTGGTATGAATTAAGCAAGCAAAATTACATAAATAGAAAAACACGATTGTTTCTATCTAATGAACAATCTAATATTTATTTAACACAGAATGATTTTATAAAGGATAAAAAAATAATATCAATTTCGCCAGGTGGGTTAAAAGGGTTTTATTTGATGGGAGTCGTTACTTTTATAAAGGAGAATTATAATTTAGACCCTTTTATTTTTTCGGGGGCATCCGCTGGTGCGTGGAACGCACTTTTTATGGTCTTTAAAAAAGAGCCAATAGAAGTTGTTACAAATATTATTGATGATTCCATAAAAAAAGCAGCATCAATAAGTGAACTAGAACATATAATGAAATACAAGTTGTTAACCAATTATAAAACTGAGGATTTTGATTTAAAACGATTGTTTATTGGTATTACAACATTCAGTAATTTCAAAGTCAATACAAATATTTTTTCAGATTTTGACGATTTGGAAGATGCATTGAATTGTTGTATTGCAAGTTCTCATATTCCATTGGTTACCGGTGGCATTACAAATAAGTATCACAATGTTTATGCATTTGATGGTGGATTTAGCAAATATCCTTATTTGAATATCACCAAACCTGTGTTGCATATTACACCTTCAATGTGGGAATTATCCAATAATGGTAAAAAAGCGCCAGATATATTTTCTTATTCTACGCTTTTATCGAAAGGAAAATATGATTTTATGGAATTATTTGATAGTGGATACAAGGATGCTCAAGCAAATAAAGAGTTCTTGGATTCAATATTTTTACAAAAAATATTGTAATAATACTGATACAAAAAATATTAGTATTATTAGTATTATTAAGGTATTTTTACAAGTTAATCTGTATTTAAAACTGAATAAGCTCCAAGTCTTTTAGGTTCCAATATTCACAACCACCACCAGGAGTTGGTCTTCGAATAATAAAAGGTATGCGTTTTTGTGCCAACTCCTGTTCTGCAATCAAATATCCATCAATTACATTTTCCGGAACTTTCACAAATACTTTTGCGCCTGCGTTGATTTGCTTTGCTCTCTGACCCAAAACACGCGCGCGCTCATACTTGGTCAAATAGGGCAGCGTTTTGTGTAAATCATCGATAATATTATTTTCAGTATCCCGTATAATTTTAGTTAATCCAACAATCTCATCATAATTGTTAGTTACACACTCTGGATGAAAATCCATAATATAATTTTTATTTACACTTGCATTAAACTTCTGCAAATAAGACTCGTCTACATCATCATCATCATCATCAGAATCCAGTACGGGAGCCAATGGATTTATAGCAGAAGCTGCTGCGCTTGCAAGCGGAATATCCTCATCCTCATCACTATCATCATTCCCTTCCTTTCCTCCGCCCTCAAGCTCCTCTTCTTCCTCTTCCTCCTCACTAACAACTTCACCACCAACTTCTTGCTCTTCCTCTTCAACATCCTCGTCGACTTCTTCGTCATCCTCATCATCATTTGAAGATTTATCATCATCTAAATCACTCCCGCCACCATATTCAAATTCATCTTCTTTTTTGCTTTTCATCATTTGCAATTGTGTTCTGGGTTTAAATCCGCTCATTCGGTTATTAATATTACTAAAGATACTTTTAATATCATTTCATCAATTTTTATTCTAATTTATAAAAATTAATAATCCGTGTTTTTATTTCTGTTCATCCGTTTTCCAAACAGTATCACAAGTACTACACAAATACACATACTTCATATTCACATCATCATAACGAATGTAAATAATCTCTCTTTCAGCAGCACCAGCATCCGATTTATTTGTCTCACACTCCGCATTCGGGCACTTAATCTTATTAATTCGAGGAAGCGTTGGGTCTAGCTTAGTATACTTATTGATAATATGCGAAAACTTTTGTTCGCTTCGTGTTAATTGAGTTTTTGAAACAGAAACATTTTCCACCGTCAATGTTGAATCCTCGTGACCACAGTTTCTGCAATAATAAACCAACTTATTCGAATTATCAGCATCAATTCTGATATAATACATGTTGTGGCATTCGGTGCAAAAGTGCATTTTGACTATACTATACTTTTACATTATTTATTTAATTCAATTTTAAATAATAAATAATGTAAACATCCAAAACCCGTTTTATGATATCAATATCTCAGTTGCAGTATTTTTATAATTATTGTATAATTTTTTATAATCAATCACTGTACTCATTGAATACATAGATGTTGATATTTTTTCAGGTGCATTTTGATTATTTGCTTTGTCTGCTAAATAGTCTATAACTGCATTATTATTTTTGATAAAATTGTCTTTTAAAGCAGGATAAAATATATCAAAGTTTTCACAAAATGAACTTTTGTTTCTTGTGACCATTCGTAAAATGGCAATTTCAATATTCTTATACTCAATTATTTTTGTATAATTATTAAAATCCGAGTGTTCTTTTGATACACCAGGTTCATTTAATAGTGGGTCTTTACACAAAAGTGTGCACAAGTTCAACAAAACCGTTGAAATACTTTGACACGATGTCCACTGTTCTCCACGCCATGTATTCAATAGCGAAATACAAACCTTACCGTTTGTATACAAATTCGGATTAAACCGAATATTGTCACCATTTGTCATATACTTCACTGATGGTGGACTGTGTGGATAATCAGAAGGATAAGAAAACTCAAAAAAATAGAACCCACCAAAATAGGGTGTTTCCGAAGGACCAACTATCATTGCATAACCCTTTAATATATCTTCATCATCGTGAACATAATATATTCCATTGTCTGTTAATGGATTGCGAATTATGGATTTTACATCACGCAATAATCGTTGAATTGTATCTTTCGATATCACAATATTTTCAGAACTCTTTTCAGACATAATAGTTTATTCATATTCATATTAAACTATGTTTATATTTTTTATCATTAATATTTATTTTTACAAACCATACAACGCAATGCGTTTAAACTGTTTTCAAAACATTCAAATTCATTTATACATTAAAAAAAAATCGAAATAGAAAAATATCAATATATAATACTAACACAAGAAATATGACTGCTACATCACAATTTAAAGACCTTAATGAATTTCTTGCTAAGCATAGCGCTAAGATTGAAAAAAAAGAATCTAATGTTTCGCCCACTCACACACGAATACCAGACCAAAACTTGAACATATATGGTGGCTCTTATATTATACCCAGAGAAGAGCTAGCCACTTTTATGAGCTTGTATTATCAGAATGTTTTTGTAAAGAAAAAACTTGAATATTTAACTGAAAAACAGTTGGAAAATAATGGTCCCATTTTGATTGATATCGATATGAGATATAGCATCGATATCGAAACAAGACAGCATTCGCGAGAGCATATTCTTGATATGCTGAATTTGCTGTATTTGGAGGAACTTAAGGAATTCCTGATTTTTGAGCCGAATAAGACATTTCCCATTTATGTTTTCGAAAAACCTGATGTAAATAGATTAGCCGATGGTTCATTGACAAAAGACGGTGTTCATATAATTATTGGGATTCAACTTGACCATATTTTGCAGATGATGTTGCGTGACAGAATAGTCTCAAAGATTGACGAAATTTGGGAACTACCATTGATTAATGGATGGGATGCGGTATTTGATGAGGGTATTAGCAAGGGGACAACCAATTGGCAGATGTATGGGTCTCGAAAGCCGGGAAATCAAGCGTATGAATTAACACAATATTATTTGGTTTCATATGATTCTAGGGATGGAGAATTTATGGTGGAAGAACGCAACAAGGCAGAAATCGATTTATCAAAAGATTTGTATAAACTATCAGCTCAATATGACCAGCATATCAAATTTGAGTTGAATCCAAAAATAAAAGAAGAATATGAAGAACGCGCAAAAAACGGCACAAAGAAGACCAAGAAGCCTTCAAGTAAGAACAAGGTGAAATTGTTATGTAACGACCAAGAGTCTGATAATACTATTCAGTTGGAGGATATTACAGACGCAGATAAATTGAAACAAGCAGTTGATAAAACTATGAGTGAACTCACATTCAATGAATATTATATTAAAGAAGCACACGAATATACACAGGTTTTGCCGGCAAAATATTATGAGCCTGGTTCACATTTGCTGAATCGACAGGTAGCTTTTGCGCTCAAGCATACAGACGAGCGTTTATTCTTATCTTGGGTAATGTTGCGAAGTAAGGCATCGGATTTTGATTATTCGACTATTCCTAATTTGTATTATCAATGGACTCGATATTTCAAAGATAGACCAAACGGTGTAACTCTGCGTTCTATTATGTATTGGGCAAAGCAAGATGCATTTGATGAATATGAGCGAGTCAAGAAGACGACACGCGATTATTATATTGAAGAAACGCTATCGTGTCCCACTGAATTCGACTTTGCAATTGTATTGCATCATATGTGCAAAGAAAAATATGTATGTAATAGTTTGGTTAATAAATCGTGGTATATTTTCAAAGATCATCGCTGGGAGCTTGACCGAGGTGAGACGCTGCGAATGTTCATATCAGTTGAGATGTATAATGCGTATCAAAGCAAAGTGAATTCGTGGATGAATGAAATGCAACATTATGATCCGACGGATGAGCGTTATGCAAGTATGAGTAAGCGTGTAAAAATCGGCACAGAGATTTCATCGCGTTTGAAGCGTACAAATGATAAAAACAATATTATGCGTGAGGCGGCAGCGCTTTTCTTCGACAAGGATTTCGACAAGAATATGGATTCGAACAAATGGCTTATGTGCTTCAAGAATGGTGTCATCGATATCAAGAATCGCATTTTCAGAGATGGAATGCCACTAGATTATATTACAAAATCGACCAATATTAATTATGAGCATTTTGATGGAGAAAAACACGGTGAAATGTCTCAGCAAATTTTGAAATTTATGGAACAATTATTTCCGATAAAAACACTGAATACATATATGTGGCAACATTTAGCATCTGTACTCATTGGTGAAAATATTAATCAGACTTTCAATATTTATCGCGGAAGTGGTAGTAATGGTAAATCGATGTTTACTGAACTACTCAGATATGCTTTGGGTGAATATTATTCGGAAATTCCGGTAACTTTGGTCACAGAAAAACGCCCGGGAATTGGCGGAACATCATCGGAAATTATCCAGTTGAAGGGTGTTCGATATGCAGTTATGCAAGAGCCGTCGAAGGACGCAAGAATCAATGAGGGTATGATGAAGCAACTGACAGGCGATTCAACATTATCGGGTCGTGCATTATATCACGAGCAGGAGACTTTTGCAATTCAGTTTCATCTTGTTTTGTGTACTAATACGCTGTTTGAGGTTATGAGTAATGATGATGGAACATGGAGGCGTATTCGAATCTGCGATTTCTTGTCAAAGTTTGTGAATCCTGGTGAGAAATTCCAATTGTCTGACAATCCTTATCAGTTTCCAAAGGATTTCAGTTTGAAAGATAAATTAAAAACATGGGCAGAAGTCTTTGCAAGTATGTTGGTCAAATTGGCTTTTGAGAAACAGGGTGTAGTCGACGAGTGTGACATAGTGAAGGCGTCATCAAATAAATATCGTCAAGGTCAAGATCACATTTCTGCATTTGTTGGAGAAATGGTTGGAAAGAAAGAGGGGAAAAGTGTCAAGAGGAATGAATTGTGGGAGCAGTTCAAAATGTGGTTCCAAGAGCAACAGGGCAACCGTAAGATGCCAAAGGGTGTTGAGTTGTACGAATATATGGATAATAAATTTGGAAAAGGGAAACGCGATGGTTGGCACGGAGTGGAGATTTTGTATGATCAGGAAGGAGATTATGATGATGTAAATGAGTTATAAAAATTACAAATAATTTTAACTTTATATCTATTATTTGATAGAAATAAAGTTATAAAGTGGTATAAACATTTTTTGGTATAATAGAACCCAAATTTGCACCAGCTTTCAATAAATAAAGCACCACATAATCAATAACATAAGGGTATAATGCAAAGAGAGCAAATAATCCCAATTTAGCCCAAATGGAATACCCACTTTTAGAGAGGAAAATTCCGACACCAAATACTATTAATAATATAAAATAAATCCAACGCCATATGGAATACCATGTTTTTATAATATCATAATTTTGATTTTCATAATAAGTTTTTCTATCACTTGTTACTACATCTGTTCTATAAGACTGTATTTTTTGACCCAATATAGCGTTTTCTTCTACATAAGTTTGATATAGTTCTGTAACATGTTGATAATTTTTGGTCAAACTCGATAAAGTATCATTCAATTCAATTGCTTTGGCAGAATTCTCATTAAAACTTACTTGAATCTCATTTGCCTTTTTTTCCGCACTCTCTTGCAATCGTTTTGCCTTCATAGCATTATATGCTGCATCTCCTTGTGTATAAGTGTAATATGCTTTCTCGGCTTGTTCCTCTTGATATGGTGCACTTTGTATATTGGTTTGTGCTGCTAAATATTTTTGTTGCAAGTCTTCTGTTTTTTGTGTTCTCTCGCATTCTGTGCCTGGACCACATAATAATGATTGAGATGACTGTGCCAACAATTGATTTATTTGATTCGTCATTTCTTGTTGTTTTGATAACATATTATTGTCTACATTACAAGATACCATTGTCTTATAATATAGTATTATTAATTTTTACTGCAGAAAAGCTTAATAACTTGCGTATGACATATAGCCAGGAATAGAACCCATATTGCTCATTGATTCAGAAGTTGTGCTTGTTGATACTGGAGAAGCTCCTGCTGTTGTTGTAGACTGTGTTAAAGATGCTGTGGGCACACATTTATTTATACTTGGGTCAGAATTATAAGTGTATCCTGCATCACAACAAGCTTGACCTGTACAAGTTCCACTTGATTTCGACGCCCAAGGGTCAACAGGTACAGCACTTGTGTCAACTGCTGGGGCATCTTCGGGTTTAAAGTTCCAATTATATTCTTGATAATTCATATTATCGCGACTAATAGCAGAAATAATATATTTCCATAAATAAATCACACCCACAACCACGATGATAATTACTAAAATAGTGTACAAATTTTTCGGAAAAATACCACGATTTAATAAAATAGTTAGTACTAAAACGGGCAAACAAATCATAATAATTATTTTCATAATAGTTGCGTGATCACTATATTGTTGACCATAATAACTGTTAATTTCAACTAAGCGAAGCTTATTGTATTTCTCCTCTTGAATGGCTTTCATTCTTAATTTTGCCTCATTCAACTCCTTTTCAACAATATCAATAGCTGCACTTTGCTCTTCAATTGTGTTACGAGTCGATGCAACATTGGTGTGATAAAAAGAATACATACCATTCAAATTCTTGTATAAATTAATGCGCATTTGAGATATTTCATTAATTTTTTGAACAATCATATCTTTTTCTTCAGGAGTAAGCGAGTTTTGCAATAACCCATCATTTAATTTACTAAAGTATCCTTTTTCAATATTTTGAAGCTCAGCAATGTCATTCAATGTTTGTACTCTACCCTCCTCAATTTCTGTAACATTTGATGGCTGTGTTTGTAATTTTGACGCAGCTGATGGTGTGTTTGATGTTGTATTCATAGTATATAATATATATTTATAGATTAAATTTTTATGCCCTGCTTTATTTTCTAATAATGTGTATTGTTATCACAACTATTGCAATAGCTAAAATACTCCAGAATAAATAACTATAATTCTCTTGCAAAACTACTATATCACTGTCTGATAAAATTCCATTAATATTGACAGCATCAACCGTTTTATATTGGCTATATTGTTTGCTCAATGCTTTATATTTTTTTAAATTATCGTCTAAAACCGTTTTATCAATACCCATTTGATTATTCATACTTGAATTCAAAGACTCTAAATAAGTAATCTTATTCACTATCTCATCTGCTAGTGCGGCCAATTGCATTCTTATTGCATCACGATTAATATTATCATTTTGTGTGGCTTTTTCAAGACCACATACAGTGTTTTTACTCATAGGAACACCCGTTTTTAAATACTTGTCCCATTCTAAACTATCTATCGTTTTCACTCTTTTTGTGCAACTGCTATTATTATTTATAACAGGCATATTTGTTGTTTTGTCGATAGTAAACATTGAAATAGGATATTCCGATAATTTTGTGTCATCGTCAACATAACCCACTTTTCCCAAATCCGCTTTTATACCTACTTTATCTAATTCATAAACTGCGTTGGCCCATCCACCGCCATACATATTTCCATCTTGTGCTTTTGTGCAATTTATTTGCGGATTTGAAGTGTACAACACTAAATTTCCATCTTGTTGCATTATCAACTTTAATGAACCATAATCTGAACCGATCCACTCATCATTTGCATATAAAATTTGTCCTGATTTTAAAACAGATATACCATATTTTCCTTTTGATGCATACCAGCTTGGATTCGGATTTTGCTGTTGTCCATTTGTCATTGTGCACCAAACAGAAGAAGGTGAACCGTCTTTATATAAACACATATTACCATCGCTTTGCAAAATTAGACTAAACTTGCAGGAATTAAATTCGGTTGAACAGTCCAATAAAACATTTTGTCCCTCTGCTGATGCTAAATTCAATGTTTTATTTGCATTTCCACACTGATATGCAATATCAAAGGATTTTCCACAACCTACTGCTGGGTCGCCAAAAGTTTGATTTGAAACTGGAATAACAGCTGTTCCCGTTGTTGATACTGTAGAACTATTTTTTACAATATCGCGAGTGGCATCACTGACATTTCCAGGATTTGCGTGACAATTTCCTCCATATGTAGCTGTAATAGAATCTAAATTAATGCTTCCGCCATAGACACATTCCGCTGGAGCATTTGGCGATTGCCACACAACTTGCCCATTTCCGTCTTCTACTACAAGTCTACCATCACTTGTAACTCTAGCCGATTTTCCAGAACCCGCAGTATTTGACGCCCATAAAGCTTTTAAATTATCATTTAAAGATACGCCATATTGTTTAGTTGCATTCAAATCGTTGCTCACCGCACACCATCCACTCTGATTTTCACTATGAAAATCTTGTAACCCAAAGTATTTGAATGCTCCATCGATTGCACTTTGTTTACATTGATCATAACTAACATATTGACCCGATAAAGATGCACTGCCATTCATAGCACGATTTTCTGTATCTGCATAACAACCTAAATAATTTCCTTTTACATTGTTTGCTAGAGAATTTACATAAACATTCGTATTTTGTGAACTCTTGTTAGAAGTATTTTGAGCATAATCTTTTATTGCGGTGTTCAAAGAAGAATTTGCTCCATTGAATTGTTCTAAAAGTGTGTTGAATTTTTTTTGCATCTCCTGCAATTCCTTAATCTGACTCGTTACATTTGTATCCGTTTCATTTATCAAATTGTGGCTATTTTTGAGAGCCTTACTAGAATTATCATCAGACAAAAATATATTTCCTTGAAAACCCTGGAAGCCTTCAAATAATAAATTCTTCTTTTCAACATTTTTTGTCATTTTGGTTTGATACTTCTTAAATTTTATTCCTTGTCTTAAAGTAACTTCTCCTAATTCTGAGTTATTGTTTTCATCTATTTTTGAATATTCTATAGTACTCATCATTATATTACTTGTATAAAAAAGTATTTTTATTAGTTTTAATAAAAATACTCGTTGAATTGATTATTAATATATCAAATATCAAAAATATGAAAAATATCAAATAAAAAACTCTATGGTGAAGGTAAAATTTTCATATGTATAAATGCAACGACCACTATAATCAATCCCCATAAGAAAAAACCAGGAGAGTTATTTATATGTGTTGTGACAATAGCAAAAAGAACTGTTATACAAAACCAAAATATAAAACGAAAAACATTTGTTTTCAAATTAGGAAAAAATTGCAATTTTAAAGTGAAAAAAACAATCAGAATTGCAAAAACAAACCACAAAATGTAAGCACTATTTGTTTGTTGGACATAAATAGAATTATCATCATATTGTTGGTCCAACATTCGGTATTCTTTCAACATTTCGTCTATATTTTTTCGGTCTTCTAATAATTGCTTGTAGACATTTTGCAATTGACTTTGTTTGGCGTTTTTTTCATCCACTTGTTGATGTTGTTCAGGAACTATTTCTCCCAGTGTTTTTTCTATTTTTTGGTTCAATTCTGTTAATCTGTCATTTAATTGCTTTATATTATTCACATTCTGTGCAATTTCACTAATTAGTGCATTATCGGTATCTAAACCTATTGCGATGTCTCCCTTTCCACTCCGTGTCCAGCAATACGCCTTTGCGGAATTATAAGTAGCACCTGTACATAATGGGTCAGAACTACATAATGCTTTACATTGCTCTTCTGAATCGACATTACCTTCTTTCAAACCGGCAGTTCCCCAAAAAACACGACCAGGTAAAGATACAAACTTATTACTATCAGTCAAACCTCCTTTTGACTGCAAAGAAGAAATGTAATTCATATGAGCTTGTTCATATTGCTTCATTACTAAATTAAACTCGTTTTCTAATACTTGTAATTTTAATATTGCTGAAGAATTGGTATTGGTTGGTTCCATTGCTATATAAATATAAACACAAAATATAAAAATTTAATGAAAATTTTATAGTTTTGAAAATAATCCTTTACATAATTGATAAAAACCTACTCCAAAAATGATTAGTGGAAAAAATTTAATCCTTATTGCATCACTTCTATTATTGTTCATTTCGAAATTGAGTTTGTGGTTTTCAAGTGGTTTTTTATATTTTTCATCCAAGGTACCAATGAATTTTTTCATTGATTCTTTCATAAGTTTTTTCATTTTATCCTCATTTGGAAATTTAATTTTATTTTGATAAAATATGCTACTAAACATTATTTATTTATTTCACAGAAAACAAATTTTTGGTTTTTATTTATTTGTTTTGTCTTTTTGATAAATAAAAACTGATAAAAAATACATTATTTTTTTGGTAAAATTGCTGCAGGCAAATTAGGTTTTCTAAAAACGGTTACAAGTGCACCAGATATTATTAATATTCCAACAACCATATCCCAATTTGAAATGTACTGCTGTTTATAAAGCTCTTTTGAATTGCTATTCATTACTTGCGAACCTTTACCTTTTCCTTCAATATGCACCAATTTAGAAACAAGATGGTCATTTTCTTTCTTTTCTTTTTTTATGTTCGTATCCAATGTGGCGAGTTTTACATTCAAATCATCTATATTTTTTTGGATGTCATTTGTAGTAACAAATAAATCCTTATTCAATGCAGTAATATTTCCTGAAGCAATAGAAAAAATACGAGCATATTCATTATTATCAGGATTTGTATAATAATAAACATAACCCTTTTTATATTCATCTAAAAGTGGTCCTATTTGTTCATTGTATGTTTTTAAATTGGTATAATTTTGCTTGACTTGCTCCATATATTCTACCTTTATAAAAGGTAGAGCCAAAAATATTAAAAATTGTATTTTTATATTTTTGTTTTTGGCTCCACCTTTTTCTAAAAGGTGGATTTAGACACAAATGCGATAATAATAACCCTTAATCGCCGTCTTACTTGGTCTAATAATTTCGCACACCTGCCCTGGTCTAATTCCAATTACTTGTGCGACGGGGTCAAACCTCGAAATATCGGGAAATTGAGTGTCATCCATAATATTATATCTTTTTTTAACAGACAGGACTTCATCTTGTGTCAACACGCGGTGTTCAGGCACCAGAGTGTGGTCCAGAATATTAAATTGAAGTCGTTTAATGCTCTGTATGACAATAAGAATACCGTCTTGTTCCCAGATGTGCTTCAACAGATTCATTGTAGTCTCATTCATTTCCTCCTTAACAACAATCATAAGTGTATCTTCCTTAGTCAATACTTCCTCCAAATTAAACAAGTCGTCTATCATTTCTTGGATGTTTTGTGGTCTCAAAGTTTTTGCTAAATAATATCGAATATACACTTTTCTTTTTGACGAATTGGGATTGATACTTTCGGCCGATTTTTCCAGAAGCATATCCAATTGCTTATTTTGGAACATAGCATTCACTTCATTGATGCTGAAATTGTCATATTCAGACACATTGTATCCTTGTTTACGCATTAAATCGAGGATAGTTTTTCTGGATTTATATACTGAAGAAATCAAACTACTTGTGTTTTGTGTTGCCATTATAATTATACTACACATTATCATTTTATTTTTAATTCAATTTTTATAAAAAATAAAATTAATTTTACTAGTTTTTATTTCTAGTTATCTAATGCAGATAGATTGATTGTAACTGATTTTGTTTGTCCTGAACTAGATGAACTTCCGCCGGAAGTTTCTTTAATTTCTCCCGATTCTGATTCTGATTCTGACGATTTTGGTTCTTCTTCCAATTCCAATACACTTTCACTCTTTTCTGGTGCTAGTGTTAGCTGTGATTGTTTTTGAACGGCTTTTTCAGCTTTCTTTTTATCCAACATTTCCATTAATAATTTTTTATCAGTTTCTGGTAATTCTTCAAATTGTGCTTTTAATTCCGGATTCTTAATATTTGGTTCTCGTAACATTTCCGGTGGTGGTGGCTCATCTGGTGAATGTGGTTCAAATCTAGTAACTTGTTCATTTGATGTGGGAGGAGAATATGATGGGCTCTTTGGATTAAAAGCTGGGCTGCCAGGTGCATATTGCGGTGAAGTGGGAGGAGAATATGATGGGCTCCTTGGATTAAAAGCAGGGCTGCCTGGGGCATAAGCAGGGCTGCCTGGGGCATAAGCAGGGCTGCCTGGGGCATAAGCAGGGCTTCCTGGTGCATAAGCAGGGCTGCCTGGGGCATAAGCAGGGCTTCCTGGTGCATACTGAGGACTATTGCCTGTTTCAAAGAAACCCATTGAATCATCGCTGCCTGGGGCATAAGCTGGGCTGCCTTCGGCATAAGGCACAGATTCTTCTGATGGTGGTGTAGGCTGAAAGTTTATTTGAGTATATTTACTTGTCTTCGCATTTCTCTCTGCATCTTCTTTTCGAATTTTGCTCAACATATTATTCTTGTAATCACCAATCAATTTTGTTATATCACCTGATTCGGTTTGCAACAATTTATTAATATTGTCAGAATACGACATATTCATCAACTGGTCTATATTGTCTTCAGTAATAATACGCATTTGAATATTCATAACCTGCAATTCTTGTATCAAGAGTTTGAGAGAATAAGGAATTCGAACAATACTAAAAGAACGACCAAAACGGCTTATATTATCTATATTCAATTTGCCATCAATTGTTCCCTTAAACTTAACTGGACCATCCGCAAAAGGACTCAAAAATAAATTGAGAGCATCATTGTAGATTGCTGTACAACCCGTTTTATTACAAACAGCCATATAATACTCATCTCCGCGTACCATAAACGAATCATTCAAAAATGCCGAAGCACCGTGAGCCATCACACCGTCCCTCTCCATTTCTCCGATTCTTAATCCACCGTCATTCGCCCTCCCTTGTACCGGTTGTCTTGTCAATTGTGTATTTGGACCTCGTGCTCTAAAATTAATCTTATCTTTCACCATATGTTTCAGACGCATATAATAGGTGGGACCTATATAAATCTCCGAATACAACTGTTCTCCCGTCATTCCATTATACAAAATCTGATTACCACTCGAGTGAAACCCCGCATTTGTTAATGCCTCACCATAAATAGCAGTATTTGGTCCCTTTGTCTGAAACGCCGTGCAATCTCCAAATCCACCATATGAAACACACACTTTACCTAAAAGTGTTTCGACCAATTGTCCAATTGTCATACGAGACGGTAATGCGTGCGGATTTATAATAAGGTCGGGTCTCGTGCCATCAGCACAAAAAGGCATATCCTCTTCAGGAATAATGAGACCTAAGGTTCCTTTTTGTCCCGCTCTCGAATTTCCTATCAGCATAGATGGTGCCAAATTGTTTTCACGCATATAATATAAATGTGACGATGGCATTTCAACACAATAAACTTTTCCCTCATAATCTATTAATTTTTCCTCATTGGAATCGTTAACTTTTTTATTAATATATGGTTGATTTTGCTTACGAATAATACTGATTTTATAATATGTATTTTTACTCTCAATCATATGGGATTTTCCTTTATTGTATCCACTTTTGCCAGTTATAATATGTTTATTATCTCCAGGTTCAGCTGCAATTTTAGTTACCCCCGACCATCCGCAATGAACGGCTAATCTGCATACATCATTTGCCAATTTCAAACTAATTGTTCCATATCTACTAAATCCATCAGAGTATGTATGGCCATCTCCTTCCATCAACGCTTCAAGCAATATAATACATTGTCTTTGAGACAATGACCACACATATTCTGGTAAATATTTATTCAAAGCACCCAAGCTATATTTTTTTAACTCTTCATAAATTTCTTTATTTGTTCCAAGATTGATAGCAAAGTAACCATTGTGACTATCATGATAATATTGAATTCCTAATTTTGTTAAAAAATCTATATTAAAATTTACCTTTCTTTGCTTGTGTGCAGACAATACAACTGCTCTATTATTAACAGACCCATCCGCTATAAACATTCCTAACAACTGCAACCAATCGTCCATCTTATATTTTTTTTCACCTAAAATCATATACTCAACATCTGGATAAACATTTTTCATAGATTTTTGAAATCTAACCATATTACCTATCACCTTTTCTGCTTCTAATAATTCATATTCTTTCTCGCCTTTTAATTTTTCCCTTCTTTTAACATACAATTTATGATTTAATGTACATACAACTTCTACCTGTTTGTTTTTAACATAATACATTTTTCCATTATGATTATATTCAAATTTGTTTATAGGATGTTCGTAGCACATATTTTCATTTTCATCTAAAGTTGCAAGTTTGTGCTTAGTAATATCAATGTCTTTTATTTCTATCCACCCCTCGCTTGTCAAAACTTGTTGAGTTGGAAGAGCGCAAGCCATTTTGTCACCAATTGCAGGCAGGCGTTCTTCGCGAACCCTTACTTTTGCTATTCTGAATCCTTCTTCGCCTTCAGTAATAAAAGACTTGTCTACAAATCCAAGCTGTCCTTTCTTTGGAAACACGGAAGAATCTGTAACAATCTCGGAATCCTCAGTATTGGAAGAGACACGACCAATAACAACCATTTTATCATCCAAAGCAACATTCTCTCGAATAATACCGTATTTATCTAGATGACTATAATCGTATCCAGGTTTGATGCCTTTTACAACAGGTTTTGCAGCAACATCAGCAAAAAAGGAATTCGTTGTTGATCCAGCAACCTTGGAGCTCTCTTCTCTCGCCTCATACATTGAGTAATAAGTAGTATTAAACAGACCGCGTTTTACCGACCCTTCATTAATTAAAATGGCGTCTTCCACATTATAACCAGTATAAGACATAATTGCAACTATTGCATTCACACCATAGGGTTGCTGTTCATTATTGATGTATTCTAAGTAACGCGATTTCACCAGAGGAATTTGACCATTGTTCAGAACAACTCCCATTTTATCAATGCGCATTTGGTAATTTGTGTGATAAACGGATACAGCTTGTTTGCTTTGACCGCACGAGAAAGAGTTACGAGTGACCGGGTTGTTTTCAGGATAAATAATCTGGTTTCCCATAACACCCAAAATGAGAGAAGGGTCTACTTCCAAATTCGTATAATATTTGTTTTTCTTCAAATCATCGATTGTAGTGGCAAAAAGAAGACCTTCTTCCTCAGAGGTGTCTACATAATCAACAACGGATTTAAATTTTTCCAAATCTTGTTCAATTTTTTCAAGAGTCTTCAAATCAGGATACAATTCTTCCAAATCATATAACACATCTTTTTTGTAGTTGAAATCTTTGACACCTTTTGGTTTGAATCCACTTACAATTTCTTGCCACGAAAAATCGCCATCGAGTATCTTTTCAAGTACATCTTTTCTCTCGAAGCTGGGTTTACCAAAATCATTATTTGTCTTTTTATCCAAGTAATACACAGGTCTTGTTAGTCTTCCACCATCACTGTAAATACATACTTCATTGTTTTCATAATCAAAAGACACACTGGTGTAAACAGGAATGATACCATTTCTTCGAAATAATTTAATCAATTTTACTAGTTCTAATGGGTTTTCAATGCCTCCAATCCATACACCATTCACAATGACTTTGCTAATACTTCCCAAAAATTCGGGAGTACATTCTTGCAAAATTCGTATTGCCGTTTTTGAGCGCAACCATTTAATCAATGGCCAACCTGAATATCCACTAGTAATTAGTGTACTAATTGCCATATGTTTATGTAGACCAATATTTCCACCATCGGGTGTATCGATTGGGTCGATGAAACCCCATTGGGAAGAGTTCAACAAACGCGGTCCAACAACCTTTGCACTTGCATCTAATGGTAAGTTCAATTTTCGCAATTGAGAGATAAAAGAATTCCAAGATAAGCGATTCAAGTCTTGTACAACACCAACGCGTTTAGTGTGAGATTCAGAACCCCAATTTCCTTTAAATGCTTTTCTGAAACCACTTTCAATAATGCGTTCTTTGAAAAATGCAGTATAATTATCATTGATTAAATCTATAAAAGCCTGCTTATATTTGGCGTGATAATAGTACTCCTTGTCTATTTTAAGACCTATATTTCTATGTTGAATCAAATAATATTCTCGAAACAAGTCGTAAATCAAAGTCCCCGACATTTCGATGCGTTTAAACCGAAAGTTATCGCGGTCTGTAGGTTTATCGTCCTTTGTATAAACGCGCAACAGTCGATTCACCATATAACCAATGTAATATGCTTTGTCCAAGAAATTTTTCTCTCCAATGTGAGGTAGGAAATAGTTCATTAAAATGTCTAAAACGCCGGTAATAGTGCGTCTTTTTGTGAAGCTGGCAATGTATCGCAACGCGGTTTCTTGATTAAAAATCTGATTTGCATCGTGAATGGAAGGAATAAAAAGGTCAATATAAGTTTCATTCTTCTTCAAGTCAAGTAAACAATATTCAATAATGCTTTTATCAGAAACGACACCGAGCGCGCGCATCAATATAAAAAGCGGAACCGGTTTTCGAACATTGGGAACAGTAACTACCATTTGATTGTTGGAGAGAACAGTTGTTGGGGCAACTATTTTTACTGCCATAGTTCTAATAGGTTTAGATGCGTCTTCACTAACGGAACGAATTTCCGCGGAATGACTGTAAGTATCATCTTCTTTATTCTTTTTAATATAAAGCATATTATTGGCAAATTTCTCTTGAGGGACGATGACTTTTTCCTTGCCATCAATAATAAAGTAGCCTCCGTAATCATTTTTGCATTCACCCATATTATAGCGAACTTCGGTGGAGAGACCACTCAAAATGCATAAATTAGATTGAAGCATAATAGGGAAACGACCCAAATAGATTTTTTCTAATACTATGGAATGTGTTTTTCTCTCTTCTCCCTCAAAAAAGACAAAGTCAACTTCTACATCGTAATGTATTGTGATACCATAAGTCATATTTCGCAACCGCGCATCATTGGGATACATATAATGTGCTCCCTTTTCGTTATCATCGTAAATGATGGGTTTTCCGAAATAGATTTTATTGCCGTCTTTTCCACCTAAATAGAGAGAACATTCGTTGCGGTTTTCTTCAGCGGTTGCAGATTTGTCTTCTCTCTCAATAAAGCGGATGGGATTGTTCTCTCGAAAAATATTGTTAATTCCTGAACTATAGAAATCGTTGTAAGAATCTAAATGATGTGCAACCAAATTGGATGGATTGTCTTTAAAATATTTGTCAATAAGTTTCCATGAAATACTTGATAAATCTTTTGACATTCTTGGAGTATATTATACTATGAGGACATAAATTTAAATGTTAAAAAGCTTATTTAAAATTATTCATATCTATTATGATAAAAAACAATAATAGCCCTTAAACTAATTTAAAAATATAAAGAAATAAATTAAAATAAAACCATCTAATGTCAGATACAATAATAAAATTTGTAAATTGGAATGATGTGGCATTAAATATTCAAAATGGAATGCTTTTTTTATTATCCGTTTCGTCGTTGTTTAGTTGTTTGTATTACAATATAAATAGTTATTATTCGAGTGATTATGCACTTGATATAAAAAATGTTTCAAGACCATTTGATTTATTGATGCCTTTTGTAACAATTCACGCATTTACTGATTTATTTTTAACCAAGAGCACTGATCTTAAAATACATCATTTTTCGGTTTTGGGTGTCTTATTTTATAATTATTATTATAATGTTTCAGAGACAGATAGATTTCCCATTATTTATTCTTTATTAAAAACAGAAATTTCATCCATTTTTTATGTTTTAAAATATTGGTTACCTAAAAATACACTTGCGTATGATATAAATAGTGCGTTATTCTACTTGGGATTTTTAAAATTTAGAATTATTGACTTGTATTTTGACCTAGTAAATAATAGTCTTGTTTTTGATATAATTAATAAATACTCATCATCCAATATAGTTTTATCTTCGGTATTATTTGGATGTTGTTATGGTTTGTATTTATTGAATTTATATTGGTTTGTAATCATTAATAAAATTTTGTATAAGGGCATTGATAAGATTTTAAAAATTGGTTCGGATGAAATGTGTCACTATATTTGTTCATATACGCTTTTTGCAAATATTCCTATTGCCTTTATTATTTATTCGTATAATAAAAATGAAAAATACATATTTGATGTTGCTGGAGTAACTGGGTTAAGCGTTGCTTCTTATATATATCATCGTGATATGTATAATAGACACAGTAGAAAAGAATTAGAAAATTATGAAATACCTGATAAAAATAATATTTTTATTTTTTTGAATGATAATGCATTCATACATTTAAGAAGTTTTTTAACTCTTGTTACAAGTTATTATAATCACAAGTTTTTTCTCTCGATAATTTTTATATCTTCACTCAGTCATGTGTTATCTTTTTATAATATAATAATTACTATTTTTCAACACCATATTGTTGATAGTTTGAATAACAAATCAAATTTTTTTAAAGAAATTAACACATTAATGATATTACCAGTTGTATTGGATGTATCTTTAGTTTTTTTTAATTCTCCTTATGAAATAGGAATACCATTTATATTGACAAGTGTATTAATGGGGTTGTTCCTTATACTTGACCCATTTTATAAAATGACACATGTAGGATTTCATGCGCTACTGTTATTGCAAAATTATTATTTATGTTTATCACATAGTAGTGTGTCAAATAGTATAACAAAACAACATAAATAAATTACAATAAATAGAATAAAAATGGTTACATACCAACATATATTTCCAATAATAGGAACATTTTTTTACTTGAATTGGCCAAAAAATATTCGAATAAACCCAATTTTATTATTTTATGCATCAGTTTTGCATAACTTGGGACTAGCATTTTTTAGTGGATATACTTTTTTATCATTATGCCGTCTTTTGTATAACGATGGAAATACTGTTGGTCATATGATATATTTAAATGACACTTATGTAACCAAGTATGATAATTTAATTTTTTGGTTTTACATATCAAAATATTATGAATATTTCGATACAATTCTCTTATATATGCAAAACAAAAAACCAATATTCTTGCAGAAATTTCATCATATAGGTGCAGTTATTTGTTGGCATTTATGTTATTATTACAAAGTAGATGCAATTATTATAGGAACAATTTTGAATTCTGGTGTTCATACAGTTATGTATACTTATTATTATTTCACTTTATTTAAGATTAAATTTACCGCTTTGAAGCCATTTATAACTACTGGACAAATTATACAACTTGTTGTTGGAAATGTTTATAGCGCTATATATTATTATCCACCAATAGAGACATGGTGGAATTATTCAATTATTCTATTTTTTGATGTCTATATTTGCGTCCTTGTTTATTTATTTTTAGAATTTTATTTTTATTCATATATTCAAAAAGCAGAAAGAATAAAGAAAAATTAATTATTTTTATTGTGTTTATTGTGTTTTATGCGCTTCATAAATGATAAATAAATATCATAAAGGGTTTTTTTATGAACATAATTCCAACCTTTTTCCAAACAATAGGCTTTAACAATAGGTGCTATTTTTGGATACAAATGTCCGCAAACATTTGGAAACAAATGATGTTCTATTTGATAATTAATTCCACTAAATAAATAAGTCCACGCTAACGATTCGTTTAAAAAATTACCAGAGTTACATATTTGCCGTTTTGCCCAATCATCTCCGTCATAATGATTTTCTATTTTAGTTTCATAAAAATCGTGGTCACCAATAATATTTACATAATATAAAGTATTAATTGCTATACAATAAAAGAGAGAAACAAAAATACCACCTTTGTAAAAGAAATATATTTTCAAAAAAACAATAGGTAATCCTATTAAATCATAAAGGTAAACATGACTAGGTATTATCATACTTTCATTATCGTTTGAATAACTGCAGTTTACATAACTATAATTTTTAGTAAAACCACTTTTCAAATATAAAATAGTTTGTAGATAATGCTGACCAGGAATTCCCAAACCAAAAATTGCAATATTATATAAATAATTATTGTTTGAAAACTCATATAATCCTATATCAGTATCTTTATCAGAACCAGTAAATGAATGATGAGAATAAACATGATGATAAAACCATATTTTATGATTCCATAATACCCAACTTTGAATTATGTTTCCAAAAAACTCATTTATTCTAGGATAAATGGAGATTGCATAATGAGAACTATCATGCAAAAGATTAAACCTAAACGAATTTTCAATAAAAGATGCAAAAATTGCCAATAAACATTTAATATATATAGTTTTAACATTTATAATAAAATAAAGTAGTGGTAAATAAATAATAAAATTTATTGCATTAAGTATAAACCACGATGTTGTAGCTTTTATTGATGTTCTATATGGAAAAACTTTGCGAACTCGTTCTGTCAATTCATTATAAGAAGAAAAATTATGAAAGGCATCTTTTTTTTCAGAATCTTTTACCTCATACTTATCCAATATACATTTGATTAATTTTTTATCACTGAATGCATGATATGTTTCAAATAAAGCACTACAATCTTCAAGCCCTTTAGTTTGAATTAATATATCTTTTCCTCCTGGATGATTATCTATGTACGATGTTAAGTCGTATACTTTGCCATTAATATTCCACATATAAAATAATCCTCTTATTTTTTTATATGCATTAATAGAATAAATATTGTTTAACAAACTAAATACTTGATTAAATCAATTTCTTAATAAACTACTTAAAGACACCACAAATGTATTATTTGGAACCGAGTTTAGCTCAGTGGTAGAGCTTTTGACTGTAGTTGTTTTTGCCGTTATCAAAATGTCGCCTGTTCGATCCAGGCAACTCGGACCACCATACGCGCTTATGATGTAGTGGTAACATGCCGGATTTCCAATCCTGTTCCTCGGGTTCGATTCCCGATGGGCGCAATAAATAAATTTTTGAATGAATTTCAGTTTAAATACTTAACTGTAATATATTATACATTAAATATAATATATTATGAAAAATGCTGTTACCATTATATTGACTAGTACAGTAAATGTGAATATGAATAAATCACATATATTTCAAAAAAGTGTTGATAGTAGATTAGAAACCTACATGAAATCTATATTGCAATGGTTAACAAAGACAAATTTTAATATTGTCTTGGTTGAAAATAGTGGATATACATTTGAAGAATTAAATAACGAAAAAGAGGTTTTTAAAGACAGATTTGAAGTCTTTACTTTTAAAGAAGATCAATTGGAAGAAGCCAAATATTTGAAGAATAATGACTCAAAAGGCGCAAGTGAATTATTTGCAATTGATTATGCTTTTGAAAAATCAAAACTTGTACATTCTACCAATTTTATCATTAAAATAACATGTCGCTATTTTATTCCTGAATTGGAAGAATATTTATCTAAATACGACTTGAATGATTACGATTGTTTAACACAAAATGACGGATTAAGATGTGAAATGGTTGGAAGTCATTATAACAATTTTAAATTTATTTTTAATACAAGTACGTTGAATCAATACGGCAATTATACATATCATATAGAATGGATTTGGAAAATGAGGACTTCTCTATGTGACAATATTTTGGTATGCAAAGAATTTAAAATAGAGAGAACTCAACGAGGCGGATTAGAAGAAATTTTTGATACAATATAACATTTTACTCCATTAGTAGTCTTCTGCTCTTTTTCCCCATTTTCAACCTTCTTCTTGTTTTTTTTCCTCTTTTTGAATACTTATTTGTAATTCCGAACATTGTCCACGGCATCTGTGGTCTATTATGCAAATAAGGCCTCAAATAACCCCATTGTCTATTCTGATCACAGAATTCGTTCTTCAAAAATGGTGTACCACACGAATTGCCATATCTCAATTCAAACGACATATTCTTTGCCATCGTCGCATCTATTACACAGCCATCCAAAGCACCTCGCGGCGCATATGGCTTTGGTCTGCTTGGGTCTGACATATATTCGCGTGCGTCTAAATCGTAATGCGAACAACATGTTCTTGAACAAGGATTCGTCTTGTTCAAATACACATCATAATGGTCTGAAATGATTTCTTTTGCAATGTAAATGTTGATTTTTCCCTTGTGTTCTTGCATTAAATCATCCAAACGCACTCGGCGAGCACCTTGATGACGGCGAATATCGTCGAATCCTGTATCCGCGCTCTCCAAGTTGCGTATACGAGGGTCATATGGTGCATTGAACCCGATGAAATAACCGTTTTTAGTGCGTTTTACATTGTGATATTTGAGACCGAGTTCAAATAACATAATTTCATTAGTATTAATGTTTCCAAACATCCACGAATTTGCATAATCACCCGAATTTCCTTTCAATAAGATTTCTACATAGTCATCTAAGGTATTTCCATATTGCATAGCTTGACGAATTCTGCATGAAATAGGCAAATTGTTTTCAAACGGGAGGAACCCACCCATTGTTGTCTCTGTTCCAATGATGCCCTTGCTCGTTACAAAGAAATCTGTTCCTGACCATATGAACCCAGCAAAAGCTTGATACAAAATGCGGTTTCCTTTATCGCATCGAATATCAATAACACAATTCGCATATTGACCATCCACAAAATTTGAAAAATTATTGTGAGCACACACAATTTTTCCATCTTCTGTGAAATCTTTTCCAGTAACCATAAATGCACTGCACCTTTCTTGTTGGCCTTTTTTCCTTTTATACCCGTCGCTTGCGCTTCCACCTTCTCCGTGATGCTGTTTAGAACTACTTCCACTTGGTTCACGATTTGAATACCAGTTTTCAGTCAAGGCAAAATAGTTGTTCCACGCAATAATTTCCTCGAGAGAAGTCTTTGTACCTCCCGCATTGATTCCCTCTGCAATACCTTCCATTTCAAGGTAGAACTCGTGAAATTCTTGTTTCAATTTGTCTTTGTAAAGTGTCTTGGCAGCTTCAATAAAAAAGTCCCATGTTTCACCAAAGTCCTCATAAATAACAAAATTCAACATTTTCTGGATTTCTTTAAATTCTTTTGCAACAAAATATCCGTGTGCATAGCCGCGTTCTCTCGGCGAACCTCGGATAGACATATATTTCCAACCATTCAAATCATAGCATATTCCATTTTTCAATTTCATAATAGAAGACATAATTCTTATATTATCAAAATATTATTTTGTTGGTTTATGCATTTTCGATAAACTTTACCTTTTTATTTTTATTATTTTTCTTCTGTTTATTTTTGGGTTTCCTATTTCCATTGTACTTCTTGATTTTTTTAGAAACGGTGTGTGTGTCTTCTGTAATATGTTGTTCAGGAATAGGAATGTTTAATGCCCGCGAAACCAAATGGAAAAAACTGATAAAGTATCCTACAAGCAAAATGCCAAAAGCTATTATGTCACTTCGATAAACTTTTTGCTTTAAATAGAATTGATTAATCAATAACACTAGCGTAAACTGCAAAATAATCAATAAAAAAGTGTCTTGGGTAGGTGTGACCAATTTGTATCTATGTCCAATGTCGACGGCAAAAGTCATAAAAAACCAATCCGCCCACGCAAAAGGAATAGCCATAGAAAACGCCTGCCAATAAGTCAAATTTTTAAAAGGGAGTGTAACATATTGCCCCCACATTGATAAACTTTGACCTGTAATAAATAAGAGCAAATATATAATATATTGCAATGGTTTAGAAGTATTAAAATCAAGATTCATTTGGTTTACTAATATTACTAGATATTATAATAACATAGTAATATAACAAACAAATGAAAATGAATTTCACTGTAAAAGTCTTATTTTGGATTTTTCTAAATATATTGATTGTCGCGTGTATGGATTTAGCATTATTTATGCAAACCACATTCAAAGCAGATGAAGCAACCATTTATAATAAACTATTAACGAGCGAATTTTGGGCTACTATGGAATGGCTCGTTTTAGTCCCCGCACAAAGAATTGGAAATACTTTTTTGAATCCAGCTCAACTCAATTTATCATCTTTTGTTTTTGATTTCTTAGGACAAATCGTCACAAATAATTATTGGTTGAAAATAGGAACAACAATAGATGATTATGTAGGAATGGTGATTATATTGGTGGGGATGTATTGTTCGAAAATGCAAGTTTTTGGTTAAATTTTGTTATTACAAGATATAAATATAAATACAATGTCTATAGATAAATATAATAGTATAATAATGTCAAAAGAAGATAAACCACTTAAAGAGGACATAATGCATCAAACATTTGCTTTAGCAGAGTATAGTGTTGCAAATGGGGGTGGTCCATTTGGAGCAATTATTGCAAAAACCGGTACTACAAAAAAAGAAATTATTGGAATAGGCCACAATCAAGTAACTCTTACAAATGACCCGACTGCTCACGCAGAAATTGTTGCTATTCGAAATGCGTGTAAAAATCTTGATACACACAATTTAACAGGATATACAATGTTTACATCTTGTGAACCGTGTCCTATGTGTTTATCTGCAATTTATTGGGCAAATATAGATGCTATTTATTATTCAAATGATAGAGTTGATGCTGCCAACATAGGATTTAATGATGACTTTATTTACAATGAATTTAATAAGCCATTGAATAAAAGACAAATACCGATTGAACGGCTAAATATAGAAGAGAGAAAAAAAGCTTTTGAATTGTGGTCTGAAAAAACAGACAAAAATATCTATTAAAAAGTGGAAAATAATATATTATTATTTAATGTTCATAACATATTATTGCAATGTCTTAGTTATTTACCATAACCATTCCCATAATAACAAACATAAGAATGAAAGGAATAAGAACAAGGAACCAAGCAACTCCAGTGTGTCCATCCTTGCAAATCAAGTTCAAAATCCATGTCCAGAAAAGGATGTAAATGAACTTGACAATGAAAATCAATGTAGTGTTAGGAACACGAGCGGTAAAAGATCCTAAATTGTATGTATTCTTGTTGCCCAAGTTTTGGAAAACAACTGCAATCAATCCAATCATTGAAAGAACAAAATAAAGAAATGCGGGTGTGCACAATTCTCTGAGTTTTCTAGGAAATGCCATTATGATATATCTTTAGATAAAAAATTTCCACCTTTAAGAAAGGTGGAGCCAAAAGAATTTATTACAATAATCTTACTTCGTTTCAACCTTTTTGCTTCGCTTAAAAAGGTTGAAACGAAGTAAGATTAAAAGGTAGATTTGGTTGAGTTTGTCAACTGGTCCTTATATGGCAAAGGATTTACCGGTTGTTGGTAACCATTGATTGCATTATATGCACTTCCTAATCCATAAGTAAATGTTCGGCCAAAATTCACTAAATCTTGTGGTATAAGACCACCTCCTCTCTTCTTGCTCATTTTCTTTGATTTATTCGACTTCTTTTTACTACCTCCAGTATACTTTCCTAAAAATAATGACCCGGCTCTTTCTTGCATAACACCCGCTACAGGATCGAAAGGAACATATTTATTCATAGCGAAGTGGTTGGTCACGCCGTCTTGCCCCCCGACACCCGGCCAGTTGCTTATAGAACCTGTCCACGGCGCGCCAACAAACGCGGGTTGCGGAGGATAAGGTGTTAAAGTCGAACCACCTTTCATACACATTGCACAACCATTCCCTCCCTTCATCGCCGAACCTTTACCTCCAAAAGGTGAACCACAGCCACAACCTCCGCCTCTTTTTCCTCTCTTCGAAGAACTACTGCAACCCTTCTGCTTGTACAAACGCTGAGTCTTAGTCTTTTTCATTGTTTTCCTAGATTTTTGTGTTTTACGCATTTTTTTCATATGTCTTCGACTTGTCATATATATTATCTAAAGAAATTATTCAATATCCACATGTGTCAATAAATGCCGTCTGCAACACATTTTTTTCAAACCCATTTCGTCCATAACTTCACCCTCCGCCGTCTTATCGTGAAAATCTTTAGTTAAATACATCACTTTCTCTATATCAACTCCCTTTGCCAATTTCTTCTTTCTCACCTCTTCCACATATTGTCTATATTTATCGGCTATCACCATTCCACAAGTAAAGCACTTCACTGGTATGATCATTCTATTATTATGTATGAATATATTTATATTGTTTATTTTCAATTCAATTTTTTAAGAAAAACATGTGAAATAGGTTGACTAATTCTTATTTTGACAGTTACCGTAACACTTGTTCAGATAGTAATAATTATCTACATCCATTTTATTTCCATTATTGTCCGTCTTGAATGTGACTCCACTTTTATCACCAGCATAACATTTTCCTGATGCACTGCTATTTTGTCCCCATACGCAACACTTTGTATTCATACAATTCGACTTTGTTAATTTCATACAACTCTCGTTTAGATTTTGCGCACTTGCATCGGAATCGTGAAACTGACAGAAACTATCCTCTAAACTTGTAGTTACACTATTAGGGTTTTGTTTATTTCTCAAAGACTCTATTAGATATGGTCTTGTTGTAAAGAGAAAAACTATTAAACTAATAGAAATAATAGTAGTTGTAATGAAACAAAAAAGAGGCAATACTTTCATTAATCCTAATATAATATAATATCATTTTTTGAAATATTATTTTTTGAAAAAATAATATAGATTTTAAACTTTCTTGAGTATAATACTTAAAACTATGGAAAAAGAAAAAGATTATTTTAACTTGATGGAAAATCCATTTTTATTAGATATTGAAGATAAACCAGAATATACAAATGAAGAATTGGAACACATTCAAACTTTGTTACAAAATAAATATATTGACTACATTGTTGAAGAAGGATACAACGAAGATTTTAAATGGCCGTTTCATCATGTTAGAGATAGATGCACAAAGGGTCTGTGCTATAATCAAAAACTTATTGATAAGCCCAATAATATTTTACCAACAAAAGTCTTGTATAAAGTAGGAAATGGAGGGAATGGTAAAAATTGTCTTGTTTGTTATAGTCATTTGAATACCAATCGATGCAATTTTTCAAAAACTATATTGCAATCTTTGGAAGAAGTAGGATTCAACGGCTATTTTTATTTATTTAATGGCGGGTTTCCAAACCCAACAGGAACAGAAATGAAGTATGCTGGAGTTCCTTATTCTTTCAAAGTATTTGCAATTCTAGAAGCACACAACCAAGGATTTGAAAAGGTTATATGGATAGATGCAGCTTGTTATGCAGTGAATAATCCACAACGACTATTTGATATGTTAGACAAAAACAATGTAATTTTTAGATGGTTTTATCCAAATCAATTTGAAACAGAACCAGGTAAAATTAGTTATGATAGAGAAGTATTACCGCAAACTCTTGAACTTTTAATTAAACTCACAGGAAGAGATGTAAGAAACGATTTTTGTGTAAATAGTATTGTATTTGGTTTAAATCTAACTCTAGACATAATTCGCGACTTTATTGCGGAATATTATGAAATGGTCAAATTGGGACTACCGTTTTTGTCAACTTATCCTGAAGAAACGGTTTTTGCCACCATATTTAATAAACCAAAATATAAACATGTTTTTAACTATAATGACGACGAGATTAATAGACTATATATAAATGAACATTATTTAGATAAAACTCAAGCAAAGTTTGAAGGGTTCTTCTTTTTACAAAGAAGATATATTGATTGTAATTGAACAATATTTTATTTTTTTTAGCAATATAATGTATATGGCACGCAAGACTCATCGTAGACATCGTCGCGCTTCTTCCAAGAAGATGCGTATTCCTGGTTTAAACACAACTGTAAGAACCGTCAAGACAATTGGCAAAAAATCCGCGTCAGGAGTTAAGAAGGGAATTTCTGGTGTTTTTGGATTTTTGAAAAGTGGATTTGGATTAGCCGCAGACGCTGCTAGCCAGGGTATTAAGGAAGGCTCTAAACTCATCTCTAGAAAAACTCGCAAACATCGCAAACAACGCAAGCACTAAAATATATTTACAGTAACTCCCATACTCGTTTTCACTTTCTTATTTGCTTTTTTTCTATTGCCTGTTTCGGATTTATGCATCTCATTATGGCATTTTTCACACAATGACATCAAATTTGCAGGATGATTCTTGTGAAATGATGACCCGTCTTCCGCTGTAATAAAACCATCCTCATTTGCATCTTTTTGATGCTGCAAATGATGTACTTCTTTTCCCATTTCTATATGGCACATTTCACAAATTGAAACCAGTTTTTTACTATTAAAATGCGAACTCTTGAGAGAAAGAACTGGTTTTGACTCTTCTTGATATTTCATCCGAATATTATGTGCCGCTTCCAAGAATTCAATTGGCAGACTCAACGCCTTGCACACTTCTAATCCATACATATTATCACCAGGCCCATCTTTCAACTTTCTATCATAAACTAATAAATCCCGTTCTTTATCATATATTACTTCCATATGTTTCAAAGAAAGCGTTTTCAAATCCACAATTTCCTCATAATTCACAATCTCGTGTAGGTGTGTAGCAAATATAAAACTCGACTGTTTTGCCGCCAACATTTGAACCCCTGCCACAAAAATACTTTTTGCCGAGATGCTCTCAGTTCCAGAGCATAATTCGTCTCCCAAAATCAAACTGTTCTTATCTGCCAAACGCAATATGGTTCGTAATTCTGACATTTCAACGGCAAAAGTCGAGAGACCCTTGTGTATATCATCATTCCCTAGAATGCGCGTGAAAATGTATTTATAGGGTGAAAATTCGAAATTATTGCAAGGAACATATAATCCTGCTTGCGCCATTATTACTGCGATGCCAAGAGCTCTAATAAAACTCGTCTTACCAACAGCATTTGTTCCATATAGCAAAATTCCGTCGATATTGCCTTCTGCTTCACCCAATTGTATATCGTTAGCCACATATAACTCATTTTGCTGTATATGTTCAATTAAACAATGCCGAAGACCTGCCGCGTTTACAAAGGATTTTTCCGACTCTTTTATAGTTGGTTTACAGTAGTTGAATTTTTTAGCAATTGACGCTTTGGCGTAAATAAAATCTAGCCTGGTAACAAATTCAATGATAGAGTCGAATTGTACCTGTTTTTCTTCCAGTTTTGCCACAATAGACTTTAAATATACTTGCGTCAATAATTCCTTCATTTGTACCTTGATTGTAGAAACATTCTTGCACAACTCTTTAATAACTGGCATATTAATAGTGTCATTACTGGCCGTCTGATTGTGAAACTCCAAAAGGTCTTTTGCTATTTTGAAATCAAAAGTGCATTCTTCATCATCAAATGATGATTTATAACTAAGCGGAACAACAATTTCGAGAGAAGGCAATGATTGTTTCAACAATGTGCATCTTCGTTTAGTCGAGAGAAGACTAAAATGATTTTTCTCCGTTTCGTGAATTTTTACATAATCCGATGTCCGAGTCTTTGTGCTCTTCTTCTCATATTTTTCAATCGTCTTATTGAAATACTCGCGAATTGCCTCCAGTTTATCCATCGATTCTAATAGCAACTTGGATTTCTCATCCAAACCCGAATCCACATTTTTTTTAAAAAAATTGGTTTCAAATTGAACACAAGTTTCAACACCTTCACAAAGTGACATATCCATTGTTGACTCAAAAAATGAAATCAACTCTTTGCAATAGAGAGAAATTGAATCACTCTCTAAGTAGGTTAGCAATATATTATCCGAGTCTACTGTTTTATAAATGTCATCAATGATAAAAAGATTCTTATAAAATTGGAAGAGTGCCCTGGGTGATATTTTCTTCATAATGATTTGTCGATTCAACTTGGCAATATCTTTTATTTGTGATAATTTACCCACTAGATGGTCATATTTTGAAAAACTTTTTAGCAAGTATTCAGTGATATTATATTCACGAATCAAATATACAATATCCGTCGTAGGATTCAAAAAATGATAAGAGAAGCGGCGTTTTCCCATTGAAGTAATGCAAATGTTGAGCATTTTTTCTACAGAAGACAGCTTGCCTCTTCTCTCGTCATTGTTGTCATTTATAATATTCAATTGTTTGAGAGAATGATTGGCCAATATCAATCGGTCGCCACAATTTTCAAACTTGGGTTCGCTTATTTTGTTTACAAGATTGGGATTATGTTGATAAATAAAATCCAGCAAAAAACAAAATGCTTGGGTTGCAATAGAGTTGGTATAAAAATTCTGAGAGAAAACGGCGTAATCCGCAATCTTGTAAAATCGAGAAAAAAGCTCCTTTTGGTAAATCTGTTTTTCGCTATTAAGCGCGCGTTTCATTATTTCTGATTTATTTTCACCCAAAGTTTGCAAGAGAGAAATCTTATGTACAGAGTTGCATTCAACATTGGCATAATTCAATATTTCGTCCATTTCCGCGTCGCCTATATTCCCAATGATTAACAACTCACTTGGTCTATTAATCGAAATGAAACGCTCCATTTCATCAAAAGTCGTCGGCGTTCTCAAATAAGTCTCTTTAAATTCAAAAATAGAAGATTTACCAGTATAAATATCGATGTTTGCCATACCCACTTGAACCATTCGATTTGTTTTGGATTCTTTGGTCACAATCTTTTTCAAAATAACCGAGGTTGACAAATCGACAACATTTATCCAAATCGCCATCGTATTATTTGTTATATGTGTCGCCTCTGGAGAGAAATAAGTACCCGGTGAAAATATACCCACTAGGGTCCGCGTCTTCACATCATCCGCCTCTTGAGCGTATACTACAACGGTGTAGCCGCTTTCTTGAAGCCGTTTCAGATATTTGTCAATCATGTAGTGCCCGAAACCAGCCATAACCACGCCTTGCTGTCCGATTTGGACCTTTTTGTCGGCAATATTGAGATCACATACTCGAGAGAACTCGGCAATTTCGCTACCACTTAGTTCGCCAGTAGTTTTGTCTTGAAGTCCGTAAACTTCAAAGAATGCGCCAACTTGCATAAGAACAACAGTGTTTTTGCCATATTCAGATTGATATTTTTTTGTTAATTCAAAGTATTCCTTGACGAGCGCCATAACAATATATATAAATATGCGGTTTGTATTTATATATATTTCTCTCAAGTTATTTTGGGTCTATCACTACAAAATCATCATCTGGTAGACCTATTCCTAATGTTAACAACTTCTTTTTAAAATATCGAAATGTGTGTTTATCAATAAAATGTAAATTATAATAAATAATTTTTAATAATACAAGAAACCACGATATATAAAATGGAATTACTGTTTTATTATTATGCTCTTTTAAAATATCGCTTTTAATTTTTTCATTATAAATAGAGAACTCTGTATTGAAACCCTTTTCTGGATTTTTAAACATTATTTTGTATCCATAAATCATTTTGTTATTATGATTTAATCTCCATACAAATTTTTTGAAATCTGTGCGTTTCACATGTAAAAAATGCTGCATCTTTGTCATTGCAGAAGACTCATTATCAGTAAAAATATCTACATCAATATCGCTTTTTCCTGGAAAATAATCGCTTCGTTGAACGCTACCATAGAAATATAATGGGGTTTCCAAATAACTACTTAATTCTTGAAAAAAATGTTCTGCATTCTCTGATAATTTATTTTTTGTTGTTTCCATACCTATAATAACACAAGAAAATTCTTATGTTTGATGATTATTGCGTTTCTATTACATTTCTGTTTTTAATATAAAATGAAACATTGAGTCTATGGCTTCTTGGTGAGTTATATTTCTATAGCTATCTTCCAATAAATTATAAACATACCCATTTGAATTATCCCCACTTCCTAACCACATTTCATAATAAAACCTACCTTTTGGCCAAATATTATGTGAATCATTCTCTTCAGTTTTTTTATATATTATAGGTTTCTCACAAGTGTTCAAATATTTGCCAGAGGCCCAAAAGAAATTAAACCAACAATGGCCATTTGTTGCAGGAAATAATGCTACTTTATTCAATTCATTATCTTCTTCTTGGAACATTATTAATATGTCCTTCCATTTATTAAATGTGTACTTTGTTAGAAGTCTATTTTCAAAAGAAACTACATTATTTGTATTAATAACCCTTCCATTATAGTTGGTAAACCCATTAAAAAACATACCTTTACTGTGAAAATAAATAAAAACCTTTTCAGGTGCAGTTAAAGCTTGTTTATACAATTTATTTATTCCTTGATATTCATAGTTATTTTCAGTTCCAAGATTAAAAAAATATTCGCAATTTTTTTTTTCATTAAAATAAGCGTTAATAAAATCTTCCACTACTTTTATATTGTCTTCAAGCTCGCAACACACTTCAATATGCAACACAGCAGAATCTAATATTCCTGAATTATACATTTCTGTTAACTGAAAATCGACTATTTTATTCCATTCCTTGTTTGGATTTATGCATATATAATAAATTATATGGATTGGTCTTTCATCTAAATTCATATTATTTGTATAAAAATAATATGAATTATTTATTATTTAAACATATTAAATGGAAAGTTCTATTTTTCAATTACAACACGACTAGCCACATTTCGAATTATTTTATTTATACCCAAGTCATCATCCGGTGTAATGGCCGTTGTGACTTGATTGGCGATTCTCATATATAAATCATTCTTTTTGGTTGTTACATCAGAAGCGCTAGGATTTGCCTCTTTCCAGACCGGTATATATTTCAAATTCTTGTGTGCAATGAGAGCAATTGCATTTCGTATTTTTTGCTTATTATCATCTTTAATCCAGTTATCGTCTTCTTTGATATACAAAGTCTCGCGTTTGATATCATTGCAATGCATCGGCCGCATTGTTTCATCGAGGTCTTTAAGCCCTTTTATGAAAATATTGGATATGCCTTGAATATAACCGAGCTTGCCGATATTTTCAAAGTCCTCGTCTTCGATTTTGATGGTGTCAAGGAACTCGCTCATATTCATAGCATTCTTGCATTTTTCATTTAAGAAGACTTGCAAATTGAATTGTTTATTATTATTATTACAATTAGTATTTATAATATTAGACGGTTTAGATGCCAATTCAAGCATCTTATTGCTCTGTTCTACAAGTAATTCCTTGAATTCCTTGTTTTCAAATATAAGTGTTTGGTTTTGTTTTATTAGTTCTATAAGTAAATGCTTATCAGTTATGGTCTCAGGGGGAAAATTAGGAAACTCTGGCATTTTTGGCATTTTTTCGCATTTCTTCTTATGATACCATAATCCGTGTGCAGATTTATACGACTTGTTACAAGATTCACAGCAATATGATTTAAATTCCAAATTATTACCATTTATTCTAAGTTTGTGTTTTGCTGTCGTTAAATGATTGTTATAATTACTTTGTTTGCTGCATTTGAAGTCACACGACTCACAAGAAAAAATAGTAGCATTTTTTGGCAGTTTTTTTATAACGGACATCCTCTATTTTAGTAATAGAAAAAATGCCTAAATTCTTTTCCTCGAAAAATGAAAAAATAATATGCTCACACTTTTTTCTGCAAAAAAATGGAAATTAGAGCATTTTGCTCACAAGTGAAATTCTGCATAACTTTTTGTCGAAAAGTATTTTGGGTTTTGAAAAATGGACAAAAAAAATGTCCAAAATCGAAAACCCAAAATACTTTTTGGTAAAAATGCTTGCATTTACACTTTTTCTTTTCAGTTTGCCGGGGTTGTTGCTGCGTTGTTGGTTCCTCATACGATAAATGCAAATGATAACAAAAGAATGATGCATCGACCTTACCATAAGTTTCGCAAATTATATATATTATTTTCAAAGAGACTTAAAGAATCATCAAATACTGATGTATAAAATGACATATATTTTGGAAATACAGAGGTTTTATTATGATTGGAGCTGGAAATACCTGGAGGTTCACCCAAAAAGCTGGAAAGTTGGTTACATGAACAAATTATTTGATTCAAGGCAAGAAGCCAGCGACTATTACGACAAATTTAATCCACATATGCGTTCATTAAATACTTTTAATACTTGGGTTAGCGAGTTTGACCCAGAAACCCGTTTGGGTTACATTGTAAAGGAATATACTAACGAAGTATTAACAATACCCCCATTTGAAGACACTAGCAAAGCTTAAAGTTTAAATACTAATTACATTGAGGTCTCACTCAAAAAATTGTGGAGCAATACATCCTTACTGTTATTCGTAACATCTCCCGTCAACATCGACGCCTCGTATATCTTCCTCAACACATCATTCGGCGCATTACTTCCGACCTTGATTAGACCGTGGTCTCTCAAATAAGCCTTTACATCGTTCAAGGGCTTCTTTTTCAATTCTTTATGTGCGTTCAATACTTTTTTTCTTGTGTTGCGGTCTTTGATTAGAATACCGACTTGTTTTTTTATTGTTGATTTACCTAGCGTATATTTTCTTTTAATTGTCTTTTTTATCATTCTTTTCGGCTCGTGAACATAATCGTCTACTAATTCTTGCAACTCATTTTTTGATTCTTCGCTTGTAGCATCACCGCCACTATCAGAAGAATTTGCAGATGCAGACGCTTGAATTAACGCATTATTTGCCATTAATTTTTTCTCAGCTTGTAGTAGCTCTTGTTGTCTTTTCATTTTCTCTTGCAGCATTTTCAATCTTTTCTCTCGAACTGACAATTCTATATTTGGTAACTTCTCTGCAATTTCAACACGAGCCACTTCTGAAAAGGTTGCTCTTGGTACTGAGCATGATGGTTCTGCCACTAAACCACTGTAATTTTTACGCGTCTGCCATTCCCGAAAAGTCGGTTTTGAACCACCCTTTAAACAACCATATGGAACATCTTGTTGTGAAGAAGCACTCGGATAATTAATTTTAATTTCTGGTGCTACCGGCGTCGGCGGAGGAGGGATTATGTTGTTGACGCGTACAAGAGGATTTTCTCTCAATTCTTCTGGAAGCTCTAATTGAACATAAGGCATAGGCATAGGATTTACTCCAGCGGCACCTCCATTATACCCATTATACCCATTATATCCATTATATCCATAATTACTTGTATAAGATATAGGATTCTTTACTGTTTTTCTCAAAAAATTTTCTCTTTTCTCTTTTATTGCTCTTTCATAACTTTCTCTCGAATCCAACTCTTTTCTCTCTTTTGATAAAGAAGACAAGTAATTGATTGAATCCATAAACTCGTCCGTAAATGAACCGACATCTTCCTGTTTTTTATTTTTATCAACTTCTACACTCGGTTTACGAGCAGTATGCTCATTGTTTTTATGCTCTTTAATTCTATTTAATAACTGCTTTTTTATGGCATTTGGATTTATTAATTGCGCTTTTGCTTGCTTCTGCTTACGCTCGCGATTTTTCTGCGTTTTATTGCCCCCGCCAGATAAATTGAATAATTCTGGATTAATCTTGATTGTTTTTTTTGACGACATAACTATAATTGTATTATTATAGTTATGAAAAACATTTTTGAAAAAACAACTTAAAAGCAGCAACATTATTGAAGATGTTTTGGCACCACCTTTTCTAAAGGTGGTTATACATACATTGTTCTTTGCAAATATCCATCTCTGAATGCATTTTCCTTTCTATTTTTCACTTCTTCGTTTTTCAAATATATTTGCAAACCTTTCTCTAAATCTTTAAAACTTATTTTTGTCTTCTCCGACGCATCTTTGCAAAACACTCGTCTACTATGAGCAATCTTCACTTTCGACAATAATGTTTCTATATCTCTCCCAAAAAACTTGAAATAAGTAAGATTATTCTCAAACCATTTTACATCTATTTTTTCATCAGTCGACCATTTAATATCATTCACCTTTTTCAAAAATATTCTATACAAGTCCTCTGCTTTATAATTTTCTGTTTTGAATCGCCATGTAAATCTCGAATCTAACCCCTGATTATATGCAAAAAAACATTCATTCAATTCTCTTTCATAACCTGCTATAATAACCATTAATTCGTCTTTATGATTACTGAGAGCCTCACACAAGGTATCAATACATTCTTTCGAAAAACTATCGCGTTTTTCATTATTTCCTAGAGCATAAGCCTCATCAATAAATAGACAACCGCCTAAACACTCATTGATAACATCGCGGGTTTTAATGGCGGTTTGGCCCAGATAACCAGCCACTAGGTCGCTTCTAGTGACTTTTCTAAAAGTGCCTTTTTTCAAGATACCGAGCTTGGAAAAAATTTTGCCGATGATTTTTGCCACTTCTGTTTTTCCGGTTCCTGGTGGACCATAAATCACAGTGTGCATAAAATCGCCAGTTATTGCACCATTGTTTACCGCGTGCAAATCTTGAATGTAATAGAGAATTTGGTCAACAATGTTTTCTTTCAGTTCTGTCATTCCAATCATATTATTCAATTCTAGTAATGGTTCTTTGATTTTATGGAGAGAAGCAATATTAATGTTGTATTCTACTTTTTCATCGCAAGGGAAATCGTTAATGAGTTTAATTAATGAACCCAGATTCTCGATTTCAACATCTATAGAAACCTTAATTTTTTCTATTTTCTTTTCTGTGACAAAATGAATTTTCTTTTTTCTATCGTTTTTCAAATTTATGTAGACGGATTCTTGAAATATGTTTGGGTCATTTATTTCTAATTTTTCTTTCTCCAAGGGACACCACCCTACAAAATCAGGTGATAAATATGTGTTATCTTCAGCATATTTATTTATTTTATTTATGAATTCGTCAATATCTTCTTTTGATTCTGGCTTCTTTTTATGCAAAAAAAATTCATCTTTCTTTTTTTCAGTTTCGTCCAATGATTCAATTAATGATTTGTATATTTCCCTCTTTTTTTGTGAAGAATGTTTTTTGTCCATTATCAATCTTTAAATTACTGTCATTTATCATTTATATCATTTATTTATCTAATTTAATATCTGAATTTCTAATTTCTTTTTATCTACACCCAGCTGCAAAAATGAACATAAAAATGAGTAATATAAATACAAAATTGATTGCATTTGAAACTTGAGTAGTGTGTATTATGCAATGTCGTTGCTGAAAATCCCAAAGTTGAATCAATTCGGGGGTTTCATAAACTTGCATATAATTAATAGGTGGTCTAGCAGAGCAGCTATGGTTAGTAATAGGAAAAATTCTATTTGCATAATTACACTTCATTTTTATAGCAATTCTTTTCTCTCTTGCTTGTCTTCTGCGTCTTTTACACACCCTTCCACATCCTGTACCTATTCGGACCATTACAAAAGCATCAATGAAAACAAGGGACAAAATAATAAGGAATGCAGTTAGTTGCCAGCGCATTTTTGATGGAATGACACAATAAAGGCAGAATATAAGAAAATCAATTTTTTTGAAAAATGCAAAAAATATAGGAATTTGGAGAAAAAATGAGTCTTTAAGTTAAAAGTTTTCAAATAATATTGATATTGTTTTTAATTTAAAGAAACACTACAAATCACAAGTTGTGGATTGATTATATAATTATTGAAACAATATAAAAACAAATTGAAATAAATAATAACCGAAAAATGAATTCAACTATAAATCCAATGGCGAAAGCAAACGCAGAACAAGAAATTAATTACGAGACTGAAACACCATGGACTATAATTGAATCATATTTTAAAGGTCAACATTTGGAAAGATTGGTAAGACACCAGCTCGAGTCTTACAATGATTTTGTTGGCCAACAACTAGTAAAAACAATAGAAATGTTCAATCCGGTTCACATCGCGTCTGAACAAGATTATGACCCAAAATCCGGCAAATATTCGCTGGAGCTTTTTGTAACTTTTGAGAATTTTCACATTTATCGTCCACAGATTCACGAGAATAATGGTGCAACCAAGTTGATGTTTCCACAGGAAGCCCGCTTGCGCAACTTCACCTATGCTTCGGCTATGACTGTGGACATCAATATAAAGTTTGTAATAAGAAACGGCGCTAATTTGGAAAATATGCAGACCTTTTACAAGAGTTTGCCTAAAATTCACATTGGCAAACTACCCATTATGTTAAAGTCAAACATTTGTGTTTTATCGCAATACAAGCATGTTAGTTCTGCCAACACTGGTGAATGCAAATACGATACAGGTGGATATTTCATCATTAATGGTTCAGAAAAGACCGTGTTAGGTCAAGAGCGCGCAGCCGAAAACAAGGTGCAATGCTTCAATGTAAGTAAGAACAATACCAAGTACACGTGGATGGCTGAAGTAAAGTCTGTTCCTGATTTCAAGTGTATTTCGCCGAAACAGATCAATATGATGGTATCTTCGAAGAATAATGGATTTGGATATGCTCTTTCGGTTCAATTGCCAAGAGTGAAGCAACCCATTCCCTTGTTCATTGTTTTCAGAGCACTTGGCGTAGTTTCAGACAAGGAAATCTGTGAAAAGATTTTGTTGGACATTGAAAGCGATAAATATAAAGATATATTGGAAGGATTGCAGGCATCCATTATTGAAGCAAATACTCTGCTTACACAGCAAGAGGCAATCCGTTTTATTACAAACCATGTGATGTATACTCCTATCAATATGGATAAAGAGACGGGTGCAAAAAAGAAGCACGAGTTTACGCTGGACATTTTGGGAAATGACTTGTTCCCTCATTGCAAGACTGCCACACAAAAGATATACTTCTTGGGTTATATGGCAAACCGTTTGTTGCAAGCCAGTTTTGAATGGGTCAAACAAGATGACCGCGACTCGTATTTGAATAAGCGAGTTGATTTGACCGGGACACTTTTGAACAATCTGTTTCGCAACTATTTCAACAAGCTTGTAAAAGATATGGAAAAGCAGATTATCAAAGAAATCAATACTGGGTCTTGGAAGTCGACGGACGATTACGAGAACATTGTGAATCAGACAAATATTTATAAAATTGTGAAATCAACCACAATTGAAAATGGTTTGAAGCGCGCGTTGTCAACAGGCGATTTTGGCATTAAGCACACAAATTCAAATAAGGTCGGGGTAGCTCAAGTGCTTAATCGACTGACTTATGTTAGCAGTTTGAGTCACGCTCGCCGCATTTCAACACCAACGGATAAAAGTGGTAAACTAATTCCTCCGCGTAAATTGCATAGCACATCATGGGGTTATTGTTGCTTAGCGGAGACCCCGGAAGGGGCTTCAGTTGGTGTTGTGAAGAACCTGGCCTATATGGCGCACATTACCATTCATTCCAGCTCGCTGCCTATTTATGAATATGTGATGCCAAATATTATTGACATTGAGACTATTCAACCAAAAGATATGTTTGACAAAGTAAAAGTATTTATAAATGGTGCGTGGGTTGGCATTACAGATAAACCGCAAGAGTTGTATACAATGCTGAAGGAGAAGAAGCATCAGGGAATAATGAATATTTATACTGCAATAATCTTTGATTGCAAAAAAGCAGAGATTCGCATTTGCAATGACGCTGGTCGTTTGACTAGACCATTGTTGCGTGTAAAGGACAACAAGCTTGTTTTGAAGAAGCAAGTAATTACTGATTTGACTAATAACAAATTGGAGTGGAATGATTTACTAACAACATGCAAATTAGACGACGCGGTTTTGGAATATATTGATGCAGAGGAGCAGGCGTGGTCGATGATTGCAATGAAACCTAATGAGTTGAGTGATCCTAAGAGGATCACGGAATTTCACAGATATACGCACTGTGAAATTCACCCTAGTACTATTTTCGGAATTTTAGCATCTTGTATCCCTTTCCCTGAACACAATCAATCTCCTAGGAATACATATCAGTCAGCTCAAGCAAAACAGGCGATGGGAGTCTATGTTACAAACTACGATGGTCGAATGGACAAGACCGCGTATGTTCTCAATTATCCAGCACGACCGCTAGTAGACACTCGAATTATGGATATGATACACATCAATAAAATTCCATCCGGGTTTACTGTAGTCGTTGCCATTATGACACATACTGGATACAATCAGGAAGATTCGCTCCTTTTCAACAAGGGGTCGATTGACCGTGGTTTATTTCAAGCAACCATTTATCATACAGAGAAGGATGAAGACAAACAGAAAATCAATGGTGATGAGGAGATAAGATGTAAACCGGATGCAACAAAGACAAAGGGGATGAAATTCGCCAATTATAACAAGGTTAATTCGAAGGGCGTTATTCCGGAGAATACGCTGATTCAGAATAGGGATGTTATTATTGCAAAGATTACTCCCATCAAAGAGAATCGCAATGACCACACTAAAGTAATTAAATATGAAGACCAGAGTCGTATTTACAGAACCGATGAAGAGACTTATGTCGACAAGAATTACATTGACCGAAACGGTGATGGTTACAATTTTGCCAAGGTCCGAATTCGTGCTGTAAGGAAGCCAGTAATTGGTGATAAGTTTTCGTCGAGAAGTGGACAGAAAGGTACGATTGGTAATATTATTCCAGAAGAGGATATGCCCTTTACCAAGGACGGAATTCGTCCGGATATTATTTTGAATCCACACGCAATTCCATCTCGTATGACAATTGCACAACTAAAAGAAACGGTTCTAGCAAAGGTGTTGTTGCAATTAGGTTTATTTGGAGATGGTACGAGTTTTGGTGAGCTAGATGTCAATACTATTTGCGAGCAATTGCTAAAAGTAGGTTACGAGGCGCACGGTAATGAACTTTTGTACAACGGTCTAACGGGTGAGCAACACGAGTGTAGTGTGTTTACTGGACCAGTGTTTTATCAGCGTTTGAAGCATATGGTAACGGATAAGCAACATAGTCGTTCGATTGGACCGATGGTGAATTTAACGCGACAGCCAGCGGAAGGAAGGTCGCGTGATGGTGGGCTGCGCTTTGGTGAGATGGAAAGGGATACTACGGTGGCGCACGGTGCCGCACGGTTCACCAAGGAACGCTTGTTTGATGTGTCGGATAAATATAGCGTGTATTCGTGTAAGAAGTGTGGTCTAATTGCTTCCTATAATGATGCGATGCACATTCACAGATGTAGAACTTGTGACAACAGAACAGATTTTGCCTATGTGCAAATGCCTTATGCTTGTAAGTTGTTGTTCCAAGAATTGATTACAATGAATATTGCGCCACGATTGATTACAGACCAATAAAAAAATGCATTATATTATTTTGTCTATTTATATATATTGTAAAATGCTATTTAAAGACATTTCAAATTTTTCGAGAGTAAGCGATTATTTGCCTATTCTAACGAGCATCATATTTGTGGATACATGCATTATGTTTTTGAATTTAAAAAATTTAACATTCAAGTCAAAATACTTAAGTTATTGGTATAGACATTTTGGAATATTAGCGGTAATGGCCGATGTATTAATTGTAATGATTGTTTTTATTTTGACTCGTTTTTTGTATCCTTTTATATTTTCCAAGTTTAACATTCTTTTCTTTGTATTGTTACTAGTCAGTATTCAAATCATACACGATGTTCTTTTTTATGCATTTTTTAGCATAGTACCAAGAGGGTTCAATAAAATGTTGGATGTATTCAAAGATTATGCAAAGGAGACAACAGGAGGTGCAATATTAGGTGATAGTATTCTAATGTCCCTTTCTGCGTTGTTGGCTTCCTTGACAGCAGGGTCTTCTTTAAATATGAATATTGTAGGTTTAATTTTAACATTATATTTTGTACCTTACACATTAAATGCTTAAAAAAATATTAACAGAACAAACAATAATAATATTAATAATTTTATTTTTCATAATAATATTATTATTTTTTTCAAATAAGGGTTTTACAGATTAGATGCGAAATTGTAGACAGCTTTAATTTTTTCTGAGTCGACATTATCATTAAAGCGTTCATTTATAAACTTTAGTAAACTTTCTTTGGTAATTGTTATAAATGGTTCTGGTTCTGGTTCTGGTTCTGGTTCTACAGAATCATCATCTGAATCAACGATGACAAGTTTTGGACTCGTCAGAGATTCAGTTTCACTAGATTTAACTTCTTCAACATGTTCTTCTTTTTTCTCTTCATTATTGGATTCGGAGTCGGATTCATCAACATCACTTTCATCCTCTTCGGATTCTGAATCCTCACTATCAGATTCAATTTCTGCGGGAACAGAAATGGCAGCCCTTGCATTAGCGGCCTCTTGAGCAAGTCGCTTCTTTTCAGCTTCCTCGGCTGCTTTGGCTTCTCTAGCAATTCTGTAAACCTCGGCCTTTTGTTTGTTATGATTCTCGATTACCAAATCAAAATGGCTTACGATTTTTTTATAGTTTCTTTCTTTCAAATACTTTATAAGCCGTTCAAAAGTCTTTGGGAAGTTGCGCTGATTTTGATTCTTGTTTGCTTGAATTCCCATTGCAATGTCCATAGGATTATCTTGCGCCGAAACAGTTGTATAATGTATCTCAGTGCGATGGTGAAATGTTTTCAATAATGACCCGCCTCCCCCACGACTCGTAAGCGCATTGAATCCTTCAATATTGAACTCGGTAATGCATTGCCCATTTCGATTAAGTTTTATTTTAGGTAAGTAGTCTTTCAGTTGCTCAATATTTTTTGAATGAACAAAGAACTGCTCGTCGTAATTAGTCAAATAAAATGTTGCACTTCCTAATTTATTTGGAGATAATTCATTGAAAATCCGTGTATCACGCCGCATTCCATTTAATACTTCGTAAGTTCCAAGGTGCGTCCAATTCTGAACTACTACAACAAATTCAGGTACATTCCTTGTTCTTTTTGCTGTTTGTTTAATTTCCTTGTTGGAATTGTTTTCCCAATCAAACCAAATAAACCTATCTTTCCCTTCTGTATCAATATAGTGATCAATAAGCTCAACATTTTTTCCAGTGTAATAATGGGTTTCATCGTCACCAAAGTACTTGTATTTTGGCAATGTAACGCGAGGCGTACCATCGGATTTTTCCAAAACAATGTCCACCTTCGAGTATCCAAAAATGATGTCGAGCCTTGTATTGAACTCTGTTATTTTCACGCGTTCAGTCTTATTAAATTGGGAATTTAGCAAGTTCATCAAAACATCAGAATACTCAAATACTATTGTTGTGCCGTGTTGAAAATCCTCGGTTTCTCTCTCTTTCTTGAACTCTGCAATCTCTTCTTCGCTCATATTGTCTACAACAATTTGTCCCTCCCATACCTTTTGTTCAATAATTGTTTCCCAAGGAACCATAATACGCAAATAATCACCGTCGGGAGATTTAGTAAATATGAATACAGTTGATGGGTTTATACCATCTTTTTTTGAAAGAATAAATAGTGCATTTTTTCCGCCTAGACCGGAAACACCCATTGTTTTCTCTGATTCGTGGTTTGACCGAAATAAATCAAACATTTTACCTATTTTTTCTGTATTCATTCCAATTCCCATATCAATCAACTTTATATTTTTGCGATTCTCTTTGAATATTACTTTAGGCGATTGCGCATCGCAACTATTTGCAACCAATTCTGCAATGCATTTAGCAGGAGTGAATCCCATACGACTAAAGTTTTGAATCAAACCGGCTTGATTGGTTGAACCAACGCGCATTGAAGGTGTGGCATTCGTAGCAACAGAACCAACAACACTAGAAGCAACAGTAAAAGCGGCAAACATTCTTGCAATAAGAGGGTTGTGTTTCTGTATTAATATTATTTTATATTTCATCAATTTTTTTTGATAGCATAAACAATAAAAGTAGTAAGAGCAAATAGAGTTCCACCCCATAGAGTATCAATTAATGCTGTTTTATAGGTCCACTTCTTAAGTATAGCAAGGGTAGTAGTTTCATACACGGCGTAAATGACGATTCCCAATAAAAAGGCCTCTAAAATGCTTTTTTTCTCTCGAATAATGAAGTAGTAGATTCCAAAAATGAGGGCAATGTAGCAAAGAGCGGCGGCGTAAACATTGAAAACTACTGGCGACCCTTGGACTGCGACGATTTGTTTATTGAACATCGAGCGCATTGAATACAAAAAGACAAAATCGAGAGAAAGAAAGACAATTAAGGTTAAAAGTAAAACAGGAAACATTAGTTATTTACTTTATACAAATATTAGATTTTTATCCACTTTAGTTACTTTTTTATTATTGTTAATATATATATAATGGCTGGACATAGCGTATATTTATATGGATCTGTTGGAAGACCCCCTAGACTTTTTTATGGACAAGCAGGGTATTCTAGTCTTGGTGGAGGAATGAGGGGGTTTATTCCTCAACAAGTTCAGGATAATGATAACACATACGAGGACTTTGAACAACCGCGTTTTCAAATTGTGCAGCAGTGGAACAATCTTTACAAGGCACAAATAGCAGCTTCTAATAAGGTTCTTCCTAACGGTCAAAAAATTGGTCGTGTAATAACACCATTTAGAGCAATTAATAATGCAGGTGATATATTAAGTCGTCCAAACTATTCGTGTAATACTGGTTGCCAAACATTTCAAAGCAGACCTAATTTGCACGGTTTAAAACAGCGTTTTGGTTCGCAACAAACACAATGTGACGGTACGGTTGTTCCAGCGGGAACATGCAATGGAAAATATGTTTATGATAGCTCGGATTATTCGAGATATTTAAAGCAAAAAGCGATTGCCAAGACATATAATAATTTATCGAATGGTGGCAATGAACATAGTGGAAGTCAAGTGGCTTGGCGCGCTGTTCGCAGGTACTAAGCAACTTTTAGAAAAAGTTGCGCAAAACTATAAACGCATTTTTGCTCCAAAGCAACTTTTAGAAAAAGTTGCGCAAAACTATAAACGCATTTTTGCTCCAAAGCAACTTTTAGAAAAAGTTGCGCAAAACTATAAACGCATTTTTGCTCCAAAGCAACTTTTAGAAAAAGTTGCGCAAAACTATAAACGCATTTTTGCTCCACTTTTTTGAAAAGTGGAAAAAGTGGATAAATAGATAAATTTTAAGTCTCTATATAATATAAATGTCTAACAATTATGCATCATATTATATTTCCCCATCAGCTGTTCAATATGATAATTATGTTTGTGCACAAACGATTGGTCCTTTGAATAGTTCTCAGACACCCAATCAGCTTAATTATCACAGTTATGGTGTTTTGAATGGTGTTCATCCAAATCCTCCACAATTTTACCCAGCAGATGGTGCAAGTGAATTTGCACAAGCGCGTTTTCAATATGCTAATGTTGATACTTCAAAAGCCCAACAAATGTTAGCAAGAGCCAAGGTGGTTGCTCAATCGCAAGGTCGTGGGTATAAATTTTTCTCTCCATCAACACAAAGAGAGATTGTAGTTTCGGGTTCTCATATGAATTATATTACACCGCCTCCATCATCGATGTATACTTCCATTAGAAAAAGACAAGCTGTAGGAAAAAGTTCGTATAAACAAGGTTTGCCAGCCGCAGCGCCACTAAGTTACAAGAGTTATGACAGAAACGATGTGAAAACCGCGTTGAGATTTGTAAGAGCAGGTGGATGTGTTGCCCCTGCAAAGAAGGGGTCGATTTATAACAGGTCTTGTACAGCGGGAGGTGGTATTTGCAACACAGGTGCATTAACAGGTCAAGGATATTAAAAGTAGAAATGAAGAGAGAAAAATTATATTTAGAAATAATATAGAATGAACAAGTACATTGTTGAGTTTTTAGGGACACTTTTTCTTGTTTTTGTTATTTTAGCAACAGGAAATTGGTTGGCAATTGGTGCTGCTTTGGCAGTTGCAGTACTTCTAGGTGGTGCCATTTCTGGTGGTGCGTACAACCCAGCGGTCACTCTTGCACTTTTGGCGGCGGGTAAGATTCCTAGCAGCGATGTAATTCCTTACATTGTTGCCCAGGTAGCTGGAGGTTTAGCAGCGTTTGAGTTGGTAAAGATTTTGATGAAAAAGTAAATTTTACCACCTTTTTCTAACTTCGTAATAAAAGTGGTGCCAAATATATTAGGTAGCTATGGAAATTGATGAATAAAAATATATTATAATTTCTTTTATTATAATATATATGCCAAAAAGAGTTCATAGAAAGAGGATGAGTAGAAGAGGCGGTGACTTCAATCAAATTGCACAAGGAACCGGAGAAGCCATTGCTGGAGTTAGTAATTCATTAGCAACAGGCGCTCAAACAGTGAGTTCAACTGTTTATGGAGTAGGACAAGGTGCATTTAATGAAGCGGGTAATTTAATTAGTAGTGGCGCTTCGGTAATTAGTAGTGGCGCTTCGGAAGCGAAAAAAGATGCACAAAGCGGATGGTCTTGGTTATTTGGAACCGACAATACTGCTGCACCCACAACAACATCTAGTGGTACTACTGTGGGTGGCAGTCGTCGTAGAAGGCGAAGTGGAAGAAAATCCAAGAATATGTTTTCTGGGTTGATGAAGATGGTGGGTTTCAAGACCAAGAAGCGCGGAAGAAGGGGAGGAATAGGTCGACCTTATGGTGCATTTCAACCAGAATATGCAAATTTTCCATCTGCAGCATATTATAATGGTCAAACATTAGGCGAAATGTCAAAATTTGACCCATCACAAGATTTAAAAGGTGGATGTATGTCCAGTAAGTCAATTCCTTTAAGTCCAGCACCATTCCCGGGAGATGGTATGATGGGTGGAAAAACCAAGCGTCATCGTAGAAAGCGCCACGGCGGCAAGTCAATGAAAAATTGGTAAGTATTCAAATAAATCATATAAAAATGTCTTTATATGTTTTATTTTATTAAATACTTTTCGACCCGCCCGGTTTCTCTCGATGTTTACCATTTGAAAACCAAAACAAACCAGTTATTTCATCTTCTTCTTCATTAAACAGTATAATATATAAAGTCCCAAAAGACCCAAAATAGCAAAATAAACTTGCACCATTGGGTCATCCGGCAAAAAAACGGCTGGTTCCAATTTTTGCATATTCGAAAATATCTCCTTACATTGATTCCCATTAATTGGATTCTTCCCATCTAAAAAATTACACGGGTCCATATTCGCCTGATCTACAATAGTAACATAATGTGTCTCTGTACTAGAAAGATTATCATTATTTATAGTTTCCAATTTAACAGCACTACAATCAGGTGTCGACCCTGACATAAAAGCTTGCATAATTGCAAAAGGATTCAATACATTTAAATTTCCCATAGTACCAGGTATCAAACCTTTTAAATCAGAAAAATTCATCCCCATACCAGATGAAATAAACGGTATGTTACCTTGAGGCACATTATTTATGTAAATATATCTATCGACTTCTTGCAATTGACAATCACTTCCTTTGCCTTGACAACTATTTATATCTTTGCATTTTCCACCTGTTTGCAGAAAAAATTTATTGCCTAAAGGTCCACCCGTCTTTGATGCACCTTGTCCTGTTACAAGAACTTCAACATATTGCACTAAACCATCCACATCTTTACCTAATGCATTTAGTGTTCCATCTGATGTCATTCCAATTTCTGGAGGCGATTTAATTTGTTTCCAATATTCATATGGAGGACCCAATAATCTTTCTTGTACTCCTTTTGCATTAACTACTACTTCTTGAAATAAATTTGACATTGATTTACTTATTATATATTATTTATAAAATAATAAAAATTATAAACAATATTATTCTGAACTGGTCCCAGAAATTGATGCGGGTTTATTACCTGCCAATTGTGTTGCAGCATCCGCTTGTTGCTGAACCAATCCTTGGACTTGTTGATTTAGCTGCACAATATTTCCACACACATCTATTACAGTTCCCTTTAGGTCCATTAATTCATCCAATCGTTGTTTCAAATATGCAATATTACCAGCATTTTGTTGTGCTAATATGTTTGCACCTGAAGGACCAGATGTATCATATTCTTTATAAGAAGCATTTGTGTCGGAACCATCTAACCCTTCTCTCAAATTTCCAAATACAGCTAAAAATATTTGATAAGCTATCAATAAAATAAAAAATAGTATAAGTATTTGAACCAACATTAATATATATAGAGTTTTTATTTTGCTCTGCAAGTTTTATTTTCTTCTTATAAATTATACAAATGTCTACAGCAGTCTTTGCACAAGGAATGGAATCTTATAATAATACTGAGTTTGCACCATTTACAGCACCTTATGCCACATGGAAAGGAACAGGACCTTATAGTTACCCAGCAGCAATTACCAGTGGCAACATTCGTCCTTTAACAAATA
>Ga0214917_10000103_pt1 | contig 94522 bp, 88 predicted proteins | sample LL_1208_BB_MetaG_FD_177983 | JGI IMG/M metagenome (GOLD analysis project Ga0214917, IMG submission 177983) | Freshwater microbial communities from Lake Lanier, Atlanta, Georgia, United States - LL_1208_BB | ecosystem: Environmental > Aquatic > Freshwater > Lake | place: USA: Georgia | collected... | reverse complement strand
GGTTCGCATTTACAATTTGGTTTCCATCATTGAAAACCATATCAGCGAACATGAACATTCCATCAGCGAAGTCAGTTGCTTACGGGGTATCAATCGCAATAGCGCATTTATTCGCGGTCTGCCCAGCCCACGCATCCGATCTGGAAATGTCTTTGACCATCAAGAACCATGCTTTTGAGCCATCGATGGTCAAGGTGGCCGCCAACCGTCGAATCAAACTCACTGTGCAAAATTTAGACGGCACGCCAGAAGAATTTGAGAGCCACGCCTTGCGTCGGGAAAAGCTCATCCCTGGCGGTGCAACAGCGGTGATCTACATCGGGCCACTGAAGCCAGGGCGATATGAGTTCATGGGCGAATTCAATCCCGCTACGGCCAAAGGCGTTGTGGTTGCAGAGTAAGGGCGCCACGCAATGTTTGGAACCGGATTGATTGTCTTTAGAGAGACCTTGGAGGCGGCGTTGTTTGTCGGCATTGTTGCCGCTTCAACACGGGATGTTAACCATCGGACACGTTGGATATCGTATGGGGTGGCAGCAGGCGCTTTGGGCTCAGTGTTAGTGGCTGCGGCCATGGGTCGAATCAGTGCTTGGGCGGATGGAACTGGTCAAGACATTGTCACCACAGGTATTTTGAGCATGGCACTTTGCATGCTTGCATGGCACTGCATTTGGGTATCACCGAATGCCAATCAGATGGTTCAGGATGCAAAACAAATCGGCACGTCTGCTGCACAAGGTAACAAGACCCTTTGGGCTTTGGCCGTAGCTGTGGCTTTGTCTGTTTTGCGAGAGGGCGCAGAAACGGTACTTTTCATATCAGGCCTGATAACAAGCTCCGCAGAAAGCTTGGTTGCAATCTTCTCCAGCGCTGCCATTGGTCTCACATGCGGCAGCCTGGCCGGGTGGTTGATTTATGAGGGGCTTGGCCGATTCAAACCTCAACGTCTATTTGCAGTCACCAATTTTTTGATATTGATGCTGGCTGGCAGTTTGGCAAGCCAACTTGCAAAATCGGTAACGCAAGCAGACTGGATATCACTACTTGGCGAACAGGCTTGGGATATTTCCACCCTTCTTCCCAATGACTCTGCCATCGGCTTGGTATTGCATGGCGTGATTGGGTTTGATGCCAACCCAACACAACTGCAAGTGCTTTTCTACCTAGGGACAACCGCATTCATATGGTTTGCAGCCAGGCAAATGAAATCACAAACTCAGCAACGCCGAGCTCCTCTGATCTTGAAAAATTTAAACATTGGATTGAAATGATTTCAAAAAAAACACCCTTTGCGTGGATATTGTTCGCGATGGCATTGGCATCCATTCAAGGTTGTGGTGGAGCAGTTGACAGTCAATCCTCTTTAAGCCCTCTCGCTGGCATTGGCGCTCTGGCCTTTGTGGACCCATCTCTGTCTGCCTCAGGAAGTCAATCTTGTGCAACCTGCCATGCACCAGAGACAAGCCATTCAGCCGCTAATGCATTGGCTGTCCAACTTGGTGGAATTAATCTTGACATACAGGGGTTACGTAACTCCCAGACACTTCGGTACTTGGCTCAAAACACGCCGTTTCATTTCGACGAAGAGGGCACACCGACGGGTGGTTTCTTCTGGGACGGACGAGCTGATTCACTGGCAAAGCAGGCTGCAGGCCCTTTGCTGGGCGCCAGAGAAATGGCCAATCCAGACAAAGCATCTGTCGTTGCCAAAATTGCGCAATCTGGCTGGGCAAATGATTTCAAAAAAGTTTTCGGTCAAGACATTTTTCAAAACGCAGACTTGGCATTTGAAAAGTTAACTTTGGCGCTTCAACAGTTTCAACTGGAAGACACTGTATTCAACAGTTTCACCAGCAAATACGATGCAGTTCTGCGTGGACAAGCGTCTCTTACAGCGCAAGAGGCAAGGGGCTTGGCGCTCTTCAATGACCCTGACAAAGGAAACTGCGCTTCTTGCCACACTTCAACAAAGTCGGCAGATGGCCGCCATCCACTGTTCACCGATTTCACCTACGACAACCTTGGCGTACCTCGAAACAAAGAGATCTTGGCTAACGCTGATCCCACATACTTTGACCTAGGGCTTTGTGGCCGTGATGGATTAAAAGACCGTACCGATCTTTGCGGGGCCTTTAAAGTCCCCACGCTTCGCAATGTGGCGCTCAGAAAGTCATATTTTCACAACGGAAAATTTAAAACGCTCAAAGATGTTTTAACTTTTTATGTTCAACGCGATACCCATCCAGAGAAATGGTATCCCCGAAATTCAGATGGCTCTATCGAAAAGTTTGATGATTTGCCTGCTATTTATCGCCAAAACGTAAATATCTCCGAGGGCCCATACAACAGGGGTCCTGGCGATGAACCCGCTTTAAGTGACTTGGAGATCGATGATGTTGTGGTATTTCTGAACACGTTAACTGACAAATGGACGCCAAGATAGCTTGAAAAGTAAATGCACCAGACATCTCGATCAATTTGTTCATTGGTCAGCCATAGACACCCAAATCGGCCACACTGCCTTTGACCGTTCTGTGGCCCATACCCAAAAATGCACCTTCTGCATTTTGGTCAATCGCGGGACCCAATTTCTTGATGTAGTCTTGCGACATTTTTAAAAAGTCGATGTCGGGCTGTCCGCTCAATGACGCGGTGATCAGCCGCATGGGATTGAGGTTGCGCTGTGCCCAATCGAGGTACATGAACAATGCCACTTTGTGGGTGGGGTGGCCTTGCCAGGGGATTTTTCCCGATGCAAAGATGTCTTTGGTCTTGCGCTTGCCCTGGGCGCCCATTTTGTCTTTCTCGATGATGCCCAGGTGTTGATCCATGAAATCCAGAAATGGTTCGCCAAAATTTTTGCTCGCCAGATCACTGGCCTTGATTTCTGAAAAAGGTTTCTTTTCGTCGACTTTGCACAACCCACTCAGGGCATAGTCACAAATGAATTGCAGGCAAATCCAGGTGGCAGCTTGCGCCAAGTTCACGCTGTCGCGCAGTTGTGTGACGGGGTTGAACAGGCTTTGGATATCACGCATGCGGTCGTTGAGTTCCCTGACCACGCCCAGAGCCCGCTGATTGATGATGCCTGGCGTTGGCTGTCCGCCATTGAATGCTTTGGTGGTGGCTTGCGCCAACTCATTGGCCAGTCTGGTTCGGGCGTTGGTATCAATGATGAGTTTGGTCTGGTCCTTCCAAGCCTGATCCACGTTTTGCTCAAAGCTGCGAAACAGCAGTTCGAACTGGGCTTCAAAATTTCCGTACCCGCCCAATTTGGATGGGGCGACATTCAAGGTTTTGGCTTCATCGAATTTTTCGGCCAAATCTTGAATGGTCTTCATCATGCCGGTGGCCTCTGGCATCTTCAGCGATAAGGCATCGGCATGACCTGCATATCGCTCAGTTTTGAGCTGCCCGGCAATGCCCTCGCCCAAAGTCCCCACGGCAGACAGCGGCGGCGGCAGTGCTTTCATGGCCTCAAATACTTTTTTGGCCAATGAAAGTTTGAATTCGATGTTGTCAGCATCCTGGTTGTGAAGGTTCTCAAAGGTTTGATACCCTTTTTTCATGGCGCGGACGTAATTGTTCCTGCAGCGCTCAATCGACAGCACCATGCCACGGTTGAGCCTTTCCATGTCCAGTGCCAAATTGTTGATGGCACTCAAGAGCATGGCTTTTTCATTGCGCATGTCGGCCGTTGACAGGGGCGTGTACTTCTGATTGAGTATGTTCAAGTCCTGCTGAACAGCGGCAATGAATGGGTTGGGCGGTCGAACAGGCGGTTTCGGCAGCGGCGCCGGTGGGGGCGGGGGCGCTGGGGGATCCTCTTGGACCTGGGGCAAAACAGGGGGCAAGGGTGGGGTGACAGCCTCTAGCAGCAAGCGCAGTCCCTGGCGTGAATTGAAGGTGCTTTTGTGCCAGGCATTGGGCCCGCCCGATTTTCGGGATTCGTAATTCGAGAAGTAGCTCAACAAGCATGCGTGGATGTCGTCGCGCAGCGCGTTGGTTCTTCCCCCTTTGTGGTAATCGTCAACCGCTTTGTCCACGGCCAGCAAAAAGGCATTCCTAGTGGAAAAGAATCCACCATCGGATATCTTCATCCAATTGTCATAACTTGGGACGGGTATGGGCATGATTCATCCTCGACGGAATTCGTGAATATGCCAAATTTTAGGTTGTCAGGGGTTCTTGTTGAATGATGCCATCGGCGCTGGGCCTTGGGGGTCAACTGGTTTCATGCCCAAACATCTACTTCGGTGCCCAAAGTGTCGAGATTGTCTTTGGCTTTTTGGGAGGGGCGTTGCGAAACGTCGGTATCTGCATCGGGCGTGGAAGGGCCAGGCACCTCAGTCACTCCCAGGGTGAGGGGCTTGGTCACAGCGGATATTTTCCGGATAGCCCCCTGAGCCTTGTTCAGGGGGCGATTGATACTGACGCCAGTGATTTTCATGACCGCTCCTGCCATTGCAATCCAAGATTGCAAACGGGTTCGGCAGAATTCTAGTGAACTTTAAAGAAATTTAAAAATAAATCACCTCGCACCACCCGCCTTCGTCCGACAGTGACCTGTAGGGTCAGTCGTAGAAAGAGGTTGTCGTGCAGCACATCACCTTTTGCGACAGATTGCTTCGCAAAAACGGTTGTAATGCCAGTTGCATGGGTCGGCCATAGCGCGGTAACCCGTCTGAATGGGTTTTTAGGACCCCATTTTCTGATGGATTCACCACGGCCTTGTAAGAGGCCACCAAAGTACTGCCTTGTTCCAGATGCGCCTGCGCCAGATGCGGGGCTATGGCAATGGCTTGTTCAAAACTTTGCAAGGCCTCATTGAATTGTTGCATCGCTTTGAGCGCGCGACCGCGGTTGTAATGGGCTTGCGCAAAACGCGGGTCCAACTCCACTGCCATGGTGAAACTGTTGAGCGCAGGTTCCAATTGTTGCAATTGCAGCAATGCCAAGCCGCGCTCATTGTGGGCTTGGGGCAATTGGGGTTTGAGCTCGATGGCTTTGTCAAAGCTTTCCAACGCCCGCTCGGCCAGTTTTTGCTCCAACAAAATGCGGCCACGCGCCAGGTGATTGAGCGCGTCCTGAGGGTTCAAGGCAATGGCTTGGTCAAAACTGTCCAATGCCGCATCCCACTGGCGCAGGGCATGAAAGGCTTGTCCACGGTCATGCAAAGTTTGGGCATCGCTTTGCAGGGCAATCGCCCGGTTGTAACTGGCAATGGCCTTGTCCCAGAGCTTCAAATGAACCCAAACTTTGCCCATTTGGTGGTGCAGTTTGCCATTTTGCGGGTGCAAAGCAATGGCTTGTTTCAAGCCTTGCAAAGCGTTATCCGGTTGTTTGAGCGCCATCAAGGCATGGGCCCGTCCCAGGTGCGAAGGTATGTATTGGGGATCCAGGGCGATGGCCTTCTCGTAACTGGCCACAGCCAAAGCCCATGATTTGAGCTCAGTCAGTGCCTCAGCTTTTTGATGGTGAGTCAGCGCTTGATCAGGTTCCAAGGTCATGGCTCTTTCATAACTGTCGATGGCTTCGCGCAGGTCTTTCTCTGCAAGGATGTGGCCGTTGCTGGCCGCCCAAGGTGTTGCAGTGCAAAATGACAGCAAAAGGCCGGCAACAAATTTGGACATGTCTGGAACTCCCATCGGTGTTTGCAGGTGTCGAAAAGCCTGCTTGGGAGAACCACATGCAATTACTGGGCCTGTATGAATTCGACACGGTGGCCGCGTATGAACCCATCATTGATATCAAAACAATGAATATTTAGGCTGAAAAGCCAATCCTTGCAATCTTCAACCCCTCAATGTCCAGCAAGGCCATCACCGTTCATCAATGACCCAATTGGTCAGCGTGCCTATACCGCTGATGGTCACTTCCAGCAAATCGTTGGGTTTGAGCCACAAAGGGGGTTTTCGGGCAAATCCAACGCCATCGGGCGTGCCTGTGGCAATCACATCGCCTGCCAGCAAAGTGGTGAACTGTGAGATATAAGCAATGATGGTGGGCACATCAAAAATCAGGTCATTGGTTGGGCTGTGCTGAACTTGTTGGCCATTGAGGTGGGTGCTCAACAGGAGCTTGGATGGATCTGGAATTTCTTCACGGGTCACGATCCAAGGCCCCATGGAACCGCCGCGCTCAAAGTTTTTACCCACCGCCACAGAATGCTTGAATTGGTAATCGCGCACGCTGCCATCGTTCATGATGGTGTAACCAAACACATGGTCCAAGGCATTTTCTGCGGTGATGTATCGACCAGATTTGCCAATCACCAGCGCCAGTTCACCCTCAAAATCATATTCGGTGGAGACCCGTGGCCTGACAATGGGTTGTTGTGATGCGGCCAGCGATTGCACGTTGCGAAAGAACAAACTGGGGTGATCTGGCAGGGGCGCACCCACTTCAGCCACATGGCCTTTGTAATTTCTGCCAACGCAAAAAATGCGTTTGACATTGGGCAAGGGCAATTGCAAGACCGCTTGATCGAGTCGTACGCGCGCTTTTGTTTGGCTGATCGATTGCGCCAACAAGTCAGATTGGCCAGTCTCAATGACATCGAGCAGGCTGGCAAACTGATGGCCCAATGCGGGCCCTAAGTCAACCAAGCCTGAATCGAGTAAAGCCCCGAAAGTGGATTGGCCATCAACGGAGAAGCTTAAACATTTCATGGGGCCGCCTCGCTGTCTGCTGAAGGTTGTGAAATGGCATGTGTATAGTTGATAAAGGTATTGGATGTTCGGAAATTGACCGTTTGTTACCGACGCTGCAATTGATATTCAAATGGATATTCTGATGGATTTCAATTGATGCGCTGCATCACCATTAACTGACAGGATGTCACATGAGCAAATTGAGAATCACGTTGGCTTGCTGGGATTACGATCGAACTGCGGCGCTGGCCAATGGCACGGTGGTTGCGGATGGACTCGACATCAACTACCTGACATTGCCAGTGGAGGAGACATTTTTCAGGATGCTGCGCAGCAAGGAGTTTGAATGCGCAGAAATGTCCTTGTCGTCGTATTGCGTTTCATTGATGAAAGATGTGCCAGATTTCATTGCCATCCCTGTTTTTCCTTCGCGCCTCTTCAGACACAACTCGATATTCATCCATGCGGACAGCGGCATCAAGGGGCCTGCTGATTTGGTGGGTAAAAAAATTGGAACTCCCGAATACCAAATGACCGCGCCGGTGTGGATCCGTGGCATTTTGGAAGAGCATTACCAAGTTCCACATACCAGTGTTCAATACCTGACTGGCGGGGCAGAAACGACGGGTCGTGATGAAAAGATCAAACTTCAATTGCCTCCAGCGGTCAAGATCGCACCGATAGGTCCTACCCAAACCCTGTCCAGCATGATCGCAAAAGGCGAAATCGATGCCATGCACACGGCCAGGGTGCCCTCGACCTTCTACAGCCATCCGCAAAAAGTCAAGCGACTTTTTGAAAATTTCCAAGAGGTTGAGTCCGATTACTTCAAGAAAACCCAAATTTTGCCCATCATGCACACCATTGTGATCCGCAGGGATGTGTACGAAAAAAATCGCTGGATGGCGCAATCCTTATACAAGGCATTCGTCCAATCCCAGCAAATCACTTATCAATCCTTGCGCGAGGTCGCTGCATTAAAAACCATGTTGCCCTGGCTCCCGGCGCATGTGGAACAACTTGACAGAGAGTTGGGCTCCGATTGGTGGGCCTATGGCTTTCAGCCCAATCGGCATGTGCTGGATACTTTTTTGCGTTATCACCACCAGCAAGGTTTATCCCAGCGTTTGCTCAAGCCGGAAGAGTTGTTTGCCCCGGAAACATTCGAGGCCTTTAAGATCTGAGCGTCTACGCAGTCCCCCCCCAATCAGTCGATCTGTTTTGATGCATGCTTGTTTGGCGCGTTCAACGCGGACGGCGCCACAGCTGAACCCATCATCACCTGGCAATGCAGGCGCGTGGCGGCAGGCGATGGGATGGTCATGAAGGGGCTCATGTATTCAAAAGCGTTCGTTTTTGGTGTGTGCTTGAGTTTGTGCTCTAGATTGCGGTTTTCTGTCCGATATTAAGGTGGGTGTCAAAACACCCATGGCCCAGGGGTAGTCCTTTGGCCATTTCGACCGCTTGATTTGTGCACCCTCATGAAAATCAGTCCAACCGTTTTGCCAACATCGATTCAATCCAAAGGCATGCCCGAGAAAGTGGGATCGGTGGGCTTGCCCCAATCGGCCAGCAAGGGAATTGCCGTGGCAATCCCTGCGGCCAGTGCGCAATCCCATGCTGCACCGGGATTGACCCAATGGGTCATGGGGCGACCTGGCAATGAAATGAGCGCCACCACCGGATTGGTCAATGGCAAGGCGGCCTCAGTGCCCTTGACCTTGAGTTTGAAAAAAGGGGCTACCTATTCTTTCACGGGGGCATATGGTTATTCATACACCGGCAAATCAGCGCCTGTTGTCACCATGACCCTGACAGATGGCCAAGGCAAGGTCGTGAGTTCCAGCAAGGGCAACGCATTGACCTATGTTGCTACGGCCGATGGCGATTTCACGATCACCATGGCCATCACAACCGCCAAGGGCTTTATGGCGCAATTCACCAATTACAAGTTGAATGCCAATCAAACCCTGTCCAAGTTACCCGTCAGCAGTGGCGACAAGAATGTGGACGCTGTGTTGGCGGGCGGATCCAATTGGTGGCACGACGCAGGTAATCTCGCCACACCGACCAACACACTTATTTCTCCCACAATCAAGCAGCTGAGTGGTGCCAGATCATCCATTTCATATGGGTTCTTATCTGGAAATGAGTCTTATTTGTCGACGGCCGATAAAAAGAATTTCGAGGCCATTCAACCGCTACAAAAAACGGCAATTAAATCGGCCTTTGATTACCTGTCAGGGTTGATCAATGTGGATTTTGTGCTGGACAATGACCATGCCGATATTCGGTTTGGCAACAACGACCAAAGCAGCAGCGCAGGGTACGCCACCTACCCGTCCACAGATCCCAATCGCCCCTCTATCCTGATGCTCGATAACAGCAACAACGACCAAAACAAAGGCGGTAATTTAGCGGTCATGGGCAGCTATGGTTGGGAAACCTTGATTCATGAAATAGGTCATACCATGGGCTTGAAACACCCTGGCGCATACAACGCAGGCGGCGGCACCACGGCAGGCCCTTATTTGCCCCAGCCGATTGAAAACAGGGCCATGACCATCATGTCCTACAACAATCCACTGGCATCCAATCTCGTTACCTTAACGGGTACAACCACGGCTAACGCTTACACTTTGCGCACTGACATTTCTGCTGCCAATCCAGTTACCTATCAAACCCTGGACATCGCAGCACTTCAGTACATCTATGGTGCCAATACCAACACCACAGCGGCGGAAGTGTCCATCAAGGACAACTTTCAAACATTTCAAACGCTTTGGGCGCCCACAGGTGTGACGCTCAATGCCTCAGAGACGACGCGGGAGAATTTGTTTGATTTGCGCGCCGGGGGTTACAGCTCTGTATCAGTTCGAACAGAGGCCGATCAATTGGCAGGATTCAAATCACAGCTATTGGCCCAAGGTTTTGACCAATCCAAGGCTTCAGCCGCTGCCAGCTCGGTCATGTCTTCGCTCAAGACCAAAAAAGCCGATGTCACCCTCTACAACGGTAAAAATGCCTTGGCCTTGAGTTATGGCAGCAAAGTGTCCGCAGTGGTGGGTGGGTCGGCAGCCGATAAGTTTTATGCCAGCAACTACGACACCGAAATCGATGGTGGAGAGGGCACCGACACCTTGTACTTGCAAGGCACGGCTAAAGACTGGACCATAGACAGGGACAGGGGCTTGGCCACTGCCATAACCGGCGGGGCAAAGATCAAGTTTCGCAGCATAGAGGCCATCAGTTATTACAAGGCCAATACAGCCCTGCTGCACGCTTGACCGACACCCACTGATCGCTCAAGGGCTGGGCGGCCCCGTTGATTGCTTGGCTAGGCCTGGAAGGCCATGGTTTGCGTGCGATTGCCAAAAACTTGCTTGCCCAAGGAGCGATGCCATTATGGTGCGGCGTCTGGTTTGAACCCTGCATAGCGAGATACACGCTGTGACTGAACCAGGCGGCGGACACGGCGTTGGGGTAGCCCAATGTGATGCAAGGTTTGGCTGGCCAAGCTCAAACTGGCCTCAAATATTTCCGGCACCACATCGCGGGCACCAGCTTCGCGCAAATGATTCAAGTCGTAGTCGTCCCGGGTGCGAACAACCACAGGAACGGTGGGCGCATGTTGTTGGACCAGTGCCAGCACCTTGAGTGCAGTTTGCGTATCGTCGCAACTGATGACCACGGCTGAGGCGCGTGCCAATCCAGCAGACATCAAACTGGCCAATTGCGTGGCGTCGCCATATTCGACCCGATGGCCCGCGAGCATTGCGGCATGGACCACATCCGGATGCAGGTCCAAGGCAATATAACCAATGTTTTCTGCCTCCAACAAATGGCAAAGATTTTTCCCGGTGCGGCCAAAACCACAAACGATGACGTGATGATCAATCGACATGCTGTGCTGCGCCAAAGCCGTGAGGTGCAAGGATTGAGATAACCAGTCATCGGCTGTAAATCGGTAAACCATGCGTTCAGCGTATTGAATCAAAAATGGCGTAGCCACCATGGACAGCACCATGGCGGCTAAAACAGGATTTGACCAAAGTGGGTTGATCAATCCATTGGCCAGGCCCAGCGAGAGAAGCACAAAGCCAAATTCGCCAGCTTGCGCGAGATAAATCCCGGTTTTCGCAGCCACGCCCAGTGGCGCGCCGACCCACTTGGCCAATGCCGCCACCAACAAAGCCTTGATGACCACGGGAACCACCGTCAACACCAATACCCAGGCCCACTGTTGGTACAAAACCGCCCAATCCAGTTTCATGCCAATGGTGATGAAAAACAATCCCAGCAAGACATCATGAAAGGGTCGAATGTCGTTTTCGATGCGGAGTTTGAAGTCGGTCTCTGCAATCAGCATCCCCGCCATGAATGCGCCCATCGCCATCGAAAGTCCGGCAAGTTCGGTCAACCAAGAAAGACCCAATGTGATGAGCAATATATTCAGAATGAACAACTCGTCACTTTTGCGCAGTTCAATGATTTGTAGCCACCAGCGCATGACCTTTTGGCCGCCCCAGAGCAAGACGGTGACCAACATACCGGCCTTGAGCAGGGCCAAAGCCAGGGTGGTCCAGACGTTTCCTTCGTTGACCTGACCCAGCGCGGGTATGAGCACCAGCAAAGGCACCACAGCCAAGTCTTGAAAGAGCAATGCACCCATCACGCGATGACCATGGGGGGTTTCCAACTCGGCACGATCGGCCATCATCTTGACCACAATGGCCGTGCTGGACATGGCGAATGCAGCCCCCAATGCGAGTGCGCCCTGCCAGGTCAAATCCCAAGGCAATTGCAAGGTCTTCAAGAACCACCACAGCAAAGCATGACCTGCCACAGCGCCCAGCAATGTCAGAACCACTTGCGCCATTCCAAAGCCGAATACCAACTGCCGCATGCCCATCAATTTAGGCAGGTTGAATTCCAGGCCAATCACAAACATCAAAAAAACCACCCCAAATTCGGCCAAGTATGTAACGCCTGGGTCTTGCGTGAATTGATGGTTGAATGCGTGGCCCAAAATGATGCCTGCCATCAAATAGCCCAACATGGCTGGCCAATGCAGCAAACGGCAAATCACCACGCTGATGACCGCTGCCAACAGGTAAATCAGGGTCAGGTCCAAGCCATTCATTGCGATATTCGCCATTCCATTCAATTCCCAAAAGAATCCATGTGCGGTCTCAATGCGTAGAAGTTCATGGGTCATGATTGTCCAACAGGGAAACTGTTCAAAGCGGTTAAACTGAATCTGAATATTTTTTGGAGGAGACGTTGGGTATGCGCTGCTTGAAAACTTGGTGGGTGGGCTGTTTATGGGCCTGGGTGGTCTGTGGGGTTTGGGCACAAAGTTATCCCAGCCAACCCATTAAATTGATTCAGCCGTTTGCTCCGGGTGCTGCAAGTGAAGTGGCGTTGCGCATCGTTGCCGAGCGATTGGGCATGGCCCTCAAGACGGCTGTGTTGATTGAAAACAGGCCGGGCGCAGGTTCGACCTTGGGGGCCGATTCGGTGGCCAAGGCCACCCCGGATGGTTATACCTTGGTGGCGAGTTACAACTCTTCAATTGCACCGGGTCCGTTGATGTACAGCAAGATTCCTTATGACCCGATCAAAGACTTTCAACACATTGCCTTGATTGGTGTTTACCCCCAATATTTGATTGTTCGCACAGATCACCCTGCCAAATCCATCCAAGACTTCATTCAGATCGTGCGCAACAAACCGGGCACTGTCAATTACGCCTCAGCGGGAGTGGGAACGTCTGGCTTTTTGGTGGCTGAACTGCTCAAGCAAACCTTATCACTTCAAATGACGCACATCCCGTATAAGGGCCCTGCCCAGGCGATCACCGATTTGTTGGGTGGCCGCTTGGACATGGTGCTGACCGCCAGTGCCACAGAGTTGGTCAAAGCGGGAAAGGTGCGCGTTTTGGCCGTGACCAGCGAAAAGCGCATTCCCATGTATCCAGACATCCCCGCTTTGGAGGAAATCGCTCCTGGTGTGCAAGCAGTTTCTTGGGTGGGCATATCCGCCCCGGCACAAACGCCCAAAGCCATCACCATGCGCCTGGAAAAAGAAATATTGGCGGTGCTCAATGCGCCAGATATGCAGGCGCGCTTGTCTGAGCCCGCCTTGGGTCTTTTCCCTTTGACCTTGGGCTCAGACAAGTTTTTAGATTTCATTCAGAAAGAAATGCGCACCTGGGCACCAGTGATCAAGGCTGGAAACATTCGGGTGGACTGAGCTTTGTAGAGGTTTGCATGTCAGAAGTCGTGATCATCACCGGTGGCAGTCGTGGTATTGGGGCCGCCACGGCTCGGTTAATGGGATCCAAAGGTTGGTCGGTGGTGGTCAACCACCGCAATTCTCAGGCAGCCGCCTTGGAGGTGGTGGCCGATGTTGAGCGATTGGGCGGTCGTGCATGGGCGGTACAAGGCGATGTGGGCACTGAGGCGGATGTGCTGCATCTGTTTTCCGAGACCGAGCGAGTCTTTGGCATGCCCACGGGCCTGGTCAATAACGCTGGCATTGTGGGACCGCGCAAAAGACGCATAGAGGACATGGATGTGGCCATCATGACCGAGGTGATGCGCGTCAACGTCATTGGTGCTTTGTTGTGCGCGCGCGAAGCCGCCAAACGCATGTCCACCCGCCATGGCGGGGCAGGGGGGGTGATCGTGAATGTCTCCTCCGTTGGGGCACTCACAGGTTCCCCATTCACATTCATGGACTATGCGGCTTCCAAAGGTGCCATGGACACATTCAACCAAGGCATGGCGACAGAGTTGGCTGCGTACGGGGTTCGGGTCAACGGTGTTCGACCGGGTTTGATCGATACCGACATCCATGCATCGGCGGGCATGGAAGATCGGGTCAGCAAGGTCGCCGCCCAAATGCCTGTGGGTCGTGCCGGCAGTGCTTTGGAGGTGGCCGAGGTGATTGCATTTTTGCTTTCACCAGCTTCATCTTATGTGACGGGCAGCATGATCAACGTGTCCGGCGGCGTGCGTTGATGGGGTTAACTGCCAAGTGAAGCCCTAAAACTTTGAGGTATAGATCTTATAGCCGCGTTTCATCGGTTGCCGACAACCGGCAAATTGAATGCTTCTGAACATGCTGCCGGGTTTGGTGGACTCCCAAGCGCCCACATTGTTGCGCAGAGTTTGCGAATCTCCTGTTTGCGATTGGCCTGAATAGGCCACCAATCTGAGCAATCGCAACTTCTCTTCTTTGCAGTCAATTTCGATGAGCATCAGCATCGATTGGGCCCGAAAGGTGTTGGGTGAGGGATAGTTTTGTTGCACCCAAACACGCCGATACCCGTTGACGCTTTCTGCGTTTTCAGCGTCTACAAAAAAACCAACACCGTCTTGCAGGCCCATGAAGGTCCAAACCGCATTTGCCGGAGCGGCCAAGCAGACAATGATTAATAAGCAAAAGGCTTTGCAGAGCTGGCGCATCAGGACCCCATCGTCACTCAGGAATGCTGAATCAATTCAATTTTGTAACCGTCGGGATCGGTGACAAAAGCGATCACACGCGTTCCACCCGCCACAGGCCCTGGCGCACGGGTGACATTGCCGCCTTGGGCGCGAATGTGTTCGCAAGTGGCATAAACATCACTCACGCCCAGAGCGAGATGGCCAAAGGCGGTGCCGAGTTCGTATTGGGTCACACCATGGTTATAGGTGAGCTCAATTTCCGCATGCTCTGGATTCTTGCCAAAGCCAACAAAGGCCAGTGAATATTTTTGTTCTGGTCGTTCGGTGGTGCGCAGCAAGCTCATGCCCAGCACCCGGGTGTAAAAGTCAATGGAGCGTTGCAGATCGCCGACGCGCAGCATGGTGTGCAGTAGTCTCATGGTGTTTTGCTCTCAGGAATGTCAAAAATCATGCAAGTACAAGTGGCGTGGGCATACAAAGTGCCGGCGGGACCACGCAATTGTCCCTGGGCAGTCGCCATTTGCCGACCACAGTGGACAACTTCGCCAACGGCTTGAACCCGTTGCTCAGTCATAGGTATCGACCTGACCAGCTGAATATTGAGTTGGCTGGTGGTGTATGCACGGGCGGCGGGGAGCATGGTGTGCACGGCGCAGCCCAAAGCAGAGTCCAAAATCGTGGCATACCATCCGCCGTGCACAGTGCCCATGGGGTTCAAATGACCCAATTGCGGTTGACCTTGGAAGATGACACGGCCTTGGCTGACATGCACAAGGCAAAAGTTCAGTTGATCAGCCATGGGAGCGGGCGGTGTCAGGCCCTCCAACATCCCCAAAATGTTTTGCAATCCGGACTGCGTGCGCCATAGCGAGGCCGAAAAAACATCGGGGGCCAGCCTTTTTTCAAGGGCAAGTTGCTCCATGGACAACCAATCTTGCAAAACAAGTTGGGCGTCTTGTGGGGGCCATGGATGGGTTTGGGCAGTTGTCATGGTGGTGCAGGAATCTCACAGGCCCAGAAATCGGGGGGCACGTCTTTGTTGAAGGGCGAGCCGACCTTCGGCGAAATCAGCACTGGTTTGGCTCGCAGACTCTCGATCCTGCAACACATCCAAATCAAAGGCATGCGTGGCTATATCGCGCAGCGATTGTTTGGTGGACTGCACGGCCAATGGGGCCATGGCCAAGGCCCGATCAATCACCAGTTGCAATTGATTTTCAAAGTCATTCGCGGTGGTCAGGCTGTGGAACAGGCCTGTGGTTTGCAATTGCTCAAACGACAACCCCAAACCCAATAAAAAGGCCCTTTGGCTCAGGTTCAAGCCCAGTTTATGGATGTATCGTTGCAAACCGCTGGCGTAATAGTGCAGACCAATGGCGCAGGCAGGCATGCGCCATTCCATGCCTTGCTGGGCCACCACCAAGTCACAGGCCAAGACCAGATCGGTGGCGCCGCCGAACACGCTGCCGTTGAGGGCGCAAATGGTGACGGGCCTCAAGCGGCAGAGGGTGTCGGGTACCAACTGAAAAAAATTGGGCGCAGACACATCTGCATCCAGACCGGCCACATGGTATCCCGCACTGAAAACCGGTTGCGGCATGCCCTGGGTGTGGGCGCGCAAAACCAGCACGCGAACAGATGGATCGGCATGGATGCTTGAAAAGTGATCGAGCAGGGTGCGCAAATCCAAGTTGTTCAAACTATTGCGCAAAGCGGGTCTCTGCAAAGTGATGGTGGCCAGGCCGTTTTGGGTGTGCAAATCAGGCACTGCATCGGGCAAAGGGGTATTCATGATGAGGCTGTCCAGGCCTGGTAGAAATGGTTTGCATGAAGTTGCACGTCTGACACCGACATGCCAGGTTTGAACAATGCAGAACCAATGCCAAAACCTGAGGCGCCGGCCTGGCGGTAAGCACCCATGTTGTCGGGTTTGATGCCGCCCACAGGAAATATCAGTATGTCTGGAGGTAAAACTGCGCGCCAAGCTTTGAGCACCACCGGTGAAATCATTTCTGCCGGAAAAACCTTCAATCCATCTGCTTGAGCGCGAAGCGCAGCAAACGCCTCTGAGGGTGTGGCCACACCAGGCAAGGCGAGCATGCCCAGTTGTTTGGCTTGGGCCACCACCATGGGGTCAAAGTGGGGGCTGACAATGAGTTGGCCACCCGCTGCATGCACATCCCGAACCTGTTGGGCATTCATCACAGTGCCCGCACCAATCAAGCATTGGGGCAATCGTGCGCGCAGCGCGGCAATGCTTTGCAAGGGTTGGGGAGAGTTGAGCGGAATTTCCAATACGCGCCAACCCGCTTCGCGCAATACATGACCGATGGGCAGGGCTTGAGAAGGTTCAATGCCGCGCAAAATGGCAACCAGCGGCAATGTGGACAAAGCATCTCTGAAGTCTGGCGCGGTTTTCATGGGATCATGCTAGCCGTTTTTTGCGCCAAATATTTGTCGCCAAACTGTGCAGGCCTTGCCAAGTGACCGTGTCACCCATGACATGGCACTTCGCGCCCAACAGGTTCAGGGCCCTTTGATAGCGTTGTTGCAGCGCAGTGTTGGCAATCACCACCAAAGTGCCACCCAAATCGGCGGCTTGTGCGCGCAATTCCTCGCCAATCAGCAGGCCAGACAGGTAAGACTGCGCTTGCATTGGGCATTGACGATCCATCAGCGAGCGTGTGCGCACCGAAAAAATGGTGTGCAAAATGCTTTGACCTTTTTGGGCCAACAAAACGCCTTGATCAAAGGCGGCCTGGTTCATCGACTCTGCATCACTGCTGGGATGGGGGGCATGGGGCAAGGTGCGTGACAAGATGGAGTGCTTGGACAGCAGCGAATACCACTCGCCGGTCATGTAAGTGGCAAAGCGCTCGATTTTTCCGTCTTGCACCTGCACCCATTTGCTGTGGGTCCCTGGCAACACCACGGTGGCGCTGGATTGCCCCATCAGTTGCAAAGCACCAAAGACCTGGGTCTCTTCTCCCCGCATGACATCTGGCGCATGGGCTAACTCGCAGCTCACGCCTGGCACCAGGGCCAATTGTTGCGGCTGTAACCAAACCAGGTGTTGGGCCAATTGGTCTAAAGGGCATGGACATGGCAGGTAAGGTGCCAATTGCCATCCTTGGGCGCTGCCCGCCATCCCGCAAATCAATGTCAGGGCGTTGGGTGCTTGCATCCAATCACCACAGCATTCAGTCAATGTGGTCGCAAAGCCACCGGGTTTGATGCTCAAAATACCTTGTTCATTGTGTCGACGCTCAACCACAACTCCTTGGACCATCAAAGCGGCGCGAAAGGCGCTGGTACCCCAATCGACCGCAATCAGGTGAGGGTAGGGTGTTTGCGTGTTCATCTGCTGGTAAGGCGCTGGCCGATGATCGGATCCAATCAGCCGCGGTTGGTGGTGGTCACAGTATAAAAGTGAAGGGGGTGCGGGTTTGTTCCTGGCTGGCATCGGTTTTCAACTGAAATAATGCCAGCTCAAGCGATGAAACCCAAAAGTTGCTCAGGAGGAATGGTGAAAATTTTGATCACAGGCGGCGGCGGCTTCTTAGGGGCGAGATTGGCCCGCACCCTTTTGGCGGGCGGGCAATTGGATGGACAAGATATCGACGCCGTGATGCTGGCCGATCAACAGGCGGTGCCTTCAGATTTGCAGGCACACGCCCTGGTTCAGTCGGTCACGGGGCCCTTGCTGAGCCAGGTCGATGATCTGGTGGCCTGGCAGCCTGACGCGGTGTTTCATTTGGCTTCTGCGGTATCGGGCGAATGTGAGGCCGACTTTGACCTGGGTTTGCGCTCCAACCTGGACTCCACCCGCGCCTTGTTGGACGCATTTCGACATGCGGGGCACAAAGCGCGATTTGTTTTCTCCAGCTCGGTCGCCGTCTATGGTCCGGATGCGGGACACCATTGGCCAGGGGTGATCGGTGATGACACATTGCCCACGCCTCAAACCTCATATGGCACGCATAAACTCATTTGTGAGCATTTGGTGGCCGATTACACCCGCAAAGGCTATATCGATGGACGCAGCGCCCGTTTGATGACGGTCACGGTGCGGCCAGGGCGACCCAACGGGGCTGCATCTTCATTTTTCAGTGGCATTATTCGCGAACCATTGGCAGGCGAAGTGGCCATTTGCCCTGTTGCTGCCAATGTGTCGCACCCTGTGGCATCCCCTGGAAAAACCATTGAAGGTCTGATCAAGGTTTACGAGGCATCGCGTGAAGCCTACCGCGGACGCACAGCCATGAATTTGCCGGGCTTGAATGTGACCGTGGCCCAAATGCTGGATGCGTTGGAGGCCGTGGCTGGACCTGCTGTGCGGGCCCTGGTCAAGTTCGAGCGCAATGCGCAAATTGCTGACATTGTGGCCAACTGGAGCCAAGGTGCCACTGCCGAGCGAGCAGCCCAACTTGGGCTGATGCCTGACCCCGATTTCCAAACCATCATTCGCCAATACATGGCAGACTGTCAGCAAGCAGGGTTGAGCGCAACCGCCCTCAAGGGGTTGGGCACTTGATATTTTCAGTGGTTGTCGCGGGGTACAAAGGCGCCACGCTGGCCACGCAAAAAGTCCAGGTCTGCGCCCTCATCGGCTTGGAGCACATGGTCGGTGTAGAGCTTCCAGTACCCTGAGGTGAGTCTGGGTTGAGGGGGTGACCAGCGCGCGCGGCGTTCAGCAAGCACCTCGTCGCTCACATGCAGGTGCAATGCGCGTTGCGGGACATTGAGTTCGATCAAATCGCCGTTTTCAACCAACGCCAACACGCCGCCAGCCGCCGCTTCGGGGGCCGTGTGCAATACAACGGTTCCATAGGCTGTGCCACTCATTCGCGCATCGCTGATGCGAACCATGTCGGTGATGCCTTTGCGCAAAATTTTGGGTGGCAGCGGCATGTTGCCGACCTCGGCCATGCCTGGGTAGCCTTTGGGTCCACAATTTTTAAGCACCAAGATGCAATGCTCGTCCACATCCAGGTTTTCATCGTCAATGCGGTGGTGAAAGTCTTCGATGTTTTCAAAAACAACCGCACGGCCTTTGTGGACCAGCAAAGCAGGAGTGGCTGCGCTGGGCTTGATCACGGCACCGCGCGGTGCCAAATTACCCCTGAGCACCGCAATCCCTGCTTTGTCCTTGAATGGCGCAGCAAATGGCTTGATCACTCGGGGATCGTGATTTTGCGCGCTGACCAGGTTTTCCGCCACCGTGTGGCCGCTGACGGTGGGCAAATCTTTGTGCAGCAGGTGCTCAATTTCTTTCATCACCACTGGCAAACCACCGGCATAGCAAAAATCTTCCATCAGGTGTTCGCCCGATGGTTGTAAGTTGACCAAGCAGGGCAGGTCACTGGCCAATCGGTCAAAGTCCTCCAGGGTGAGCTGCACGCCCAAACGCCCGGCCATGGCAATCAGGTGAATCACAGCATTGGTCGAGCCACCAATGGCGGCCAGGGTTTTAATCGCATTTTCAAAGGCCTCTCGGCTCAAAATATCCGAAATTTTTTGATCGGTGTGCACCATTTCCACAATGCGCCGGCCGGCCATGCGCGCCAGCACATTGCGCCGGCCATCGACGGCGGGGTAGGCTGCATTGCCTGGTAAACCCAAACCCAGGGCTTCGACCATGCTGGCCATGGTAGATGCCGTGCCCATGGTCATGCAGTGCCCATGGCTGCGGTGCATGCAGCTTTCGGCTTCTAAAAATTCAGCCAGCTGCAAAGTGCCCGCCCGCACTTGTTCGCTCATGCTCCAAACGCCCGTGCCAGAACCAAGTTCTTGGCCGCGCCATTTGCCGTTGAGCATGGGTCCGCCGCTCACGCCAATGGTGGGCAGATCGGCGCTGGCCGCACCCATGATCAGTGCGGGTGTGGTTTTGTCGCAGCCCATGAGCAACACCACGCCATCCATGGGATTGCCACGTATGCTCTCTTCGACATCCATGCTGGTGAGGTTGCGGTAGAGCATGGCGGTGGGGCGCAGCATGACCTCGCCCAGCGACATGACGGGAAATTCCAGGGGAAATCCGCCAGCTTCGTACACACCAATCTTGACTTGTTCGGCGATGGTTCTGAAGTGGGAGTTACATGGGGTCAACTCACTGAAGGTGTTGCAAATACCAATCACCGGACGGCCATCGAACTGATCGTGTGGTATGCCCTTGCCTTTGAGCCAGCTGCGGTAGGCAAACCCGTCGCGATCTTGTCGCCCAAACCACTGTTGACTGCGCAGGTCTTGCGGTTTTTTTCGCTCGGGTGGGGTCATGCGGGTCTCCGTTTTGTGGGATGTGAAAGCCTGGATTTATCATATGATGTTAGCTCGAAATTCAGATCGGAGACATTCATGGGCAACCCAGAAATTTTGTGTGTATCCAAGCTGCCGTCATTTTTGATGAGCGACTTGCAAGATCATTTTCAAATTCATGACCATGAGCACATCACTGACCCCGGGGCCTTGGGCCGAATTCGTGCGATTGTGGGCGGTGGTGAATCCAAAATCGACAAAAAATTGCTCAGCCTGTTCCCGGCGGTGGAAATGGTCTCCATTTTTGGCGTGGGTTACGACGGCGTGGACATTCCCACCATACAGGAGCGGGGCATCCGCGTGACCCACACGCCGGGTGTGCTCAACGACGATGTGGCCGATTTGGCTTTGGGCTTGATGCTGTCGGTGGCTCGTCGCATTCCGCAGGCCCACCAATTTGTGCGCGCAGGTGATTGGGTGGACGGGCCGTTTCCCCTGGCCCGCAAACTCACAGGTGCTCGCCTGGGTTTGGTGGGTATTGGCCGCATTGGCCAAGCCATTGCCAAGCGGGCTTTGGGCTTTGACATGGGCATTGCCTACACGGCGCGCAACCAGCGCCCTGATTTGCCATTCACCTATCACCCCAGCCCCACGGCATTGGCAGCGCAAGTCGATTTTTTGGTGGTCATCACCCCTGGCGGGGAAGGCACCCGGGGTCTGATCAATGCGCAGGTGCTGTCTGCTTTGGGTCCCAAGGGCTATTTGATCAATGTGGCCCGTGGTTCGGTGGTGGATCAAACCGCATTGATTCAAGCGCTGAAAAGCAAATCCATTGCGGGTGCTGGTCTGGACGTTTTCACCGATGAACCTCGGGTGGTGCCTGAATTGCGGGCATTGGACAACGTGGTCTTGACGCCGCACATGGCCAGTGGAACCATGGAAACTCGCAAAGCCATGGCGCAATTGGCTTTGTCAAATTTGTTGGCTCATTTTGCCAATCAGGAATTGATATCGCCCATTCCAGAATGCCCCCCACCCCGGGAATAAGCGCAAACCCGTTCAGGGTTTTCAGGGGGGAGTTGGACGTGTCAATGGTCATACGATAACCGCCATATGCACAAACAGCGATTGACTGCGCCCAGCAGCGCACCCAACAAGAATGCCCACTCCAGCATGGTTGAAGCGCTGGGATGCCGCATTGTGGCTGGGCAATATGCGGTGGGCAGCACTTTGCCACCGGAACCCGCCATGTGCGAGTCCTTTGGCGTCAGCAGAACCGTGGTGCGCGAATCCATCAAGTCCTTGGTGGCCAAGGGCCTGTTGATCACAGGCCCCAAATTGGGCACCCGAGTTTTACCCGAGGAGCAATGGAACTGGTTTGACCCAGATGTCGTCTCTTGGCTCTCGCAGCAGCGATTGAGCGCCGACTTTTTGCGAGACTTGCAAGAGTTGCGACGCATCGTTGAACCGGCCGCAATCCGACTTGCGGCTCAACGCGCAAGCCCACAAGACCTGGCATCTATTGAGATGGCCTTCGCGGGCATGAAGAACGCCGTTGAAAATGGTGGAGATTATGTGTCGCACGATCTGCGTTTCCACCAAGGACTGCTGTTGGCATCGGGCAATCGTTTGCTGGTGCAGATGAGCAAGGCGCTGAGTGCTTTACTGCGCACCAGTTTTGAAATTTCTACCGCCAAAAAAAATGGACCCGCAGAGTCCTTGTCCATGCACAAAGACGTTTTAGAGGCTGTATCGGCCAAGCAACCCGATCGCGCGGAGTCTGCCATATTGCGATTGATCGACGGGGCAAAGTTCGATATCGAAGCCGTGCTGGCATCGCGGCGTCGCATTCCAAACATTGGGCGACCAGCCTCACACTTGCCGGCGCATTGATTTTTTCCACTGCCATTCAAAAGGAGATAAAGCATGAAAATGAAAAATATATGGACCGTGGCCATGGTGGCCGCTGGCATGTTGGCGGCAACGCCAGCCATGTCGCAAGAAAAGCTCAATGTTTTTTGGGTCAAGGGTTTTTACAAGGCCGAAGACGATGCCTTGTATGCGGCCATCAAAAAGTTTGAGGCCAAATACAAGACCGTCAAGGTCGAACTCTCGCAATACCCCATTCAGGACATGATCCCCAAAACCGTTGCCGCTTTGGACTCTGGCACCCCGCCGGACGTGGCCTATGCGGATGTGTACGACTTCCAAGTGACGGCTTCTTGGGCCTATGACGGCAAGCTCGAGGACATCAGCAGCGTGATCAACCCCATTCGTGCGCGATTTGCTGGCAACACCATCGAAACCACGTTTTTGCTCAACAACAAAGAAAACAAGCGCGCGTACTACGCATTTCCCATCAAACAGCAGACCATGCACATCCAATACTGGGCCGATATGCTGGCCGAGGCGGGCTTCAAAGAGTCTGACATTCCCACGGGTTGGAAGGACTATTGGGAATTTTGGTGCGGCAAAGTGCAATCCGCCCACCGTCAAAAAACCGGTCAACGCAGCTTTGGCATGGGTCAACCCATGGGCGTGGATTCCAGCGACTCCTTTTTCTCGTTCCTGACCTTCATGGATGCATACAACGTCAAGTTGGTCAATGATTCTGGAAAACTGTTGGTGGATGACCCAGATGTCCGCAAGGGTTTGATCGCCGCCATGACCGACTACACCTCGATTTACAGCCGGGGCTGCACACCGCCGTCATCCACGAGTTGGAAGGATCCCGACAACAACGTGGCTTTTCACAACAAAACCACGGTGATGACCCACAACGCGACCATTTCCATTGCCGCCAAATGGTTGGATGACATGAACAACACTGCGCTCACGGCTGAGCAGCGTGCCACTGCAACCAAAAACTACAAAGAGTTGGTGAAAACGGCAGGCTTTCCCAACAAGCCCGATGGCAGCAAAATGGTTTACCGTGCAGCCATCAAAACCGGTGTCATCTTCAAGGATGCCAAAAACAAAGCTCGGGCCAAAGACTTTGTCAGCTTTTTGCTGCAAGAAGAGAATTTGACGCCTTATGTGGAGGGCTCTTTGGGTCGTTGGTTCCCGGTGACCAAGGTGGGCCAGCAAAGTAAGTTTTGGCAAGACGATGTGCACCGCAAAGCCGTCTACACCCAGTTCATGAATGGCACCAGTCCTTTTGAGTTCACCAAAAACTTCCGCTTCACGCAACTCAACAATGAGAACGTCTGGGCCAAGGCCATGAACCGTGTGCTCAATGAGAAAGTGCCGGTGGATAAAGCCGTTGACGAAATGATTGATCGCATCAAGGCTGTGGCGCGTTAATTTGTTTGACCATTCAAGGCCAAGGTCCATCGATCAGTGGGCCTTGGCCAAGATGATGATCGCACCATGTCCTCATCCATTGCATTGCCGCATTCAGGCAACATCACCTTAAACCAGTGGGAGCGTGCTGGAAGATGGATGCTTGTTCCTTATTTATTGATATTTTTTCTGTTTGTTTTGTACCCGGTCTGCTATGGACTGTGGCTGGCCCGCCATCCTGAAAGCTACATCAAGCTGATTGATGATCCGATTTTTTTTCGCACAGCCATCAACACAATTGTTTTTTTGGTGGTTGCGATCAATATCAAAATGCTGATGGCCATGGTCTTGTCTGGATTCTTCTTGCACAAGAGATGGTGGATCAAGATCTTGTCGATCATATTCATATTGCCTTGGGCATTGCCCTCGATTCCCACCATTTTGTCGGTTCGTTTCATGTTGAACCCAGAGTGGGGTGTGATCAACACCCAAATTTTTCAGCTCACCGGCCTGGATGGACCCAACTGGCTCAATGACACCACGTTGGCGTTGTCTTTTGCCATGGTGATGCATGTGTGGAAATCTTTACCCTTTTGGACTTTGATACTTTTGGCAGGGCGCATGGCCATTCCGGCCGAACAGTACGAAGCCGCATCTGTCGATGGGGCCACCCATTGGCAGAAGTTTCGCTATATCACTTGGCCATCCATGCGGACCTTGTATTTGACGTCTACCATTTTGTCGATGATCTGGACGCTGGGCGATTTCAACTCGGTTTACCTGCTCACAGGCGGTGGCCCTGCTGATTTGACACATGTATTGGCCACTTTGGGGATCCGTTATTTGCGTTTGGATCAGGTCGACTTGGCCATGGCCTCGATTGTGGTCGCGCTTCCATTGGTGTTGCCATTGGTTTTCTTCATGATGAAGCGCTTGTCCAAATGAGGGTTGCGCAATGAAAGCCTGGACCTGGCGCAGCACCTTGACCGAGGCCAAACTTTTGTTGATCGGGCTGCCACTTTTTTTGTGGACCATGGTCCCGGTTTACCACTTGCTGCTGTTTTCCATTTCCCCAAGGGATTCGGCCACCTCTGGGCGCTTATGGCCCAAAGAACCCACCATGCAAAACTTTCATTTTGTGTTTTATCAGAAGCATTTTTATTTGGATTATTTTTGGGTTCAGTTGGGTAATTCAGTGGTGATTGCCACCGCCGTGGCTTTTTTGACTTTGGTGATCTCGACCTTGGCTGCCTTTGCCATCAGCCGTTTGCGCGTGCCCGGTGGCAGAACCGTTTTGAACATGGCTTTGTTCACATACTTTATTCCCGCCGCTTTTTTGGCTGTACCGATGTATAAAACCATGGGTTTGTATGGATTGCTCAACAACCAATGGGCTTTGATTTTGGCCATGGTCACCATCGCTTCTCCTTACTGCATATGGGTGCTCAAGCAAGCATCGGACAAGTTGCCATTTGAGTTGGATGAGGCGGCCCGCATGGATGGCGCCACACCCCTGCAGTTGTTCAGATTGGTTTATTTGCCATTGATGGTTCCCTCCATGGTTGCCGTGGGCACCTATTCTTTGCTTTTGGCTTGGAATGAATATTTGTACGCATTTTTGTTGCTATCGCGAGATGACACAGTGACATTGGCAGTGGCCTTGGGAAATTTCTTATCGGCTGACGACTCCCCCTGGGAGTTGCTGATGGCCACGGGCTTGGTTTATGCCTTGCCACCGGCGGCCATTTATTACGCATTCAAGCGCTACATGGTGACTGGCCTGACCGCCGGCGCGGTGAAATCCTGAAGGTATCCACATGGCCCAAATTTCTTTTCGAGACATCCAAAAATCTTTTGGCGCGGTGGATGTCATCCACGGCATCAGTTTTGATATCCAAGACGGCGAGTTTGTGGTGTTGGTCGGGCCTTCGGGATGTGGCAAATCAACATTGCTGCGCATGCTGGCCGGACTGGAAGAAATCACCTCGGGTGAGATTGGCATCGACGGTCGAATCGTCAATGAGTTGGAGTCCAAGGACCGTGACATTGCCATGGTGTTTCAAAGTTATGCCTTGTACCCCCACATGACGGTCTATGACAACATGGCTTTCAGTCTGAAGTTGCGCAAGGCCGAAGCGTCTTTGATTGAGCAACGGGTGCTCAACGCAGCCAAGATTCTCAGCTTGGACAGTTTGCTGCAGCGCCACCCGCGTGAACTCTCCGGAGGCCAGCGCCAGCGTGTCGCCATGGGTCGCGCCATTGTGCGTGATCCAAAGGTTTTCTTGTTCGATGAACCCTTATCCAATTTGGATGCCAAGCTCAGGGTGGCCATGCGCGCTGAAATCAAAGCTTTGCACCAGCGTTTGAAAACCACCACGGTATACGTCACCCATGACCAGATTGAAGCGATGACCATGGCAGATCGGATTGTGGTCATGCACGATGGCATCATTGAGCAAATTGGTACGCCATTGGAATTGTTTGATCACCCTTGCAACCTGTTTGTGGCTCAGTTCATTGGCTCACCTGCCATGAATGTGATTCCCGGAGTGGTGGTCAAAGATCATGGGCAATGGCGTGTGATGGCCGAGGGACAGCACTGGCCGGTGTCTGACCTCTCTGGGTTGAAAGAGGGCCAGTCTGTTTACTATGGGTTCAGGCCAACAGATTTGGAGTTTTCCTTGCCAGGCCAGGGCATGGCAGCTCAAGTGAGTTTGGTGGAGCCGACTGGATCGGAAACTGAATTGTTGTTGCAATGCGGTTCCAACAAGCTGGTTCAGGTCATTCATGGTCGCACCCAAGCTCGCACAGGTGATGTGGTGCACCTGCAAGTCGATCCAAGTCGTGTGCACGTGTTTGACGGCATCACCCAGCAATGCATGGTCTGACCGAACCATGGTTTTGGTGGTCATGGGCGTGAGTGGTAGTGGCAAAAGCACGGTGGCCAGTGCATTGGCCCAAGCCTTGGGCTGGAATTTTATTGAGGGCGATGCGCATCACCCGCCTGAGAATGTGCGTCTCATGGCCCAAGGCGTCGCATTGACCGACGCGGATCGGGTTTTGTGGCTGGACAGCCTGGCCAATGCCTTGATCCAATCGTTGAAGCATGGGCATGGCGTCGTCATGGCCTGTTCAGCTTTGAAGAAATCTTATCGAGATGTTCTCAGGCGTGCCTATGCAAATGTTTTTTTCGTGCATTTGGAGGGAAAGGCTGAATTGATAGGACAACGCTTGGCCTCGCGCAAAGGTCATTACATGCCCCCCAGTTTGCTGCAAAGCCAATTTGATACCTTGGAGCCACCGGCTTTGCCTGAATTGGTTTGGCGATACGACGTGACTTTATCGCCTGAGGCCATTGTGAGTGACTTATTGGCGCGCTTGGCCCCAGGCAATACCCAGCCAAGCCGTTGAGCTTTGGGGGTTTGGATGCGGCTGTCTTGCGCAGTTATCAACGCGGGTATCCGCCGCCACCGCTGCGGCCACCACCACCAGAGCGACCGCCACCGCCGCCTCCACCAAAACCGCCCTTGCGGGGGCCGCCTTGACGCGCACTTTTGTTGCGTTGGCCTGCGCCACGGTTGCGCTCTGACATCAAATCCACGCTGGTGCGCGTGGGATCGGGTTGACGCATGCTGTTGTTTTGATTTTTGTGTCCAAATGCATTCACGCCACTTTGAGTACCCAAATGGGCATTGGCTCTTGGTTGGAAGTCATCAGGCTCCACACCGCCCTCAACCGGATCGTGATGCATGGGGGGGGCTTGGTTGGGGTCTCTCGCCAACATCGTTTCGCGTGGTTCGCGGTCGTCACGGTATCGGTTGCGACCTTGGCCCCCGTTGGGTCTAGGGGGCTTGGCGCCGGGTGTGCGCACTTGTCCATTGGGGCGCGGTGCGGATCGAGCCCCTTGGCCAGCCTTGTTGTCTCGCATGCGTTGCATCATTTCGGACCGGGCCGCTTTGGCCGCTGCGGCCATGACATCTCTGCTGGGTGGTTGGCCCAAGCCACCCCATAGCGTTTGACGGCCCATGGCAATGGGTTCTGCCACTTCGTTTTCTTCAGGTCCAAAGCCTTCAATGTCTTGAACAGGCACAGACTGTCCGGTGAAACGCTCGATATCGCGCATGAATCCTTGTTCGTCCAAAGAAACCAAACTCACGGCTTGGCCACTGGCACCTGCGCGACCAGTTCTTCCTATGCGGTGAACATAGTCTTCGCTGGTGTTGGGGATGTCGTAGTTCACGACGTGTGGCAACTCGTCAATGTCAATGCCTCTGGCAGCAATGTCGGTGGCCACCAGTGCGCGAATCTCACCCGTTTTGAACCCCGTCAAGGCTTGGGTTCGCGCTGTTTGACTTTTGTTGCCATGCAGCGCCATGGCAGAAATTCCATGCTTGTTCAAAAACTCGGCCACGTTATTGGCGCCAAATTTGGTGCGTGTGAAAACCAGCACTTGGCTCCACTGATGCGCATCAATGATGTGGGCCAGCAAGGCTTTCTTTTTGCCGCGACCCACAGGATGCACGATCTGGGCAATGCTCTCAACGGTTGTGTTGCGGGGTGTGACTTGAATGCTTTGAGGATTGCGCAGCAAGCCATTGGCCAAGTCACGGATCTCATCGCTGAAAGTGGCAGAAAACAGCAAACTTTGCTTTTCACTGGGGACCAAGGCCAAAATCTTCTTGACATCATGAACAAATCCCATGTCCAGCATGCGATCGGCTTCGTCAAGCACCAAAATTTGGACGGTGGAAAGATCCAAAAATCCTTGTTGCTGTAGGTCCAACAGCCGACCTGGGGTGGCCACCAAGATATCGACGCCGTTGCGCAATCGGTCGATTTGAGGGTTCATGCCCACGCCACCAAAAATCACAGCTGAGTGCAGTTGCAGGTATTTGCCGTAAACACGCACAGACTCTTCCACCTGCGCCGCGAGTTCTCGGGTTGGGGTCAAAACCAAGGCGCGTATCCCAAACACGCCGTGTTTGTTCGTGATACTGCGACTCATGGCCAGTTTGTGCAGCATTGGCAGGGTAAAGGCGGCGGTTTTACCAGTGCCGGTTTGTGCGCCCGCCAATAAATCTCGCCCGTCCAAAATGCAGGGAATGGCTTGGTCTTGTATAGGGGTGGGGACTTCATAGCCTTGCTCTCGCACGGCTTTCAATATGGCCGGGGCCAATTTAAGTTCTTCAAAGTTCATGATGGAGCGCCGTCTCGAGCGCTGGAGTTAGGCCTGATCCGCTGTTTGCAACAGCAGCCAGTCATCGGCCAACAGGGTTCACAGGTGGGCTGATCAAGTGAGGGCGTCAGGCCCGACTCAGCCCCAGCAGAGTGCTGGTGCTGCACCAACTGGAGGATGCAGCAAATTCATTGTCGCATGAATTGACGCGTTCAATCTGGCAGAACAACTAGGGCGGATAATCACCGGTTTTAAACTGCGTCTCAAGGATTTTTCTCATGGCCCAGTATGTTTTCACCATGAACCGTGTCGGCAAGATCGTGCCCCCCAAGCGGCACATCCTCAAGGACATCTCATTGAGCTTTTTCCCGGGTGCCAAGATTGGCGTTCTGGGGCTGAATGGTTCAGGCAAGTCCACTTTGCTCAAAATCATGGCGGGTGTGGACACTGAAATCGAAGGTGAGGCACAACCGATGCCGGGCTTGAAGATTGGCTACTTGCCCCAAGAGCCCAAATTGGAGCCCGAGAGCACTGTTCGTCAGGCGGTAGAAGGTGGCATGGGGGAGGTGTTGGCTGCGAAAAACCGACTGGAGGAAATTTATGCCGCCTATGCAGAGCCAGACGCAGATTTCGATCAATTGGCGGCTGAACAAGGTGAGTTGGAAGCAGTCATCGCGGCCGCTGGCAGCGACAGTGAACACCAGTTGGAAATCGCTGCTGACGCATTGCGTTTACCCCCTTGGGAAGCAGTGATCAAAAACCTCTCGGGCGGCGAAAAGCGGCGGGTGGCTCTGTGCCAATTGTTGTTGTCACGCCCAGACATGTTGTTGCTCGATGAACCCACCAATCACCTGGATGCCGAATCCGTCGACTGGTTGGAACAGTTTTTGGCGCGTTTTTCTGGAACTGTCGTGGCCATCACCCACGATAGATACTTTTTGGACAATGCTGCCGAATGGATATTGGAATTGGACCGAGGTCACGGCATACCTTGGAAAGGCAATTACTCGACTTGGCTGGAGCAAAAACAAGATCGTTTAGAGAAAGAACAAAAAGGCGAAGAGGCCCGTGCCAAAGCCTTGAAGAAAGAACTTGATTGGGTCAGGCAAAACCCCAAGGGTCGACAAGCCAAAAGCAAAGCGCGCATCGCACGTTTTGAAGAGTTGTCAGATTTTGAGTATCAAAAGCGCAATGAAACCCAAGAAATTTTCATCCCGGTGGCCGAGCGCTTGGGCAATGAGGTTTTTGAATTCACCAACGTCAGCAAATCCTTTGGTGATCGATTGCTCATCGATCGATTGAGCTTCAAAGTGCCGGCGGGTGCCATTGTCGGCATCATTGGACCCAACGGGGCGGGTAAGTCCACCTTGTTTCGCATGATTGCCGGCAAAGAGCAACCGGACAGCGGGGCCATCAAAATTGGTACCACCGTGAAAATGGCTTTCGTGGATCAAACCCGTGATGACTTGTCCAACGAAAAAACCGTTTGGGAAGATGTGTCGGGTGGTTTGGACATCCTGACAGTGGGCAAATTCGAAATGGCCAGCCGTGCTTACTGCGGTCGCTTCAACTTCAATGGCGGTGATCAGCAAAAGCGTGTGGGCACTTTGTCAGGCGGCGAGCGCGGGCGCTTGCATTTGGCCAAAACCCTGATCGCCGGCGGCAATGTGTTGCTGCTTGACGAACCCTCCAACGACTTGGACGTGGAAACCTTGCGCGCTTTGGAAGACGCTTTGCTGGAGTTCGCTGGCAGCGTCATGGTCATCAGCCACGACCGATGGTTTTTGGATCGCATTGCCACTCACATCTTGGCTTGCGAAGGGGATTCGCAATGGACTTTCTTTGATGGCAACTATCAGGAGTACGAGGCGGACAAAAGGAAACGCTTGGGTGAAGAGGGGGCCAAACCCAAGCGCGTGCGCTATAAAGCCCTCAATTGAGGTTGTGCATGCTGGGCCACCAACCGGTGCCCCAGCGCAACTCCTGCGCTGATTCAACAGCGCTCACCACGGCCATGGCGGTCACTTCTGCCGCCAAAGTAGTCAACAGCATCATGTCGGCGGACTTGCCGCTGCCGCCAGTGCCCAGGGCAAATAAAGTGTCTCCATCCCAAGGTGTATGGGCTGGGCGCAGTGTCCGAGCCAATCCGTTGTGCCCCATTTGGGCCAACCTGTGTGCTTGCTTTTTGGTCAGCACCGCATCGGTGGCTATCACGCCAATGGTGGTGTTGATGCCTGTGGTCAAGGCGGCGGGCGATGTGCCTTGAATGAGCGACGCCACCGTATCTTGCAGTTCCAAGCCAAGGGCTGATTTCCTGGCTCCAGCCAAAATTTGCCCACTGTGGGGATTGATCACATCCCCCAAGGCATTGACCACCACCATCGCGGAAACGGTGATGCCTTTGACGGTTAATGCCGCACTGCCAATGCCGCCTTTCATCGACAACTGCGGGCCGAAAACTTTACCCACTGTGGCACCGGCACCAGCACCCACATTGCCCAGGACCACAGGTGCTGGTGACGCGACCTCACAAGCGGCCCAACCCGAGTCTGCATCGGGGCGTATTTGCGGATCGCCAACCCCAAGATCGAAGATGACGGCCCCAGGTACGATGGGTACACAAGCGGGACCCACATGAATGCCCCGACCTTGGCGCTCCAACCACCTCATCACGCCTGTGGCGGCGTCCAAGCCAAACGCGCTGCCGCCAGCGAGCAGCACAGCATGCACCTCTTCGACACTGTTTTGCATGGCCAGCACATCGGTTTCTCTGGTGCCAGGGGCTGCGCCGCGCACATCCACACCGCCAATCGTCCCCTCGGGACAAATGATGACCGTGCACCCAGTAGGGCGATGGTCTAGGTTCTGATGCCCGACCAACAAGCCTTGAACACGAGTCAGGGTGGAATTGGGCTGCATTTCGAGGATATGGGTTTGTCAATGTGAAAGCTTCACTGGTGGTCCGTTCAGCATAGCTTGGATTGCGCTGAAAAACACATGCGGTTGATGCGGCTGTGAAGCCTGCCCCAGGTCTCCGATGGGATGCTCGAGATTAGAATAATTTGTCACGTTTTGTTACAATTGGATTCCATCGATCGCTAAACCAGTGGTTGTGCCTGAAAACTTGAGGGTAAAAGGGGTTGTGTCGGAAAATTCTTATTTATCATTTTTCTTTCTATAAATAGTACTTTATAATGAATTAAATATTGCATTGTGGACTGTTCAAGGGGTGAATCATGGGTAACAAAGTCAATTTTGATGCGGGCAGTGAATACTGTGGAACCAGTTATGCAGCCAAAATGCTGGATCTTTCGGTGGGAACCGTCCAGTCCTTGGTCGAAAAAAACGAATTATTGGCTTGGAAAACCCAAGGCGGTCACCGGCGCATTTCCATCCAGTCGGTGCGCGATTTTCAGCGCCGCAATAACTACATCACCAAGTCACACATGAACACGGGCCACCGATTAAAGGTGATGGTGGTTGAGGATGAAGACCTGACCCGGCAAATGCTCAGTGATCATTTCCAGCAATGGGATTTGCCACTGGACCCGAGTTATTTCAACTCGGCATTGATGGCCTTATTGGATTGGCCACATTTCCAGCCCCAGGTCTTGATCACCGATTTGCGCATGCCTGGTTTAGACGGGTTTGAATTGATCCGCACGCTCAACGGTCATCCCCGTTATGCCCAAATGGTGGTGGTGGTGGTCACGGCTTTGTCGCCAGAGCAAATAGCTGCAGAGGGTGGATTGCCCGATGGGGTTGAATTGATGCATAAACCCATCGACATGGGTTGGCTCAAAGGGTATTTGAACGCTTTGATTCACATGGGCCAAATGGCCAAACGCCAAGAGGATTTGGTGCGAACGCGGGAATTTTGACGCTCCCCCAGCCCCGTTATCGGTGCTCGGGGTTTCACCCATGACCTTCCATCGAAAGCCATTTATGCTCTGACCATGTGCAATCAGAGCCGAACATGAGTTCTCCGGCCCCTACATCTGGCCATTGGCAAAGACGTTTGCACCATCCCCACTGGCCGCAACGTTTGCCCAAGGCTTTGGGCCTTACTTCGACCAACCTGTGGGATAACTTGGCCACCAGCGCGGCCAGATATCCTGATAAATGCGCCGTTCATTACATGGGTGCGGCTTGGTCTTATCGCCAGATTTGGACAATGTCGCAACGGTTGGCAGCCTGGTTGGCATCCAAAGGGGTTTCGACTGGAGATCGTGTTTTGTTGAACATGCAAAACTGCCCACAATGGCTGATAGCCCACTTTGCCATTTTGCGGGCCAATGCAGTGGTGGTTCCTGTCAACCCTATGAATCGCAGCACCGAGTTGCAACACTACATCGTGGATGCGGATGCGAAGCTGGCGATCACGACCACCGACCTGGCCCCCGAACTGGTGCTGGCCAGCCAAGCCCTGCCTGGTGCGCAACAACTTCAGCACTTGCTGGTGACCCAGCACACCGATGGGTTTGATGCCAAAGTCAAAGTGGACTTCCCCGTACCAAAAGCATGGCGAGATTGGCTTTGGCAAGAACACCCATTACCGGTCATGAACGGGGGGCAGGTGCATGATTGGCAAAGTGCCATCTCCCATGATGAGCAGCCACCCATCTTGATGATCACATCCACCGACATGGCGGTATTGCCCTATACCAGTGGTACCACTGGACTGCCCAAAGGCTGTATTCACCTGCACCAAAGTTTGATGCACAACGCCATGGCGTCGGCTTTTTGGAGCACGGGCACGCCTGACAATGTCAGCCTTTGCGTGGTACCCATGTTCCACATCACGGGCATGGTCTCGGTGATGCACTCGGCCATTTATCTTGGGGCTACATTGGTCTTGATGCCGCGATGGAACAGGGAGGTGGCGGCATACCTGATCGAACGCCACAAGGTGACGCATTGGACCAATATCCCCACCATGGTCATTGACCTGTTGGGCAGCCCAGATTTCGACCCCGCACAGTTAAAGAGTTTGGTTCACATGGGCGGGGGAGGTGCCGCCATGCCGCAGGCTGTGGCCCAGCGTTTGCAGGAAATGTGTGGGCTCAAATACATTGAAGGCTACGGATTGACAGAAACCGCAGCGCCATCGCACTCTAACCCTCCGGATCGACCCAAGCAGCAGTGCCTTGGTGTGCCGTTTATGAGCACCGACGCGAGGGTGATCGACCCCACCGGGTTGACCGAACTGCCCGTGGGTGAGGTCGGGGAAATCGTTGTTCACGGTCCACAGGTTTTTCAAGCTTACTGGAAGCGGACCGAGGAAACCGCCAAGGCCTTTTTGACTTTGGGCGGCAAAGCTTTTTTTCGCACTGGCGATTTGGGGCGGATGGATGCGGAGGGCTATTTCTTCATCACCGATCGGCTCAAGCGGATGATCAATGCCTCCGGATTCAAGGTATGGCCGGCCGAGGTGGAGGCATTGCTGTTTCAGCATCCGGCCATTTTGGAGGCTTGCATCATTGCCACCCGGGACGCTTACCGAGGCGAAAGTGTCAAGGCCATGGTGGTTTTGCGTCCCTCTCACCGGGGGCTGGTCAGCGAAACCGACATACTGGATTGGTGCAGAAACCACATGGCCGTTTACAAAGCCCCCAAAACGGTTGAATTCTTGGAGGCCTTGCCCAAAAGCGGCAGCGGCAAGGTGATGTGGCGAAGCTTGCAAGAGGCCGAAAATGCCCGTTCCAGTCCCCATGGTTGAAGCGCCAGGCATGCCTGAGCGAGCCGGACCGCGCTTGCGCTAAGCTTGACCCATGATTCAACTCTCTGTCCTTGACCAGTCCATCGCCGCAGCTGGCGCTTCTCAAGATCAAGCGGTGCGCAACACCTTGGCTTTGGCCCAGCAATGCGAGGCTTGGGGTTATCGCCGCTTTTGGGTCAGTGAACACCACAGCCACCCCAGCATTGTGGGCACTGCGCCTGAGGTTTTGATGGCCGCCATTGCAGCCCGCACTGAGCGCATTCGCATAGGCAGTGCGGGTGTCATGTTGCCCCACTATTCGGCCCTCAAAGTGGCCGAGCAGTTCAGGGTGCTCAATGCACTGGCCCCTGGGCGCATCGATTTGGGCGTGGGCCGCGCACCGGGCAGCGACGGCAGGACCGCCCAGGTGCTCAACCCCGACCGCTATGCGTCTGAGAGATTCCCTCAGCAGGTGATGGAATTGCAGGCTTGGATCACCGGTACGCCCTTGCCAGTGGGGCACCCTGGGCATGGCGTATTTGCCTACCCCAGCAGCGAATCCAACCCCGATCTTTGGATCTTGGGCAGTTCGGACTATGGGGCCCAATTGGCCGCCCATTTGGGCTTGCCTTATGCCTTTGCCTACTTCATCACCGAAGGCCAGGGCTTGGAGACCGCGTTGGATTTGTATCGACAACATTTCCGCCCCACCGAACAGCATCCCAAACCCCATGCCACTGTTTGCGTATGGGCATTGGCGGCTGATAGCGAAGAGCAAGCCTGGCATTTGTTCAAGAGCCGGGCCCGCTGGCGCATGGACCGCAACCTGGGGCGCATTGGACCGGTCTTGCCCCCAGAGCTGGCCGAGCGCGACTACAGTGCCGCAGAGCAACTGGCCTTGGCACAACTCAAAGCCAATGCCTTGGTCGGATCCGCCCCGCAAGTGGCCCACAAACTGCGGTCATTGGCCCAGCGCATGGACATCGACGAGGTGGTGGTGATCACTTGGACTCACGACCCCGTTCACCAACGCCGCTCTTACGAATTACTGGCCAAAGAATTTGCTTGGGGATGTTCGCAGGCGGCCCGTCAGGCCGAGGCAGAGATGATTTAACCCATGGTCGAGTTTGAAAGGTCTCCCATGTTTATGACTTCGATTGCTGGCAGTTTGCCCAAGCCCGGGTGGTTGGCGGAATCCCAAAAACTTTGGCCCCAATGGAAACAACAAGGTCAGGCTTTGCAACAAGCCAAAGCGGATGCAACCTTGCTGTGGATCAAAGCCCAGGAAGATGCAGGTTTGGACATCATCGGTGATGGCGAGCAAGCGCGACAGCACTTTGTCCATGGGTTCTTGGAGCAGGTCGATGGCATTGATTTCGACAATAAAGTCAAGATGGGGATTCGCAACAACCGGTATGACGCAATGGTGCCGCAGGTGATTGGACCGTTGCGTTTGAAGGGACGGGTCCATGCCATGGAAGCGCAGTTGCTGCGTGCCCACACTCAGCGCAAAACCAAATTCACCTTGCCTGGACCCATGACCATCGTTGACACTGTGGCCGACCGTTTTTACGGTGAAGGCAAAGTCGGTCGCGTCAAAATGGCCATGGCATTTGCCGAGTTGCTCAATCAAGAAGCCTTGGCTTTACAAGCCGATGGCATAGACATCATTCAGTTCGACGAGCCGGCTTTCAATGTCTATATGGAGGATGCCGCCGACTGGGGCGTTCAAGCCTTGGAGCGTGCCGCCCAAGGGCTGACTTGCACCACGGCGGTTCACATTTGCTATGGCTACGGCATACAAGCCAACGTGGACTGGAAAAACACCTTGGGCCAGGAATGGCGGCAGTATGAAAAAGTCTTTCCTGCGCTGGCCAAAAGCCGCATCCACCAAGTCAGTTTGGAGTGCTGGCATTCCCACGTCCCCATGGATTTGATGGCTTTGCTGGCCGGCAAGGATGTGTTGGTCGGGGTGATCGATGTCGCCATCGAGGCGGTGGAAACCCCCCAAGAGGTGGCCGACACCATTGGTCGGGCCTTGCAGTTTGTGCGCAAAGAGCATTTGTTTGCATGCACCAACTGCGGCATGGCCCCCATGGGGCGAGAGACCGCCCAAGCCAAATTGAAAGCCTTGGTGGCCGGGGCGGCATTGGCCCGAGAACGGTTGGCTCAACACTGAGGTGCTGAAGCGACCGCCTCTGGCTTGGCCATGAGGCCGGTCTCGGGGTCAAATTCGGCGGCTTTAAGGTACAGCGCCAGTCCCGCATCCATGGTTTGGGCGTGTTGCTCAAACCACAAGCCCACTTCATGCAGCAATTGGCGCACCAAGGGCAATTGGTTCAAATCTCGTCCACGGCGCAGGCCTTCGCGCATGACCTGCAAGATAGTGTCGTGCTGTTGGGCATGACATCCCATGGGGCCAAACTGGGTTTGCGCCATCCAGCGGTCTTCCCGTTCAAAATGGTCTTGGGTGTGCAGCAGCACGTCTTCATAGCGGTCCATCAACTCGGCGTCTGAGGCCATTTGGGCCTGACCCAGCAAGGCCACAAACTCCACATGCGTCGCGTCCATGTGGTCCATACCCACCGCCAAGTGGTCGGCCCATTGCAAGCTGGGCTCGCTGGGGGTGGTGTACTTATCGTCAATCACGATTTCAGACATGCTTCAAGCTCGCTTCGGGTTGAATGGAAAGGCTGGATGCCAAGGCACTCATGCCCGTTCAAAAATGGCGGCAATGCCTTGACCGCCGCCAATGCACATGGTGACCAAGGCGTAGCGACCTTGGATGCGGTGCAACTCGTGCACCGCTTTGACGGTGATCAGCGCGCCCGTGGCCCCAATCGGGTGACCCAATGAAATGCCTGATCCATTGGGGTTGACCTTGGCCGGGTCCAGTCCCAGATCTTGGGTCACTGCACAGGCTTGGGCTGCAAAGGCCTCATTGGCCTCGATCACATCCAGATCAGACACTTTCAAGCCCGCTTTGACCAAGACTTTTTGGGTGGCAGGTACGGGGCCAATGCCCATGTAAGCGGGGTCCACGCCGGCGTGGGCATAGGCCACCAGCCGCGCCATGGGTTGAAGGCCACGCTGGCTGGCCGCTTTGGCGCTCATCAACAACACGGCCGCTGCCGCATCGTTGATGCCTGACGCGTTGCCAGCGGTCACGGTACCCATTTCTGGGATGAACACGGGCTTGAGCTTGGAGAAGTCTTCCGCTTTGGCCCCAGCCCTGAAATGCTCGTCGGTGTCATAGACCCCTTCCCCTTTGCGGCTTTTGATCGTCACCGGCACGATTTGATCTTTAAAGCGGCCTTCCGTGGTGGCACGTTCGGCGCGCCAGTGGCTCTCCAAAGCCAGGGCATCTTGGGTCTCACGGCTGATGCCCCACTTTTTGGCAATGTTTTCTGCGGTGACCCCCATGTGAATGGTTTGAAAGGGATCGTGCAAAGCCCCCACCATCATGTCCACCATTTTGGTATCTCCCATGCGTGAACCCCATCGCATGTTCAAGCTGGCAAAAGGTGCGCGGCTCATGTTTTCGGCCCCTCCACCCACGGCGATATCGCAGTCACCCAACTGGATGGATTGGGCCGCCGAAACAATCGCTTGCAGGCCCGAGCCACACAGGCGATTGACGTTGAATGCAGGGGTTTGCTGGCCGCATCCTGCTTGAATGGCCGCCACCCGCGACAAATACATGTCCTTGGGCTCGGTGTTGACGACGTGGCCAAAAACCACATGTCCCACTTCAGTCCCGTTGACCTTGCCTCGAGCGAGCGCTTCGCGCACCACCGTGGCTCCCAATTCCGTGGGGGGGATGTCTTTGAGACTTCCGCCAAAGGTTCCAATGGCGGTCCGCACCGCACTGACCACAACGACTTCGTTCATGTTTGATCTCCTTGAGTTGGAGTGGGGTTAGCGCCATCACGCATCGCGTGCATCGGCCACCACTTGATTTCCAAAATCGGCCCGATCCAAATAGGCCAAAACACGGGCAGCTGCTTGCTCGGGCGTGGACAAAGCACCGGTTTGTTTGAGATGGACAAAATTATCTCGGTCTGGGAAGAGGTCTTTGTCCCCAGCGCGCAAATCACTTTGCATGTCGGTGTCAATCACCCCAGGTGCCAGAGAAACAATGCGCGCGCCATGGGGCCGATCCGCCTCTTCCAAGGCCACACAACGGCTGTAGTGGTCCAAGCCGGCTTTGCTGGCGCAATACATGCTGCTGCCAGCCATGGCCCGCCGCCCCAATCCCGAAGAAATGTTAACGATCTTCTTGGGCAAATCCCAGGCACGGGTGATGCTCAAAAAAGCGGCCGTCAACAGCATCGGGGCTTCCAGGTTGATGGCCAAGGTGGCATGCAAATCCTGTTCATTTTGAGGTGTGATCGGACCCAAATGCCCGATCACACCGGCGTTGTTGATCAGGGTGGCACTGGCCAGTTGGGCCAGGTCTTGTTCATGCAGCCAGGCCACCAACTGGTGGGCCACCGGTATGGGCCGCGCCAAGTCAGCCCGCCATTGGGTCAAATTGGCTCCTTTTGAAGAGGCCCACGACTCGAGTGGTGAGGATGATTGGCGCGAAATACACAGCAATACAGCCTGAGGACGCAGGCACAGTTGCTGGGCCAACGCCAAACCCATGCCGCGGGAGGCGCCGGTCAAAATGGTCAGGTGTTTCATGATTGAACCATGGGATCTCAATGCCCGATTATCACCAGAGATGCAGGCCGTTTCGGGGGGTAAGCATTTCAAGTCTGTTCAGAAACACCAATGTCCAATGCATTCGGCAGATGGGTAAAACCCTCCCTGTTGGGCCGGTTTTTGTCAGGCATCATTGCACCTGGACTTTGGCCCATCGATGGAGCAGGCGCACATGACCGACACACACCTGGCGGAAGACAATTCGCCCCCCCTCAAGCCGATCAGGCGGTGGATTCCCCAACTGGACCCGATTTATGAGCGCTTGATCCCTCTGTCGTGGCCTTTGATCCGATGTGCCACGGGTTTGATATTGGCGGTCCATGGTTGGGGAAAGATGGCCAAAGGCCCCGAGGTGGTTGCCCCGGTGTTTGAAAAACTCGGCTTTGAACCGGCCTTGGCCGTGGTGTATTTGCTTATTTTTGTGGAATTTGTGGGCGGTATTTCCGTGGCTTTGGGCCTTTTCACCCGGTTTTTTGCAGCCGCCATCACCATTGAAATGGCGGTTATTTTCTTCACCCAATACCTGCCCAATGGTTTCTCATGGCTGAACAAAGGCTATGAGTTTGTGTTGTTGTGGGGTTTGGTGTCCATGGCCATTTGGTGGCGCGGAGGTGGCCCTTATTCCTTGGACCGCCGACTGGGCGTGGAGTTGTGATGCATGGCCTCAAAAGAGATGACACCTGATGTGACCCCCATCAGCCGTCGCCAATCCTTGCGCTACGGCGCAGCGGGACTGGCTGGTTGGCTCGGTCAAATCCCATGGCGTGCGTTTGCCCAGGAAACATGGCCAACCCGTCCCGTGCGCTTGATCGTGTCCTCATCGCCAGGTGGCGGCACCGACTTATATGCCCGCATGCTGGCCCAAGCCCTGGGAGATGTGCTCAAGCAGCAGTTTGTGGTGGAAAACCGACCGGGTGCCAGCGGCAACATCGGTGCCGCTGCGGTGGCCAAGTCGCCCCCAGATGGCTACACATTTTTGGTCTCAGCCAATACCTCTCTGACCATTAACTCAAGCTTGTACAAAAATTTGACCTATGACGCCGAGCGCGATTTTGTGCCCATCATCAGGGCATTTGCCCCTTTGGTGTTGGTGGTACACCCCAGCACCAAAGCGCGCAACTTGGCAGAGTTGATCGAGCTTGGCAAACGCGAGCCTGGTAAAACTTCTTTTGGATCGGCAGGTACCGGCAGCACCACCTATCTGGGCGTGCGCATGCTGGAAGAGAAAACCGGCGCGCGTTTTTTGCACGTACCCTATAAAGGCGTTGGGCCGGCCTACCAGGATCTGTTGGCTGGGCAGTTGAATTTTCTGTTTCCGGATGTGGCGTCGGCATTGTCATTGATCAAAGCGGGCAAGATCATTCCAATTGCCAGTGAGCAGCGCACCCCTTTGCTGCCAGGTTTGCCCACCTTGGCAGAGGCAGGTATGCCCGATGTCAGCACCAATAGTTCATTCAGCTTGGTGGCACCCACTGGGACGCCTGTGGCGGTGATCGATCGAATGCACCGCGAGGCGCACGCCATCACCAAGTCAGCGGGTTTTGCGGCCAAGTTGGAGTCTCAGGGATTGGTTGGAGAGATCGAATCGCTGACGGGATTGGCTGCGTCCATGAAAAAAGAGCGGGATGCTTATGCGGCATTTATCAAACGAAACAGCATTGTCCCCAGTGATTGAGGGTCAGGTATGACAAGTGCATTGACAGCTCAGCACCCGGTCGTGGTGGTTGGCGGCGGCATCGGTGGCGTGGCCATGGCACTGGCCTTGGGACGACAAGGCCACCGGGTTCAGTTGCTCGAGCAAGCAGATCAAATTGGGGCCATAGGCTACGGTGTGCAAATGGGTCCCAATGTCATGCCCATGTTGGATTTTTTGGGTGTGGGGGAAGCGGTTCGCGCGGCTTCCTATATGCCCAAAGAAATTTTGCTCTACGACTACTTGACTGGGCAGACCCTCTCAAGCATCCCTTTGCAAACCGATGCTTTTTATCAACGCTATCAATCGCAACCCTATATTGCGATTCACCGCGCCGACTTGCATGAATTGCTGCTCAAAGCATGCCGGCAGCACCCGAATATTTCGCTCAACCAGTCCACCACAGTGACGGGTTATTCACAAACCCCCGATGGTGTGTCCCTGGAGACCGTCCAAGGCGAAGGGGTGGAGGCGGTTGCAGTGATGGCCTGTGACGGCTTGCGTTCACGTTTGCGCGCTCAAATGCACCCTGCGGATGTGCCCCGCGAGTCTGGCTATGTCGCACATCGCAGCCTGATCCCCATGGCCCAGGCACCAGCCCATGTACAACAACGCCAAAGCGTCACCATGTGGGCAGGTCCGGGTTTGCATGTGATTTATTACCCTTTGCGCCAAGCCAGTATGCTCAATATTGTGCTGGTTGTGCGCTTGCCAGAACATATTGCATCTACCCAGGATGAGGCGTACGCCGCATACCTGCAAAACTTGTTGGATCAGGGGCAACCAGAACCACAGCAAGTGGCCCGCTTGGTGAATCTGGAGCGACGATGGGCCATCGCTGATCGAGAGCCCAATCGAACATGGCATGACGGTCGGGTCTGTTTGTTGGGGGATGCTGCCCATGCCACCTTGCAGTCTTTGGCCCAAGGTGCCGGCATGGCCATAGAAGATGTGGTGTGCTTGTCTGAATACCTGCATGCGCACGGCACCGATGTGACTGCGGCCTTCAAGGCCTTTGAGCGCACCCGCTTTTTGCGAACAGCGCGGGTGCAATGGGTATCACGCCACTTGTGGGAGGACTATCACTGTGAGGGTGTGCAAGCCCAGGTGCGCTCGGAAATCTTCAGCCAACGCGATGAGCAAGACCACTATCGGTGCTTGGATTGGTTGTGGACACCCCAATCGGTGGCGGCTTGAGCGCAGCCCTGTGACGCTTACGCAACTTGGTTGGGCCCTGGCCTGGCCCAAACTTATTCGACGTCCATGACCGAACCCTGCTCGATTGAGGACTTGCGTTTGGCCGCCAGGCGCAAGTTGCCGCGCGCCTTGTTTGACTTTTTCGACGGTGGCGCTGAGGATGAAGTCACATTGCGCGCCAACCGCAGCGCCTTTCAGGTCTGGCGATTTCGCCCCCAAGTCTTGCGCGATGTCTCTGCGGTCAACACCCAAACCCAACTGTTTGGCCGCAGCATGGCCATGCCCATGGCCACCGCACCCACGGGTGCCTTGGGCTATGGCCAACCGGGGGCAGACCTGGCGATTGCCCAAGCGGCTGCGGCTGCAGGCATTCCCTACATTTTGTCCAGCACGGCCACCGCATCTTTGGAGCGCATTGCCAGCGCCGTACAAGGGCGCTTGTGGTTTCAACCCTATACGCTCAAGGACCGAGATTTTTTCACGGGTCTGATCCGGCGCGCTTTGGCCGCAGATTTCGAAGCCTTGGTCATTACCGTGGATTTGCCCGTTGGTGGCAAGCGCGAAAGAGATCGGCGCAATCATTTTTCTGTGCCCTTTCGATTCACTGCGCACAACCTGATGGATTTCGCCAGCAAACCCGTTTGGTGTTGGCAAATGTGGCGGCAGCCATTTCCCGTCATGGAGAACTTGCTCGGTTTGGACCAAAACGAATCCACCAGCAGTGCCAGCGCCATGGCCTCGTCGGTGGGTCGAAACCACGACACCGCTTTTGATTGGGACATGCTGAAAAAAGTGCGTGACATTTGGCCCAGGCCGCTGCTTCTCAAAGGTGTCTTGCACCCCGAGGATGCCAAGCGCGCCTGCAAGATTGGCTGCGACGCCTTGGTGGTCTCCAACCATGGGGGCAGACAACTCGACGGTGCAGTGGCCTCCATGGATGCCCTGCCTGAAGTGCTCCAAGCGGTCGACGGCCGCATTCCGGTGTGGATGGATGGCGGTATTCGCCGGGGGCAAGACGTGGTCAAAGCCTTGGCCTTGGGTGCGCAAGGTGTATTGATTGGTCGCGCCATGGTGTATGGGGCCATGGCCGGTGGGCAAGCAGGTGCGCACCGCGCACTGGCGCTGTTGCACGATGAACTCATCCGCACCATGCAACTGTGTGGCCTTTCCTCACTGTCTGACATCGGGCCTGAATTGCTCGTGCAGGCAGCGTCGCATGGCGAGTGCGCCGCAATGCATGCCATGGGATCCCTGAAAAAGTGAAGCCTTATCTGCGTTTCTTCTGTCAGTGGGCGGTTTGCTTGGGGTGTGGCATGTTCTTCAGTCTGGCCCAAGCTCAGGACAAGGACGCCACTTACAAGCCAGTGCTGGGACAAATGGGCAAAGATGTCATGTGGTTGCCAACCCCCAACGAGTTGGTGGACAAGATGTTGGACTTGGCCCAGGTCACGGCCGATGACCTGCTGTTTGATCTGGGCGCGGGCGATGGGGTGATCGCTATCGCAGCGGCCAAACAACGAGGTGCTCGAGCGGTGGGCATTGAGTACAACCCCAAGCTGGCTGCTTATGCCCAGGCCAAGGTCATAGCGGCAGGGGTTCAAGACAAAGTTCGCATTGTCCAGGGTGATATCTTTGAGACCGATTTCAGTCAAGCCACAGTCATCACCATGTACCTGTTGCCTGAAATCAATGACCAACTGCGCCCCACCCTCTTGAAAATGAAGCCTGGAACCCGGGTGGTATCGCATGACTTTGACATGCTTGAGTGGGAGCCTGATGCGGTGGTCCAAGGCGCCCGCTCGCGGGCCATGCTTTGGGTGGTGCCTGCCCACGTGGCAGGGGAGTGGATATTCAAGCCCGTCAACGCAGCGCCGTTTGCCGTGAGATTGGATCAAATATTCCAGCGCATCGGTGGCACCATCACCTTGGCCGGTCGTTCACAGGCTTTGGTGGGGGCTCAGTTGCAAGCCGATCGATTGCGTTTTCAGTATGTCGCAGACGATCAAACCATTCACACCGTCAACTTGCTGGTCAATGGTCATCAGATGCAAGGACATGACAGTTCATTGGGCTTTTCGCAACCACTCTCGGCCCAGCGGCGCTGAGCGGTGGTGGGCCCATCCAAGGTATTTGCTCAACCATCGCGACCTTTTTTTTAAATTCAAAGGAATTTCACCATGGCCGATTCAGACCGAATCCCTTACGAGACCAGCGCGGAATGGGTCCACGTTTCTTTTGCTGAACCGGCGGCTTTCAAATCGGTTTATGGATTTGCCGGTTCATTGGGTACCGTGCATTTGGAGGGCATTCGCTATCTGCCCAAAGGGGTGTCCTCTCGCACCTTGGTGATTTACATGCACCCCGCCACCACTTTACAGTTATTGCCCATGCCGCGTGCCATGGCGCAGGCAGGGTTTCATGTTTTGTGCGCGGGCAGTCGGTATGCCCGCAACGACAGCGCCTTGGTGATGGAGAACGTGGTGGTCGACTTGGGGGCCTATGTGCGCCATGCCAAGACGGTATGGGGTTACGAGAAAGTGGTGTTGGCGGGCTGGTCTGGTGGTGGGTCCTTGGCATTGTTTTACCAATCGCAAGCCGAAAAACCCAGCATCACCCACACCCCGGCTGGCGATCCGTGTCACATCACCACCGCCGGTCTGATGCCTGCCGATGCCTTTATCTTTCAGGCGGCGCATGTTTCGCGGGCCGTCACCTTTGCCGATTGGATAGATCCCAGTGTGAACGATGAAAACAACCCTGACGTGCGCGACATCGAATTGGACATCTACCACCCCGCAGTCCGGCCGCCCTACAGCGCCGAGTTCATGCTGCGCTTTCGACAAGCGCAAATGGCGCGCATCCGTCGTCGCACCGAATGGGTCAAAGACACCTTGGCCAAGCTGCGTCGCAGCGGCACCAAAGAAATGGAGCGTGGTTTTGTCACCCACCGAACCATGGCCGAGCCCCGTTTCCTGGATGGCTTGCTCGACCCGAACGACCGGTCCATCGGCACCTGCTTCATGGGCGAGCCAGAGACCGCCAACAATGGGCCGGTGGGCTTGGCGCGCTTTTCCACCTTGCGCTCTTGGCTTTCCCAGTGGTCGCCGGACGACACCAATGCCAATGGCGAGACCTGTGCGGCGGGCATCAGTGTGCCCATGCTGTCCATCGAGCACTCGGCCGATGATGCCGTTCCCCAACCCCATACCCAGCGCATTCACACGGCTTCTGCCAGTAAAGACAAAACCATGGTGTCGATCAAAGGGGCCAATCATTATTTTGTGGGACAACCCGATTTACTGAACCAGGCCGTTGACCTGTGTGCCGACTGGATGCGCAAGCGTCACTTGGTATGAAAGCAGCCACATGACCCAAAACCTCCAAGCTTTTTTTGCGGGCCAATGGCGGGATGCCTCTGGCCCGACGTATGAGACGCATTACCCTGCCGATGGCAGCGTGGTGGCGCAACTGCGCGCCTCTTCAGCCAATGATGTGGACGAGGCTGTTCAAGCCGCCGAAACAGCGCGCCTGCAACCGGCCTGGGCCAAGCTCAAGCGACATGAACGTGCGGCCATTCTTTACCGCATCGCAGCGGGCATTCGCGAACAGGCCGAAAGCTTGGCGCAAGGGCAAAGGCTGGACAACGGCAAGCCCATCAACGAAACACGTGCCTTGGTGGCCAGTGCGGCCGGCACCTTTCAGTTTTTTGCAGCGGCTTGTGAAACCTGGGAGGACCAACTCACACCCGCCCGGGGTGACTTTCTCACCATGAGCGTGCATGAACCCCTGGGTGTGGTCGGTGCCATTACCCCATGGAATTCGCCCATTGCCAGTGAAGCGCAAAAGATCGCCCCTGCCTTGGCGGCGGGTTGTGCAGTGGTGATCAAGCCCGCTGAAATCACCCCCCGAATGGCGCTGGAATTGGCGCGCATTGCCCAAAAGGCGGGAGTGCCCGACGGTGTGCTCAGCGTATTGCCCGGCAAAGGCTCGGTGGTGGGCGATGCATTGGTTCGACACCCTTTGATCCAGCGCATTGCCTTCACCGGTGGCACCCAAGTGGGCTTAGGGATTGCGCGCTTGGCTGCAGAAAAACTCATGCCCACTTCTTTGGAATTGGGTGGCAAGTCACCCACCATTGTCTGCGCCGATGCCGATTTGGACCACGCCGTGGCCGGTGTTTTGTACGGCATTTTCAGTTCATCTGGCGAGTCGTGCATTGCTGGCTCTCGCGCCTTTGTCCATGCCTCGGTGTATCCCCAATTTCGCCAACGTTTGTTGGACGGCGTGCGCGCCTTGCGGGTGGGCGATCCGGCCGATGAGCGCACCCAAATGGGCCCATTGATCCACAAGGCTCACCGAGCTGAAGTGGAACGCTATGTGCAGTTGGGTTTGTCCGAGGGCGGGCAGTTGCTGCACGGTGGTGATCGCCCTCAGGGTCCGGTGTATGAGCGTGGCAGCTATTTCTTGCCCACCGTGATTGAAGGCTTGCCCAACACAGCGCGAATGTGCCAGGAGGAAATATTTGGGCCGGTTTTGGCCTTGTTGCCGTGGCACAGCGAACAAGATTTGCTCGACCAATGCCATGACAACCCCTATGGGTTGGCTGCGGGCATCTGGACCCAAGATTACAAAACCGCCTGGCGTTTGGGCAGCGCCTTGCAAACCGGAACGGTCTGGATCAATACCTATAAGGTTTTTTCCATCAGCACCCCGTTTGGCGGCATGAAGATGAGTGGAATGGGCCGCGAAAAAGGAAGGCAGGGCATTTTGGAGTACACGCGGCAAAAAAGTTTTTACTGGGGCCTCAATGCCCATCCCTTGCCCTGGGCCAACCCCACTTGATCAGGGTCTGAATGCATATTGACGAACTGTCTCGGGGATTGAGGCCATGCCTGGGCCGTGAGGTCAGCCGTCGTTTCTCAGCACTTGGCGCAGAAAACGGGTGGGCAAAGTGGGGCCCAATTTCTGGTTACCAGGTATTTGCAAGTTTTTTTCTTTGACGATGGCGTGGACGCGCAAGTTGGCATACAAAGCGTCATAGATGGGAAAGCTGGCTTTCAAGATGTCGTCGTCTGACTCATGCTGCAAGATCAGGCCCTCGGCCACTGCCAGCAGTCCCACAGCAATTTGACCCCAGCGGTCGTCTGGCCCGGCTTTGGCATGGTGGACCACATGGTCCACGCCAGCATGGATGATCGCGGCGATATCGTGCAAAGACGCATCGGTGAGCGCATATTTGCGAACAATCTTCTCGAAGGTCGTGCCATGTTCATCGTGTGAACCCAACTCCACCCCAGGCAGTCCAAAAGGGATGGCATCGCTAGGGCGGGTGTCTTCTTGACCCCATGGCACAAATAAAAACTCAGCCTGGGGGTCTACAAAGCGCTTGATCAACCAAGGCGAGGCCACCCGATCCAGGTGCACAAAATCACGCGTAACCCATTTCATAAATGTCCTTTATGGGCCTAAGAGGCTTAATAAATCGATGGCTCACTGACCGGTTCGCCAAAGGCAGTTTCCAAAAAGTCAAAGTCACAGCCCTGATCGGCTTGCAAAATGTGGCGTGCAAACAGCCAGCCATAGCCCCGCTCATAGCGCGGTGCAGGTTCTTGCCATTGGGCACGTCGATGGGTCAATTCTTCGTCACTGACATGCAGATGTAATTTTCTTTCAGGCACGTCCAAGGTGATCAGGTCGCCGTTTTGAACCAAGGCCAAGGGGCCGCCGATGAAGGCTTCAGGGGATGCGTGCAAGATACAGGCCCCATAACTGGTACCACTCATGCGTGCATCGGACAGTCGCACCATGTCGCGCACACCTTGCGCAATGAGTTTGCGCGGAATCGGCAGTTGGCCCCATTCGGGCATGCCTGGCCCGCCCAGAGGTCCTGCGTTGCGCAATACCAGCACGTGGTCCGCTGTGACCTCTAAGTTTTCGTCATCCACCGCCGCTTTCATCTCGGGGTAGCTGTCAAATACCAAGGCCGGTCCGGTGTGTTGGCGCAAATGGGGGGCACAAGCGCTGGGTTTGATGACGGCACCAGAGGGGGCAAGATTTCCTTTGAGCACGGCCAATGCGCCTTCAGCATAGAGCGGGCGGTCCAGCGGGCGAATCACATCGGTATTGAAGACCTCGGCATCGGCCACGTTCTCGCCCAGGGTGTGGCCATTGACGGTCATGGCATCCATGTCCAAATGACGGGCCAGGGTTTTGATCAGCGCAGGCAAGCCGCCGGCGTAATAAAAATCTTCCATCAAATAGGTGTCGCCGCTGGGGCGAATATTGGCGATCACCGGTACTTTGCGGCTGGCCCTGTCAAAGTCATCAAGGCTGATTGTGCAAGCCGCGCCTGAGCGGCGCGACATGGCCACCAAGTGGATGATGGCATTGGTGCTGCAACCCATGGCCATGGCCACGGTGATGGCGTTTTTGAAATGTGCCGGTGTGAGCAATTGGGCGGGCGTGAGGTCCTCCCAAACCATCTCCACGATCCGTCGGCCACAGGCAGCCGACATGCGGGGGTGATTGGCATCGGGGGCAGGGATGCTCGATGCGCCGGGCAAGGTCATGCCAATGGCCTCAGCGATACCCATCATGGTGGCCGCCGTGCCCATGGTCATGCAAGTGCCATGGCTGCGCGCAATGCCGCCTTCAATGCCCAGCCATTGCGTATCGCTGATTTTTCCGGCGCGTCGCTCGTCCCAATATTTCCATGCGTCGGAGCCCGAACCCAAGGCTTGTCCCCGCCAATTGCCGCGCAACATGGGTCCTGCGGGCAGGTAGATGCAAGGCACACCAGCCGAGATCGCACCCATCAACAGGCCTGGGGTGGTTTTGTCGCAGCCACCCATGAGCACAGCGCCGTCGATCGGGTGACTGCGAATCAATTCTTCAGTCTCCATCGCCAGCAAATTGCGGTAGAGCATCGTGGTGGGCCGCACAAATGCTTCGGCCAAAGAAATGGCCGGTAACTCCAAGGGAAAGCCGCCGGACTGAAAAATACCTCGCTTGACATCATCCACCCGTTGCTTGAAGTGGGTGTGGCACGGGTTGATGTCCGACCAGGTGTTGATGATCGCGATCACCGGTTTGCCCGCCCAGTCTTGAGGGGCATAGCCCATTTGCATGGCACGTGAGCGGTGACCAAAGGAGCGCAAATCGTCTGGCTTAAACCACCTGGCACTGCGCAGTTGGTGGGGGTGTTTCATGCGTTGTTCGATCCCAAGTTCAGGTGCGCATTGAAACACCGTGACCCTCCAGGGTCAATCGGCATCGGTCAATCATCCGTTGGCCTGGAGGAAGGAATCTGCAATAACAAGGGTTAACCCTTGTTGGGGTCATGCCGACGCTGGGGGCTTGGCAGGTTTGCAATCGAGACAAACAAACATGCTGGTTCCCAACAGCTTGCGAAATGTCCCAGATGCCCTGGGTTTGTGCAAGCCGCATTTGATGCAGCTCATGGTGCTGCCAGCCAAGCCGGTGGTGCCAAATGGGGAACCGCCCTTTTTCGACTTGTATCGGAGACCGTCCTGAGTGATTTTGGTGGTGTCGTCTGTGGCCATGTCTCTAGAAGCTTTCCTTGTGCTCGCCTACCTGTGCACCCAACTGATGGTCTGGTGAATGAAAGCAGTGGGTGTGCAGATCACATTTTAAACGTTTATCTGCACACGAGCCTGATGTGAACTTTGTGTTGCTCTGGCCATGTCATTCCAGGCCTTCAACGATGCGGATATCGCGTTCAGCCGCGTTCTCACCCAGGGCTTTCAAAGCCTGTTGGTAGCCCTCGCTTTCATAAGCGGCCAATGCGGCTTGGATACTTTCGAATTCGATCAAAACGGTTCTTTGTGCCAGGCCGTCCTCTTTGGTGGCGCTGGCCATGCCCCGTGCCAGAAAGCGCCCGCCAGCAGCCGTCAAGGCAGGGCCTGCAAATTTGGCATATTCGGCCAAGGCATCTGGTTTGGAGATTGAGCGATAGGCAGAGATCCAATAAGCTTTGGGCATGTCGATTCCTTTGGGTGGGGCGTGGCAGTTTGATATCAGTTTGATGGGGGCAACAAGCGCAGCTTCAATGTCCAAGGGGTTTTTTGCCAGGCATCGATTTCTTGGCGGATCAAATGGTGCGATTGAGGGAAACGCTCGGCCCAATTTTCAGGGCAAGAAAACTCAAAAATTTTCTCGCTGGGATCACAACGCAAGCTCAGCCCTTGCATGACGGGGTCACGACGCGAATGGCACAAAATCACCGACAGGCGCAATGCCAGCAGCTGTTGCACTATTTGAACATCTTCAAAGTCAATATCAAGTTTGCGCAATTTGCCATGGTGCCCCAATACCAACAGGCTGAGCCGGTGCAACTCTGGTTGGCTAAAGCCCATCACATCGGCGTTGTCCAATATGTATGCGCCATGCTTGTGATAGTCACTGTGGGAAATGGACAAACCGATTTCATGCAACTCACTGGCCCAAGCCAATTTGCGTCGCGCCCGTTCTGTGACGGGACAACCGGGCATATCCATCATGGACAGAAACTGTCCTGCAATCGTTTTGACCCGGGCGGATTGCTGGCGATCGACGGCAAACTTTTCGGCCAAGCGATGTACCGATGCATCGCGGATGTCCAAGCCGCTGTGGTCGCGTTCGGCCATTTCATACATGGCACCATGCCGCAGCGCACCTTGGGCCACATGCAAGGCGTCGATATCGAATTGCTCGAACAGTGCAGATAGCACCGCCAAACCACCACCCAAAACAGCCCTGCGGTCCTCCTTGAGCCCTTCCAGCCTCAGTCGGCTGAAGTGTTGCGCCGCTTGAGCGCATTGGATCAGCCATGCCAAGCCATCACGGCTGATTTCACCAGGTGTCCATCCCGCCATTTGCAAGATATCGGCAACCGCACCAACTGTGCCAGAGGCACCATAGGCTTTGTCCCACAGGTCATGGGGGTAAGCCGCCAAGGCTTCTTCCAACACCGCTTGTGCAGCCACCTTGGCCCGGTCGAAGGCCTGGGCGGTGAATTGACCTTGTGCAAAGTATTTTTGGGACCATGAAACACTGCCCACACGGTAGGAGTTCATCGTCACCGGTTCACGGTTCTGGCCCAAAATCATTTCCGTGGATCGGCCACCGACATCAATCACCAAGCGCCGCTCGCCGTCATTGGGCAGAAATTGGCTTACACCGATGTAAATCAACCGGGCCTCTTCGGTGCCAGAAATGATTTCGATCGGATACCCCAATATTTCATGGGCTTTGCGCAAAAACACATCCCGGTTGCGGGCCTCGCGCAGGGTTTGTGTGGCCACAGCGCGCACTTGTTGGTCTTTTAAACCTTGTATGCGTTCTCGAAAACGGGCCAGACAATCCCAACCGCGTTCCATGGCCGCCATGCTCAGGTTGCGTTGCTCATCCAAATCGCCGCCTTGGCGAACGGTTTCTTTCAGGTAGTCAGAACGCACCAACTGGCCATGTTCCATGCGACCCAACTCCATTCTGAAACTGTTAGAGCCCAGGTCTATGGCGACCAATAAATCTGCAAAAGGCATTGAATAACGGGGTATTGGGAATATTCAGACACGAAAAGGACGCAAACCCAACAATTATAGAAAGTCCTTAGCGCATCGGCCCTGTCACCTTGGCCTGACCCCAGCCCCTTGTGCTGAAGGCGAGTTGTTTGTGTGACCAAATTTTCACTCAATTGTCATAAATGACCCCTAGGATTATGATGCCCATGCAGTACATGGATGTTCATGCAGCGCATGGATGAATTTATATTTTTGATTAAGGAATTGACATGTTGAAAATGAAATCTGTCTTGGTGGCCCTGGGCTTATCCACCATCGGCTTTTCATCAATGGCCGTGGACATCACGGGCGCTGGTGCGACTTTTCCCTACCCCATTTATGCCAAATGGGCAGAGGCTTATAAAAAAGAAACCGGCAATGGCTTGAATTACCAGTCCATTGGTTCCTCTGGGGGCATTCGCCAAATCCGGGCCAAAACTGTGACCTTTGGTGCAACAGATGCACCCTTGAAAGGCGATGAGCTTGACAAAGACGGCTTGGTTCAATTCCCAGCCATCATTGGTGGAACCGTGCCTGTCGTCAATTTGGAAGGTTTTAAGCCGGGCGAATTGCGCATCAGTGGCCCTGTGTTGGCCGAGATCTACATGGGCAAAATCTCCAAATGGAATGATGCCAAATTCACGGCACTCAACCCTGGTAAAAATTTGCCCGATCAAGCTATTACCGTGGTGCACCGGGCGGATGGTTCCGGCACCACCTTCAATTGGACCGACTACCTGTCTGCGGTCAGCAAAGACTGGCGTGACAGCGTTGGAAGCGGCGCTTCGGTCAAATGGCCTGCCCCCTCCTCTGTGGGTGGCAAAGGCAATGAGGGCGTCGCCGCCAACGTGACCCGGGTCAAAGGGGCCATCGGTTACGTTGAATATGCCTACGTGAAGAAAAACAATATGACCTACATGCAGATGCTCAATGCGGATGGCAAATATGTGGGTCCTGATGACTTGACTTTTGCTTCTGCCGCAGCTGGCATCGATTGGTTCAGCGTACCGGGCATGGGTGTCTCGATGGTCAACGCCAAAGGTGCGAACAGCTGGCCCATCAGCACGGCCTCTTTCATCCTGATGTACAAAGATCCGAGCGACAAGAACATCTCTCAAGAGGCTTTGAAGTTTTTTGACTGGTCATTCAAAAATGGCAAGCAAATGGCTACTGATTTGGACTACGTGGCCTTGCCCGATTCCCTGACCAACCAAATCCGTCAGCGTGTTTGGAATCAGATCGCTAAGTAATTTTGTTTTCGATAAGTTTCACCCAAGTCAGTGCGCTTGAAGCATTGACTTGGGCTTATGGACCATTATCAATTTCATCATGACCACACCTGAAAACCCTGTGCTGAGTTCCCCTTCCGATCCCAATGACATGAGTTCGGCATCTCGTTTGGCGGTGGCCAAGCGCCAGCAAATACAAGACGTCCTTTTTTATGTGTTGACGATGGGTTTGTCCTTGTTGGTGTTGGCGGCCTTGATGGGAATCTTGATCTCGTTGTTCATCAATGCATGGCCAGCTTTGCACAAATTTGGAATTGGTTTTATCTGGCGTGTGGAGTGGGACATTGTCAACGAAGAATTTGGTGCTGCCATTGCCATTTTCGGAACCGTGGTCAGCGCTTTCATTGCCTTGTTGATTGCGGTCCCGCTGTCGTTTGGGATCGCATTGTTTTTGACCGAGACCTGTCCGGTTGCTTTGCGCAGGCCTTTGGGTACAGCCATTGAATTATTGGCTGCAGTGCCATCCATCATTTACGGAATGTTCGGCTTGTTTGTGTTTGCACCTTTGTTCGCCGAATATGGCCAACCTGCGTTGCAGTCTACTTTGGGCCAAATGCCCATTTTCAGTTCACTGTTTGGCGGTGCCATGAATGGCATTGGCATTTTGGCAGCGGGTATTGTCTTGGCATTCATGATTTTGCCCTTCATTGCTGCCGTCATGCGCGATGTGTTTGAAATCGTACCGCCTGTCTTGCGCGAATCTGCCTATGGTATTGGTTGCACCACTTGGGAGGTGGTTCGCAACATTGTGTTGCCTTACACCCAAAAAGGGGTGATCGGCGGTGTGATGCTGGGCTTGGGCCGTGCCTTGGGTGAAACCATGGCGGTGACTTTTGTCATCGGAAATTCACAGCGTTTGAGTGCCTCTTTGTTTTCTCCAGGTACTTCCATCGCATCCACTTTGGCCAACGAGTTTGGTGAAGCGGATGACTTTCACCTGTCCACTTTGTTTGCTTTGGGTTTCTTGTTGTTCGTCATCACTTTCGTGGTGTTATCCCTTGCTAAGTGGATGATGGAGCGAACAGAAAAGTCCAAAGGCACCAAAACCTAAGTCGAGAAAAATCAATGGACATCAATATTTACAAACGTCGCCGTCTTTCCAACCAAATTGGCCTCACGCTCTCCATGATGGCCATGGCATTGGGCCTGTTTGTCTTGTTGTGGATTTTGTTTGTTTTGTTTAAAAATGGTTTGCAATCTTTGGACTGGGCCATGTTCACCCAATCTACACCCGCACCGGGTTCGGATGGTGGGGGTTTGCTCAATGCCATTGTGGGTAGTTTGATGATGGTGCTCGTCACGGCCTTGGTCAGCACCCCCATCGGCATTTTGTCTGGTATCTATTTGTCCGAATATGGTGATCAGAGCAAAACAGCTGACCTCACCCGCTTTGTGACCGACATCATGTTGTCTGCTCCTTCCATTGTGCTGGGGTTGTTTGTCTATGCCATTTTGGTGGCCAATGTGAAGCATTTTTCGGGTTGGGCCGGCTCTTTGGCCCTGTCATTGATCGCCATTCCGGTGGTGCTTCGCACCACTGAGAACATGTTGCGTTTGGTGCCTGGCAGTTTGCGAGAGGCGGCCTCTGCGTTGGGTGCGCCCCGATGGAAGGTGGCCATCTTCATCACATTGCGCGCGGCCCAAACTGGCGTGATCACGGGTTTGTTGCTGGCGCTGGCGCGCATAAGTGGCGAAACTGCACCGTTGTTGTTCACGGCGCTGAACAATCAATTTTTCTCTTTGGACATGAATGCACCTATGGCCAACTTGCCCGTGGTCATTTTCCAGTTTGCCATGAGCCCCTATGACAATTGGGTGCGTCTGGCATGGGGCGGTGCTTTGCTCATAACCTTGACCGTGTTGTTCCTCAACGTATTGGCGCGTGTCTTTTTTCGCAACAAAACACAATCCTGATTAACGGAGTTATCTGCATGCCTTCTACCCACAACGTTGCTGAAAAAACAGCCATTGAAGTCAGTAATCTCAATTTTTTTTACGGCTCATTCAAAGGTCTCAAGAACATTGAGCTCAACATTTCCGAGCACAAGGTCACCGCATTCATTGGCCCTTCGGGTTGCGGTAAATCCACACTTTTGCGGACTTTCAACCGGATGTACAGCTTGTATCCGGGCCAACGCGCTGAAGGCCAAATCAAGCTCTATGGACAAAACATTTTGGATCCTGGCCAGGATCTGAATTTGCTTCGTGCCCGTGTGGGCATGGTGTTTCAAAAACCCACTCCGTTTCCGATGTCCATCTATGACAACATTGCCTTTGGAGTTCGGCTTTATGAAAATCTGAGTCGTTCTGAAATGGACGAACGGGTGGAGTGGGCTTTGACAAAAGCCGCCATTTGGAATGAAGTCAAAGACAAGTTAGGTCAAAGCGGCTTGTCATTGTCTGGCGGACAACAGCAACGGCTTTGCATTGCGCGAGGCATTGCGGTCAAACCATCGGTGTTGTTGCTCGACGAACCCACCTCTGCTTTGGACCCTATTTCGACCGGTAAGGTGGAAGACCTGATCAGCACGCTAAAACACGAATACACTGTGGTCATAGTGACCCACAATATGCAGCAAGCTGCCAGGGTTTCAGATTACACCGCTTATATGTACCTGGGTGAGTTGATCGAATTTGGCCAAACTGAGTCCATCTTCATGAAACCAAAACGCCAGGAAACGGAAGACTACATCACCGGCCGATTTGGCTGAATCGGAGACATTTCATGGATAAGCACTTATCAAGCGAATTTGACAATGAATTGCATGGCATATCTTCCCGGGTCATGGAACTCGGTGGTCTCGTAGAGGCGCAAATCAGGCAAGCCATTTTTGCTTTGTCGCAGTTCAATACGGATGCGGCCAATGCGGTCATTGAGGTAGAGCAGAAGGTCAATTCCTTGGAAGTTGAAATTGACCACGACATATCCTCTACCATTGGTCGCAGACAGCCCACAGCACGCGATTTGCGTTTGCTCATCGCGTTGTCCAAAACCACTGCCAATTTGGAGCGCGTTGGTGACGAGGCTGAAAAAATTGCCCGCATGGTCAAGTCCATCATTGAAAGCGGATCCGCTCGCGCTTTGCCCAGCTCTGAGCTGAAAGTGGCGTCTGAACTGGCTTCAGGCCTGTTGCGAAAAGCATTGGATGCTCTGGCGCGATTGGACGTACAAACGGCTCTGGTCATTTTGAAAGAAGATGATTTGATTGATCATGAGTTCAATGGGTTTGTTCGCAAGTTGGTCACTTACATGATGGAAGACCCCCGCAAGATTTCGGCCAGTTTGGACTTGTTGTTTTTGGCCAAAGCCATCGAGCGCATTGGCGACCATTCCAAAAACATTGCCGAGTTCATCATCTACATTGTCAAGGGAGCGGATGTCCGTCACACCTCCTTGGCTGAAGTGGAATCGGTGGTGCGCTGAGCATGCGTTTACCCAAGGTGCTGATTGTCGAAGATGAGTCCTCGATCGCTGAGTTGATTTCAGTCAACCTCAAGCACAACGGGTTTGCCCCTATTTGGGCCGTCGATGGTGATGCCGCTCAACTTGAGATTGATGCGGTATTGCCAGATGCCATTTTGCTGGATTGGATGTTGCCTGGTCAATCGGGCTTGGCCTTGGCAAAGAAATGGCGCAACGATGCCCGAACCAAATCCATACCCATCATCATGTTGACAGCCAGAGGTGATGAACCGGACAAAGTGTCAGGTTTGAATTCAGGTGCGGATGACTACATCACCAAACCTTTCTCAACGCAAGAGTTGGTGGCACGCATCCGCGCCGTTTTGCGTCGCCGTTCCCCGGAACAAACCACTGAGCGCATTCAAGTGGGTCATCTGGTGCTTGATGGTTCGACGCATCGGGTGACGTTTCATGATCAGGTGTTGAAACTGGGTCCAACCGAATTCAAATTACTGAGTTATTTGATGCACCATGCCGAGCGTGTTCACAGCCGTGGTCAACTGCTTGACAAAGTTTGGGGTGATCATGTGTTCATTGAAGAGCGGACGGTGGATGTGCACATCAAGCGTTTGCGTGAAGCCTTGGGTTCTGCTGGCTTGATGGTTGAAACCGTTCGCGGCGCTGGCTACCGTTTGACAGCGCCCACATTAAATGTCAGTACCATGAGCGACAATCAACCCAATTGAGGGTTGATGTGCTCGGTCGTTTCATTTCATTCGCTATTTTCATTTTGTTGGGCGCTCTGATGGGCGCCTTGTTTTTTCAATGGTCTGGCGCTTTTTTCGGTGTCACCTTGACGGCTTTTTGTTGGTGGTTTTTGGAGGCCAGGCGTGGCTATCGTTTGTTCCACTGGTTGCAACAACCTGACCGCGCGCCAGTGCCCCACACCCGGGGTTTGTGGGGCGAGGTTTCAGATCGCGTTTCGAGAATGCTTAGAGAGTCAGAGCGCCAAGTCGCGGTGAGCCAACAGCGTTTAGGTGATTTTTTAGCGGCCATCCAGGCTTCGCCCAATGGGGTGTTGCTGTTGGACCAAGAGGGAAGAATTGAATGGGCCAATCAGACCGCGGCTCAGCATTTGGGCATCGATGTGGCGCGCGATCATCAACAGGTCTTGACCAACTTATTGCGCAGTCCCGATTTTTTGGATTACCAGTTGTTCGCGGACTTCAGCCAAGATGTGGTCATCGCAGGCCGCGATGACAAACCGCAACGCCCAGTGCGAATTGCCATTCGGATGCACCCCTATGGCGATGGCCGAAAACTTATGTTGACCCGCGACATCACGGCTTTGGAGCAGTCTGAGGCCATGCGCAGAGACTTTGTGGCCAATGTTTCGCATGAGATTCGCACGCCATTGACCGTCATTGCTGGTTTTATTGAAACCATGCAATCTTTGAATCTTGAACCGCATGAAACCAAGCGATATTTGGAACTGATGGCCGGATATTCGAGCAGAATGAAAAGTTTGGTGGAGGACTTGTTGATACTGTCTCGCCTGGAAGGTAGTCCCTTGCCGGGTGATGATCAGTCGGTAGAACTTGCAACTTTATGGGATCTGACCCAGTTGGAGGCGAAATCTTTATCGGCTGTGTTGTTTGCAATGCCCAAACAACAATTGGAATTTCATTTGCCGGCCGAGTACAACGGCATGGTGTTGGTGGGTATTCCCTCGGAAATCCAAAGCGCGTGGTCCAACTTGCTCAGCAATGCGGTTAGATACACGCCTGCAGGCGGCTTGGTACAAGCCCATGCGCGCGTGGATGCGCGTGGTTGTTTGTGTTTATCTGTCAAAGATTCCGGGCCAGGCATTGGGCCAGAGCATTTGCCTCGTTTGACTGAGCGTTTTTACCGGGTGGACAGCAGTCGTTCACGCGACTCAGGCGGTACCGGACTGGGATTGTCCATTGTCAAGCATGTGATGCAGCGCCACGGTGGGGAGCTACTGATCGACAGCCAACTGGGCCAAGGTTCGCGGTTTGAGTTGGTGTTCCCACCTGCACGCTTGCGTGGTCTCAGCGATGCAACTTGGGCAGCGTGACCCGCTGAAGCAGCCATAAGAAAGTGATCGAAGTCAGGGCCAAAGCCACGCTGCTGCTGACCCAAAAGGCCACAGGGTCATTCATCGGATCTGTCCAGGGGGTGCCATGGTAAGCCAACCATTGGCCTGCGCCCAGACCCAAGCCCCAAAGCATCAATGCGTAAATCAGCAGCGGGGCCAGCGTCACTTTGCGACAGCGCAACAAAAACATGCCCAAAGCCTGCATGGCATCGCCCAAATGAAACAACGCCAACCATCCCAATAATCGACTGCCCATGGCAAGCACTTGGCTTTGTTGTGTGTACAGCCCGACCAAGGCATCTTGGCAAAACCATACCAATAAAGCCAATGCCAGGGCACCAAAGGCAACCATGCGAATGCCCAACTGTTGCACCGCCAACGCCTGATGCTCCTGCTCAGCGCCGATCCAGTAGCTGACCCTTGCGCTGATCGCGATCGACAGGGACAGCGGCACCATGTATAGCAAGGTGGCCACATTGGAGGCGATTTGATGGGCGGCCAAGGGCAAATGACCCATGCGGGCAATGAACAAGGCCATGAACGCAAACGAAGAGACTTCAACCAACAGCGCTAAACCATTGGGCAGTCCCATGGCCAACATGGGGCGAATGGTGGACCAGTCGGGCCGCCGCCAGGGCATACCAATGCGCAATGCTCGGTACATGGGTGCCCAGGCCAGCAGTCCCACCATGGATAACAGCATGGCCAAGTTGACCCACAAAGTGGCCCAGGCACAGCCCAACAGGCCCATGCCCACTTGATCGCCCCAGCCCAGGGCCAGGGCAATGGACAAAGGTATTTTCACGGCCAGAGAGATGACTTGAATCAGCGTGACGACACGGGGGTGCCCCAGACTTTGGTTCAAGGTGCTGAACATGCGAAACAACAATGCTGGTGCGAGCGCCCACGACAAAATGAACAAATAGTCCTGCACCACTGTTTGCAATGATTCGGGTACTTCGGTCCAAACGAGAATGGCCAGCGGGTTGCACAGCAGCAGGGCCCCCAACAAACTGAGCAAACCACAGATGTACAAACCTTGTTCGAAGCAATGGCCGATGGCATGTTGGCGATTCGCACCCACATGCTCGCTCAGTATGGGCAGCAAGGCTTGCAACACGCCCATCAAAGCGACAAAAACCGTGATGTAGATCGAGGAACCGACCGACAAAGCCGCCAACGCCTCGGGAGATGCACGCCCTGCGACCAGGGTGTCGGTCACACCAAAACCCATCACGGCTATTTGCCCAATGAAAACGGTGGCCGCGTGCCCAGCGATCAAGCGGCCTTCTGTCATGGTGTCAATCGGTGCTGATTGGGGGATGTATCACGCCGATACAGCATCAAGTTTTCATAATTGCGCGTGGGTCGGTTGACTTTTTGAACGGGTGTCCATGGCGCCAGCGTTGGGGCGTGCTGCGCTTGCGCCGCCCATTGGGCATCCACCAGTAACCACATGCATTCATGGGCGGCGGATAGTTGGTGTAAGTGCCAAGGACCGTGCCATGAGAGGGCGGCCACTTGACCTGTGTTCAACCCTTGAATGGCCAAGCATGCAGAATCCGGGACGGCTTGTTTGACCTGGTCGATCAAAGGCAGATAACTGCGTGCATAGTTGAGCAATGGCAACCACAGCGTCATCAGCAGCAGCCAGCACATGGCGGCCCCTGCCGATGGCAGGACCAGGCTTTTCCACAATGCAGTTCGATGACGCCCTACACGCCAATGCACCAGCCAGAACCAGAGGGCAGTGCCCATCAAAGCCAAGAGAAACGGCCATGTTTCAAATGAGGGAACAAAACCGGGGGCCAAACGCACCACATTGGCCGCCGGTTGGGTCGGCCAGCCGGTTTGCATGGCGAGCCAAACCACCCAAATGACGATGCCACACCCAGAGAAAAACAGCAGGGTGAACCAGTCGATCAATGCCGTGACGCTGCGTTGCAGAGTGGGCAGGGCAAAAGCAGCGAGGGCGGCATAGGCGGGCAAGGCCAGTAATAAGGTTCGCTCTGGCGCCGTGGACAAAATGCTGCTGATGCTGACAATGGCAATCATGGCCAGTGGCCAAACCACATGCATGGTCCATTGCTTCCCCCATTGCCTGCGCCAACTCCACAAGGCCCAAAGTGCCAGCGGCCAGCAAGGCCAGTTGAACCACAGCATCAGTTCCAACTGGCTGCGCACATCCGCCCAGGGATGTTGCCATGGCCGCAGTCGCCATCGCCACAAATCCCACTCTTGGGCCAGGGCAGCGATAAAGACCAAGGCCAACAACCACACCATGGTCCATCGCCTGCGCTGGTTTGGTGGCAACTCCGGCGACCACACCCCCAGACACAGGACGGCCAAGCCCAATAGCATGGCCAGAGTGGGCGCGCCACTCAAAGCCAGGGTCAAAAGACCGACGATGGCAAAGGCGCATCCTGGCCAAGTCTGGGTGCGCAATAAGGCCACACCCATGAACAGCGCGCTGCTGCCGCCCAGTTGCACCAAAAGGGGCGTGGTTTCGTGCAAAGGCAAGGCCAGTCCCAATGTGGCAATCAAGGCCAACAGACCTGCATCGGCCAGCGTCCTGGCGTAGTCAATGGGGCTTGCTTCACCGCCAAAGGCAAAACTCACAGGTTGGGCCTGAGGGCTACGGGCCAGGGCATCGATCGCATGCCATGTCATCACCAAAACCAGGGTTGCCATCGCCATGAATGGCATACGGGCAGCGATCAAAGGGGAGAACCCGTTCGGCGCCAAGGCCATGGACCATGCGCCCAACCAAAAGGGCAATAAGCCATCCAACTCAGGGGGTAAGCCCATCAAATGGGGCTGCCACCATGGGCTCTCCCCATGGACCAGGGCCAGCATTTGGCCCAAAGCGGCCATGTCCCAGGGCCGCCAAGGCTCGCGCCCAAAATAGCCCGGAAATACATACGCTGTGCACAAAAGCAGCAAACCCCAGCGTGGCAAACGGCGCACACCACTTTGGGCAACGATTGCAGGGTTTGGCGTTTTCACGGCGTTGGTGCTTTGTGAGGATGCTTCAAGTCTGTCACAAAACCCATAAAAAAAGCAGCGCGGTCATCCCGTGCTGCTTTTTGTAGGCCTTTGCACCCGATTATTTGGCGGCAGTCTTGTACTTGTTGCGGAACTTCTCGACACGGCCGCCCATGGTGTCAACTGATTTTTGGGTGCCGGTGTAGAAAGGGTGCGACTCGCTGGAGGTATCGAGTTTGTACAAGGGCAATTCGCGCCCATCGTCCATCTTCACCATTTCTTTGGTGTTGGCGCAAGACCGGGTGACAAATTTGAAACCGTTGGAGAGGTCCAAAAAACAGACCTCGCGGTAATTGGGGTGAATGCCTTCCTTCATGGGATTCCTTTGTGCAACTGCAACAGCCACGTCAAACCATTTCGACGCACTTTTCGCAAAGCTTCGAATTATGCCATGCTTTAACCACCTCGGCGCATCAGGTCAAAGAAATCAACATTCGTTTTGGTGGACTTCATGTTCTTGAGCATCAATTCCATGGATTCGATTTCATCCATGTTGTAGATGAACTGGCGCAAGATGCGGGTTTTTTGCAGGATTTCGGGTTGAAGCAGCAACTCTTCGCGGCGGGTTCCGCTGCGGTTGAGTTGTATGGCGGGGAAAACTCTTTTCTCGTACAAGCGTCGGTCCAGGTGGATCTCGCAGTTGCCCGTGCCCTTGAACTCTTCAAAAATCACTTCATCCATGCGGCTGCCAGTGTCAACCAAAGCGGTGCCGATGATGGTCAAAGAACCGCCTTCTTCGACGTTGCGTGCAGCACCAAAAAAACGCTTGGGCCGCTGCAACGCATTGGCATCGACGCCACCAGACAACACTTTGCCAGAGCTTGGCACCACATTGTTGTAAGCACGCGCCAATCGGGTGATGGAGTCCAGCAGGATGACCACGTTTTTTTTCAGTTCGACCAGACGTTTGGCCCGCTCAATCACGATTTCGGCCACGTGCACATGGCGGGCGGCGGGTTCGTCAAAGGTGGAGGCGATGACTTCGCCCCTGACGCTGCGCTGCATTTCTGTCACTTCTTCAGGTCGCTCATCCACTAGCAATACCATCATGTGGCTGTCGGGGTAGTTGGCCGTGATGGCATGGGCAATGTGCTGCATCATCACGGTTTTACCGCTTTTGGGCGGTGCCACCAGCAAGGCGCGTTGGCCTTTGCCGATGGGCGCAATGATGTCAATGATGCGACCAGTGATGTTTTCTTCACCTTTGATGTCACGCTCAAGCCGCATGTGCTCCTTGGGGAACAATGGCGTGAGGTTCTCAAACATGATTTTGTGTTTGTTGTTCTCAGGCAAATCGCCGTTGACTTTGTCCAGTTTGGTCAAGGCAAAGTAGCGCTCGCCGTCTTTGGGGATGCGCACTTCGCCCTCTACCATATCGCCGGTATGCAGGTTGAACCGCCGCACCTGGCTGGGGCTGATGTAGATGTCATCGGTGCTGGCTGTGTAGCTGGTGTCAGGGCTGCGCAGAAAACCAAACCCATCGGGAAGAATTTCCAGAACGCCATCGGCAAAAACTTGTTCGCCAGCGCGTGCACGTTTTTTGATGATGGCAAACATCAGTTCCTGCTTGCGCATGCGCCCAGTGTTTTCAATTTCCAGGGCTTCGGCCTGCTTGAGCACTTCAGACACGTGCAGTGCCTTGAGTTCGTTCAGATGCATGGGGGGACTCCTGTGATGGAGCTGGTCAATAAAAAAGGGGGGAGGGGGGAGCGACCGCTGGGGTCATTCGATCCGCTTGGAGCCCGCTTGCAGAGAGGTAAGCGGTATCAGCCAGGGCATTATGACAGGAAAAAACCTGGGCATGGCAGGCCCAGGTTTTGCAGATCAGGCCAATTGCTGGTCGATGAACTCGGTCAACTGGGCTTTGCTCAATGCCCCAACTTTGGTGGCGGCGAGTTGCCCGCCTTTGAATATCATCAGTGTGGGAATCCCGCGAATGCCAAATTTGGCGGGGATGTCGCGGTTTTCGTCCACATTCATTTTGGCCACTTGGAGTTTGCCTAGGTAGCCGTTGGCGACATCATCCAAGATAGGGGCAATCATTTTGCAAGGTCCGCACCACTCGGCCCAGTAATCGACCAAAACGGGTGTGTCCGATTGGAGAACATCGGTTTCAAAGGATTGATCGGAGATGTGTTTGATGAGATCGCTGGCCATGTGGTGTCCTATGGGAATAATGCGAAATGGTGAGGGGTGACGAGCCTTGACCCCGGCACTGGTTCCACAGTTAGAGCTGCTTGGTTCCCCACCTGACTCGGTTGGCCGCTTTGCCATGCGGGAAGGCCCGTCACGGATGATTGTAGGCCAAGGGGGGTGGCAGCGGCATAGAATCTGAGCCATGTCTTACTTGGTACTCGCCCGCAAATACCGACCTAAAAACTTCACGGAAATGGTGGGGCAATCGCATGTGGTGCGGGCCCTGGTGAATGCGCTGACACAGCAGCGTTTGCACCATGCCTATTTGTTCACCGGTACCCGGGGGGTGGGCAAAACCACCGTTTCGCGCATTTTGGCGAAGTCGCTCAATTGTCAGGGTGCAGATGGGCAAGGCGGCATCACCGCCGAGCCTTGCGGCGTTTGTGATGCGTGCCATGACATCGATGCTGGGCGTTTTGTCGATTACACCGAACTCGATGCGGCTTCCAATCGAGGAGTCGATGAGGTGCAAGCTTTGTTGGAGCAAGCGGTCTACAAACCTGTGCAGGGCCGCTTCAAAGTGTTCATGATTGACGAGGTTCACATGCTCACGAACACCGCTTTCAATGCGATGCTCAAGACTTTGGAGGAGCCTCCGGATTACCTGAAATTTGTGCTGGCCACCACGGATCCGCAAAAGGTACCGGTCACGGTGTTGTCGCGCTGCCTGCAATTCAATTTGCGGCCCATGGCCTCATCGGTTTTGTTTGACCACCTGACCCATGTGCTGCAAGCCGAAGGGGTGCCCCACGAGGCGCCCGCTTTGCGATTGATAGCCCGTGCCGCGCGCGGTTCGATGCGCGATGCCCTGAGCCTGACCGATCAGGCCATGGCTTTTGGGGCGGGTCATGTCATGTTGTCATCGGTCCAGCACATGCTGGGATCGGTGGATCGAGGCCATGTGTTGGCTTTGATCGAAGCCTTGGCCCAAGGCGATGGACGGCAAGTGGTGCAAACGGTCGATCAGTTGCGCGACCTGGGCTTGAACGCTGCCTCTACCTTGGAGGACATGACTGTGGTGCTCCAGCACATGGCGGTGTGGCAAGTCGTGCCCGCTGTGGCCGAAGACGACAGCTTGGATGAGGATGCCCGGGCCGAGCGCCATTTGGCCCGATTGATGCCCGCCGATGAAACCCAGTTGCTCTATAGCATGTGCTTGCATGGGCGCGCCGAACTGGGCTTGGCGCCCGATGAGTATGCTGCCTTGACCATGGTGCTGCTGCGATTGTTGGCATTCAAATCGCCCCAGACCCACCACCCTGAGGCGGAAAAAAAAAGCCTGAAATCCGCTGAATCGCCATCCCCTTCAACCCCATCACCCACCGAATGCCCAGTGGGTTTACCGCCAGGGCGCCAATTGCCAGTGCGCGAGGTCAATGCCAAACAGCCCTTCACAGCGCAGTCGGTTTCTCTCGAACCTGTGCAAGCGGGTGGTGCTGTTGCGGTGCGCGACCCCGGACCCTCGGCCGAGCGATTGGACCGGCCTCTGGGCTCGCCCGAGTTGGTATTGATCACCACCGAAGAGGGCGACTTTTGGCACGACGTGGTGCAACAAATGGTGGCCGCTGAGCGCATCACAGCGCTGGTGCGCGAGTTGGCCTTGCAGTCGCAATTGGTGGGCCGCGACTCCCAGGAGTGGTTGTTGCGCATCGAGCGTGAATCCTTGCACAACCCCACTGCCCGAGAGCGATTGGAGTTGGCCTTGGCCGACTCCGGCCACGCGGTGCGTTTGAGCCTGGAGGTCGGCCGTGTGACCGATAGCCCCGCCAAACGTGCGGCCGCTTTGGCCGCTCAGCGACAAAGGCAGGCAGAAGCCATCATCCTGGGCGACCCCTTTGTGCAAAGAATGATGCGCCAATATGGCGCGAAAATCGTTCCCGGATCTCTTAAACCCGCATGAAAGAAAACCACCATGTTCAACAAAGGACAACTCGCTGGCCTGATGAAGCAAGCCCAGGCCATGCAAGACAACATCAAAAAAACCCAGGAAGAGCTGGCCCACATCGAAGTCTCCGGTGAATCGGGTGCCGGGTTGGTCAAAATTTTGATGACCTGCAAGTACGAGGTCAAACGTGTGAGCATTGACGCGAGCTTGCTCAACGACGAAAAAGACATGTTGGAAGACTTGGTGGCCGCTGCTTTCAATGATGGCGCTCGCAAAGCCGCTCAGACCACAGAGGAGCGCATGGGCAAACTCAACGCGGGCTTGCCCCCGGGCATGAAACTGCCGTTTTGATGACCAGCAGCCCCAGCCTGGAGGCCCTGATGGTGGCCTTGCGCCGCCTTCCAGGGGTGGGTGTCAAGTCGGCCACCCGCATGGCCCATCATTTGTTGCAAAACGACCGTGAAGGTGCGCAATTGATGGTGCAAGCCATTGCCCAAGCCTTGGACAAAGTGGGGCATTGCCAGCGCTGCCACACCTTGTCGGAATGGTCGGTGTGCGCCATTTGTGCCGACCCAAAACGCGACCCCACCCGCTTGTGTGTGATTGAAACCCCTGCCGACCAATTGGCGTTGGAGCGCACCGGGGCTTACCATGGGGCTTATTTTGTGCTGATGGGTCGCATCAGCCCGATTGAAGGCATGGGCCCGCACGAAATGGGCTTGCAAAAACTGATCGATCGCGCCTGTGACGGCCAAGTGCAAGAAGTGATTTTGGCCACCAACTTCACCGCGGAAGGCGAGGCCACCGCCCATGTGATTGGTGAAGTGCTGAAAAAACAAGGTATCCAAGTCAGTCGCCTCTCGCGCGGGGTGCCGATTGGCAGCGAGTTGGAGTTTGTGGACCTGGGCACGATCGCCCATGCCTTGCTGGACCGGCGAAACACTTGAGTGGCACCGAAGCATCGCGATCGCTGCCCGGGCGAGGCGATCACTGCGCTTTCACGGTAGGTGGGTTTGGGTTTTTAGCAGTCCTTTTTTTGGACTGGGATTTGGTGGGGAAGGATTTACCAGCCACAAAAACCACCAATGATTGACCGGCCTTGACCGAACTGCTTGGGCTGAGCTTGTTCCATTCGGCCAATTGCTCGATGCTCACCTTGTAGCGGGTGGCCACGGATTGAAGGTTGTCTTGGGGTTTGGCTTTGACCACCAATCGTTTGAGCTGGGCTTCGGGAGACAGGTCAAGCCGTCCGTTGTCGGCAATGGACGAAGAGACATCTTCCTCCATGCGCACCGACCGAGGTACCAACAGGGCGGAGCCCGACTTGATCAGCATGTGCGGCGGAATCCCGTTGAGCGCTCTGAAATCGGCCTCCTTCATGCCTGCGCGCTTGGCGGCTTCGGCCACTTTGATGTTTTTTGGGGTCACCCAGGCGGTCCAACTGGCCATGCGGGCCTCACCGTGAAGGGCAAAATTGCGCATGAAGGTTTCGGCATTGTCCCAAGGCAACAGCAATTGCGGCGTGCCCGCTGCCAGCAACACAGGGCGGTTGGCCGAGGGATTGAGGGATTTGAAATCCTCCAGAGACACATCGGCCAATTTAGCGGCCAATTGGACATCGATGTCACGGGTCAGCGGCACGGTTTGAAAGTAAGGGTGGTTGGGAATGTGCGGCAGCTGCAGGTTGTAGACCTGTGGCGTGGCCACAATGTTTTTCACCGCTTGCAGCTTGGGCACGTAGTAGCGCGTTTCGTTGGGCATGCTCAAGTCGGAATAAGTCAGCCCTGCTTGGTTGCGTTGGTTGCGCGCCAAGGCTTTGCCCACATTGCCTTCGCCCCAGTTGTATGCGGCCAAGGCCAAATGCCAGTCGCCAAACTGGGTGTGCAATTTTTGCAGGTAGTCCAAGGCAGCCCGTGTGGAGGCTAGCACGTCGCGGCGGTCATCTCGGAAAGCGTTTTGCTTGAGGTCAAAATTTTTGCCGGTGGCCGGCATGAACTGCCACATGCCCGTGGCCCTTGCGGTCGAGACCGCTTGTGGGTTGAAAGCGCTTTCTATGAAAGGCAACAAGGCCAGCTCGGTGGGCATGCCACGGCGTTCAATTTCCTCCACGATGTGGTAGAGGTATTTGCTGGAGCGATCGGTCATCCGTTGCAAATAGTCCCCGCGTGCGGCATACCACTGGGTGCGATCCAGCACCAAAGGACTTTCCAAATCCGGCATGGCAAACCCGCGCCGAATGCGTTCCCACAAATCCATCGGCAAGTCCATGCGGGGAATGGCCGTGGTGCTCGCCGGGGTGGGTGGCAAAGGGCGCAAAGGGGTTAGGGTTTCAGCGTTGGGCAATGGGTTCATCGCTTCCACCGGGGGTGGAGATGGTTCACGCCTTTGGTCATCCCCATTGGGGATACCGACTGCGCCGGAGTTGTGGGCCAGGGGCGGGGTGGTGACACATGCGGTGGTCAAACAACCGATGAGCGCTATCCAAAAAAGTCGGTGGATCAAAATTTGTTTTTCCATTCGCGCAGCTGGGCAAAGACCGCCACCTCGTCCAGGGCTTGTGGGTAGCGCTGCGTCACCGCTTGCACCACAGAGGCTTGTCGGCTGCGCATAAAGGGGTTGATGGCCAGTTCCTGGGCCAGGGTGGAGGGCAGGGTGGGCTGGTCCTGCGCGCGCAAGCGCTGACACAAAGCATGGTAGGCCAACAATTCTGCGTTGTGGGGCTCGACCGCCATGGCAAAACGCAGATTGGACAGGGTGTACTCATGGGCACAGCAAACCTGGGTGTTGCCGGGTAATGCGGCGAGCCGGTCCAAAGAGTCCAGCATTTGGGCCGCAGTGCCCTCAAACAAGCGCCCGCAGCCACCGGAGAACAAGGTGTCGCCGCAAAACAGCAAAGGGGTGGTGTGTGCTGCGGGGACAAAGTAGGCGATGTGGCCAGCGGTGTGTCCAGGCACATCGATCACTTCAATCCGATGGCCTTGCCAATCAAAGGCATCTCCGCCACTGACCGGGACAAACGGGCCGGGAATGGCTTCCCCCGCAGGTCCATAAACCGTTGCCTGGGTGGCATTGCGCAGCATGTCCACGCCACCGGTGTGGTCTGCATGGTGGTGGGTGACTAAAATGGCTTGCAACTGAAGTTGTGTGCGCTGCAGCGCTTGCAGCACAACTTCGCCATCACCGGGATCCACCACCACCGCGTGGGTGTGGTTGTGCCACAGCCACAGGTAGTTGTCGTTGAAGGCGGGAAGTGGTGTCAGTTGCATGGAGCTTCAAATTATAGAAACCCCTGGATTGAACGCTTGGTGGCAGAGTCCACCGGGGCAATATGTGTTGAACTGGCAGCAGTTGCAATTTGACCGCGTGGTCGGCGACTTGTTTGGCTACCACGCTTTGCAAGTGGGTTTGCCCCACATCGACACCTTGCGCCTCAACCGGATGCCGCATCGGTGGATGGCTTGCCCAAACGCCAGCGACTTGCAATGGTGGATCACCCGCTTGCCGCAGGGCAATGCCGCACCCAAACCCTTATCGGTCTTGCTCGCCGAATCGGTGGCATTGCCGTTTGCCGATCAGTCGCTGGATTTGGTGGCCCTGCCCAATGGGCTGGAGACCAGCCTTGACCCCCATGCCACATTGCGCGAGGTCGAGCGGGTGCTGGTCCCTGAGGGAAGATTGGTGATTTCTGGGCTCAACCCCATGAGTTTGTGGGGCTTGCGCCAGCAAAGAACCCAATGGCTCAAGCGCTGGGGCTTGGGCGCGGAATTCGTGCCCGATATGGGCGATTGGATGGGGTATTGGCGTTTGCGTGATTGGCTCAAACTGCTGAGCTTTCAGATCGAACGGGGCAACTTTGGCATTTACCGCCCGGCGGTCAACCAACAAATCTGGTTGCAACGCTGGGCCTGGATGGACAAGGCGGGTGAGCGTTGGTGGCCCATTCTGGGAGCGGCTTATTTTTTGGTGGCTATCAAGCGCGTTCAGGGCCTGCGCTTGTTGGGTGCCAAATGGCGCCGGGCTGCGGCGGTGGCGGTGCGTCAGACCAGCACCGCCAAAACCCGGCCCGTGTTGACCCGGCGACAAGTTGACGAGGTGGTCGATGAAATGCGTTGAGATTTACACCGATGGGGCATGCAAGGGGAACCCAGGGCCTGGGGGATGGGGTGCATTGCTCATCAGCGCCGGGCGGGAAAAAGAAATGTTTGGCGGTGAAAGCATGACCACCAACAACCGCATGGAGCTGACCGCGGTGATAGAGGCCCTGCGCGCCCTCAATCAACCCTGTGATGTGGTGTTGCATTTGGACAGCGAGTATGTGCGCAAAGGCATCACCGAATGGCTGGCGGGTTGGAAGGCCCGCGGCTGGCGCACCGCATCCAAGCAACCGGTCAAAAACCTGGATTTATGGCAAAGCCTGGACCAAGTGGTCAATCAGTCGGGCCACCGCATCGTTTGGCGCTGGGTCAAAGGCCATTCGGGTGACCCTGGCAATGAGCGGGCTGACCAATTGGCCAATTGCGGCGCCGATTCTGTGATGTCATCAATGTGACAGGTGTCGAAGCCACTTTTTCCAGCCGGGCCCTGAATCCCGGCCTGTCTATCCCCCACAATTGGCGGTTGCAATCACAATTTGTCTCTTCCAAACCTTTAGATATGGCAACAAAAATCATTTATCCCGTGGTGGCGATCCTTGGCATTGCTGCAGCTTCCGGTGCGGCTTGGTGGTACCAACAGCCCCATAAGGCGGGCCCGGAGATTGTCACCCTCAAACCCAACACCGGTCCCCCCCCTGCGGCGGGTGGTGGTGCTGGTGGTGCCCCTGGTGGGCCCCGGGCGATGGGCGTCGAGGTGGCCCAGGTGGTCAAGATCAGCATCCGCGACGATGCCCAAACAGTGGGCACTTTGCGCTCGCGCCAAAACGTGATGCTGCGCCCCGAGGTGGCCGGTCGGGTGTTGTCCTTGGGTTTCACCGATGGCAACCGGGTGCGCGCCGGTCAATTGCTGGTGCAACTCGACGATACCTTGCAGCGTGCAGAGGTGCAGCAGTCCTTGGCCCAGGTGTCCATTGCCAGCGCCAACCACAAGCGCAACCAAGATCTGGTGGCGCAAAATTTTGTGGCCCAGCGGGTGCTCGATGAAAGCGGTGCCAGTTTGCAAGTGGCCCAGGCCCAATTGGCCCTGTCTTGCGCCCGGCTCGACCGCATGCGCATCGTGGCCCCGTTTTCGGGCACCGTGGGCATCCGCAATGTCAACGTGGGCGACTACGTCAAGGACGGCGCCGACCTGATCAACCTGGAAGACATTGGCACCCTGTACGTGGACTTTCGCTTGCCCGAGCGCAACCAGGGCAAAGTGGTGGCTGGCCAGGTGGTGGAGTTGGACATCGATGCCATGCCCGGCCGCATGTTCAAAGCCAAGGTCGAAGCGGTCGATCCATTGATCGACGCCAATGGCCGCTCGATTGGCGTGCGTGCTGTGATGGCCAATACCGCCGGTGAAGTGGCGGTGCCCCCTGGTGCCGCAAAAGGTGCCGCCGCCGCTGGCGCGCCGGCCAAATCCGCCGCGACCGGTGCAGCCCGCGTCCCAAACCTCGCCGCAACACCCGTCACCCCCATGGCCCCAGTGGCAGCGCCTTTGCCCTCGGGTTGCCCCCCCAATGTGTTGACCAGTCGGGTCTCTGAATTGCCCGCGGCCGTCCCCTCAGGGCCCTTGCGCCCAGGTATGTTTGCCCGTGTGACGGCGGTGTTTGCGTTCAAGCCCGAGGCCTTGGCGGTGCCTGAGGAGGCCATCGTTCCGCAAGGCGGTCGGCAATTTGTGTTCAAGCTGGTGGATCCGTCTTCGATGGAAAACCCGGGGCCGATGCCCCCGGACACCAAATGGGTTTCCAAGCGGGTGGAGGTCACCTTGGGCATTCGCCGTCCGGGCCAGGCAGAGGTTTTATCGGGCTTGGCGGAGGGCGATACCGTGGTCCTGGCCGGACAACAGCGTTTGCAAAAAGACGGCACGCCAGTGCGGGTGGTTGAACTGGCCCGAACAGGCGGCGCAGGCAGTGCCCCACAGAAATCTGGCCCGCCGGGCGCAACTGGCGCGCCGGCATCTGGCGCGGCTGCCCCCAGCGATGGGGCCGCCAAGGCCGCCAGTACCGCTGCCCCAGCCGCGGTAGCACCCGTTTCACGTTGATCACAAACCTTTGAGGTCCAGGCATGCAATTACCTGAAATATCGATCAGACGCCCGGTTTTTGCCACCGTGCTTTCTTTGTTGATTGTGTTGTTGGGCTGGGTGTCCTTCAACCGGCTCACGGTGCGTGAGTACCCCAAAATTGACAACCCGGTGGTCACGGTCGAGACCAAATACGTGGGCGCATCCAGCACAGTGGTGGAGTCACAGGTCACCAAGGTGCTGGAGGATTCATTGTCCGGCATCGAGGGGGTGGACATCATCACCTCCATCAGCCGGCAAGAGCAAAGCCAAATCACCGTGAAGTTTGTGCTTTCACGCGACCCCGACTCGGCCGCCGCCGATGTGCGCGACAAGGTGTCGCGCGTGCGCCAGCGCCTGCCCCAAGGCATTGACGAGCCGGTGATCGCCAAGGTCGAGGCCGATGCCTTCCCGGTGATTTGGCTGGCTTTCAGTTCCGATACCTTGGACCCCTTGCAACTGAGCGAGCTGGCCAACCGTGTGGCCAAGCCGATGATGCAAACCGCCCCGGGGGCGTCTGACGTGCGGGTCTACGGCGAGCGCAAATATTCCATGCGCATTTGGCTCGATCCCGATCGGCTGGCGGCTTTCAAGCTCACCACCCAGGACGTGGAAGACGCGTTGCGCCGTTCCAATTTGGAAGTGCCCGCTGGCCGCATTGAGAGCAATTTGCGCGAATTCAATGTGACTGCAGCGACCGATCTGCAAAAGCCAAACGAATTTGGTGAAATCACCATCAAGCTGGTCAATGGCATGCCGGTTCGCATCAAGGATGTGGCCCGGGTGGCCCAAGGCCCGCTGTCAGAGCGCACCGCCACCCGCTTGAACGGGCGCGATGCCATCACCCTGGGGGTGATCCGCAATGCCACGGCCAACCCCCTGGAACTGAGCGCTGCCGTGCGCGCCATGATCCCCAAAATCAAGGAAAACCTGCCCCCGGGCATCGAGATCGATGTGGCCAACGACAACTCGGTGTTCATCGATCGGTCCATCAAAGCGGTGTACCAAACCATTTTTGAAGCGGTGGTTTTGGTGGCTCTGGTGATTTTCTTTTTCCTGCGCACCTTTCGCGCTTCCATCATCCCCCTGGTGACCATTCCGGTGGCTTTGATCGGCACCTTTTCCATGATGGCCTTGTTTGGGTTCTCCATCAATTCGCTGACGATGCTGGCCTTGGTGCTGGCCATTGGCCTGGTGGTGGACGACTCCATCGTGGTGCTGGAAAACATTTACCGCCACATTGAGGAGGGCATGACCCCGTTTCAAGGTGCCATCGTGGGCTCCAAAGAGATCGCTTTTGCGGTGGTCTCCATGACCATGACCTTGGCCGCTGTGTTTGCCCCGTTGGCCTTCACACCGGGTCGCACTGGCCGTTTGTTTGCCGAGTTTGCCTTGGCCTTGGCCGGGTCGGTGATCGTCTCTGGTTTCGTGGCCCTGACTTTGTCACCCATGATGTGTTCCAAATTGCTCAAGCACACTGAAAAGCACAATTGGTTTGACAGCAAGATGGAAGCGCTTTTGCGCGGCCTGGAAAGTGGTTATGGCCGCTTGCTCGGTTGGACCTTGGGCGATATGCGCATCGGCCCCTTGCGCTTGTCCCGGCGTTGGTTTGTGGTGGCCGTGATGCTGTCTGCCGCGGTGGGCACGGTGGGATTGTTTTTGCAAACCAAGAGCGAACTCTCGCCGATGGAGGACCGGGGCGTGATACTGACGGTCATCAATGGACCCGATGGAGCCACATTGAGTTATACATTGAAATATGCGGAAGCCTTGGAGAAGATCGGTTCCCGCTATCAAGCCGACTTTGACCGCATCTTTACCGTGGTGGGCAATCCCACCGTGGCCCAAGGCAATGTGTTTTACCGCGCCCTGCCCTGGGAAGAGCGCACCCGCACCACCATGGATGTGGCGCGAGATATCACCCCTTCTGTGGCCAGCATGCCGGGGGTCACCGCTTTTCCCATCACGCCACCCTCTTTGGGTCAGGGCTTTCGGGAGCGGCCGCTCAATTTCGTGATCTTGACCTCGGACAGTTATCAAAACCTGTTCCAAGTGGTGCGCCAGTTCCAAGACGAAATGGCCAAAAACCCAGGGATCGTCAGCGTGGACACCGACTTGCGCTTGAACAAGCCTGAAATCAATATGTCGGTGGACCGCGAGCGTGCCGCCGACATGGGCGTGCCCGTCGATGCCATCGCCCGTGCGGTCGAGACCATGATGGGCGGTCGTCAGGTCACCCGCTACAAACGCGAGGGTGAGCAGTACGACGTGGTGGTGCAAACCACAGCCACCGGGCGTGACACACCCAACGACATTGAAAAGATTTTTGTGCGCGGGCGCAACGATGCCATGATTCCCTTGTCGGCCCTGGTCAAGATCAATGAAGTGGTGGTGCCGCGCGAGTTGAACCACTTCAGCCAGCGCCGCAGTGCTTCCATCACCGCCAACTTGGCCCCCAACTACTCCTTGGGCGAGGCCTTGGTGTTCATGAAGGACGTGTCCAAAAAGGTGCTCAAGCCGGGCTACTCCACCGATTTGAATGGCACCTCGCGCGAGTTTGTCGAGTCCTCAGGTTCGTTGGCGTTGGTGTTTGTGCTGGCCTTGTTGTTCATCTTTTTGGTGCTGGCCGCTCAATTCGAAAGCTTTATTGACCCGTTTGTGATTTTGCTCTCCGTGCCATTGTCCATGGTGGGCGCTTTGCTGGCCCTCAAATGGTCGGGTGGATCGCTCAATGTGTTCAGCCAAATTGGTTTGATCACCCTGGTGGGCCTGATCACCAAGCACGGCATTTTGATTGTGGAGTTTTCCAATCAAATGCGCGGCAAGGGCATGAGCACCCTGCAAGCGGTGAAAGAGGCGGCCACCATGCGCTTGCGGCCGATTTTGATGACCACCGGCGCGATGGTGTTGGGCGCGATTCCGCTGGCCATGGCCACTGGAGCGGGGGCTGAGAGCCGGCGACAAATCGGTTGGGTGATTGTGGGCGGCATGTCGCTGGGCACATTGCTCACCATTTTTGTGGTGCCCACCATGTACACCTTGTTCGCCCGCAAGTCCACGCCGGGTGCCATCACCACGGTGATCCACGATCCCGGCCACAAACCGGTTTGAGTCAGACCCCACCGTCTAACAGCATCACATCGACGGGGTCGCCCTGGGCCACATGGCCTTGTTCGTGGTGCAACACGATCAAGGCATTGGCCTGCACCATGGAGCTGAGCACCCCCGAGCCTTGGTTGCCGGTGGTGCGCACTTGCAAGCCCCCTTGGGCTGATCGGCTGACGATGCCGCGCTGGTACTCGGTGCGACCGGCTTTTTTGCGCATGGCTTGCTGGCTGTGGGCCCGCACCAGCAAGGGCGGTGCGTCGGTGCAGCCCATCATGCGCCAAAGGGCGGGGCGGACAAAGGCCAAAAATGTCACCATCACCGCCACCGGATTGCCCGGCAGCCCAAACATCACCGTCTGCCCCATGCGGCCCACGGCCATGGGTCGGCCCGGTCGCATGGCGATGCGCCAAAAGTCCACCTCACCGAGCTCGCGCATCAAGGCCTTGGTGTGGTCGGCCTCGCCCACACTCACCCCGCCACTGGTGATGATGGCATCGGACCGCTGGGCCGCTTCTGTGAAGGCGGCGCGCAAGCGCTCTGGGCTGTCGGGGATCACTCCCAAATCAAGCCATTCGCAGCCCATGCGCTGCAGCATGCCGCAAACGGTGTAGCGGTTGCTGTCGTACACCCCACCTTCGCGCGGGGCTTGGCCCAGGCTGAGGATTTCATCGCCGGTGGAAAAGTAAGCCACCCGCAGGCGCTGGCGCACCGCCACAGTGGGCAGGCCCAAGCTGGCCAACAAGCCCCAGGCCGCCGGGGTGAGCCGCTGGCCTTGGCGCAATGCGGCCTGACCTTTGGCAATGTCTTCGCCGCGCAAGCGCCGGTTGTCGCCGCTGTGCAATTGTCCGGCGGGTACCGTGATTTGCTCGCCTTGCACATCGACCATTTCATGCGCCACCACGGTGTCCAGCCCAGCGGGCATGATGGCCCCCGTGGTGATGCGCAGGCATTGGCCCGTTTGAAGGGCTGGCCCACGCCAGGCCGCACCTGCCAGTGCATGACCCACGCACTGCAAGCGGGTGGCTTGGTCGGCCAAGAGGTCCGCGCCCGCCAAGGCATAACCGTCCATGGCCGAGTTGTCATGCGGCGGGACGTCGATCGGCGAGACCACATCCTGGGCCAAAACGCGTTCGCCTGCGGCCATCACCGGCAAGGTTTCTTGTGGCCCATCCAAGCGCAAGGGCGCGAGTTGTGCCAAAAAAGCCTGGACCTGCGGTACCGACATGGCTTGGGGGTCGTAGCCCAGCAAGGCAGCGGCGATTTGTGCCAATGACTTCATCGCCATGCCACTTCAGCGGACCAGCTTTTGCAATTCGGCCAAGGTGTTGGCATTGGCAAAGGCCAGCGGGTCGTCATGCGCTTGGTCAAACGGCACCAAGACAGTGGGGTGCTGGGCCGTCCATTGGTCGATCTTGCGGCCACCCTCATGGGTAAAGCGCACCAGGCTCTCCAGCAACTGCAAACGCAGCAGGCAAAACACCGGCTGGGCACGCATCTGGGTGCGGCCTTGGTCATCGGTTTGCGGGCCACTGGCCATGGCCAGTGCGTTGGGGGTGCCATTCAGCGCTTTCGCCAGTCGCTTGGCCAAATCGGTGGGGAACCAAGGCGTGTCACAAGGGACGGTGAGCAAATAAGGGGTTTCGCAGCGCTCCAATCCGGTCAAAAACCCGGCCAGGGGTCCGGCATGGTCGCTCAAGGTATCGGGCCATACGGGTGCGCCAAAGGCTTCGTAGGCGGACAAATTGCGGTTGGCGTTGAGCATGGTTTCACCCACTTGCGGGGCCAGCCGCATCAAGGCATGCAAGGCCAGGGGCATGCCTTGGAAGTTTTGCAAACCCTTGTCGACCCCACCCATGCGCGAACCGCGACCTCCGGCCAGCACCAAGCCGGTGATCTCTTGCGGTGAAATGGCAGCGTTCATGCTTCAGCCACCGATGTAGCTCATCTCCACCCGCTTGAGGCCGGGGTGGGGCGCGCCCAAAGCGGCGCCGCGCAGTTCAGAGTAGCGATCGTCACGGCCTTGCCAGACCTGGGCGATGGCGGAGCGGATTTGTGCGTCACTGGCGCCTTGGCGCAGCAAACTGCGCAAGTCGTGGCCTTGTGAGGCAAACAGGCACAGGTACAACTGGCCCTCGGTGGACAGGCGGGCGCGGTTGCAGTCGCCGCAAAAAGCCTGGGTGACGCTGCTGATGAAGCCTATTTCGCCCAGGGCCGGATCGTGTTGACCGTTTGGGCCCACATGGCCCCAGCGCTGAGCGGTCTCACCCGGCGCAGAGGGCGACAAGGCCTGCAAGGCAAACTCGTTGCGCAACTGCACGAGCAATTCGCTGGATGGCACCACCTCGTCCATGGCCCAACCATTGGTTTCGCCCACATCCATGTATTCGATGAAGCGCAAGGCCATGCCGCTGCCCCTGAAGTGGCGCACCATGGGCAATACCTCGCCCAAGTTGGTGTGGCGCTTGACCACCATGTTGATCTTGATGCCACTGGGCCGACCCGCGGCATCCACACCCAGGCCCGCTTGCAGCGCGGCTTGTATGCCGTCCAAAACGTCTTGGACCGGAAAGTCCACATCGTTCATTTGCCGAAACACCGGATCGCTCAAGCCGTCCAAGCTGATGGTGATGCGCTTCAAGCCCGCTTGTTTCAAAGCCAGGGCTTTGCGCCCCAGCAATGAGGCATTGGTGGTCAAGGTCAGGTCCAGGGCCTGGCCTTCGGGGGTGCGCAGCGCGGCCAGTTGCGCGATCAACACCTCGATGTGTTTTCGCAGCAGCGGCTCGCCTCCGGTGAGGCGAATTTTTTGCACCCCCAACGCCACGAATTCGCGCGCCACCCGGGTGATTTCTTCAAAGCTGAGCAAAGCAGACTGCGGCAGGTAGTTGTAGTTGCTGTCAAACACGGCTTTGGGCATGCAGTAGTTGCAGCGAAAGTTGCATCGATCGGTGACGCTGATGCGCAAATCGCGCAAGGCGCGCCGGCGTTGGTCCTGCACCAGCCCGCCAATGGGTGGTGGGGCCTGGGTCAAATCCCAGGCCTGGCCAAGCTGGCGCTGATCGATCAACGGTATGGTGCGAGAACCCATTTGCCAATTGTGCCCGAGGCCAAAAAAAGACCCGCCTGAGCGGGCCTTTTCTCAGCGGATGTCAGCTCATTTGCTGGCGGCTGGGGCAGATGCATCGGCCGCAGGCGCCAGGGTGGGGGCCGGCGCCGGGGCGGCGGCAGGGGCCGCTACGGCCGGCGGGGTGCTGGCACGCGCAGGGGCCGCTTGGGTGGCAATGGCGCCTGGCAGCATGGGCACGATCAACAGGGCCACGATGTTGATGATCTTGATCAAGGGGTTGACGGCAGGGCCTGCGGTGTCTTTGTAGGGGTCGCCCACGGTGTCACCCGTCACAGCGGCTTTGTGGGCCTCGCTGCCTTTGCCACCAAAGTGGCCGTCTTCGATGTACTTCTTGGCATTGTCCCAAGCGCCGCCGCCAGTGCACATGGAGATGGCCACAAACAAGCCGGTGACGATGGTGCCCATGAGCAAACCACCCAGGGCCGCAGCCCCCAGGGTCAAACCCACCAAGATGGGGACCACCACAGGCAACAAGGAGGGGACCACCATTTCTTTGATGGCTGCGCTGGTCAACATATCCACCGCGGCGCTGTAGTCGGGTTTGCGCTGACCGGCCATGATTTGGCCGTCTGAGAACTGGCGGCGCACTTCCACCACCACCGAGCCGGCCGCACGGCCCACGGCCTCCATGGCCATGGCACCAAACAGGTAAGGGATCAAGCCACCAATGAACAGACCCACGATCACCTTGGGGTCGCTCAGGCTGAAGGCGACTTCCAGGCCACGGGTTTCCAGCGAATGGGTGTAGTCGGCAAACAGCACCAAGGCGGCCAAGCCGGCCGAGCCAATCGCATAGCCTTTGGTCACCGCTTTGGTGGTGTTGCCCACGGCGTCCAGCGGGTCGGTCACATCGCGCACTGCCTTGGGCAATTCGGCCATTTCGGCAATGCCACCGGCGTTGTCGGTGATGGGGCCATAAGCGTCCAAGGCCACCACGATACCGGCCATGCTCAGCATGGCGGTGGCTGCCACGGCAATGCCATAGAGTTCACCCAACTGGTAAGCGGCCAATATGCCGGCACACACCATCAGTACCGGCCATGCGGTGGAGCGCATGGATACGCCCAGGCCGGCAATGATGTTGGTGCCGTGACCGGTGGTCGATGCTTGCGCTATATGCTTGACCGGTGGGTATTGGGTGCCGGTGTAGTACTCGGTGATCCACACCAGTGCGGCGGTCAACAACAAGCCCACGGCACAAGCTCCCCACAAGCGGATGTGGGTGCCAGCGCCCAGGGCGTCGTCGGGCATGATGGCCTTGGTGACAAAGAAAAAGGCCACCAACGACAAACCACCGGCCACGGCCAAGCCTTTGTACAGGGCGGGCATGACGTTTTTCATGCCGGGCGATGCCTTGACGAAAAAGCAGCCAATGATGGAGGCAATGATGGACACCCCACCCAGCACCAGGGGGTAGAGAGCGGCTTGCAGGGGTGCAGAAGTGATCATCAAAGCACCGAGCACCATGGTGGCGATCAGGGTGACGGCATAGGTCTCGAACAAGTCGGCGGCCATGCCAGCGCAGTCGCCCACGTTGTCGCCCACGTTGTCGGCAATCACAGCCGGGTTGCGGGGGTCGTCCTCAGGTATGCCGGCTTCGACCTTGCCCACCAGGTCGGCGCCCACATCTGCGCCTTTGGTGAAAATGCCGCCGCCCAAGCGGGCAAAGATGGAAATCAAGGAAGATCCAAAGGCAAAACCAATCAAGGGGTTGAGCAAAGCCGCCAGGTTTTTATCGGGCGTGAGGTTGCCGTTGCCCACCAAAAACCAAAAGAAGCCGCCCACGCCCAACAGGCCCAGACCCACCACCAACATGCCGGTGATGGCACCGCCTTTGAACGCCACGTCCAATGCAGGACCAATGCCATGGGTGGCCGCCTGTGCGGTGCGCACATTGGCTTTGACCGAGACATTCATGCCGATGAAACCGCAAGCACCGGACAAAAGGGCACCAATGACAAAGCCAATGGCGGTTTGAGCACTGAGGAAAATGCCAATCAGGATGGCCAGCACCACACCGACCATGGTGATGGTGCGGTACTGGCGGGCCAGGTAAGCGGCAGCGCCTTGTTGAATTGCGGATGCAATCTCTTGCATGCGGGCGTTGCCCGCGTCCATGGACAAGATGGATGCGCGGGCCCAAAAGCCGTAAATGACGGCAATGATTCCGCAGGCGAGCGCAAATACGATCGCTGTGTTGTCAGACATAAAGTCTCCTTAGAGTTTCCCTTGAGTGAGGTGGTCCAACACAGGGGCCGGACCACGACCGATGTGTTGCTTCCTCAGTCCAGGTCAAACTGGATCCCGATTGGCCAACCCGCGAACTGTAAGCGAAGCAGAGTTGGTGTTAACCCTAGATTTGTACCTGGCCAGCCCCTTGAACGCAAAGCAAGGGTTAATACGGTGGATATACTTTTCGACTTTCACAATCTTTTTAAATCTGGAAATTTCATGTCCCTTGATAACGTTACTCCAGGCGACCAGCTGCCCAATTTTTTCAACGTCATCATCGAAATTCCGATGAATGCCGACCCGGTGAAATACGAGGTGGACAAGGCCACCGGGGCGATTTTTGTCGACCGCTTCATGAGCACATCCATGCACTACCCGACCAATTACGGTTATGTGCCCAAGACCATCAGCGGTGACGGCGACCCGGTGGACGTGCTGGTGATCACACCGGTCCCCCTGATCCCCGGCGTGGTGGTGACTTGCCGCCCCCTTGGCCTTTTGAAAATGGAGGACGAGGCCGGGGTGGACGGCAAGGTGCTGGCCGTGCCGACCGACCAAATTTTGTCCATCTACACCCAGTGGCAAAAGCCGCAAGATATGAACCCGATGCGCTTGAAAACCATTGCCCATTTCTTTGAGCACTACAAAGACCTGGAGCCCGGCAAGTGGGTCAGGGTGCTGGGCTGGGAAGGCCCAGAGGCGGCCATCCAAGAGGTGATGGAAGGCGTGGCCAATTTTCGCAAAGAACAGGGACTGGCCTGAAGCGTTCCCAAGGCTGGCGTGACCGATTCGAAGCGCAAGTCCTGAGCGATCCGGATGTAAGTGCCAGGGGCAAGCCATCAAGCCATGTCGGCATTGGGTTTGAAAGGGGTGCGTTGACCCAGGTGTTCCATGTAGTTGTCCACCCCGCGGCCTTCTCGGTCTAAGAACTGGCCGATGGCCTGGGCAAAGCGCGCATCGGCGACACCGTGTGCGCTGTGGGTCATGACGGGCATCAAGGCGCGGGCCATTTTGTGCTCCCCTTGCGCACCACCTTCAAACCGTTGTACGCCATTTTGCAAGCACCATATCAGGGGTTGGTAGTAGCAGGCCTCAAAGTGAAGGCAGTCCACCCGATCCAAGGCCCCCCAGTATCGTCCGTAAACCACGGCTGGCCGATCGCTGGCATCGGACAGGCCCAACAACGAGCAAGCCATCGGGGTACCACTGCGGTCGGCCAGCAAAAGCAACCAGTTTTCTGGCATTTGGTCGGCCATGGCTTGAAAGAAGGAGCGGCTCAGATAGGGCGCGTTGCCATGCTCGTAATAAGTGCGCTCATAGCAAGCATAGAAAATATCCCAGTGATCTGGGCCGATGTCTTGCCCACGCAGGGCTTGAAACCGCACGCCGGCATCGGCCACGCGGCGGCGTTCTTGTTTGATTTTTTTGCGCTTTTCTTGCTGTAAGCTGGCCAAAAAGGCATCGAAGTTCTGCCAGCCCTGGTTGTGCCAGTGAAACTGCACCGTGTGCCGTTGCATCCACTGCGCTTGCGCACAGGCAGCCATGTCTTCATCGCTGCCAAACAGCAGGTGCCAAGATGAGAGTTTGTGCTGCGCGCACCATCCCTGCAAGGCCTGCAGCAAGGCCTGACGGGCCGCTACGCTGCGGGCGAGCAAACGGCTGCCAGGCACCGGTGTGAAGGGCACCGCCACCAGGGCCTTGGGGTAATAAGTCAGGCCATGCTGCTCATACGCGTTGGCCCAAGCCCAATCAAACACATATTCGCCATAGGAGTGGCTTTTAAGGTAGAGCGGGCAAGCCGCTTGCAGTTCATCACCTGACCAAAGGCTCAAGAAGCGGGGGCTCCAACCGGTTCGGGCGCTGGCGCTGCCACTGTGGTGCATGGCGCTCAGATAGGCATGGCGCATGAAGGGCGTGGGATGGCTTTGCTGGGCGAGCAAGGCATCCCAGGCCACCGCATCGATGTGCAATGGGTCATCGTCGACCCGGATGCCATAATTCATCAGCTTAGTATCCATCCCCATCTATGACACTTCTGATCAGCGTTGCCCAGCTCAATTTTGTGGTGGGTGACATGGCGGGCAATGCCCAAAAAATCATTGACACCGCCCGCAGCGCCCATCAAAGAGGTGTGCGCTTATTGCTCACCCCCGAATTGTCGATCTGTGGCTATGCGGCAGAAGACTTGTTTTTGCGGCCCTCGTTCATCCAAGCCTGCGATGATGCCCTGAAAATCATTGCCAGCGCCTTGGCCGACTTGAAAGACCTGTGTGTGGTGGTGGGTCACCCCAGCGGTGGCGATAGCCGCACCCGTTCGGTCTCGGTGGCGCAGCGATTTAACCGAGCCAGTGTGGTCCGCCAAGGCCAAGTGGTGGCCCATGCCGACAAACGCGAGTTGCCCAATTACCAGGTGTTTGATGAGCGGCGTTATTTCACCCCGGGACACAGCCCTTGTGTGTTTGAGGTGGCGGGATGGCGCGTGGGCCTGTTGATTTGTGAGGATGCCTGGTTTGAGGCCCCCGCCGCCGATGCCTTGGCCGCTGGGGCGCAATTGCTGGCTGTGGTCAATGCCTCACCGTTTCATGTGGGCAAGGGGGGCGAGCGCGAAGCCACCATGCGCAAGCGTTGCGCGCAGACCGGTTTGCCCCTGGTGTATGCCCATTTGGTGGGCGGCCAAGATGAGGTGGTGTTTGAAGGCCGCTCCTTTGTGTTGGACGCCAAAGGCGAGGTGATGGGGCGCGCCCACAGCTTTCAAGAGCAGGCATTTGACATCGGCCTGGGCCGCCCATTGGGGCCCGTGCTCATCCAGGCGCCGATGGCCCCGGCCCACAGCCTGGAGTCCGATTTGTGGCACGCCTTGGTGACGGGGGTGCGCGACTACATTGGCAAAAATGGGTTTCCCGGGGCGTTGTTGGGTTTGTCGGGTGGCATCGACTCGGCCTTGGTGCTGGCGATTGCGGTCGATGCCCTGGGGCCTGAGAAAGTACGCGCCGTGATGATGCCCTCGCCCTACACCGCCGACATCAGTTGGTTGGATGCGCGCGACATGGCCCAGCGATTGGGGGTGCGCTACGACGAGCACTCCATCGTGCCCGAGTTCGAGGCGTTTTTGACCACCTTGGCGGGCGAGTTTGCCAACACTTCGGTCGACACCACGGAAGAAAACATCCAAGCCCGCATCCGTGGCACTTTATTGATGGCGTTGTCGAATAAATTCGGCTCCATCGTGCTGACCACGGGCAATAAAAGTGAAATGGCCACCGGCTATTGCACCTTGTATGGCGACATGGCGGGAGGCTTTGCCGTCATCAAGGATGTGGTGAAAACCATGGTGTTTCGCCTGGCCCATTGGCGCAATGCCAATGACCCGTTTGGACGCGGTCTGAACCCGATACCCGAGCGCATCATCACCCGACCGCCCAGCGCCGAGTTACGGCCCGATCAAACCGACCAGGACAGTTTGCCCCCTTACGAAGTGCTCGACGACATTTTGGAGCGCTTCATGGAAAACGACGAAAGCCCTGCGCAAATCATCCAGTCGGGCCATGCGCCGGCGGATGTGGACAAAGTCACCCGCTTGATTCGCATCAATGAATACAAACGCCGCCAGTCGCCGGTGGGCATTCGGGTCACCCACCGCAGCTTTGGCAAAGATTGGCGCTATCCTATTACCAATCGCTTTCGCGAATAAGACCACCATCAGGAGTGAATATGAAACAAATCACCGCCATCATCAAACCTTTCAAGTTGGAAGAAGTGAGAGAGGCCCTGGCAGAGTGTGGGGTTACGGGCCTGACCGTCACCGAGGTCAAGGGGTTTGGCCGCCAAAAAGGGCACACCGAGTTGTACCGCGGTGCCGAATACGTGGTGGACTTTTTGCCCAAGGTCAAGGTGGAGGTGGTGGTCAAGTCCACTGATGTGGACCGGTGTGTGGATGCCATCGTGCGCGCGGCCCGCACCGGGAAAATTGGCGACGGAAAAATCTTTGTCACCTCGATCGAGCGGGTGGTGCGCATCCGCACGGGTGAAATCGACGACTCAGCGGTCTGAGTTTTTTTCGGGCTGCAAGCCCAGCCCCGACAGATTAAATCAACTCCAGCCCAGAACCCTCTGGTCGCATGCCGGCTTCAGACACCAAGGTTTTGAGCAAGCGGTCTGTCTCGCTGTCGAGCCGCACCAGTTTTTGTGGGGCTTCGCCAATGAACCCGTTTTGCGTGGCTTGCGATAAAAACGCCATCATGCCATCGTAATACCCGTTGACCGATAGCATTCCCAAGGGTTTGTGGTGATAGCCCAATTGTCGCCAGCTCCAAATTTCGAAAAGCTCCTCCAAGGTGCCGATGCCGCCGGGCAGGGTCAAGAATGCATCGGCACGCTCGGCCATCATCTGTTTGCGCTCGTGCATGGTCTGCACCACATGCAATTCATCGCACTCGCGCCGCGCAAACTCTTTGTCCACCAGGGCCTGGGGGATCACGCCCACCACCCGACCGCCCGCTTGGGCGGTGGCCTGAGCCACCACGCCCATCAGACCGTTGTTGCCGCCGCCGTAAACCAGTTGGCCGCCATGCCGGCCAATCCAACTGCCCACGTCCCGGGCAGCTTGGGCATAAGCAGGCAAGTCACCCATGCGCGAACCGCAGTACACACACAAAGAGAAGTTGGGTTTATTCATGGCAAGGTATGGGTTTGTTTTCAGTCTGGCGCAGGTTCGTGCACCAATTGTGTTCCGGCCCACACATCGTGCCAGAACTGACCCCCGGGGGCCATTGTGGAGGAACCGGCCCAAAGCACCACCCAAACACCCATGCTGGCCAGGGCTGGCATCACAGGCATTTCCAGCATCCAAGCCAAAGCCAGTGGGGGGGCAAACCACAGCCACGACAGGACAAAACGTTTCAGCGCCAAGCCCTGTGTCAACCCTGCGCCATTGAGGTCGAGCACCCTAATGCGCCAAGTCTTCATGGCCAAGGTTTGGCCTTTGTGCCAAAACCAGGTGAAGTAAATCGCCAGGACCAGCACCACAAAGGCTTGCAAACCAGGGCGGTTGGACAAGCCATGACGGCTTTGGCTCAAGGTGCTGAAGAGATATCCAGCGATGAAGATCACCCCAAACAGCAACATGCCTTCATACAGCCAGCAGGCCATGCGGCGAAACAATGTGGGTGTGGTGAAGCTGGTGTCACCCATCGGCGGCACCACGGACGCAGGGGTCATTCGCTTTGGGAGGACACAGTGGGTGCGGCGGCAGTTTGAGGGGCTTGCGGCAGCAGGGTGGCTGGGTCGAGCATTTCGACATCAATTTTAGGGCCCTTCATATTCGGGGCCTTGAGGGCAGGTGAGGCAGCCAGCTTGTGGGGCGGTACTTTTTTGACCGCCGTTGCTGCACCCGTGGGGGCCGCGGTGGAAGCAGCCGCGAGTTTGTTTTTTTCCTCAACGCTCAAAGCTTGGTAGGCCTCCCACTTGGCGCGCTTTTCGTCGGTGGTGTGTTGAGCGGTCTCGGCAAAGTTCAAGCGCGCTTGGGTGCGTTGCTGGGGGCTGAGTTGCGCCCACTCTTGCACCCGGGAATGCAGTTTGACACGGTCCTCGCCAGACAGGGTGGCAAAGTTTTTGGCCAATGCCAGCCATTTGCGTTTTTGGGCCGCACTGATGGTTTGCCACTGGGTTTTGAGGGGGGCAAGGGCTTGTTGCTCGGAGGCACTCAGTTCAGACCAATTGGGACGGGTAGGAGCGATGGGTTTGTTTGCTGCGCTGGCGGTGCTGGCTGATGCGGAAGCCGCCACACCCGGTGGCATAACCGCAGGCCCTTGGGCGAAGGCATGGAACGCCCAAGCGCATGCCCACAGCGCCCACACGGGTGCGGTTGGGATGAGCTTGGCAAAAAAGTGCATGGATTCAATCTTCGGCTGAATCGGTATTTTGCAACTTTAAAAACTGCAAAAAACCGGGGTCGGTGTAGGCATTGGGAGGCAGGTCATCGGTGAGCAAAGCGGCATCGATCTCAGCGACTTCGTGGGCCCTGTGGTCATCGAGCACCGCATTGATGGTGAGCAATCCGACCAACAGCAAGCCGATGGGAAACAAACTGGCCAAAGGGGTCCAGCCTTTCCACGGTGCGCCCAAGGTCAAGGTCCCATCGCCCAAGGTCTGCGTGTTTGATCGGGTGACCCAAATGGGTGCCACACGGCGAGCGGCCACGGCCCTCATGCGCGCCGCACGCAAACGCTCTTGAATGTCGTAAGGCATTTGATCTAATTTTCCAGACAAGGCGCGGGCAACTTGTTGGCCAAACAGATCATCAGGGCTGTGGTGGGTGGTCTTCATGGCGATTTATCTTTTGGCTTGGAGTGCGGTGGCAAGGGTTTGAATGGCTCGAAAACAATGCGTCTTAACACTTCCTTCTGAACATCCCATGGCAGAAGCTGTTTCAGCGATGTCTAACTCCTCCCAATAACGCAACAGGAAGGCTTCGCGTTGACGGGGCGGCAATTTTTCAATTTCGGACTCAATTTCGGCCATGTTTTGGCTTTCCATCAACCACTGCTCAGCGCTTTGCTGCATGCCATCGGTATGGGCGGCACCCAACACCTCTAGCAAGTCAAAGCCGTCTTCTTCACTTTCACCTTGAGCATCGCTGAAATTGATGAAAATTGATTGACGGGTCTTGCGTCGGCGAAACCAATCCAGGGTGCAGTTGGACAAAATCCGCTGAAACAGCAAAGGCAATTCGCTGACCGGTTTATCGCCGTAATGTTCGGCCAATTTCATCATGCTGTCTTGCACAATGTCCAAAGCCGCCTCTTCGTCTCGCACATGGTAGAGCGATCGCTTGAAAGCGCGTTTTTCTACGCTTTGTAGAAACTGGGAGAGTTCGCGTTCTGTGGCCAATTTGCGTGAGGGTTTGCTGAGACTTCAACGTTGAGGGTTGTCAAAAGTTCAAGCGCGCCGGATTATGGCATTGAAGAAATGTTTTGAATGACGGGCCATGTGACCGAAAAATTTAGTGTCATAATCCACCTCCACTTTTGGCAAACAGGTCTGGATTCGGCGCCTTTTGGCGGCCCATGGTCCACGGCCCTAAGTCTTGACACCTCCCCACAAGGGCCGGTGAAAAGGCACCCAAGGTTTTTCGTTTTCGAAGACTGAAAGGTTCATCATGGAAATTTCCAAAGCAGAACTCGCTTCTGCCTCCGCTGTCGCGCTGGCTGCCCCTGAGGAACTGATGGGGGCCGAGATCATGGTCAAGGCTTTGCAAGCCGAAGGGGTCAAATACCTCTGGGGGTATCCCGGTGGTGCGGTGCTCTACATCTACGACGCGTTGTACAAACAAAACACCATTGAACACGTGCTGGTGCGCCACGAGCAAGCGGCGGTGCATGCGGCAGACGGCTATGCACGCGCCACCGGTGAGGTGGGCGTGGCCTTGGTCACTTCTGGCCCTGGCGTGACCAATGCGGTCACTGGCATTGCCACCGCTTACATGGACAGCATTCCCTTGGTGGTGATCACGGGTCAGGTGCCCACCCATGCCATTGGTTTGGATGCCTTTCAAGAATGCGATACCGTGGGCATCACCCGGCCCATTGTCAAACACAACTTCTTGGTCAAAGACGTGGCCGATTTGGCCTTGACGATCAAGAAAGCCTTTCACATCGCCCGCTCGGGCCGTCCCGGCCCCGTGGTGGTTGACATCCCCAAAGATGTGTCGTTCAAAAAGACCAGCTTCACTGGCTACCCCCAAGAACTGAGCATGCGCTCTTACAACCCGGTGCGCAAGGGTCACAACGGGCAAATTCGCAAAGCGATGAGTTTGCTGATGGGGGCCAAACGCCCTTACATCTACACCGGCGGTGGGGTGTTGCTCAGCAACGCCTCGGATGAATTGCGAGCCCTGGTCAACATGATCGGCGCACCTTGCACCAGTACCTTGATGGGCTTGGGGGCCATACCCGCCAGTGACCCCAAGTTTTTGGGCATGCTGGGCATGCACGGCACGATCGAGGCCAACAATGCCATGCAGCATTGCGATGTGCTGATTGCCATTGGTGCGCGGTTTGACGATCGGGTCATCGGCAACCCCAAGCACTTTGCCCAAAACGAGCGCAAGATTGTCCACATCGACATCGACCCATCCAGCATTTCCAAGCGGGTCAAGGTGGACGTGCCCATCGTGGGCGATGTCAAAGATGTGCTCACCGAACTGATCAACCTGATCGCCGAGTCCAAAACCAAAGTCGACGCCAAAGCATTGGCCGATTGGTGGACCACTGTGGAAGGCTGGCGTTCTCGCCAGTGCCTGAGTTATGACCGGGGCAACAAAGACGTGATCAAGCCTCAGTTTGTGGTCGAAACACTTTGGAACATGACCAAGGATGTGGAGGCCTACATCACCTCTGATGTGGGTCAGCACCAAATGTGGGCGGCCCAGTATTACCGCTTCGACCAACCCCGGCGCTGGATCAATTCTGGTGGACTGGGCACCATGGGTGTGGGCATCCCCTATGCCATGGGCATCAAATTGGCCAAGCCCGAGAGCGAGGTGTATTGCATCACCGGCGAAGGATCGGTGCAGATGTGCATTCAAGAGTTGTCAACCTGTTTGCAGTACAACACGCCGATCAAGATCATGGCCTTGAACAATCGCTATCTGGGGATGGTGCGGCAATGGCAAGAGATCGAGTACTCGGGCCGCTACAGCCACAGTTACATGGATGCGCTGCCCAATTTTGTCAAACTCGCCGAGTCCTACGGCCATGTGGGCTTGTTGATTGAGCGTCCGCAAGACGTGGAGGGCGCTTTGATCGAGGCGCGCAAGCTCAAGGACCGCACGGTGTTCATGGACTTTCGCACCGACCCGACCGAAAACGTATTCCCTATGGTGCAAGCTGGCAAGGGCATCACCGAAATGCTGCTGGGCAGCGAGGACTTATAAGGCTTGTCGCGCCTGATTGCGCAGACCCAAATTCCATCAACCCCGAGAAGAATCTATTGCCCGCCAACTTTGCCGGTTACCGCTGGCAGACGAGGGCGGTGACACCCCAGCAATCCTATTTGCGGCGGTGTTTGAGCGAAAAGAGGAATCCCCATGAAACACATTATTTCTGTCTTATTGGAAAACGAACCTGGCGCTTTGTCCCGGGTGGTGGGCCTGTTCTCGGCCCGTGGTTACAACATCGAGTCATTGTCGGTGGCCCCTACCGAAGACCCCAGTTTGTCGCGCATGACGCTGCAAACGGTGGGTTCGGACGATGTGATCGAGCAAATCACCAAGCACTTGAACCGGTTGATTGAGGTGGTCAAAGTGGTGGACCTGACCGAAGGCGGCTACACCGAACGCGAACTGATGATGGTCAAGGTGCGCGCAGTAGGCAAAGAGCGCGAAGAAATGAAGCGCATGGCCGATATTTTCAGGGGCCGCATCATCGATGTGACCGACAAAAGCTACACCATTGAAGTCACTGGCGACCAGTCGAAAAACGACGCTTTTTTAGAAGCCTTGGAACGCTCGGCCATTTTGGAAACCGTGCGCACGGGTGCCTGCGGCATTGGCCGTGGTGAACGTGTGTTGCGTGTTTGATGCACTCAACCCTTTCCCAACCCTTTTTCACCCAGGAGAAAACATGAAGGTTTACTACGACAAAGACTGTGACTTGAGCATCATCAAGGGCAAGACTGTGGCCATCATCGGTTACGGCTCGCAAGGTCATGCCCATGCGCAAAACCTCAACGACAGCGGCGTCAAGGTGTTGGTGGGTCTGCGTCCTGGCGGTGCCAGTTGGAACAAGGTTGAAAAAGCCGGCCTCAAAGTGGCCGCTGTTGCCGACGCGGTCAAAGCCGCCGATGTGGTGATGATTTTGTTGCCCGACGAGCAAATTGCCAGCGTCTACAGCAACGATGTGGAACCCAACATCCAAAAAGGTGCGTCCTTGGCCTTTGCCCACGGTTTCAATGTGCACTACAACCAAGTGGTGCCGCGTGCCGATTTGGACGTGTGGATGGTCGCCCCCAAGGCGCCTGGCCACACCGTGCGCTCCACCTATGTCCAAGGCGGTGGTGTGCCCCATTTGGTGGCCGTGCACCAAGACTGCAGCGGCAAAGCGCGTGACATGGCGCTGAGCTATGCCATGGCCAACGGTGGTGGTAAGGCCGGCATCATCGAAACCAATTTCCGCGAAGAAACCGAAACCGATTTGTTTGGCGAGCAAACCGTTTTGTGTGGTGGCGCGGTCGAACTCATCAAGACCGGTTATGAAATCTTGGTTGAGGCCGGTTACTCCCCCGAAATGGCTTACTTTGAATGCCTGCACGAACTCAAACTCATTGTTGACTTGATTTACGAGGGCGGCATTGCCAACATGAACTATTCGATTTCCAACAACGCGGAATTCGGTGAGTATGTGACTGGCCCCGAGGTCATCAACGACCAGTCGCGCGCTGCCATGCGCAAAGCCCTGGAGCGCATCCAAAACGGCGAATATGCCAAGGCCTTCATTTTGGAAGGCCGCACTGGCTACCCCAGCATGACCGCGCGTCGCCGCTTGACCGAGGACCACTCGATCGAAAAAGTGGGTTCCCAACTGCGCTCCATGATGCCTTGGATTTCCAAGAACAAACTGGTGGACAAAACCCGCAATTGATGGTGTCTTTACCGCGCACAAAGGCCACCCGGTTGGTCTTTGCGTTGGTGTTTTTTTCAGCGATACATTGAGTTCATGGCATCCAATTCATACCCGCATCCCATCTTGGCCCGCGAGGGTTGGCCCTTCATCTTGCTGGCCTTGGCCATGGCAGTGGGCACACATGCCAGCCTGGGTTGGGCATGGGCTTTGCCATTTGATGTGATCTTGGTGTTTGTGGTTCAGTTTTTTCGCGATCCTGCGCGCACCATTCCCGATTTGCCCAATGCAGTGTTGTCGCCCGCAGATGGGCGCATTGTGAAAATCGAAAAGGCATTTGACCCTTTTGCCCAGCGCGAGGCCATCTTGGTCAGCGTGTTCATGAATGTGTTCAATGTGCACAGCAATCGCTCCAGCGTCAACGGCGTGGTGCGCAGCGTGAACTACTTTCCCGGCTTATTTGTCAATGCCGATTTGGACAAGGCTTCGACCGAAAACGAGCGCAATGCCCTGGTCATCGATGCCCAAATTGCGGGGGCGCAACACACCGTCACCTTGGTGCAAGTGGCTGGGTTGATCGCACGGCGCATCCTTTGCTATGTGCAAGCCGGTCAGGTGTTGCAAAAGGGCGAGCGTTACGGCTTTATCCGTTTTGGCTCGCGGGTGGATGTGTACTTGCCTTTGAGCGCGCAGGTATTGGTTGCGCCCGGTGACAAGGTGTCGGCCACACTCTCTCCTTTGGCCACGGTGGGCTGATCGCTCTGTGGCCCAAAACCCCATGAGCGAGCCCACCGACAAAGCCGACGAAGCGCTCCCCCGCCCGCGCAAGGGCATTTACGTGCTGCCCAATTTGTTCACCTTGGCGGCATTGTTTGGCGGGTTTTATGCCATTGTGATGGCGATGAACAACCACTTCGATCTGGCGGCCATGGGTGTGTTTTGTGCCATGGTCCTCGACAGTTTGGATGGCCGCGTGGCCCGCATGACCAACACCCAAAGTGCGTTTGGCGAGCAAATGGACTCTTTGGCCGACATGGTTTCATTTGGCGCTGCACCCGCCCTCATTGCTTATGAGTGGTCGCTCAAAGGCCTGGGCCGTTGGGGATGGGTGGCTGCTTTTGTGTATTGCGCATGCGCAGCATTGCGCTTGGCGCGCTTCAACGTCAACACCTCGGTGGTGGACAAGCGCTACTTCCAAGGTTTGCCGTCGCCTGCTGCGGCCGCGCTGGTCATGGGCTACATCTGGATCATGACCGAGATGCAATGGATGGATGCCGGCATCACCTGGGTGATGTTTGCGGTTTGCTTGTTTTCGGGCTTGACCATGGTCACCAATTTGCCCTACTACAGCTTCAAAGACCTGCAAATGAAAAAAAGCGTGCCTTTTGCGGCCATAGTTTTGTTGGCCTTGATCATTGCCGTCATCAACATCCACCCGCCCTTGGTGTTGTTCGCCTTGTTTGTGATGTATGGCTTGAGCGGTTACACGGTTTATGCGTATCGCAAGGCCAAAGGCGTGCAAACAAGCGTCATCAGCACCTCGACCGATGAGCCCGATGAAAAAGGGCTGCACAACTGAAGCCAAGCCTGTGATAAGCTGTTGCCCATGGACATCACCCGCTTGCTACTGCTACTGTGCGCCATGGGGCGGAGTGGGTAGTGCACGCGCATTCCATTCAAGGCCCGTACGCCAGTGCTACGGGCCTTTTGTTTTTTGCGATGATTTTTCTTGAACAGGAGCGGCGACATGAGCGACCGATTGATCATTTTTGACACCACATTACGCGACGGTGAGCAGTCTCCAGGCGCCTCCATGACCAGGGACGAGAAACTGCGCATTGCGCGCCAGCTTGAGCGGCTCAAGGTCGACGTGATCGAGGCCGGTTTTGCCGCCAGCTCCAACGGCGACTTTGAGGCGGTGCAAGCCATTGCCAATGCCATCAAAGATTCAACGGTGTGCTCTTTGGCCCGTGCCAATGACCGGGATATTTCCCGCTCCGCCGAAGCCCTCAAAGGGGCCAGGCGTGCGCGCATCCACACGTTTATTGCCACGTCCAATTTGCACATGGAGAAAAAGCTGCGCATGTCGCCCGATCAGGTGTTCGAGCAAGCCCGTCAATCGGTGCGCTTTGCCCGCAACCTGCTCGACGACATCGAGTTCAGCCCCGAGGACGGCTACCGCAGCGACATGGACTTTTTATGCCGGGTTTTAGAGGCCGTCATCCATGAGGGGGCCACCACCATCAACGTGCCCGACACCGTGGGCTATGCCATCCCTGAGTTGTATGGTGAGTTCATTCGCAGCTTGCGCGAGCGCATCCCCAACAGCGACAAAGCCATTTGGTCGGTGCATTGCCACAACGACTTGGGGATGGCCGTGGCCAATTCATTGGCAGGGGTCAAGATCGGTGGTGCGCGCCAAGTGGAATGCACCATCAACGGCCTGGGCGAGCGGGCGGGCAATTGTTCGCTGGAGGAGGTGGTCATGGCAGTCAAAACCCGGCGCGATTACTTTGGCTTGGATTGCGGTGTGGATGCACGCCATATCTTGGCGGCCAGCCGCATGGTGAGCCAAACCACGGGTTTTGTGGTCCAACCCAACAAAGCCGTGGTGGGAGCCAATGCTTTCGCGCATGCATCAGGCATTCACCAAGATGGGGTGCTCAAGGCGCGTGACACCTACGAAATCATGCGTGCCGAAGACGTGGGCTGGAGCGCCAATAAATTGGTGCTGGGCAAACTCAGCGGGCGCAATGCCTTCAAACAGCGCTTGTTGGACTTGGGCGTGGAGATGGAGTCCGAGGCCGACATCAATGCCGCTTTTGCGCGCTTCAAAGAGTTGGCCGATCGCAAAAGCGATATCTTTGACGAAGATATTTTGGCCCTGGTCAGCGAAGAAAACACCCTCCAAGGCGACGATGCCTACGGCTTTGTGTCTTTGGCCCAGCACAGCGAGACCGGCGAGCGCCCTCAGGCCAAAGTGGTGTTCACCGTGCATGGCAAAGAAGTGCATGGCCAATCCGATGGCAATGGCCCTGTCGATGCATCCCTCAAGGCCATAGAGAGCCATGTGAAGAGCGGTGCTGAAATGGTGCTTTACTCGGTCAATGCCATCAGTGGTTCCACCGAAAGCCAAGGCGAGGTTACCGTGCGTTTGCAAAACAGTGGTCGGGTGGTCAATGGCGTCGGGTCAGACCCCGACATCGTGGTGGCCTCGGCAAAAGCTTACTTGAGTGCACTCAATAAGTTGCAAAGCAAGGCCGATCGCGTGGCCGCCCAGGGCTGATGCGTTGACGGGCAACCAGGCCGTTTGTTGACTTGATGAATCTTTTACAAGTCTTTGATCTTGTGAAATTATTTTTCTTTGTTAGACTCTGGTTTTCCAGATCTATGGGGTGTGTTTTGAAGCAAATTGCCAGCGTTTGGGTCTCGCTTTGTTTGTCCATGGGTCTGATGGCTTGGGCTAAGGCGGCAGAATCCGTCAAGTCTTCCCAGTCCACCACCAAAAAAGCCGCTGTTCATGCCCAGCGACACAAAGCCAAAACGCCCGTCAAAGCCCGCGTCGATACACGTCCATCATTTGGCAAGGTAGCGGGTTTGCACGAGGTGAGCGATGAGCTCTCTCTCAAA